>Ga0180434_10000355_pt1 | contig 67883 bp, 55 predicted proteins | sample SS_ome_7_FD_132453 | JGI IMG/M metagenome (GOLD analysis project Ga0180434, IMG submission 132453) | Hypersaline lake sediment archaeal communities from the Salton Sea, California, USA - SS_1_D_2 metaG | ecosystem: Environmental > Aquatic > Non-marine Saline and Alkaline > Hypersaline >...
ATTATACTCAAAAAGTTACAAAAAAAATGGGAGTTTTTACATGTTTACTTTTTTATGGGCAGTCTGTATATTTATCAGGGTTTTATCTCAAATTATTTAGAAATATAAGGTTAAATTTTATTGTTTGTGGAAGATATCGAATTAGTCTTCGTCTAAAAATATGGAATGATCTTATTCCAATCTTTCAAATTGGAGGCTGTGATGAATATCATGGGAGGCTTTTTATATAAAATTCTAATCCTATACATTGCGGGAATAACTTTATTATCTCTTTCGGGATTCTCCTTAAATCAAGACCTGGATGAAAAAGTCCGATCTTTTCTGGATAGCCACAGGTACCAGTGGAGGGACATGAATGTGCCTCAAACCGACGGCCAGATTCTCTATGATATTATTGTTGAGAACGGCTACACTAGAGCTCTGGAGATCGGAACATCCACCGGACATTCAGGAACTTGGATTGCCTGGGCTCTCAGCAAGACCGGGGGCCAGCTCATCACTATTGAAATCGATGAGAGGCGCTTTCAGGAAGCCCTGGATAATTTTAAGGAAGCCGGTCTCTCAGATTATATTGACGCCCGGTTGGCTGACGCCCATGAGCTGGTCCCTGAACTGGAAGGAACTTTTGATTTTGTGTTTATTGATGCGGATAAAGGATGGTACACCAATTATGCCAAGGCGGTTATCCCTAAGCTTGAACCCGGAGGATGCATTGCCGCCCATAATGTGTATCGATCCAGCCGAAGCCGGTGGGGAAGACAAAGCGGCACCGGTGAGTATTATGAATTCATGCGGGATCAGGAAGATTTTGAAACATCCACCCTTCCCGAAAGTCGTTCCGGAGTCTCTGTGAGTTATAAGAAAAAGTGAAATCAGTCTTTATTATAAATTTCCCTTTATGATAATATGAACCATCTAATTTCATGAATAAAAAAGCTTCCTTTCCCGCCAACCAGAAAATAGACAGAAAGATCGGTCCCTTGACAGCCACCTCCATTGTGGTGGCAAACATGGTAGGAGCCGGTATATTCACTACTTCGGGTATTATGGCCGGACAATTACCAAGTTCCGGGTGGATTTTGGTGTGCTGGCTTTTGGGAGGATTGATCGCCATAGCCGGAGCCCTCTCTTATGCAGAACTCGCTACCCGCATGCCTCAAGTGGGAGGAGAGTATGTTTATCTGAAAAAAATTTATCACCCTTCTATCGGTTTTCTTACGGGCTGGACCAGTTTTTTCGTGGGATTTTCAGTTCCCATTGCTGCATCAGCCATGGCTTTTTCAGAATATATTTTTGAAGGAATCCATACGCAAGTATTAGACATCACCTCAAATCAGCTCTTTTTCATAAAAAAAGGCACCGCCCTCTTTCTCATTGTCCTTTTTACCGGAATCCACTATATGGGAATGAAACTGGGTTCTAAGGTCCAGAATTTTCTGACTTTTCTCAAAATCGCTATTGTGGTGGGTCTTGCCGGAGCAGGAATTGCTTTGACCGGTGGAAAAGGAATCTCAGCGTTTTCCTTTATCACCCATGGAGAGAGCTCGTGGCTGGCTTTTGGAACAGCCATGATGCTGGTTATGTTTTCCTACAGCGGATGGAACGCCAGCTCTTATATTGCCGGGGAAATGAAAAACCCCAGAAAATATTTACCCCTTTCTCTAGTGCTGGGCACAAGTATCGTGATCCTTCTTTATCTGGCACTGAACCTTTTTATTTTCCAGGCTCTTCCTTATAACCAGGCAAAGGGGAGCATTGCCATTGCAGAAAGAGCCTCCATTGAAGCCTTTGGGCCCTGGATGGGAGATACCTTAGGACTGCTGATCAGTCTGGCTCTTCTTTCCTCTTTAAGCGCTTTTGTCATCATCGGGCCCCGGGTCTATTTTGCTATGGCCAGAGACAGATTGTTTTTTCCTTTTGCTGCTAAGATACATCCTAAATACAAAGTGCCAGGAAGATCGATTCTGATTCAGGGCGCCATCGCTGTGTTTATGGTCCTTATCGGGTCTTTTGAACAGCTTCTGGTCTACATCGGATTCGCTTTGAATATTTTTCCATGGCTGGCTGTGTTTGGAATTTTTCTGGCCCGGAAGCGCCATATAGGAAACCATGATTCTTTTAAAGTCTGGGGATACCCTGTAGTCCCTGCTTTTTTTCTTCTCACTAGTCTTTTCCTGATGGCCATCAATTACCTGAACCGACCCCTTGAGTCCACGGCAGCTGTGGTAACGGTATTGTTGGGAGTGCCCTGTTATTTTATCTGGATCAAGGGATTCTCCAAAAAATCATCCTAAAGCTTTTTTAGGTATAAAAGGAGTTTATGAAAATGAACAAAAGGTTATATAAAACAATGATTCTCTTATCAACTGTTTTATTGTCTTTCACAGCTTCTTACTCTGCTGACTGGTTTTTTGACTTTGAAACAGGGCTGGTGTCAAGCGGATACAACAATGTACGGATTCCCAATGCCGCAGGCACTCTTTTTTCCCTGTCCCAAGATTTGGATATCCAAAGCAAAGCGTTTTTTCGATTTAGAGCTGGTGTGATTCTGGGAAAAAGACATGTGGTATCTTTATTTGCTGCGCCGCTCACACTCAGGGCTGAAGGCAAAGTCGATCAGGAAATCTTTTTTTTTGAGGAACTATTTCCTTCGCAGGCTCCTTTGGATGCGGCTTACACATTCAACTCCTACCGAGCGACATACCGGTATGATATTGTCCGATCTTCGAAATGGAAAGTGGGACTAGGATTCACAGCCAAAATCCGAGATGCCGTGATCAGGGTTGAGAGTCCGGACAAATCTTCAGAAAAAACAAACGTGGGATTTGTTCCTCTTCTTCATTTTCGGGTCGAATACTTTATCACTCCCAATATCCGGGCTCTACTGGAAGGCGATGCCTTAGCTTCTCCCGGAGGACAGGGAAGGGCAGAAGATATTCTTCTGGGGCTTTTGGTGAAAGCAGGTCCGGGCTGGGACCTTAAGGCTGGCTACAGAATGGTAGAAGGCGGTGCTGATGTGGATGAAGTGTATAACTTTGCCTGGATTAATTTTTTCTCAGTAGGAACCATATTCCGATTTTAAAAGGAAATATCGTTAATATCGCTAAAATATGAAGGGCACAGGGTTCGTCACCCGCTCGATTCCCCAGCTCGGAATCTCTCTCCCACTCGGGCTTCGCTCCCCTCTAAAGAGGAACCATGCCCGCTCAACCCTTATAGTGGATTCCTTACCCTATCCCCTTCCTAAGCTTGACTTGATAATTTAGTTACTCTGAATAATTCAGGTTATTTAATAATTATTCGGGGTATGTTGTTCTCCTCCAGAAGCTTTTCAAACTGGGTGATCTCATTCTCCACTAAGTCTTTGAATCTTTTTTCTGCGGCTAAAACCTTTTGATTAAGATCCTCATATCTTTTATAAATAGCTTGAGTGGGTTTTGAATCTTGAGAATGGACTGCCGAATACAGATAAGCGAGCTGATTGTCCAGCTTGACCTGATAATTAATAGGATCCTGACTGCTTTCGTTTTTGGTCTGGATAAGATCCTGCTCCAGAGAACTTAGTTTTTTCCCCAGTTCTCCAGCAGATTTCCTGATCTCTTCACTAAAACCTGCTTTAACTGCCCGAGAGACAATGCTCTGGACCTGCTCTCTGATATCACGCACCTTTCTTATCAAATCATGACTCAAAGTAAACTTCTGGCCCACTCTCATCTGAAGGTCAAACTGTTCCTGTAAATCTTCAATTGATATGGGTTTCCATCTGGGATCTTTTAAAATTTTCAAACTTTGGATTTGGATATTTTCTCCATAGGTCAGTTTGACTTTATATGATCCTGGAACGGCTTTGGGGCCTCCCGTATAGCTGAGTGAAATCACAGCATCCTCGATCTTTTCCGGTGCTTTGTAAGTCAAATCCCATGTGAATCGATTCAATCCTTTTCCTGATTTTATTTTATCAAAAGAGCGAACTACATTATCATCCTGATCCATAATCTCAATTTTTACATTATCTGATTCTTCTTTCATATAGTAATACACAGATGATCTCGAGAGAGTTCCCCGCACCTGAGTTCGATAAGTGCTTTCTGGTTGGAATAAAACAACTGGTTTACTGGACATGTTTTTCTCTAGCTGCTCAAGAACAGATAATTCATCCAGTATCCAGAATGCTCTTCCCTGGGTAGAGAGAACCAGGTCCTGGTTGTGGATCATCATATCTGTGACAGGAGTTATGGGGAGATTGAGCTGCAGTTCCTGCCAGTGCTTTCCGTCATCAAAAGAGACAAACATTCCGAATTCAGTTCCTGCAAACAGCAGACCTTTCCTGTCAGGATCTTCCCCCACAGCCCTAACAAAATAATTCTTAGGGATGCCGTTTTTCCCGTCTGTGAGAAGATCCCAGGATTGACCGTAATCATTGGTCCTGAAAATATAGGGATGAAAGTCATTGTCTCTGTACCGATAAACAGCCATAAACACCCGTCCCTGGTATTTGGAGGACACATCAAACATGTTCACAGTCCCTTGTTTGGGCATATTTTTGGGAGTCACATTTTCCCAATTCTGGCCTCCGTCTTTAGAAACATGGACCAGTCCGTCATCAGAGCCTGCCCACAGCACTCCTTTTTCAATAGGCGATTCCTCAAATGCAAAAATTGTGCAGTATGTCTCTACTCCAGTGCAGTCATGCTGAATAGGCCCTCCCGGACGGTCTTGATAAACATCAATATTTTGGGTCAGATCAGGACTGATCACTTCCCAGGTCTGGCCCTGGTCTGTGGATTTATGCACATAATTGGATGTGACATACAGAATATCAGGATCATGAGGGGAAATTCTTATAGGATAATTCCACTGAAATCTGTACTTGAGATCGCGGACTGCAATTCCATCATCCAGCTCTGGATAAGCATTGATTCTCTTTATATGTCCTATTTCTCTATTAAATCGTGTCAAAATTCCAATATAATTTCCCGCATATATAATATCCGGGTTTCGGGGATCCACAGCAATATGCCCGCTTTCCCCACCACCTACAGAATAAAAATCCTGTCTCGGGCTTCCTTGACTGGATATGGAAATGGAAGAGTTGTCCTGTTGGCAGCCGTAGACCCGGTAGGGGAATTGATTATCCACAGTGACCCGGTATATCTCAGCAGTGGGCTGATTGCTCTGAGGGGACCAGGAACAGCCTTTGTTATAGGTAACATTAGCTCCTCCGTCATTGCTCTCAATCATAATGTCTGAGTCATTGGGATTGATCCATAAGCAGTGGTTATCTCCGTGTGGAGTGGGAATGCGTCTGAAATCTTTACCATCATTCAGGGATTTATAGAATCCTGTGTTAAGGACATAAACAGTGTGCTCTTCTTCGGGATCAGTAAAAATCCTGGAATAATACCATGCCCGCTGGCGGAAACGGTGCTCCCGGTTTACTCGGTTCCATGTTTTTCCTCCATCTTCAGACATATAAATACCGCCCTTCTTTTCATCAATCGACTCTTGGATGACCCACAATCTCTGGGGATTTACCGGGGAAACAGCCACTCCGACTCGACCTACCACACCCGTAGGAAGCCCTCCTTTTAGTCTCTTCCAGTTTTCTCCTCCGTCTGCGGTCTTATACACTCCTCCTTGTTCCCCTCCATCAATTAAGGTCCAGGGCTTTCTTTCTACCTGCCACATTCCTGCATATAAGATCCGCGGATTGGTGGGGTTCATGACCATATCAACGCAACCTGTTTTATCATCTATATACAAGACTTTTTCCCAGTTGATTCCCCCGTCCTGAGTCCGATACACTCCTCTTTCCGAACTAGGACCAAAAATGTTCCCCAGTACCGCAGCATAAACAATATCAGGATCCTGGGGATGAATCTGGATTTTACCGATCTGAACTTCTGTATCCAATCCCATCAGCTCCCATGTTCGGCCTCCATCTACAGATTTGTAAATCCCTCTTCCCGTGGATATGTTTCCTCGCGGGCTGGCAGATCCAGTCCCCACATAAATAACATTGGGATCAGATAAGGCCACTTCAATGGAACCAATAGAGGCAACTTTAAAGAATCCATCGGATATATTCTCCCAGTTAATCCCTCCGTCTCTAGTCTTCCAGACTCCACCACCTGTAGAGCCCATAAAAAAAGTCAATGGTTTATCTGGCACTCCAGTCACAGCTGTGACCCGACCTCCTCTGTAAGGTCCTATCAACCTGTACTCCAAATTTTTATAAAGAACAGGATTCACGACTTTGTCATCATTTTCTACCAGAGAAAAACCGCTTAACAGCATCCCAGTCCCTATTAACATGATTAAAAATAATGTTTGTTTTTTAAGTTTATTTTTCATGGATAGATTTCCTTTCATTTTTCAAAGCACTTCCCATTGGATTCCAACCCTTCTTAGGGCATATCCTATTTCACGAAAATAATTCCCGTATCCGGTCATCCAATGGAAACCCTTCATTTTTTTTGCCAGCAACGAGGAGGGGCAATCAAAACCAACATCTATTTGTGAGCGGCATATATCCATAAAGGGAGAATTCAGAACTTTCCCTGGAAGCCCGAACCAATTCTTGGACTCAAAGTCAGGAATGATGTTGGTCAAATCCTGTCCTTTTTTCATCTCAACTTTGGGAGCTGCTCCGTAGTCTGATTCGAAATGGGTCAAAATACGAACTGGCTCCTTTGTTTTTCCATCCATTTTCCGGGGAGCTGTACAGTGGGCTAAGGTGATGACTCCATCATGGGGAAAAGTGGGATCATTAAGAAAAACCGGTTTTCCAGAAATATTTGACAGAAGAACTCCTGATGGAATAACCACAAAATCAGACTCACAGAACGCCAGGTATCCGGAATCATTTAAAAGGCTCAAAGTCAAGCACGCGGATGTTTCTGCCAGGGGCATGATAGTACCCATGCAACCTTTGATGGTCACAGACGGACATTTGAATTTGTCCATCAGACGTTTGAATACCTGTTCAAGCAGGAAGGCACGTTCTACAAATCCCCGTTTTGTCTCCAGCTTCACAAGGGAATCCTGAAGATAGATATCAGCCCGACACTTGGCTTTTTGGACTTCTTTCCTATCTGCTCGAGCTTCTCTGATCAAGGGCCCAAGTTCCTCATAGGTGACTGTTCGAATATCATATCCCCATATTTTTTTGACAAGATGGGGGACCACTCCTTTAGGTTGGGACCAAGCTCCAGGTCCCCCTACGGCTAAAATCCGAGTGTTTAGAGCGTTTTTTAATCCACACAGAGACCGGAGCCGCCAAAGAATGTCTTTATGGTCGTCAATGATTACATCTTCATAAGTTATCCCTTTAACCGATAACCTATCTGTGTGCTGCCTTAAATAGCGTGGGCTTATGATCTCATACCAGAGATACACAGGTCCAGACCTATGACGGCAGAAAAAAATCATGTTCTTTCCGAATTCATGAATGGCATCAAAAATATCCAACCAACCGCCAGCAGCATAGATAAGAAACACATCCACATCAGATGAGCGGTTGAGCTTTGAAACTTCCTCTTTTTTACGGATTCCTATAATCGGCTTGATGTTTAATGGAAAATCAGAGCTGGCTTTTATATCTGCGAGTTCTTTTCTAATTCGAGCCTTTTCTTTCTCTGCATCTTGAATTGTCTGTATCCCTCCCCAGGCTCTCCAGCTTCTCTGGGGACGTGGTTTAGGAATGCTGAATGTAAAAACAGGCTGGACCACAAGAGAAGTGCGGGAAAGATCCCTCTGGTTCCTATCCACCACTGAACTCATATTGGACCAGGATAACTTTCCGAAAGCACTGCTGGCTAAGGCAGCGGCTCCCACACGGTTTAAAAAATCCCGTCGGGAAATTCCATCTGAAAGCACACTATCTTTTTTCCCTCGAGGACAACATTGTGGGATTATTTTGTTTTTTTTGTTGAATTTATTTTTTTTCATTCGTCAACTCCTTACCTCAATGCAAAATTATAAAAAAAACAGAACCGTCCCCGTTTTTTAATTTTAGTTGTAGTCAAGCATAATCTTTCGGTCTTCTTTCAGAAGATAAGGAGCCACCTTTTCAATTTCTTTAATGGATGGAAGTTTTTTGTGTGCTTCAAGATATTTCAAAGGTATGGGATGGGTCCCTATGACCACAGGCAGTTCATAATAGCTTTCTATAAAATTTTTGAAATAAAGGGTATAAGGACAAGGGGGGTACCCCACCACAAACCCTGTGGCGAGATGTATAACCTCAGCCCCATTTTTTTTCATCTCTTCTGGAACATATTCAACATTCACTCCAGGACAGCCTCCGCACTGACCAAAACCTACTATATCAAGGGAAATATCGCCAGAGTATTGTGAAAATCCGCCCACATGCTCTTTCATGGAGCGCAAACATTTTCCTCCTCCACAACTTTCATACCTTGTACAGATGATGATGCCTATTTTCTTCGAATCTGTGCCTTCTTTCAAAGAGGAGAATATTTTAGGCCGATTAAGATTGGGTTTGTCAATCTTTCCCTTACCCAGAACTCCCATAGAGGCCATCCCAAGAACAGAATGCTGAAAAAATTCTCTTCTGTTTTGAATTTTTTTAAATGAAGACATGAAATCTCCTTTTTTAATAAAATGAAAAAACACAATAAAATAAAGTTTGTGTTTGATTTAAAATAATATCGTTATTAAATGCATCCCGTCAATAAAAAACTGGAAACCTAAAAATGGCTGGCTTGATCAATATTTTTGACTGAATGAAACAATTGGTATAATATCATAATCTTTTTTATAAAAGGTTTGTATTCTAATATTAATTATATTTCAAAGGAGTTATATCAATGCAAAAATATGATGTCGTTATAATCGGAGGAGGAGCTGCAGGAGTGACCTGTGCACTCTCAGCTCACAATACCTATCCTCAAAAAAGTATCGCCCTTATACGTAAAGAAAAGGTTGCATTAATCCCTTGCGGCATTCCCTATATCATCCATTCTCTAAATTCTACTGAAGAAGATATTCTTCCTGACAAACTGGTTACAAAAACAGGAGCTGATTTGATTATCGATGAGGTCGTCGAAAAAGAGGAAAAAACTTTAAAATTAAAAAGCGGAAAACAAGTGGCCTATGACAAACTGGTCATTGCGACTGGATCTGTACCGCTTTTACCCCCCATCCAAGGCATACAAAAAGAGGGAGTTTTTTCTGTAAAAAAAGATTACGAATATCTTTCTGATATGAAGAAGTATGCCAAAAAGTGCCAGCGCATCGTGATTATTGGCGGAGGATATATTGGTGTGGAGATGGCAGATGAGTTCTTAAAAGAGGGAAAAGAAGTAGCCATTGTGGAAATGTTGGATCGGCTCCTGCCCACCACAATGGACAGCGAATTTGGCCGGAAAGCCATGGAAATACTTGAATCAGAAGGAGCTGAAGTTATTGTGGGACAAAAAGTTAAGGCCATTGCAGGAAAAGACAAAGTATCAGGAGTGATACTGGATAACAAAAAAGAGATCAAGGCAGACATGGTTATTGTCTCAGCAGGGGCAAGGCCAAACGTGACTCTAGCCAGCAATTTTGGACTTGCAGTACATCCAAGAAATGGAATATGGGTGAACGAGTACCTGCGTACTTTTGATAAAGACATTTTTGCCATAGGAGACTGTGCGGCAAAATATGATTTCTTTACAGGTGAGTTTTCAAACATAATGTTGGCGTCAACAGCCATGGCTGAAGGACGACTGGTCGGGTCAAATTTATTCGAAATCAAAGTTATGCGTAAATTCATCGGAATTCTTGGTTCTTTTTCTACAAAAATTGGAAATGCCGCCTTTGGAACCAGTGGTCTTACTGAAGAAAAAGCAAAAGAGATGAATATGGATTATATTGTTGGAAACGCCACCACTACAGACAGGCATCCTGGAAAATTACCAGGAGCTTCAAAATTATACTTGAAGCTCATCTTTTCTCGTTATTCCCACACCATCTTAGGGGCCCAGATGTATGGAGGTGATTCAGTCGGAGAAATGGTCAATATGTTCTCAGTTATGATTTTGAATAAAATGACAGATATGGATATTGACAACCTTCAAATCGGCACACATCCATTATTATCCGCATCCCCTATTTCCTATCCAGCCATCAACGCATCTGTGGATGCCATAAAGAAATGGTACAAAGCCAGATAAAACTGATATAATAGATCTTCAGAGAAAAACAGAACAAAATCATAATCTAAAAAGGGAGCAATACATGGCCCAAAAAGGGAAATACTTGGCGGCTGTTTCAGCTGCTTTTTTATTTATATCTCCTATGAATGCCCAAGATACAAGGAGTAATCTCCATATAAACAGTGGTCTATCTTATATGTTAACAGAAAATATTGACTCTGGATTCAAAACAGGATTTGGTTTTTCCTTCCCCCTTTTAAAGAAAACATCTGTGACCTTTGACTTTGGATACTGGAAAAGCAGTGTGCATAAGGAGCCTAAAGGCCTTTTTAACGGCACCTTAAGCATGGCTCCTTTTCATGTATCTCTGTATTACACTCTTTTTGAGAACAAAAACTTTATGCCTTATGTATTTGGAGGAACAGGCTTTATTTTTACTCATTTTGAAATTAAGGATTTGATTACTATTCCCGAAGTCTCTATTGACCAGGAAGTCAGCAATGGAATTAGTTTTCATGCTGGAGCCGGATCTCTTCTTAAGATAAACCAACGGCTAGCCTTGTATGGAGAAGCTTGTTTTCTCTTGATAAAAGGGGATGGAATCACCACCTTTACGGACATGAATAGAGGAGTATCCACTGAAAATTTTTCTCTAAATTTAGATTCATTCGTTTTCTGCCTTGGAATCAAGTATTATTTATAAATAAAATTAGCTCTTTTTTGCTCTGATAAAAAAATTATTGAATAAGAAAGTTATGTTTTGACAAACATAAGAAGAATAATCGCTACTAAGGTAAGCATAAGGGAAAAATAAAAAAGCCACTGAAGTAAAAACAAGATAAAGCACTGGAATAAAAGTGGTTTTAAAACCATATTCACTTCCATATATCAACAAAAAGGAATAACTAAAAGCACCTAAAGCAAAAATAGAACTTAATAAAAGAAAAAGTTTGTAATTTTTATCCAAATCTCTTACTGAGATTCCTTTATAAAGCTTTATTTTTTTTGTTTTTTTCTCCTTTATAAGGAGAAATATCAAAATAACACTTATCAAGGTAGGAAGGGCTGCAAGAGCAAACAAGAGTCTGTATCCTAAAATTCGAAAAAAGGCGATACAAATGACTATTCCTACCACAGCGCCTAAATGGTCCATGGCCCGAATAAGCCCGAAATGCTTCCCTCTATTTTTTGGTGTTGAAATATCAGCTATAAAAGCATCTCTGGGAGCTCCTCTTATCTTTCCGCCCCTATCCATTATTCTGAAGGGAATAAGATGAGTCCATGCTGAAGAAAACGCATATCCTATACGGGAGAGAGCTCCCAATAAATAACCGGTCCATATAAAGATCTTCCGTCTTTTGAATCGGTCAGAAAAATAACCGGACAGGGCTTTTGAGATGGCTACCAGGGCTTCTCCAAGACCATCGAGAAATCCCAAGGCTGCCATATTTGCCTTAAGAATCTGGGTCACAAAAAGCGGCCATACAGGATAAATCATATCAGAGCCCATATCATTCAAGAACGAAGCTGCCGCAAAAATCCGGATTATCTTTTTAGACTGTTTTGTTTTTTCTTTCATTATTGTTATTTTAAAATCATTCCTTGTTTCATAAAAATATGTTTTTTATTGAAAATACTCAAACATTAATTTTTATGAAATCTAAATTTAAGAGCATATTGTATTAATCTTAAGTTATATTATAATAATTATTTGTGTATGATTTTTTCATTCACAAAACTTTAAATGGAGGAACCAAATGATTTATACTCAGAGCCATATAAAAAAATCAGGATTTTTATTGTTTTTGACATTAATGGGATTATTATTCATATTTGGCTGTGCCAAAAACAAAACTGAGGAATCCATACTGCCTCCAAAGGCTGAAAAAATGCCCAAGAAATTAACCATCCATGGAGATACCCGAATCGATAATTACTATTGGTTAAACCAAAGAGACAACCCAAAGGTCATTCAATACTTGAAAGCAGAAAACACATATAAACAAGCAATCATGAAGCACACCGAAGAGCTCCAGGATAAACTTTATAATGAGATTATAGAAAGGATAAAAAAGACAGATATGTCAGTACCTTACCTGGACAACGGATATTATTATTACAACCGTTATGAAGAAGGCAATAACTACCCTATTTATGCCCGAAAAAAGGGCAGCTTGGAGGCCCAGGAAGAAATAATGCTGAATGTGCAAAAAATGGCAGAAGGACATTCATTCTATAATGTCAGTGGTTTGAGCGTAAGCCCAAATAACAAATATCTATCTTACGGCGTTGATACAGTCAGCAGAAGAAAATACACTATTCATATCAAGAATCTAATCAGTGGGGAAATTCTGGAAGATCAAATCCCCAACACCACAAGTATGGCGGTCTGGGCCAATGACAATAAGACCCTTTTCTACACCACAAAAGATCCTTCCCTTAGAGCCTTTAAAATATTCCGGCATGTTATAGGAACAGATCTTTCTCAAGACGTAGAAATTTATCATGAAAAGGACAGCACTTTCTCTACCACCATTTATAAAACAAAATCAGACCAATTTCTTATCATCGCGTCCTATCAAACTCTGTCATCTGAAATGCGTTATCTGGATGCTGATAATCCTACAGGTGAGTTTGAGATCTTTCAAGAAAGGGAAAAAGACCATAAGTATTCCATATCCCCCTATAAGGAAAAATTTTATATTGTTACCAATTGGGATGCAAAAAACTTCCGTCTCATGGAAACGGATGTCAATAAAACGGAAAAATCCAATTGGAGAGAGGTCCTTCCTCACCGCACTAATGTGCTTCTTAACAGTATCGAAGTATTTGATGACTATCTTGTGCTTAGTGAAAGGAAAGACGGACTCCGCCAGATAAGAATCCTGAGCCAATCAGAGGATACTGATTATTATATCAATTTTGGAGAAGAAACCTATGTAGCCTATCCTACCAATAATCCAGAATTTGACACTGAAGTTCTGCGCTATTCATTCTCCTCCCTTACCACTCCTCGTTCCGTCTACGATTATAATATGAAGACCGGAGAGAAAAAGCTGCTGAAAAGAGAGGAAGTGGTTGGTGAGTTTGACCCTAAAGATTATGAAAGCGAACGTCTCTTAGCCACAGCACGGGATGAAACAAAAGTTCCCCTATCTCTAGTTTATCGAAAGGGATTGACTAAGGATGGCGATAATCCCCTTCTTCTTTACGGCTACGGGTCTTATGGAGCGAGTATGGATCCACGTTTTAGTTCGGTGAGATTAAGTCTCTTGGATAGAGGATTCATCTATGCCATAGCCCATATAAGAGGGGGTTCCGAAATGGGAAGAAACTGGTATGAAGACGGAAAACTTCTCAAGAAAAAGAACACATTCACTGATTTTATTGACTGCGCCGAATATTTGATAGAAAGAGGATACACTAATTCTGACAAACTCTTTGCTATGGGAGGAAGCGCGGGTGGATTGCTTATGGGTGCTGTACTCAACATGAAGCCCGACCTATGGAAAGGAGTGATAGCTGCCGTACCCTGGGTTGATGTGGTGACAACAATGCTGGATGAAAGCATACCCTTAACAACCAGTGAATTTGATGAATGGGGAAATCCCAAAGACAAACAATACTACGAATACATGTTATCCTATTCTCCTTATGACAATATTAAAGAACAAGACTACCCACCCATACTGGCGACAACTGGACTTCATGACTCACAAGTCCAGTACTTTGAACCAACCAAATGGGTGGCTAAATTAAGAGACTTAAAAACTGACGATAATATTCTTATCCTGGATGTGGACATGGAATCAGGACATGGAGGAGCCTCGGGTCGATTCAAGCAGTACAAAAGGACAGCTTTAGAATACGCCTTTATGTTGAAACTTCTTGGTATTTCTAATTAGGAGACAGTATCTTTTCGAGTTCCTCATCCCAAATATTTCATGACAGCTCCCTTGCTTATAAAAACAGACATGGCACCAGCAATAAAAAAGGCAGGAATCAGACAGAGAACCACATGCTCCATGACGCACATTTTGCCAAGAGACAGCGCCTCCATCACAGAATTTTGAAGACTGGATTCTCCAATGGGAAGAAAATAAAATAAATTCAACTGCTATAAGAAATAGCGGTTTTAATTCTTTTTACCAGTTCATTTAATATCCTTTTATTTATGGCAATATTGCCATTTTTTATGAATAGGTCAGGTTAACTATAAATTAATCATAAAAACAACTCCATAATTGACCGAATTGTTCCATTATGATATTTGTATATACTCATATGAAAGAAAAGAAGTCAATCGGAATACTTGGGGGGATGGGACCTGAAGCCACAGCTTTCATGTTCCGTCTTTTTATTCAAAAGACTCAGGCCGATAAGGACCAGGATCATCCCATTATTATTATCTACAGCAATCCCAAGACACCTCCTCGAACAGACGCCATTTTTAAATCTGGCGAGGATCCTGTTCCTTATCTTATAAAAGGCGCATCTGTCCTCAAAAAATCAGGAGCAGATATTATTGTTATGCCCTGCATCACCGCTCATTACTTTATAAAAGATGTGAGGAAAAAATTGGACTTCAACTTCATAAGCCTTGTTGACGAAGCAGTAAAATGGACCATAAATAGAAATCCTGATGTAAAAAGAATAGGCTTGTTGTCCAGCAAAGGAACCATAAAAGCAAGAATCTTTCATAAAGCATTCGAAAAAAGAAAAATTAATCTCATCACCCCCAGTGAAAAAGAACAAAAAACTGTTATGGAAAGTATTTTCGGGAACAGAGGAATAAAAGCTGGACATAAAACCGGAAGGAGCCGGGAGAATATCTTGAGCGTTGCACATTCCCTTATTAACCAGGGAGCTGAGGCCTTGATTACAGGATGTACTGAGATTCCCATGGCGCTCAAAAAAAATGATATCAATGTCTTATATATCGAACCCATGAGTATAACTGTAACCGCTGCTTTAAAAGCAGCAGGATATAAGATAAAAAAAAATATTTAACGGAGGTTTAGTGTGAAATCAAACAGTAAAACAGTTTTTAAATGGATATTCTTCCTTTCGCTAATGATCAGTGTATTTCTTCTGTTCACAGCTCCTTCTTTAATCGGTCCTGAAGAAAATAGGGGCATAGAAAATTTTGTCTCAAAAGGATGCACGTCCATACTGGTGGGAAAAAATGCTTCCACAGACGGTTCTGTAATGACTACCCACACAGCTGACTGCGGAGTATGCGACTGGACATTCCATCATGTTCCTGCCGCAGATCACGGGCCAGAAGATGTCAGGAAAATATATCATATAAATCAAATCAGAACATGGCCTCCTGAGCAGGGAGGAAAATGGACCATGGCTCTTAAAGAAGGATATACAGGACTGGACATCTCTCAAGTGCCTCATACTTATTCCTATCATCATGGTGTATTTGGTTATATGAATGAGTACCAATTGGCTATGGGAGAGTCTACTATAGGATGCCGCAGAAAAATGAGAAATCCCACTCCTGCCGCAAAATTTGATATTACCATGCTGACTCTTATAGCTATGGAAAGATGCAAAACCGCAAGGGAAGCCATAAGACTCATGGGTCATCTCGGAGAAAAATACGGTTATGGCTTCCATGATAGCGGAGAAATGCTGGCTGTTGCTGATCCTGAAGAAGCTTGGATTTTCGAAATAATGCCGGTAGGTCCTTTGTGGACACCTGAGAGTGGGAAGCCAGGTGCTGTATGGTGTGCTCAAAGAGTTCCTGACGACCATGTGAGTGTATGTCCTAATGAATCCAGGATAGGAGAAGTAGACCTTGAGAATGAAGACATGTTTTTGGCATCTCCTAATGTTATATCTTTTGCTGTTGATCAGGGATTTTACGATCCTGAAAGCGGAGAACCTTTCAACTGGAAAAAAGCGTATTGCCCTACCAAGGGAAGCGCACTCTCAAGCGGAGGAAGAAGAGGACGGCTTTGGAGATTTTTTGACTTAGTTGCTCCCTCAAAAAATTTCAGCCCGGATACTCCAAACATGGATCTCCCTTTTTCAGTTAAGCCTGACCAAAAAGTCTCCCTGAAAGATGTGATGAATTTTACACGGGATAAATATCAGGGATCACTTTTTGATCCTTCAAAGGGAATAAAATCAGGTCCTTTCAACAATCCCAATTATTTTCAAAGTTTTGTGTACAAAAAAGAGCAATATCCTGGACCTCGCTGTATATGTGTGAATAATGTCGAATACACCACTATAACGGTATGCAGGAACTGGCTTCCTGACCCCATTGGTGGAGTTGTGTGGCTCGCTTTCGGCGCTCAGGATACTTCTTGCTATATGCCTCTTTATGCGGGGATAAACAAGATTCCTGAATCATTCAGTATTGGAGACCATTGGGAATTTAACCGTGAATCCGCGCGTTGGGCCTCTGACTATGTTGATTTTCATACTCAAGTGATCTATTCCCATGCTATAGAGGACGTAAAAAAGGAAAGACAGATTTGGGAAGACGGAGCCTTAGAGATAGCACCTGCTGTGGAAGAGACTGCTCTTAAGCTGTATAAAGAAGACCCTTCACTTGCCAGAAAATACCTCACAGAATACTCAGTCTCAAATGCCTTGAGAGTGGTTGAAGCTTGGTGGGAATTGGGAGACAAACTACTCGTTAAATACAATCATCTTCGTATCTATATTCCAGAAGAAAGAAAAGTCAGAAGAATCAATTTTCCAGATGAGTGGAAAAAAGCTCTTATTGAGAACCAAGGGCTGGAACCTCTTGGAAAATAAACAAAGTTGATTCTTATAAAATAATTGATTTTTATGGAAGGCTCATATAACTTACTTTTAGTTATAAAAACAGGTTAATGCTATCTCGATGAATACTCATCTGAGAGAAGTCAAAACAAAAGGCTGAAGTGCCTATCATCTATATTCTGAATATTTAGGAGGTTATCGAATGGAAGAACGGAAGGAAGTAACTTTTGGTGAATGGTTTCTAACTCTCTTTTTAATGGCGATTCCCATCGTTAATCTTGTTCTTCTTTTTGTTTGGGGATTTGGCACAAACACAAAGGCTAGCAAAGCTAACTGGGCTAAAGCCAGTCTTGCCTGGATGGCTATTGCTCTCATTTTCTATTTGATTGTTTTTGTCATTGTGCTAGGCATAGGAATAAACCTTTCTCGACAGATGTAAAATCTGTATCCTGACTCTCTTAATCATGACCTGATGAATGCCCCCTCTTTACTTTTACATTCATTTTTTTCCTCTTCTCATTAATTCATATGAATTTCTGGTTAAGTATTTTTCTGACTATTTTAGCTTACACCTTTCTTTCCCTCGGGTTTGTTTTGATGAAAAAAGGCATCTCCTGGATAGGAAATAAAGGGAAAAAGGATAAGATATTTTACAGGAACCTATTGACTTGGTTATTGGGTTTCATTATTTTAAACAGCTACATCATACCTAATACCATCGCGCTTACCTATCTTGAACCTCATATTGTCTCAGCATTCGCAGGATGGGGAGTTATCGCCCTTGTCTTTTTTTCACATATGATTCTTAGAGAAAAATTATTCACGTCTGATTTTATATATACCATACTGATTTTCATTTCAATAATAGCTCTTAATATTTTTGAACCGGGAAAAAGCCTGGTCATGGTGAAAATTCCTTTTCTCATCATCATGTCTTTACTTCCCTTATTCATAGCAGCCTCAGCTATTCTCATGAAATCTTCAAAGAGGATAAAAACGATTCTCTTTGCAACAGTCTCAGGAATCTCAACCGGGATGATCATAGTCTTCATAAAAGTTCTGGTAACTTTTTTAGGACTTGAGGTGAAATCTTATTTTTCATCTCCATATTTCTATGTCTATCTTTTATTCTCTTTGACAGCATTTATAACTCTGCAAATTTCTTATAAGCTGGGACATATGATGTTGGTAGGGCCTGTACAGTATTCAGCCACCATTATTTATCCTGTTCTGTGCTCTTATGCGGTGTTTGGAAATCATATCAAATTTATCCAAATAGCTTCTCTGTTATTAATAATATTCGGAGCTGCAAATATAATGAAAAGACATTAAAGATATTATGGTATAAAATACGAATAGATTTACAAAGGAAGATAATTTGAAAAAAACAAGATTAGCTGTTTTTGTTCTGTTTCTGATTGGACTTACTTTTATTTTATCCGGTTTTCAATCAAATAAAGATCCTTCCCAAAATAAAATTAACCGAATTAATCAGCAGATACGATTACAGGGGCTTGATTGGGAGGCCGGAAAAACATTCTTTATTCATCTTAGTGCTGAAGAAAAGAAAAAGCGGTTGGGCGCTATCAGGCCCCTCTATGCAGACCCTGAAAAAATTATCGAAATAAAGGAAAAGCCCGCTCTCCCCAACCAAATAGACTGGAGAGATAAAAACAACAGAAATTACCTCACATCTGTTAAAGATCAGGGGAGCTGCGGAAGCTGTTGGGCTTTTGCAGCCTGCGGTGCTGTGGAGGTAAGATATAATACAGAACACAACCTTTATTTTCCTGCTGACCTTTCATCAAATAATCAGTCGGAACTATCCCCGATGTTTCTGAAAATCGGAAACTTCTTTGACAGAAGTCATGGGTCTGCTCTCAGCTATCCGGATCTTTCTGAACAAGACCTTATTTCATGTTCTAACGCAGGAGACTGTGGAGGAGGAAATGCCTGGAAATCCTTTGATTATATGGAAACAAACGGAGTAGTTACTGAAAACTGTTTTCCCTACCAGGCGAATGATTCCGGATGTCATCTGTGCAGCAACTGGAATAAGAAACTAGCTAAAATCAAAAATTGGGGCTGGGTGACAACTTCATCTACAGACAAATATGCCATAAAAAGCTCTCTTCAGAGCGGACCTTTGGTTTTTTTTATGGAAGTTTATGATGATTTTTATTACTACACTTCAGGTATTTATGAAAAAACTATTGGAGCCTCTTACGAGGGTAGCCATCAAGTTGTTCTGATTGGTTATAATGAGATTCAAAACTACTGGATATGCAAAAACTCTTGGGGAAAGAACTGGGGTGAAAATGGATATTTTAAAATCAGGATGGGCCAATGTAACGGCGGAACATGGATCCTTAAAGCATGGAATGTTGTGATTGCTAATCATCCTCCTGAAATCAATGATATCCCGGACAAGGAAGTGAAAGAAGGCCAAGAAGTTTCATTCACTATTACAGCGTATGATCCTGATGGGGATACCTTGACATATGACTGTACAAATCCTCCCAACGGAGCTCATTTTGACGCCTCTTCAAGATCTTTCTCATGGACTCCATCCTATACCCAATCCGGGGAATATCATGTGGTATTTAGTGTCACAGATGGTATATTTGAGAAGTCCACTACAGCTCATATCATTGTGATCAATGTTAAAAAAGGAAAAGGGAGGTTTTAAAAAAACCAATCGATGAAATTTTTCAAAATATTATTCACTTTATTCATACTTTTTTATTCAGCAAACTTCGGTTTCAGCGACACAGATTTTTACTTTTTTGGAAAAGCTAACTATATTGGAAAAACCGGGACCAAACAAGACTATAAAGAGGGAGAAAATGATTTTCCTGTAGCATCAGATTTTAGCACCACGGGATTCGGAATAGGTCTGACCACAAGTCTCGATCCTGTATTTTTTGGATGTGAAGTCCATTACAATTTAGCTGGAAAAACGACTTTAACAGACACTTCAGATAATGACACTGTCAAAATCAATACCTATGAATATGCTTCTGGATTTTTTCTGTTCGGGATCCATCTTCTAAGAAATAACCGATTTTCACTGTTTACCAGTGCGGGATTGGGGATAAGCTATGCCTTGAACACAACAATGAAAACCTATATTTCGGAATACGGGTATGAAACAGAGATAGAGCCTCCTGAAAACAGGTATCCTTTGACCGCTTTTGTTGGGATAGGATTGAAATATTTTTTTAATCCCATATTGGGCATTCTCATGAACACCCGTTATCAGTATATGAATCAAGACAAACCTCAGTCATCTTTTTGTGTCACAGCAGGTTTGATTTACACGTTTTAATCCAACTTAATATCCTGCTTATAATCAAGTTTTATACTGGCGTTCTTTTTGCTTGTCAGGATATCCATGGCTTTAAGGAAGGTCTGGTTCTTTTTCTCCCACATCCGATTGAGTTTTCGCGCATAATGATCTATGGCCAGCTCAATCCACTTGAACTGAAGAATCTTTTTTACGGAACGTTTTAGGGAATAAAACTTTTTATGACTTATCATTTGAGCTTTTTGAAGAGCCATGAAAGTGAATTTTGCGGGTCGGAAAACCACATGATGAGCATCATAGAGAGACCAATCTTTAAAAATTAGCCGACCTTGAGATACAATTCTCTTATAAAATTGGGAACCAGGAAGCGGTGTTAAAATAAGAAACTGGGAAGAAGAAATTCCTGTTCTTTTGGCAAATTTAATGGTCTTTTGGACTGTCTTCCAGTCATCATCATCAAAACCATAAACAAACATGCCGTGGATACGGATCCTGTGCTTTTGTATCACTTTTACCGCGTTTTTTATTTCCTCAAACGTCTGGTTCTTGTTCATCGAAGTCAGGCTGTTTGGATTAACTGATTCCAGTCCGATATAGAGAACACGGCAGCCTGCTTTATACATGAGCTTTAAAAGGTCTTCTTGTTTGGCGATATCAACTCTTACCTGGGTGGACCAGTCAAATTTAAAATTTTCATTTATCATGGCCTCAAGAAGAATTTTCAATCTCTTTCGATTGGCAGCAAAATTATCGTCATAAAAAAAGACGTGATTCCTCTTTTGATTGTAAGCGTGGAGTTCTTTAATAATATTCTGGGTAGAACGAAATCTATACTTTCTCCCAAACATCCCTGTCACAGAACAAAATTCGCAGTTATAAGGACAGCCCCGTGATGTCTGGACAGGTATGGTTTGTCTTTTTTTGGGACTATCAACCATGTATGTTGACCCAAAATCTGGGAAAGGAATTTCATCCAACTCTTGGAGTACCGAGCCTTTTGGATTGTGAAAGGATTTTCCATTCACTCTGTAGGATAAATTAGGAACACAGGAATAATCTCTATCTCCCTCCCAAGTATCAATAAAACTCATTAAGGCATTCTCTCCTTCTCCCCGGATGACAAAATCAGCGTGATTGAGCGCTTCTTCCGATAGAAACGTTACATGTGGCCCTCCCATTAGAACCGGGGTCCCTGTATTCCGGATCCTGTCTGCAATTTTATAAGCTCTTGGAGCTGTGGAGGTTATGGTGGAAATTCCCACCAAATCAACACACTCAAAACCAGAATAATCGATCTTTTCTTTCTCCTCATATATGACATCCGCTTCCCAACCTCTTTTTTTCATAAGAGCGCTAAGAATATAAAGACCTAACCTCGGAAGCTTGAACTGAGAGTATATATGAAGATTAGGTGCTTTAGGTTCAATAAATATTATTTTTCTCATCTTTTTCCTTCCTTCTCATCTCTTTTTTTGAATTTTAATTCTTTTCTCTTTTTATTCCGCTGTTTCAAAGATATGATATCCTTTTTTTTCTTATTCAACAGCTCTTCCCATCTATGGATTCCTTTTTTGAACAGATCCATTTTTTGATAAAGTGCTTCAATTTTTTCAAGCATCATATTTAATTTGATCTCATTTTGTTCTTTATGATACTTTTCAAGTCCTTCTTCTATAGCTAAAAAATCCCTAAACAAATCAGATATTTCTTTTATCTCCTCAAGTGAATACCCAAATAGCTGTAAATCTTTTATCAATCTGCATAAATAAATATAAATTTCCGAATAGAGCCGGAATCCTCCCTCGCTGCGCATATCAGGTTCAATAATTCCCTTATCCTCCCAGTACTTAATGGTTCGAGAGCTAACCCCCACACTTTCCCCTAACTTTCCTACTGTCAAATACTTGTTCACTTTATCGGGCTTTTTGCCCTGATTCTCTCCTCCGGGCAGACCCACTTTTTTGATTATTTTCTGTATGTCATTAAATGCATAACCAATACTGACCAGGTCTTTGATTTTTAGGGCTTTTTCTATAGTCTCTTTAGTAAAAAAAGCAACATTTTCACTCGTCACTCCATCTGGCTTAATCAACCTTAAATTCTGCCATTTTTTCAGTTCTGATCCCTTTATTTCTGTCTTTTTGAGAAATTCATCTTTCAACATCATTTTTTTATTCATAGTATCCCTTTACGTTTACTTTTATTAATTTCGCCAGTGTACGTATAGGTTATTTTTTTAAAAGTATTTTGTCAAGAGGTTTTTTAAAATATTATTCTTGCCTTCGAAATTAAGCATAGATAAATCTGTTAGCAAATCTATAGGTCATATGAAGGTATGGAAAAGGGATATAATGGACATCCTGGTCCCTATGCACATGGAAAAACCGGGACCGAACTTTATGACCTTGAAAAAGATATCGGGGAAAAATAATGTAGCCTCACAATTCCCGGAAATCGTCAAAAGATTAAAAAAGATGGGAGAAAAAGCTCGTGAAAAACTCGGAGACATGAGGAAAAAGGGGAAAGGCGTAAGACCTCCGGGACGGATAATGGATTAAAGAGCTTTCAATAATCAATATTATTTGACATGTTGGGGCATTTGATATTAAATTGAATTAACTATTGAATAATAACTCTCCAAAAAGGAGATCACTATGAACAGCATGAATAAAATTATTTTATTTTCATTCCTATTCACTTTTTTGTTTTTCTCTCTTCTTTCTGCCTCTGAAGAAGAACCCAGAGCAAAACTTCCTGTGCTGATTACATCCTGCGGACAAAGTCCGGGGGCTACAATGATAAAAGTTATATTCATGAAAATTGGATTTGAAGAACCTGACCCAGCATACACCACAAAAATGCAGGCTGCACCTGAAGACCTGACCTCAGCACAGGAGGCAGGAACCCCTTATCAATCACTGATCATTGTTATGGGGGCGAGCCTCAAAGGAATGGGAGCAGCAGGAATATCTATAGACGATGAGCTTTCAAGAATTGAATCCTTGATTGATGAAGCAAGAAAACAGAACATAACCATTATAGGCGCTCATATCGAAGGAATGAAGAGAAGGGCACAGGGAGCAGCTCCCGGAGACAACACGGATGAGTTGAGCATTGATGCAGTCGCTCCTAATTCTGATATTCTTGTCATCAATAAAGAAGGTGATGAGGATAGACGTTTCTCTATAATTTCAGAAAAATACAATATTCCCATGATAGTGGTAGAGAAAAACCTTGAATTAATGACCGAACTAAAAGAAATGTTTTCAGAATAGTTTTATTAGTTTTCCAATAGCGCAAATAATTACGACTAAACTATAGAACTAAAAAAGAAAAATGAGGGAATTTACAGCTTCTGTGACTCTTCCGGAAGCCATAGCCGTGCTTCTTTTCCTTTCTTCATTCTGGCTTTTAAAAATATTAATAAGGGGCGAAAAAGAAAACTTCATTAGGGGAGTCATTACATTTCTCTTGCTTCTCCTCGGGCTTTTATATCTTAACCAGAGCGAAGCTAAGAAAATCACACTATCAGATGTTACTTCCACCATCTTTCCAAAAAAGGAACAGGAATATAACTATACTGTAGAAAAAGGCACTTCCAAAAACAGAGGGGAATATACAGAATACATATTTAATAATCCTAAGCCAAAACTAAAGCTTAAAATGGACTCCTCGCACCGCTATTTTCATATGGAAAACCCATCTTCCTTAAACAAAGTCCTTAATGAATTAGGTCTCCCCAAACTCAAATCAGGGACCAAAGAGCTCGCTTCTATCACAGGTTCACAGAATGATATTTATTTATATCGATGGGATGACTACCCCCCAGGTATTCTCATCATGGAACGAACTACCTGTATCGACAAAAGCTCAGTAACCAGATATCACTGTCTTGCTGTTCTCACTCTTATAGAGAGATATTAAGAAACGTGCAGCAACCTCTGCCTGTATGAATTATCCCTGGAAAAATTACTTTACGATATCTTCCCACAGCTTTTTCCTGTATTCTTCTCGATCAATGAGTTCACAATCGTCTATGGTATCAACTTGCGAGGTACTGTAAATCAATTTTGCCATAAATCCAGGAGCTCTTCGTATTCCTTCACCCACATTGATTATGACCACATCGCCGTCTTTTAAAAGACCATCGCTTAAAGACTTAAAAAAGCCCCCTACGGCAATTGCTGCAGCCGGCCCAATTCTCACTGCTGATTCATAAGCTATCAGACGTGTTATGGGGATAGTGTCTACTTCTGGAAAGTCATTTATTTCTCCCCCACTTTTATGGACTAATTTGCTCACCACAGGATAAGTCTTGGGATAGCCAGTTGCCAAAGTGGGGATTATAGTTTCAGGGTCAGTATATATAGGATAAGATTTTTCCCATCCCTCTGGGAATCCCTTTTTCTTGGCTTCAGCCCATGCATCTGCCATGGGAGCGCATTTATCCGTCTGAGTGAGTATGAACCGGGGCATTTCCTCACACAAGCCCATGCCTTTAAGCTCTCGACACGCCTTGGCAATACCCAAAGGCCCTGTGCCCCCGCTTAAAGCCTGAATATAAACAGTAGGGAAATCAAGCATCAGCCTCAACCATTCATAAACCATGGTTTTTTTTGCCTCAATGCGCATGGGATCAAAATTTCCAGCCGCTAGAAGGATTTTGTTCTTCCTGGAAAACTCAAGGGCCATTTCTTTAGCTGCTTGATAATCACCATTTACCCTAAAAACCTTCTGTCCGAAACATCCTATTTCTGCTTCCTGAGCATGAGAAGCATTAAAGGGGATAAAGGCATATAAAGTGACATCAGCTGCAGCCATGTAGCGAGCATAAGCCACCCCCACATTTCCAGTAGAGGCAGTCACATAAGTCTTAATGTTGTTTTCCTTCAGAACACTAGCTATCATGGAGCCAGCCAAATCTTTAAAAGTACCCGTGGCAAAATTATCATCATGTCTGTGAGCGAATACTTTGCATTTAATCCCGTGATTTTCCTTAGCAAATTTTTCTAAAAAATGCCACCGATCAATAGGAACGATTCCTTCTCCACAGCTCACAATATTGTCTTTTTTATTAAGGGGCAGATAATCAAAGTAACGCCACAAACCTGAATAATGGCTGTTTTTGTCATGGAGAAGGTCCTCGATTCGAGACATCCTATCTGTATAAATCACATCAGCCTTGTTGTCACCGCAGGCAGGACATCGTTGTCTATTTTTGAACCAAATCTCGAAATTCTCTATTTTTTGTCCGCAGCTGTTACATCTAAGATAAAACTTTTTGTTGCTTTCACTCATTTTCTTTCTCCCTTAATTTGATTTGTCGAACCCAGGCCTCCTCTTCTTCTTTCACTAAATCTAGATGAAGGCCACACTCCGTTTTGTTTAATCCAGGCCACCTCCCTCTTCTGGGTCTGCTCTCAGAAGAGCTTTTGGTTGTGCATTCATGAGGGAAACAACCAATAGAAGTATATCCTTGGTCATAGAGAGGGTGGAATGGTAACTTCTTGGCATGTATATACTGCCATACTTTATGTCGGCTCCAATGAATCATCGGGTGGATACGAATATATCCTTTTTTATCATACATAAACATATTGAAGAAGGCCCTGTTCAAATTCTGATCCCTTCTTACGGCAGACAGCCATGCTGATATTTTCAAGTCTCTTTTCAGCCTGTTAAGGGGTTCGACTTTATTCAATCGACAACATAAGTCTGGATCTTTTTTATAGATAGGTTCCCCATTTTCTTTTTGAGATTTCTTTCCTTTAAGATGGGTTCTGACAGTCATCACATTCAATTTCCATTCTTGTATCAACCTCTCCCTGAATTCATGCGTCTCAGGAAAATGATATCCAGTATCTACAAAATAAATGGGAAAATCAGGTTTGATTTCTCTAATCATATCTATCAACACAACACCAGATGCTTGGAAGGAAGAGGTCATCGCAGCATCCGGATAAATATTTTCTATAACCCAATTAAGTATATCTTCGCACCTGGCATACCTGAACTGCATATTGAGCTTTGCCAGATCATAATTTTTCATTTTTTTAAAAGAGAATACACTTTTCCTGTTTATTCTTCAAGAATTTTATTAAACCTGATTATTCATAAAATATGATGAAACTTGGGCATAGCTGAATTCCATCACGAGGAGCATAGTGAAATGGTAATCTCATTGTTTTTCAGCTGTTTGAATGGGTTATGCTGGTTTTTAAAAAAATATATTTAACTGCGGTTCTATATGCCAGAAACAACCACATCCTCAAAAACCAGACTTGGAGTTCGATGGGAGGAATAAACCCAAGGATCACTGGCTGTTTCAATCAACCTCTGCCAGAAATAAAGATGATTTCCAGCAATATTCATTTCAGATACAGCCTGAACTGGCTGGCCACTTTCAAACAGCTGCCCCATGATTCCAATTGAAGTGTCGCCAGTGGTTGAATTCGAATTTCCACCAATAAATCCAGTGATAAAAATTCCCCTCCCTAGGTCCTTCATTATTTCTTTAACAGAACGTGTTCCTGGAGGAATAATCACATTGGATGGGCTTCCTGTGGTGGGTTCCCAGCCTAATTTCCGGCTGTAATACCAATCCACATAAAATTCTTTTAGGACTCCTGATTCAACCACAGTTCTTCTTTTTGCCGCGAACCCATCTCCGTCATATAGACGGCTTCCCAATCCTTCCTTTACAAATGGATCATCTATGATGGTGAAAGATTTGCTTCCCACTCTTTTTCCTTTTTTGTCCGTAAGAAAAGACCTCTTCTGCTGAACGCTGCTTCCATACATAGCTGTAAGAAACCCTCCAAAAAGCCTGGGAATTTGCCTGTTTTCCAATATCACAGGGAGTTTCTCTGTTTTGATTTTTTGAGCTCCCAGCAAGTTAAGGGTTCGCTCTGCTGCTTTTATGCCGATTTTTTCTGGTTTTGGAAGTCTTTTTCTATTGGTGCAAACCACATAACAATAATCACTGGGACGGCGGGCTCCTTCACCTTTTGCCGTCATGGAAGCCACCGCTACATAAACAGTCGCCTCAGTGAATCCTTCAAAACCATTACTCGTCATGAGGACTTCCTCCACATGACTGTCCTGTTCTTCTGCAGTTACTGAAATGGCTTTGTCTTTGCCTCTTTCTAGACAGGCTCCTTCAATATCCTTAACCATATTATGCCTGTCCTCCGGACCAAAATTCTTATATTCAGGATCCACTAAACCTAAGTCTTTATCTACCCTTCCTTTATAATACTTTGGATCCGGAAGAGTCCTGAAAGGATCCTCTGCAAGAATTTTTGTGGTGGAGACAGCATTTGAAATAAAGTACTTCACAGCTGTCTTACGGAGATCTGAAGTACTCTGAGCTGAATATCTTCCATTCACATAGATCTCAATATTAAGCACCCTAGTGGAAGCTTCTTTTATATTTTCAGGTTTTCGATTTCTGTAACTTACCTCAACCAGTCTCTGGTCATTTATTTGAACTTTGCAATCATCAGCACCTGAAGACTTTGCTGTTTTTACAGACCAAGCCGCTAAATCATACAATTCTTTTTTCATCTGCTCTCTCCTTTTAACTCCTTACACCACCCACAGTCAACGATTTCACAAGGCAGGTAGGCTGACCAAATCCAACAGGAACAGCCTGTCCATCTTTACCACAGCCCCCCCCTCCTCCTTTTGCCATTTCAAAATCATTGGCTACCATGGTTATATTTCTCAGCATTTCAGGACCATTTCCCATTATATTAATATCTTTAATGGGAGAGGTTAGTTTCCCGTTTTCAATGATTCGACCTTGTGAAACATAAAATGCAAAGTCTCCTTCTCCTATCTTCACCTGTCCATTGCTCACATCCTTAACAAAAATCCCATTATTTGCTTCCTTTATCACTTCTTCAGGAAAAGAAGGTCCTGGCAACATATAAGTATTTCTCATGCGGGGTTGAACATAATGCTGATAACTTTGACGCCGACCATTACCGGTTGGTTTGACTTTATAATAGCGGGCAGAAATTTTATCGTGCATATAGCTTGAAAGAATCCCCTTATCCACCAGTACAGTTTTCTGTCCTGGAGTGGCTTCATCATCAAAATTAATGGAACCAGGAAGCTGGGGAACCGTACTATCATCAAGAATAGTCACTATTGACTCTGCTACTTTTTTCCCCATCATAGTACAGTATGTTGAGGTTTTCTTTCGATTAAAATCTGCTTCCATACCATGACCAATTGCTTCATGAAGCAAAACTCCTGTAACTCCTGGACCAAGCACAATTGGAATTTCACCAGCAGGAGGCTGGACAGCATCAAACAAAACCATGGTCCGCTCTACAGCTTCTTTGGCCACTTCATTCACCACAGATTCTGAATAATAAGAAAAATCCTTCCGGCCCCCAAGGTTCCATCCGGCTCTCTCCCGCTTTCCGTTTTTCTCAGCAGTCACACTTGCGTTTAAGTAATTGCGTGGTTGGAGATCTTCAGCTTTTTCCCCTTCGCTGGTGACCACAAGGATTCGTTTCTGTTGGTCGTAAAAGGAAGCATTGACTTTAATGACCAAAGGAGAGAATGAAAAAGCTTTTTCATTGACCGATTGGACAAGGGGGAGTTTTGATTCAAGGGAAACAGAAGTCAGGAGTGTTTTAAGGGGATAATAATTTTTTGTTTCTAGGCGAGCAAATTTTCCTGATACTTGTCTGGCTTGACCATTGGCAATGGTTGCAGCGGTGGAAGCTGCTTTCATTATGGCCTCTTCAGAAAGGTCCTGAGTGAATCCATATCCCACCTGGTCTCCTTTTACCGTTCTGATCCCTACTCCCAATGCAACATCGCTATAGGCTCTGTTGACTTTGCCATCTTCCAATATGATCCCGTTGCTTATGGTATGTTCAAAATAAAGATCTGCAAAATCTCCACCTTTTGAAAGGGCTGCAGCAAGAACCTTTTGACAGATTCTATCAGTAATACCAAATTCCCTTTCAAAGTAACCCGGAGCATCAGCATGTGATAGATTATACCAGCCTCCAGATAAAAGAGGTGTTGCAGCTGTAAATGCAGCTGCTGCAGAGGTCTTTATAAATGGCCTTCTGGATACATTTTTCATCATTTCTCCTTATCTCTTTACTTATCCTGAAATTCTTTTTATATTTTCGTATTATATGACACAACTTCTAAAAATGGAATCATCTGAAAAAAGGCCCCTTTACTATTCAGTTGAATAAAAACCGTAAGTAATATAGTATTCTATACAAACTATACATTTAATTTGGATTAAAGGTGTTTTATGCCCATAAAATATATTAATGGAATCCGTCTTTATAATGCTTTTCTTGCTGGTGGGGAAGCGGTTATAAAAGACCAAAACTATCTCAATAAGATCAATGTTTTTCCAGTACCAGATTCTGATACAGGAACAAACCTGGCCTCAACCATGCATTCCATTATACAGGGAGCTGTTCAAAAAAATTCTCTAAAAGCAACATTGAACTCTATGGCTGATGCCGCTATATACGGAGCCAGGGGAAATTCTGGTCTTATCTTTGCCCAGTTCATCTATGGAATCAAGAAAGAATTAAGACAAGACATGAAAGCTTCAACCCAAACTTTTGGTGAAAGTGTAAGAAAAGCCATCAAACATACTTATAATTCTATAGTTAATCCCGTAGAGGGAACTATGCTTACTGTAATGAAAGACTGGGCTGAAGCCATGTACAACTACAGGACAAAAACAAATGATTTCCACGACCTTTTTTCTCACTCTCTTCATGCAGCAAAAAAATCTCTTAAAGATACCCCAAAAAAACTCTCTGTTCTCGCAAAAAGAGGGGTGGTGGATGCAGGTGCCAAAGGCTTTGTCGATTTCCTAGAGGGAGTTGTCCTTTTCATAAAAAAAGGAAAACTAAAGAACGTTCCAAAGTCTAAAATCCAATGGAGAGAGACTGGTATTCATTCTCACTCCGACCGGAATTCTATAGGAGAAAGATACTGCACTGAAGCACTCTTAACAGGAAGCTATATTGACCTTAATGAGCTGCGGCAGGATATCCAAAATTTTGGGAGCTCTGCCATTGTGGCAGGATCTGAAACTAAAGTCAGGGTACATATCCATACAGATCATCCTGAAGAACTCTTTTCCAAGGTTAAGGACTACGGCTCTATAATCAATATAAAAGTCGAAGATATGGTGAAACAATTTGAAGCAAGTCACAAAAGAAAAGCAGATATTGCCCTTGTCACAGACTCGGCCTGTGATATTCCCAAGGAGATTTTAGATGAACACCAAATTCATGTAGTCCCTTTGAATCTGCATTTCAAAGACAGTGTGTTCCTGGATAAAGCAACCATAACTCCTGACCAGTTTTACAACTTACTAAAAACTCAAAAACAACATCCCACCACTTCTCAACCCTCATCACAAACAATTCAGAACCTTTTCTCTTTTTTATCCGCCCATTATAAATCAGTGATTGCTGTAACCATTTCGAGCAAATTAAGCGGTATTTACAAACAATTTTTCAATGCCGCAGGAAAGATTAAGGGGAAAAAAATAAGCATATTAGATTCAAAACAATTATCTGCCTCCCAGGGTCTTGTTGTCCTCAAAATTGCAGAAGAAATCAGAAAGGGAGGAGACTTTAATCAGATTACAGCCTCAGCAGAAGAATGGATTCATAAAACTAAAATATTAGTCGACATTTCCACGCTCAAATATATGGTCCGTGGCGGCCGTGTCAGCCCCTTAAAGGGAATGCTGGCAAAAGCACTAAATCTTAAGCCCATTATTTCTCTTGATGAACAGGGAAAAGCCACAGCCTACGGCAAATCATTCAGCCGAAAAAACAACATGAAAAAAATCATAAAAGAAATTAAAATTCTGAATGAGGCAAAAGGAATCTGGAACTATGCTGTTGTTCATGCTCAGGCATTGGAAAGAGCCTATTCTTATGCCGATAAACTGAAGCAGACAACTGGAAAAAAACCTGCTTATATCGTTGATATTTCTCCAGTAGTTGGTGTGCACAACGGACTAGGAGCTGTGGGCATTGCCGTGATGATCAGATAGACTAAAATAGTTTTGATTATTCCTGCATCTTGGCTTAGGAGGAATAAATGCTCAATTATATTCTTTGCTCGGTATTAGCTGTTTTCATTTATATGACTCTTCTCTTTTTTATATCCATGGCCAAAAAAGACAATTCTATTGCTGATATGGGCTGGGGAATTGGATTTATCTTAGTGGCTTTCTTCACATTATTTTTAGAATCCGGTTTTGAAATCCGTCATATTCTCGTGACAGGACTTGTTTTAATCTGGGGACTGCGTTTAGCTTTTCACATCCTCATGAGAAACAAAGGAAAAAAAGAAGACTTCCGTTACGCCAAATGGAGGAAAGAATGGGGAAAACACTTTGTAGTGAGAAGTTTTTTTCAAGTATTCATGCTCCAAGGACTGATTATGCTGATCATCTCTTATCAGGTTATCCTGATCAATTCATCTGAAAAACCAGGAATCAACATTCTTGACATGCTAGGATTGATGGTATGGCTTTTTGGGTTTGTTTTTGAAACAGTGGGTGATCTTCAATTAGCGAAATTCAAAAATGACAAAAAAAACAAGGGAAAAATAATGAAATCAGGATTATGGAAGTATACCCGACATCCCAACTATTTTGGGGAAGCTACCATGTGGTGGGGTATTTTCCTCATCGCTCTTTCTGTTTCTAAAGGATGGACTGCTATCATTAGCCCAGCCCTTATAACCTTTATGCTGTTAAGAGTGTCAGGAGTAACCATGCTGGAAAAAAAATATAAAGGAAATAAAGAGTTTGAACAATACGCAAAAAAAACCAGTGCTTTTTTTCCCTGGTTTTCAAAAAAGAAATAATTCGAAGGGCATGAATTCTCTGTGTTATCGAATAATTAATCAAAAATTAATCCTAATATTGTAAAAAATTAACAAATTCATTTTATGCTATCATAGAAATGGTCCATTCCTGAATTTCTGGGAGAACTTTAAATGGAGACAAAAAAGAAAAAAGTCCTTTTTGTTTGTGTTCATAACAGTGCACGAAGTCAAATGTCTGAAGCTTTTTTAAACAAACTAGGGGGGACTCTTTTTCAGGCCAAAAGCGCGGGATTAAAGCCAGCTGAGTTAAACTCTCTGGTCATAAAAGCTATGAAAGAGGTGGGAATAGATATATCTAATAACGAATCAAAAAGTGTGTTTGAGCTCTACAAAAAAGGGGGTCTCTTTTCCTATGTGATCACTGTTTGCGATGAATCTGCAGCCCAACACTGTCCTATGTTTCCAGGTACCAATAAAAAGATTCACTGGAGTTTTGAAGATCCTGCTCTTTTTACAGGAACCCACGAAGAAATAATGAATAAAGTCCGCAACCTAAGAGACCGGATCAGAGCCAAAGTCGAAGAGTTCATCCAGCTTCACAGCCCAAATGAAAAAGACCAACCTCGAATAATTTAATACTTACTCAAAAAAAAACAGATCCTGATATTTTATCCTCTATCCTAATAAGAGAAAAGAATGGCATTCACCAAACTCAAATGAACAAATGAATTGAGAGAGAATTCCTCATATCCTGAATGCAGAATAAATAATTAATCCATAGAAAGAAAATTATGAGCGGTCAGCAGCATCCCCTGTATGGGAACTCCATAAGGGCAGGCCCTCTCGCAAAGGCCAGAACAATCTTTACAGACATCAGCCTTGACTCCAGGAATAGATGCGTATTTCTTCATGGCCTCACGTTCCCTTCCCTGAGCATTAAAGTAATGGTTGAACCGCATTATGGTATTGATAGGGACTCCATAAGGGCAGGAGGGCTCACAAAACCCACAGGCATGCCGGCAATATAGATCTCCACATCCTTGTTCATACTTGGAAAGCTTATTCTTATCTATCTGGTTGAGCCGAGTACCTGAAAGGCTCAGAAACTGCTCCAGTTCGTGATAAGTTTTTGCCAGACAACAAACAGTACTAACGTTCGGATTATCAAGCACGAACCTTATTGCCGCCCCTTTAATCTCCTCGGGGTTTTCCAAGTTATGCTCCTTAATGAAATCATCTGCTCTATCAACTTTATCCTTATACCTCTTTAATCCAGCTGAATAAAGGGGGTTAATTTTTTTGTTTTCCTTCTGCATCTTCTCGATGCTTGACTTTAAGTTATAATATATCGCTACTGGGGTGGCTTTCATGATAGCTGTCCCGATATTATTCTGTTTGCAAACTTCCAGGACCTTTTGGGACTGGTCCATTTTGAGAAAATTATAAGCCATAAGAAAAACACTGAATCGACCATCCTCTGCAGCAGCAAGAAGTACTTTTTCCATAGTCTCTTCAGGATCTCTAAACCAGAAAGAGCCATGATTGGAAACCCCAACGAATTTGACTCGTCCTTCTGCTTTAAGCTCATCCATAGCCTCATGGAAACCGGGAGTCTTAAGAGTTTCAACTGTTTCGGCCATATGAATCATCATACAATCCACATATTCTGTGTCTAATTCCTGGAGACATTTTCTGGCGCGCCTCAAAAATCCCTGTTTGGACTTGTCTTTTTTTATCTGAATTTTAGTGGTAATAAACACTGACTCTCTGTCTCTCCCTTTCATGGCTTCTGCCACTACTTTATGATGACCTGGATATTGTTCTGCCGTGTCAATATAGTTAACGCCTGCGTCAAGTGTTGTTCCGAGGACACCTCGATCTTGGATAGAACCCGCACCTATATCAGATACTCTAAAACCTGTACGTCCGAGGGTCCGGTACTGTCTTACCTGAGAAAATTTGTTTTCTTCGTCAGGAAGTATAGTATTATTTGAGTGAAAAAAACTTTTTTTTGCAGGTACTCCAGCTCCCAGAACACTTAAAGCAGAAGATTTTAAAAAACTTCTTCTATTGAAACTTTTCTTGTTGTTCATAGCTCCTCCGGTTTTTCTAATGAAGCCTATTATAAAGATAGATCACAAATCATTCAAATTATTTGTATCCATGCCCTGTTCTTAAATATTCATAAAATCAATCCGATTTGATCAGAAGTCTTATTTACTTATTAAAGATATTTTCATTGATTTTTTTTGCCCATTCCCATAAATTATTATCTTCTAAAAACCATGAATATGTTTACATCCACTCAAATCATTCTTGCGGTTATGATTGTGACCTATATTGTGGTGAGAGCATTCAAAATATCAACCGAGCTTTCTATGTTCGCAGCAGCTTTTACAGGCGCTTTTGCCGCGGGAGAGGGAATTCCCGTCAGGCATATTGTAGAGGGAGCCTTCACTTATTTTGATATCGTACTCATTTTTATCACAGCTACTCTCTTTATGAATCTCTTGAAACAGTCCGGAGGGATAGCCTATGTGGTCCGCAAAATCCTCATCCGGTTTCATAAAAGAAAAGTCATTTTATTCATCCTCTTGACCTTTCTTCTTCTTTTACCCGGAGCTCTGACTGGCGCTGGAAGTGTCACCGTACTTATCGTCGGAGGCATGATATCTATTGTATTAAACTATATGGGACTCAGCAGATCCAAGACAACAGCGATTATTTTTATTCTGGCCGGTTTGAGTGCGGCTGCCCCCCCAGTAAGCCTGTGGGCTATGCTCACAGCTGCTGGAATAAATATGCCCTATGTTGGCTTTTTCCTTCCTCTTCTCATTCCCTGTGTTATTCTGAGTCTTTTAACTCTGTTTATCTTGGGATGGAAATCAAAACCGGTTGACCTAAAAAAAGCTTTAACAGAACTTCCTGAACCGCCTGATGCCATGAACTGGTTTCGGGTCATTATACCATTTGCCGCTTTTTTCCTGCTCGTTGTTGCCGGCAGAATATGGCCTCATACCATTCCTATCATTGGTCTTCCCATGATGTTTATGGTATCAGCGGGTTTGAGTTTTTTTCTCTCTCCACGAAAACTAGATATTCTAAAAATTTCAAGAGATACTATCCATCAGTTACTTCCTCTGATCGGCACCCTAACCTGCGTGGGTATTCTGGTACAGATCATGACTTTAACAGGAGTACGGGGACTTATCGCTATCACAACGGTCACCCTTCCACTCACAGCAGTCCTGATCACTCTGCCCTTTGTCCTCCCAGCATCAGAGGCTGTGCTGATGTGGGGAGCAGCGCCGGTTTTAGGTGTGCCCCTAGTCCTCTTATTCAACACTATTGGATTGAATCCTATTGTGGCCCTTGCAGGAATGAGTATTATTTGGCCCCTGGGCGACGCTCTCCCGCCTACAGCCATTATTGGCCGTCTGGCAAAAGAGACCGTTAACATGAAAAAACCTTACTCAAACATGCTTAAATTCTGTATTATCCCAGCTCTTATTATAATGACTGTGGGTATTTTAATGGTTATTTTTAGTAAAAAACTGAGCTTCCTGACTATGTTATAATAAAGGAAAAGAGACAATGATTGTAACGATTCTATACTATATTCTGAGTGCTTATGTCGCGTTTATTATCTTATGGAATCTGATAAAAAGTAAAAAATGGCAGGATGAACTCCTTTATATCATCATTCTCATCCCGTTTATCCTGCGAGTACTTCGACTCAAGTAGGTCTGTAAAATGAAAAACAGAAAAATTCATATCATAAGAAAAATCGTTTTCCTTATATTTGGACTGCTTTTGGTTATTTTTGCAGGAATAAGCTTTTACAAAAGCCGTCATATGAAAGAGCCTGTGGTGTTAAGTCCCGGTGTAAAAAAGGTAAAAACACTGTCTCAATATTTTCCTGGAATCAAAGGCACTATCAATGATTCTCATGTTTATATATTAGAAGGAAAGAAGCAAGGGGGAACTATTTTGGTTCTAGGAGGAACTCATCCTGAAGAACCTGCGGGCCGTTTGGCCGCATGGATTTTTACTGAAAACGCCGTACTTGAACAAGGACGTCTTTTGATCATCTTATCAGCGAATAGAAGCGGCTCCACAGTGACAAGACTGGGCGGAGCCTATCCTCCTGATTATACCATCCCAACCACCTGGGGAGGACAAAAGTTCCGGATGGGAGACAGATGGTCTAATCCTCTTGACCAGTGGCCAGACCCTGAAGTCTATATTCATTATCCGAGCAAACAGGAATTGGCATACGTTGATATAAGAAATCTAAACCGCACCTTTCCCGGACGTCCCAACGGAACCCTTACTGAGAAAACAGGCTTTGCCATCACCCAACTTATCCGAAAGGAAAGCGTAAACATTGTTATTGATTTGCATGAAGCCGAGTTGCAGTATCCAGTGATAAGCACAATTGTATCGCATGAAAGGGGTCAGGATCTTGCAGCTATGGCCTCTATGATGATTTCAGGTACTGAAGATTTTCAAATAGGAATGGAAAATTCTCCTCCAGAACTTCACGGTCTTTCCCACCGAGAAATCGGTGACCACACCAATGCTATCTCACTTCTTCTGGAATCTCCTGAGCCCATGCTGGACGCTTGCAGGGGAAAGACTAATAGAAAATTACTTCTGGAGGGCAAGGATGAATTCCTGGTAAAAGCATACAAACACGGGCTGTTGTTTGAGAAAATCGACAAAAACGGATGGTCCATAGAAAAAAGAGTGGGGAGACATACCTCAACTATTCTTCAGATTTCAGAGCTATGGACAGCTGATCATCCTGATAGGGGAGTGATCATAAATAACATTCCCTCCTATGCAGAAGTTGTTAATAAGGGAGTCGGAGCTTATCTGCGCAATCCAGCCAAAGTTTCCCCTGAACGTCTGAGATGGGAATAAAATCCATATAAAATAAGAACAGTCATTACCCCAAAATATCCCACAGACAACAATAAAAATTCCCAGGATTCCTCTTTAACATATTCATAAACAGCGCCTTTCCCCGGTTCTGGAAGAGGAACCGGATCCCAAGGAAGTCCGTATGCCTGAACAATTCCATTAATGTACAGAAGGTGGATCACCGGATAACCTCTAGCTGCCAACTCAAACACAAGGCCTCTCCTATTTGGAGGAGGAAAATTTTTGATATCAGTTAACCCAGGTTTTACTTTTAGGATTTCTGAGTCAATCCCTAGACCTGAATAACTCCCTCCTATATTGATAAAAGCAGTAATCTCTTTCTCTCCTGCATGTTGCTTAAAAATGGCTGTTTTTTGGTCCACGTTTCGCTTTAAATCAGATTGGTAGACAAATGTCATTCCTGTCTTTCTTATGGCTCTCAAAAGTTTGATGCGTCCCTCAGCTTCCATACCCCCGCCCACATCCTTTTCTCCTCCCATAGAAACAGCTGCTGGCTCATAACTGAAGACTTTTTTGTCCAACAGACATTCTTGTATTTCCAACCAATGGAATTCAAGATCATTAGCTCCCCACTGCGAAGCTCCTAAAGAAACAATAAAAATAGGTTTGAGATTCATAACCATAGCTGCAGAAAAAACAGAAATAATCAGACCAGGAAATGAACCTGACGCTTCAACAGCAATGGGATCCCCGGATTTAACGCCAGCCTCACGCAATAACTTTACCATGAGTCCTGCGAAATTTGGATTTGTGGTGGTCCTCTTTGCCTCCAAGTTACCTACAGATGTGGTGATAGGTGAATCCTCTCTACCTATGATCCCTGTTCCGTTTATATCAAATTTACGGTTTATTTCAACTCCTTTTTCCTTCCGGCAATCTTTGACCTTTGTCATAGCTGCTTCCATTTTCTCTGCAGCCTGCAGCATCAACTCATATAACCCAAATTTGTCTTTATAAGGAAGATAGAAGGTGGTTATAAAAAAAAAGATACTGACAAATGACGCCAGGATGATTATTTTTTTGCCTCTATTCATAATCCTATCCAGCTGATTACTCTAGCAAGAAAATAGGTGGCCACAGCTACAGTTACCATAGATGTTAAAGTCAAAATCTGTTTCTGTTTTTCCATATTATTGGCAATGAGACCTGGAATAACCAGTCCTATGGCCCTCAACCCAATAGGCTGTGGAAGCACCTTTGGCCAAACAAGGAACCAAATATGCGCCCACAAAGCACCCACCAGGATCACCATAACAAACCTTCTTCTTCCAAAGAGAATGAGATAACGGGAAAGCAGTTTATAGGAGTAAAGACTTAAGTAGGCGATCACTACTGTGGCGATTATTCTTCCCGGCTGATGAAGATAAAGAGCCATATAAGCCGGAACAATAATCCCTCCCGGATAAACATCAAAAATCTCCACATAAAGGACTCCGAGCAAAAGGCCTATGAAAATAGTTTCATAAGTCATGGCGTACTCCTATGGTATCCCAATGATCCAAAAGATCAATTCCTAGGCCCCCAATATTACCCAACCCCACTAAAACACAATTGGTCTTTTCCTTCTCTAAAATACAAGACATAATCTGTTTGGCATTCCTGTTTCTGGTCGCTTCATATTCCTGATCTTTTTCCTCTTTTTCCATCTTTTTTTTCATTAATCCCGCTTGATCTCCAATAAAAATAATTTTCTGGAACTCTGGAAAAAGATTATTTTTAAAAGCATATATCCACTGATAAGTGCGGTCTCCTCTGTCCTTTCTTATGTTGAACAGTCCGATCCATCGTTTGTTTTTTATATTTTTGCTATTCACTATCTTATTCATCACATCACGAGTAGACTCTGGGTCATTGGCTGAAAACGCACTGATAAGATCCCATCGGCGTTTTGGTAAAGTGAATTCAACCTTCCAAAACTTAAGACTCCCAATATCTGGAATAGCTTTCATTATCCCTGAATATGATATTTTTCTTTTGATATCCAGAAAATCACAGACCTCGAGCGCGAGGCGAATATTTTGCAGGAATTCAGACTTAGGAATTTTTTTTATAAAAGCTTTTTCATCTGACGAATCTAATATTCCAACCTTGATGAGTCTCGCCTTTCTCTTTTTTGCCTTATCCTGAAAAACAGAGAAATATTCTTCCTCTGGAATAAAAATCGTAGAATAGCTATTTATGGATCGAGCAAGATTTTCAGCTATTTCATCCTTTGATTTCCCGGCCTGGGCAATATGGTCCATCCTCACATTGGTTATGATGAGGATATGAGGCCTAAGCATCCTCCTGCTTTCCGCATACAGAGATTCAGGACTAAATGACATCAACTCAACAATCAAAACTTGAGCCTGGTTGAAGACTGCTTTTCGTATCACCTTTTTTTCTTCGAGTATTGATGTAATCCCTTTCCGTTTGATTGGTTTCTCTTCTCCACCTGGTAAAATAAATACTGGCTTTGATCCCGTGGCTTTTGCCAGCACTCTCATCCCCGCTTGATTCAAACAAGAAGCTAAAAGACGGGTCACTCCTGACTTCCCCCTTGTTCCTGTGACACAGATCCTTAAAGGTATTCTTCTTGATTTATGATACAAAGAAACTCTTTCAATCCACAAATACAGGAGCAAAACCACAACAGCGCTGGATATGATAACAAGTTCCTTAATCTGATTCTCCTTATTATGTGCCTTCCCCAGCTGCTTGCAGCAACCTCAGAAAAGTACCGCTAAACAGGTTTGAAATATCTCCTCTTTCATATTCAGTTTCTAAAACTTCAGAAAACAAATCCAACATTTTATTTTTGCCTTCTTCTCCCCACAAACAATCCTCATTCACTATAGCTACATTTTCTGAACCTATGGTTTTGACTGCCTTCTCCAGGATCTCAATATAATCAGAGGGCTCAGAATCTGAACCTAAAACAAGTCCTATTCCTGATTCTTTCTTTTTTAAAACATCCAGCAGTTCCTTTTCAGGAAGGCTTTCGCTTATGAGAAAAACTGGCTTCTTTGATGCTTCTATCACTACTTTTGCTCGAGCATGATTAATGTTTTTTAGGATAAGGAGAATCCCACTTTTATCCAATGATTCAATCACTTTTTTCCCATTATCACTGAGAGTCTCTCCATCCCACAATGAATTCAGCTGATCAACCATGACATAATAAACACCCTGTTCTTCCATCACTTGAGCCCATTTCGGGTTATCAACCAAAGATCTTATTCCTTTAAGGCCAGGAATGAGAGTGGTTTTTCCCTTCCTGGTGGCATAATATATATTTCTGGATGATGAAAAAACTTCCAGGCCTTTGCTTTCTCTTGTTTTTTCAGCTGCTTCTAAAAGTTTGTTTATCACATCTGTTCTCAGTTCATCTCCATTGAGTTCCTCATTCTCCTCCACCATGGAAAGCTGGACATCCACATGAGAATCTTTGACATCTTTTCTGTGCTCTATGGTTTGATTAAGGATATTCAATTTAAAATTTATAAGATTCTGGTACTTAAGCTGATATGTTTCCTGTCTTTTTGGCTCTATAAAATCAATGGGTTCATTTGCGATTATTTTTGCAGCCTCAAGGACAAAATCACCCACTCGTTTGAGTAGTTCAGGATCAACCAAGTCTGCATCATCCCTGGGATGATGGTATTTAAAGTGATGTCCTTTGGTCATGATTGCATAGGCTGGTACTCCCTTAGCAAGGAACGGAGAATGATCCGAACCTCCAGGACCTCCTCGTCCTGGCTCCACATAATCAAGAATATCATCAGAGAGTCTGCTTTGTACGGTTTTCCAGATTATTGGTCCGTAATATTCGCCTCTAAAAGGCACTATGCCGTTTCCATGGGCTACCATGTCCAAATTAAAATAGGTGACCGTTTTTTCAATAGGATGAGTGGGATGATCTGCATAATGGCGAGATCCTAGAAGTCCTTGTTCTTCTCCTGCCCATGCAGCAAAAATCACAGTTCTCTTAGGTTGGGCATTATTGAGCTTCATAACCCTGGCTATTTCCATGACGACTGCTGTTCCTGAAGCATTATCATTCGCTCCATTATAGACATCCCCCATTGGGCCCACACCCAGATGATCCATATGACCTCCAATAATCACATATTCCTGTTTGAGTTTTTTATCCTTTCCTGTTATCTTGGCCAGAACATTTCGGGTCTTTCTTTTTGGATCAAACACAGCATTCACTGAAATATATGCCTTAACCCCTGTGTTAAAGGATTGAGGTTTTCCAAGTTCATCAATCTGTTGAAACTGATAATCAAGCTCTGTTTTTAGGTTCTTGAAAACAAAATCCATAATATCATCTCCTGCAGAGAGAAGGACAAAATCAGAACGATAATTTTCTTTATCTGTCCTTAATCTGAAATATCGGCTCTCACTGGAGGGTAATCTGAAACCTATTATCCCCAATGCTCCCTGCTCCTGGGCTGCTTTTATGCGGTTCTTCATCTCGAGTTCTTGATCCAGCTTTTTTTCCAGTTTTTTGGGGACTCCTGGAGTAAGGAGAACTAATTTGTCTTTCACCTCTATATTTTCATAATCATTATAACCCTTTTCAGGAGCGAATATTCCGTATCCAGCAAAAACCAGCTCCGCTGTAAAATGACCTGACCCCGAATAACGCTGAACTCTCCAGTCATCTCCGTAATAGAACTCTCGTCTCCTCTTATCAGTAATGACCTCAAACGTAACGCCTTCTTCTGTATTTCTGTGCTCAATAGTAAATGTCTGGAAAAACGTCCCATTCTCTCCAGCTGGCTCCAAATCCCATTCTCTGAACTTTGATGCGACATATTCCTCCCCCATAACTCCTCCTGGTTGACCGCTTTTGCGTCCCCGCATGGAATCATTAGCCATTTCTTTGATATAGCTCCAGGCAGCCTGCTCATCAAATTCTATCTCTTTTTTCTCTGCAAACAGAGGAGACATTAAAAGACATATCAATACATAAATAATTATCTTTTTGTTCATGGCTTCCCTCCACAAAATATTATTCACAAGGATCAATATTATATCGCATAAACAAAAGAAAATTAAATTTTTTATCCATGGAGCACCCGAAAATAAAAATCCCTGTAAGTTCTCTAATCTGGCTCATTGACAAAAAGGCGACTGATACAAAGCTTTTCAAACAAATGGGAATAAAACAATGGCCTCATGCGTCTAAAAAGTGAAAAAAAATGAAAAAATTAAAAGGAGAAGAAAATGAAAAAACTTGTCACCATACCCATTTTATTTGCAGTGAGCTTGCTGTTCACAGAAAGCATTTCAGCTTCCCCACAAACGAATTTTCCCAGAAACAGAGCTTCAGTCAGACCTTATACAGGAAGGCTCTTAGCTTTACTCAAGGCAAGACGGGGCGAGCTGGAGATCACAGGCGAACAACTGAATAAAATTAAAGATCTGATCGAAACCATGAAGGATAAGACTTTGGAGACCAGAAATGAAGTCACCAAAATTCAGCTAGAGCTCAGAAGACAATTGAGAAATAGAGAAAGCCGGGATTATGAAAAAATAAAATCCTTGATCTCCCAAACATCCAACCTCCGTTCCAATTTACTTATCAACAGGATGATATTAAGAGATGACATCAACAATATCCTTACCAGCAATCAGCTTACAGCACTCAAAGACATTTTTAGAAAGACTTTCCTGCGGCGGAGATTGTTAAACAGAAGAGATCAGCTTCAGAGAAATCCGGACCTGAGAAAACCCATCCGCCGATAAAACCTTCAACCTATAAAATCCATAAATTTTTGTTAAAACTGGGGTGCTCCTTAGGCCGCACCCCAGTTTTGACTTTAGGAAATGCAGGTATGACTGAAGTAACATTGAAGATTTATCCTTCGGATGCTTGAATTTGATCCTGGGATATTCACAAGTTGAGACTGCAGCAGATGTAAGAGGGAGGATATAAAGCTGGGGTCCTTCACCGCGAGCGCCAGCTAACCTGCATCTCCCTATTCACTGATTCTCTGGACCCAGATAAAATCAATGCCCACTACAGGCTTTTTTATTTCAGGCAGAGCTCCCTCATAAACTATACCGAGCTTGTGTGTCCCTGAAGATAACTCTATGTCATTCAACCGAATATTACGTAAAAGTATCTGGTAAGGCTTGTACAGGTCAACACTTTTACGGCCTTCAGCCAGACTAATTTTCTTCCCATCAAACAAAAAAGATATTTCTCCTGAATGGGGACTCATTCCAGCCGTAATAAAGACTCTGTATTTTCCTTTCTGTATGATCTCAAGTTCAAATTCTTTCAGACTCCCTATCGCTTCTGGTTTCCAGACCAAAATATTTCCCTTAGAATATATCCTTCCTTCTTCCATGTCTGTCCCGCTTAGATCTGTTACTATATTTTCTGACGCATATATCGTGGAATTCTGAGCGCCCATACGAGTTGCAGGTTCCCAATTATCCGGAAGTTTTAATTCTCTTAGATCATCAGGTTTAATAGGTATATGATCATCAGTGACTCCCGGACACGCGTAATGATATCCTATTCTGGCGTATGTCATACCAGGAGTGGTTTCATGGCTGAAGAGCTCCATATAAAACCGGATGTTTTCTTTAAATGGCAGAGGATCCATAAATTGCCACCGAAAATTAGTCACAAAACCTCTGTTTCCAGGACCATCATTCCTTGGCTGACCACAGTAGGGAAAATAAAATATATCCGGCGATGACCATGAATAATTATAATAATCTTCAGAACCTGTTCCGAATATTGAAGGAAAGGGATCATTATCTATAAAAACCTTTTCATCTCCTTCTCCCCACCAGTTTCCATAAGAAGTCGGAACTGGATTGGGATTCAAAATATATGATGTGGTTCCCACATACAGTCCTTTTCCAAAAGCGATAAGAAAAGGAAGGTCTTGGACGTCCTTGTTAGAGGCTGTTATATTATGGCTGACTCTCCATCTAGCTCTGAAATACATAGAACGTCTGTCTTTCCATTGGTACACGGCAGGAAGTACACTTCCTTGAATTCTAACCTTCTGCTGTCCCTGATTCTTGAAAATAATCTTTAATCCTTTTTTGAACGGCATGGGAAAACGACATACCATGCGACCAGCAGGAAATACGGTAAACGGAAGGGAAACATAAGGATTCAATCCAGGAGCCGCACCAAAAAAATCTCCTATGGGGGACTGTACCTGACCCCAAGCATGGCTGTCACATTTGATGTTCAGTACGGTCTGTCTCAAAGCTTTCTCCATATCGTCAGAATAAACCTTAGCAACAAATCTTTCTACGGCCTTAGGTCCCTTCATGGAAACAACCTCTTTTTCCTGACCAGGTTCTATGGACGAATCAAAAAGTATTTTTTCTCTCTTTGACCGGGGTTTGAGCTTCTCATCAGGATTTGAAATAATTGAAATCACTTTCTCTAGCATTGACTTGTATTTAGGAAGTTCTCCTGGGGAAAAAGTTTTGACTTTGGTCCCTTTTTGATAAAGCCTTACTTGAACTTCATAAAAATGAATGGTTTCCAAATCTCCTGTCCAGACTAGCCGCATTCTTTTTGAAAAAGGAATAGGGAAATAAGAAGCATCCCTCTGATAAATGCCCTTTGCTAAAAGATCAGGATTAATTGATTTTGATTCTGGAAAAAAACTAAGTGGTGAATGGAAAAATTCAATGGCTTCACCTTTACAAACGGGCTCTTTTTGTTCATCCAAAAAAAGCTCTATTTGACCTGAGATAGCCGCACTCCACAACCGGACTATGGCTCCCGGTCCTTTGACATCAGCGATCAGGTATTTGCCTATGCCTTCTTCGTCAGGTTCTGCTAAGACTTTCTCAAAATTGGGGATAGGCTCGCTCCCGAATCCGTCTGAATTTGAGAACCAACCTGGTCCACCAGGCAAGGTGCTCCTCCTGTCATAAGAGGAGAACTGAATCGTTCTATACTCTGGCAATGGATACTCCATGAGCTTCCATAAATCAATCATCTCTTTAAGAAGAGTTTCCGTGTTTATTTCATTCTGATCCCCGGCGCAAAAACAGAAAATGAAAAAGAGGAATATCAAAACAGCTAAGAAAGGTAAGTATTTCTTATTTTTCATAGCTTCTCCCTTTGGTGACAATTTAACTATTGATGTCGATTATATCTTTCTTTCAAATCTTTTGATCATCTCAGGACTGGCAATAAAAATTAAAATATCATTCTTTTTTATTCGAGTATCAGGAGAAGGATTAAAGTGATAATCTCCTGTTTCTTTATCTCTAACAGCCACCAACATAGCATCTGTGTTATCCCTTAATTTGCATTCATTTATAGTCTTCCCGATAGAAGGAGATCCTTCTTCGACACAAACTTCTTCAAATCTGAAAACTTTTTTTCTGTCTTTTAACATCATATCCAAAAAAGAAACCACAGCCGGACGGATCATTTCAGAAACCATACGCATTCCTCCAATATAAGTGGGTGAAACTACCGCATCAGCACCTGCTTTTTTCATTTTGTTATGGCTTTTTAAATCTATGGCTTTACTCACTATCCTTATATCAGGATTAAGACTGCGTGCAGTCAGAGCTACAAAAAGATTCTCTTCATCTTTACATAGAGAAAGTATGATTCCTTTTGCCTTTTTTATTCCAGCAGAAATCAGCACTTGGTCTTCCGCAGAATCACCTATGATATATAAAAAATCACCGGACTGAGAAAATTTCTCTATCTTTTCCTGAGAAGGCTCTATGACTACAAAATCTCTTTTAGTTAAAATAAGTTCCTCAATAATAGTATGAGCTGTCTCATCAGCTCCGCACACAATATAATGACCTTTAAGCTTTGATATTTTCTTCTCCATCTTTTTTCTCCAGAGAATGTTTTTAAGTTCCCCTTCCACAATAAAAGCTGTGATCGAGGAAATGGCAAAAGTAATGGTCCCCAGACTTAATAGAATAAATAATACCACAAAAATGCGGGCTCCTGGATTTGCACTCAAGTCTACTACCTCTTCATAACCCACCGTAGAAATCGTGATCACAGTCATATAAAGACTATCCAGCAAAGACCAGCTCCCACCACCAAAGAATCTAAATCCTATTACCCCGCTGACAAAAACCAAAAAGAAAATGAGAATAGATAAAAATATTCTCTTTCTGCTTTCCATAATCCTATTTTTTTAAACCTAAGGAGGTGATAAATTCTTTCATCCTTTTTAATATCGACCTTTTATTACAGCTGTTCATAATGTCTTTCTTTGAAAGCTCTTTGATCTTTTTGAGAAAATCTTGGTTTTCCCTATTCCTGGTGCATACTAATTCTGCTATGGCTTCAGCCAAATGAGGATTCCGAAATAACAACAAAGCAAAATCTTCAGCTCCTATTTCCAGTAGCTCAGATTCCTCCTCAATAATACCTGTGGCAGTCCGGGGCATTCCTGTATAGAGGGACATCTCTCCAAAAATTCCTCCAGGAGTTATATAGAATATTGATTCATATTTTTTTCCTCTTTCTTCATAGGCCACTATTCCCTTTATTTTTCCGGAAACCACGATAAAACAGCTTTTTCCTTTATCTCCCTGTTTGAAAAGAATTTCTCCTGGTGAATAAGTATATTTTTTTATGGAAAAAGCCAATTTTTTTATCTCTTCTTCGGATACAATCAATTCTCCTGCCCGCTCTCCTTTTTGATACTTTAAAAAAGAAGAATGAATCAAGGCCTGAAACATCCTCTTCTCTTCTTTTTCTCCTGGAATTTCTTGTGCTTTTGATTGGGCAATGTATTTAAAAACATGCTTGACTTTATCACCGAGAGGGATGGGTATTTCTATTCCTCTTCTCCGGAATTTGTACCAAATAAGTTTTCCTATTTTGCCTAATACATGGTATTTTTTACTGAAATCAGTTATCCAAAACTTCAAAACATAGGAAATACCAAAATCTTCATAGGCCAGGATATAAACTTCAGGGGGAGGTTGACTAGATACTTCGGGCATATCTAAAGCTGCCTGTTCAAGGGCTTCCATGACCGTTACAGGAGGATTTTCATAACTGACCTTAATAGGAACTGTCAAAGCTGTCTTCTTATCAGGACGGGAATAATTAATCAGAACCTCTGAAGCAATAGAATTATTGGGAATGACCACAATATTGGAATAAAAATCTTTTATTCTGGTTTCTCTCCAGTTTGTATCCATGACTTTTCCTGTTTTTTCTCCACTTTTTATCCACTCTCCTTTGCTGAATGACTTGGTAAGATGTATAGACATTCCAGATATGATATTTCCCAAGAGCTCTTGGAGTGCAAGCCCTAAAATCATGGTGAGGATAGCAGAAGTTGCCAATAAAGGAGTGATGTCAACACCAGCCACGCCTTTTAAAACAATGAATAAAATAACCAAATAAATGACAAGAAGTAAAAATCGGTGGAGCACTCTGGGAAGAGGAAAATTTCTTTTCCGGCGCTCATAACTTGTCATCCATAAAGTATCCAATAATCTGATGACAAAGAAAAACAGAAAAAACAATACAGCTGTATCCACATATCTATTAAATCTAGGTCTTAATGGAAGAACATGAATAAGAATAGCTATCCTAACACATAAACTTGCGATGAGAAAAGCTGACGGGAAAGTGATTTTAGAAAAAAACATCCCTGGCCCTCTTTTCTTTGACAGCAGATATTTTTTATTCAGATAGCGAAAAAACAGATAAAAAATCAGACCAAAACAAAAAAACAAGAGAACCACAAGAGCTTCTAAAAGACCGCTTCCAATCAAATTCTGTTGATACATTTTTTAAATATTATTAATTTTTCAATTCTTTGATCAATCCTTCCTTAGCTCCATAAGTTTGTGGGAATTTTTTTCTGGCATGGTTTATTATCATACCAATCTTTTTATCTGAATGAGAAGGATTAAAATGAGAAAGATACAATTTTTTCACCTCAGCTTGTTTGGCGATTCTCACTCCTTCTAACCATGTACTGTGTCCCCATCCTTTCTTTCCCTGGGTGTATTCTTCAGGTGTGAATGTTGAATCGTAAATAAAAAAATCCGTTTTCCGAGCAAATTCCACCAACTGATTATCCACTCCTTTCTCTGGGTGTTCTGTGTCTGTAGCAAAAACCACACTTCTTCCTTTTTCATAAAATTTATAGGCAAATGAGCCCTGAGGATGGTGAAGTGGAATATGAGAAATGTTGATATTTCCGATAGTGAAATCTCGTTCAGGCACCTTTTTGAAATGCTTTTCTGATTCAGTTTCACTGAAATTGATTGGAAAAAATCTCCCCCCCATCAATAGATTCAACAACCTTAAGGTGGTTTCCCTATTCAGGGGAGAATAAAATGTGACCTTTGCTTGGGAAGAATAAAGGGGAGCAAAGAAAGCAAGCCCCATGATATGATCCAAGTGGAAATGAGTCAAAACAAGATGAACATGAAAATTCTCTTGGCCCTTTTTTCTCATCAGAGTCTCACCCAGTCTAATAATTCCTGTACCCGCATCAACAATAATGAGGTCTTTTTTAGACGAAAGAATAGAAGCGCATGGAGTATGCCCTCCATATTTGACTATATCTTCTCTACATACAGGAGCAGAGCCTCTGACTCCCCAAAAAGAAATTTTCATTTGATTTTTTCCTTTTATTTCATCTTCAAATCAAAGGTCCCATCCCAATCTAAAGGGGGTGGGTTCTTTTCAAACTGAACACATCGTTCCGCATATAATCCAGCTAAGTCATCGCCTTTTATGTTTTGAAATAAAGCCAGTGCTGCTTTCCATTCTCTCTTTTTATATTCCGCAAGTGCCTTTTGAAATTCAGAAACCAACTTTCTCTGAGAATCATCTGCTTTCTCCTTCTTTTCAATGATTTCAAATACTTTTACCGACCTGGATTTCCCCACTACTCTTATCACATCCACTTCTCTTGTTAAAAAAGAGTCCTTAATTCTTTTATATGTTGTTTCCCCTATAAGTATAGGAATTCTATATTGTTTGCATGCTCCTTCCAGTCTCGAAGCAAGGTTTACAGTATCACCTATTGCTGTGTAATCAAATCGTCTGCTTGAACCCATATTTCCTACTACTGCAGGGCCGGTATTGATTCCTATCCTCATAAACAGTTCATGGCCATATTTGGATTTAACCTGGTTCCTTATCCTTTTTAGTTTGTTTTGACATTCCAATGCTGCCCGACAAGCATTTAAAGCATGGTCATTCTGCAAAAGTGGGGCGTTCCAAAATGCAATGATGGCATCTCCCTCATATTTATCCAGGGTTCCTTGATAATTGAGAATAACATCGCTCATCTCTGAGAGATATAGATTAAGGAGATCAACCAATTCTTCAGGAGACAGGTTTTCAGAAATAGAAGTAAACCCCTGTATATCTGTAAAATAAGATGTTATTTCTCTTTTATCTCCCCCTAATTTCAAAAGAGATGGATCCTTTACAATCATATCAATGAGAGATGGAGAAAGGTAAAAGCGGAACACATTTTTAATAAAGCGCCGTTGTCTGCCCTCCAGACTATAGTTCAAAAGAGCAGCGCTGATAAATGCGGTAAGCACAACGAATTCAGGAGCGATAAATTCTAGCCAAATTCCGGAAAAATAAAAAAGAATTGAGGCGAGGGCAGGAAGAAACAAACAGATAATAAAGAAAAGGCTGATAATCCAAGTCCTTTTTAAAAAAGACACTCCAATTCCTGTAAAAAGAGCAAAAAAAAGAATGAAAAATAAGACTGTACTGTTTGAAGGAAAAGAAACGAAATCCTTTTTTAAAATATTATCAAGAATAGTGGCCTGGATCTCAACTCCGGGGCACACTGAACTAATAGGAGTGGACCTCAGGTCATAGATTCCCGGGGCACTGGATCCAATAAATACAATCTTTCCCTCAAATCTATCTGGAGGAACCTGAGGATTCAATCCTTCATTTATCTGAGCCCAGGAATTGATAATAGAGGCAACAGAGTAGGCTGAATAAGTTCCCTGTGGCCCATAATATCTTATAATCATCTGCCCGGAACCATCCAACGGTACTTCTCTGTTCTCAAACAAAATGCTTCCATGATCCTTAATAGAGACTCTTCCTTCACTGACAAATTCGGCCACAGCTAAAGGAGCGGCAGGAATGATCATGTTGTTATAAGAAAAAAGCAAAGGAATACGGCGATAAATCCCGTCTCTATCAGGAGAAAATCTCACGTTTCCGATTCCTTTTGAGGCAGCCAAAAGTTCTTTTTCAGGAAGAGTGATGGATCTCATTTGAGAAACTTGATCTGAATTATTTTCTGAAATATTCCATGAACGAGACTTTAATAACTTTGTGTTTGATTTTTCATTTTCATCTTGTTTGTTGCTGAAAAACACAGGAAGAAAGACATTTCCAGCCTCTTTTATGGATGAGGCAAAAGTAAGGTCATCCTGAACTCCATACCTCGAAGACTCAGAAAATATCAGGTCAAAAAAAACAGCTTTGGCTTTTCCTGCTTTTAGGTAATCCACCAAATAGGAATAAAATTCTCTTGGCCAGGGCCATGGGATCCCTTGCTGTTTTTCATAAATATCCAAGCTGTATTGATCAATCAGAAAAACAACAATATCTTCATTTATTTGAGAAGGGGCTGAAAACATCTTGAGCCTTAAATCCCATGATTTCCATTCAAGAACCTGGAAAAGCTGAAGCTCATGGAGTAAAAGAACCAGTAAAAAGGAAGCGATACCTATTAGAATTCCCCTGAAAAATTTTCCTTTTATAAAAGTTCGCCCCAATTTCTTTTCTTATGAAAAATCGATGTTTTGGTATAGGCTGTCCATCAATGAAGTCCTTGAACAGCTTTATTAAATCTTATGCTCCGAACAGGAACTTTTTCAGAATGATAATTCAATGATGTTACTTCCTTTTGAGCGCGTCTAATCCTATTTTCAGCACTCGGGTGTGTCTTGTACCAACCCTTTGGGCCTTTCTGAGAAGATTCCTGTTTCATAGTCTCGAGAAAACCAATAAGGCTGTTCGGGTCATAACCAGTTTGAGCTGCTATCTTAACAGAAAGACGGTCCGCCTCATATTCATATTTTCTATCATAACCCCTCTCGATCAACTTTTCTGCAATGTCACTTAAAGCTCCCTCAAAAACATCTGTTAATTTAGCAAGCTTCTCAGGGCCATATTTTTTCATCGCTTGTTCACCTATAAGAGCAAATGCATCCACCAATCGTGAATTCTTGATAGCCTGAAGACCATGCTTTTCCTGCACATGGCTGACTTCATGAGCTAGAATGCAACCAAGCATATCCTCGTCTTCACATCTTTTCAACAGACCTTTGCTGATAAAGATAAAACCTGAAGGAGAAGAAAGAACATTGACTTCCTCTGTATCCAGAACCAAGAAATGGTATCCTGCATAAGTTTCTGGTCTATCAGAGTGAAAAACAACTGCTTTGCCCACTCTATTTATATAATGATTCAGATCATCATCTTTATAAACCGGGTATCTGGATAGGATTATGGCGGCCACAGCACGACCAATATAATACTCTTCTTCTTCTGATATATCTCCAAAGCTTGATCGCACTGCTTTGGTGGTCTTGGATGCAGTTTCCTTGTCAGATGTCACTACTTTGCTCACTTTTTCAAAAATTCCAGCGCTTTCTTCCATAACAGAACAATTGAGAATCATTAAAATGAAAAAAAGGCAGCACAACAACAGAATCATTGCTTTTTTGTTCTTCATTCTCCCCTCCTGAACTCACCTAACCTGCCTTTTTTCAGAAAAGACTTTATATCAGATGAAGATACTTCTATCCGAAGCATCTTATCGACCATAGCAAAGCTTACGTTTGGATTTCTGGCTTTATATTCTCCTTCTACTTGTTTGTTAAATCCTTTCCCTGCCAGAGCAACTTCATCTGCATTTGCCTTGGTTTTTAGAGAATCTGCCAGCTGGAGCAGTGCAATTTTTTTGGGCTTAACCGCGCTTGAATGAATCCAACCGGCTAATCCCTGGGAATTCTTTACTTTGATCCAACCCCCTTGAATTTCAATTTGTTCTACATTTTCTCCGTTTTTAAGCACTGCGAGGGATCTTGCATAAAATTGAGGTTCTGTTCTTAAATGAGTCATTTTAATCTTGACTATAAATGACTTGGCAATAAGGAGTGTGACAAGGAGAAAAAACATGATGAGGAACACAGTCAATAAAGAAGGCTTTTTCATGGAACCCTCCTAATAAACTTATTAAAACCCGAAAGTCTTCCATTCTTACGAATGATAGTATAATGAAAGCTTTATCCAGTCAATATAAATTAGAACTCATTCAAAAAATCAGATCAAGACAACTCAATCAACCTATTGCCCTATTGACATAAGTGCTGAATGTTTTATCTTATTATTAGTATGTTTTGGAAAAAACTCCTAACAGCTCTTCTTTCCCTGTTCATAGGCACTTTTTTTATATATTCCCAGAGCTTGGTTGAGCTTGCCAAAAAGGAAAAAGAAAGAAGGGCCAAATTGAGCGGAGAGCCCAGTATCATTCTCACAAATGCAGACCTTAAAAAAATAGAAAAGGGGATAGCCCTTATCACCCCCACTTCCACTTCCTCTCAAGAAAACCTTACGGTTACGAATTCCTCAAACAGGGAGACTCTGGGACCTATGGTCACCACTCCTCAAAAAGATGAACAAATAGACCAGAGAGAATTCGACATTCACAGCAAAAAATATGCTGTTAAAGTGCTTGAATCCACAGAACGGGTTCAGAATCCTTTATTATCTCTTAATAAACCTGACGGAAGCTTTGCAAAAGTTAAATATTTTGGCTTTCTTGACCTGGAACTGGAAGCGGAGAATAAAGAGGGAGCTGATATTGGAGTGTATGCGAGACGACAGCAAACCGGGATACTTCCTTTTACCTTGAATTACGCTCTCTTTGCCCTCAATAATGATGGAGAGTGGACCTATCTAGGAACAGGCAGTGGAGTTCAAAGTCCAGAGGTTTTTGATCTGGGAGAAATATCAGATACTCAAAAAATCAGACTCGTATTCAGAGACTACACTGATACAAACACCATCAAACGTATAAAACCACACTCAGATGATTATTACATGGAAATAGATGCTGTAGAATACCTTCATTTCTGAATTATTCAGACGTTTCAAATTTTGCCAGAACATCTGAAACAGCATCTTTATGGATCATAAACGTCAGCATCTTGAGTTTTACATAGTCATCCCTAAATAAATAGTATCCTTTAAAATCTCCCCTTTGAGCACCGCTTCCTGAATCTTTAATCAGAAACCAATCATGACCGTCAAATTCAGTAAATCCAACCGCGTGTATGGCATGGTCATCAAAAGTAGTCCTGTTGCTAAATCTGTATTCATGACTGTCCTGGTTTATGAAATGGAACGGAATATCATAAGAAGGAATGATGGCAATGTCTTGTTCCCCGCTAATCCCCGGTTCTGATACATCTCCTCCAAACGCCACTGTATATCCTTTATCCAATGCTTTTCCTATCAATTCATAGAATACATCCAAAGGAACATTGTAATAGACATCGCTGTGCCACCAATTATCAGGAACCTTATATTCACCCTGACTATAAAAAGGCATGCTTTTCATACTCATAAAAGTCACATAATCATCAAGAGGAAGCTGAAGCACATCTTCCAAATATTCTTTTGGAGATATGCTTTGACCATTCACTTCAACAGTTTCCGGAGGTTTGCCCATATGTTTATTCAGTATTTGTTTGACATAGCTGATCGCTTTTTCTTCGTCCCAATATTTGTTTTCTTTACAAAACATCAGGTAATTTCTGATTTCCCGAAACAATTCTCCGTGATTGTGTTCGGTCTCTCCCTGAAGAAGGCCCGTGTAAGTCTCCGCAGGAACTGCCCCGTAGTGCTTCATCCTCTCGATCACAGCATTATGTTCAGATCCCTGACCAAGGTGCATATCCCCCTTATTCTGGATAAAATACCGTGCTTTTTCCACATATTCCCAATACACAGTGAACATTTCTGAAAGCTTTATTTCTCCTTTTCCGAGACGATTTAACTCTGACTCCAGCAGTGAGGTCGTGGCAAAACACCAACAGGTCCCAGTCCAATACTGTCGTATGGGAGGATTATGAAAGTATTGGGTAAATTCATCCAAAGAGGAAGGTTTCTTGACCTCTGAAAAGTCCATAGAAAGATAGGAACGTTCACGGCCTCTAAACTCCCTCGTTTTATAAACAGCCTCGTTTGCCTCCTGGATTTCCTCCTCCCCGATCTGAATGACTGTTTTTTGTGGGGGCACTTCTTGTTGTTTTTCACAAGAAATAAAGGAAACATTGATAAGAACAAACAAGGAAAAAACAGAAAACAGGGTAATAGCTTTTTTCATAAATTCCTCCTTCCTAAAGCCATGAAATTAATGATAAAAAAACCACTTCTATTAGCTTATATCATATTAATTAATCAAAAAATTGCAAATTTGAGACAAAGATTAGGATAAAAAATTACCTAAGCTTTATTTTTTCTAGGTCTAGATATTCAATTTGAGAAGTATTTGAGTTGAAATATTCTAGGAATAACTTCCCGCTTTTTTTTATAAAACCATACATTTCTATAACATCTTCCCCCAACACACTTTTATCTATTTTTTGAGGAATAAAGGTATTGTACAAATTATATTCAGTCTCAACTTGTTCTCTATTCTCTGCAGACTTCTTCATACAAACAAGCCATTGATTGTCTTCTGTAAAATCAATTATCTGAAACACAGATTTATTATCTCTGTCAATTTCCACCCCCAACTCTCTGTTGGTATCCATCAACAAAGCTCTCTCATCTTCGCTCAAATAGACGGCATTTACAGAATCAAAGTCTTTTTCTATGCTTATTTCAGAAATACAAGTCACATCTGTTTCTGACCCTTTATAGACTTCCTGTATCTCTAGTCTTAAAATATAATGAACCACATCCGCAGGACTCCCCAATTCTAAAGATTTCTCATTTTTATAAATTCCAACAATCATTTTTCTAAAGTCTTTCAATTCTGTCCAAGAAAAGGGAAAATATAAAACCTGTTCATCTTGGGTATCCTGCAGTTCAATGATAAATTCCTTGTCATGCTTAACCGCATAATACTGAACAGCAATTTCTGAAACATGAGCTTCTGGACTGACTCCCAAATAAAGGCTTACCCTCATTTTTTTAACTCGGTTATGGCTAAAAAACAATTCTTCACTATCTGCAAATCCGTTGATGATATTTAAAGTCCTGGTTTTCTCAGGAACACTAAATAAGAATGCTTCTCCTATTCCTTTACCTGGTACACCCTCAGCCCAACATGTGTTTCTGTCTCCGTCAAACATCCTTACAGCTGAAAATGGCCCTGGATTAAAAGGATCTGGTTCAGGGCTTTCATTTTCTGAGGTGGCTTTATAAAAAATTTCATTATCCCAAGAATAGAGAACAATCTGTTCCCATTCCGCATCTTGGGTATAAAGACAAATAAAAGATAATAAAAAAGAAAACAAAACAAAAGTCATTATTTTTCTATTCATCCTTAATATCTCCTAAATATTGTAATGACGGTCTTTTCTACCAAATTATTGTATTGTCTTTTCAAAATAGATATTTCCATGTCTCTTACTAAAAGAAACATAACCAATGCTTTTTACATTCTTTTCCCAACCCATTCTTTTTTAAGTTTAATCCATATCAATCCGTTCTGCAATACCATGAAGAATAAGAACTAACTTTTATCTTTTCATCAAGCCTCTTTGACATCCTAAAACAAAGCAAAACCAAATTTTAATTTTATTGAAAAACAGATTTTATTCACTTAAAATAAACGGCAGTTAACAAATGAAAAAAAGCATTCAGGCAAATGTGTGGCTCCTTTTATTGTTCTTTTTATTCTTTAGCTGTGTCACTGAAGATGCCTATGAAAAAAGAGCCTTTAAAGAAAAAGAACCTAGAGACTGGGAAAATCCAGCTGTTCTTCAAATAAACCGAGAGCCTCCCCGAGCAAATTTTATCCCGTACAGCAATGAAGACCAAGCTGTTGCGGACAGAAAAGAAAACTCGTCTTATTATTACAGTCTGAATGGAATGTGGAAATTTCATTGGTCGAGAAAGCCCGGAGATAGACCTTCTTACTTTTACAAACAGGATTTCAATACAAGCGGATGGGATTGGATTAAGGTCCCTAGCAACTGGGAACTTCAGGGCTATGGAATTCCAATCTATGTCAACACAGGCTATCCTTTTGAAAAGAATCCTCCTTACATACACCATAACTACAATCCGGTTGGTTCTTATAAACGTGAGTTCAAACTTCCTAAAGGATGGGAGAATAACGAAGTTTTTATCCATTTCGGAGCTGTAAGTTCAGCCATGTATGTTTGGATAAACGGCCAAAAAGTAGGATATAATGAAGGAAGCAAGACTCCAGCAGAATTCCGTATTACCCCATACCTAAAAGAAGATAGGAATTCTGTTGCTGTCGAAGTCTATCGTTGGTGCGATGGAAGCTACTTAGAAGACCAAGACTTCTGGAGACTGAGCGGAATACAAAGGGATGTTTATCTTCTGGCTAGAAATAAAGTATATATTCGCGACTTTTTCGCAAAATCAGACCTTATTCATGAGTACCAAGATGGAAAACTTTCCCTTTCAATTGAAATCAAAAATCACCAAACAAAAAACAGCAATTATACTGTTGAATTTTCTCTCTTGGATAAAAACAAAGAAATTCTCTCTGGAGCAGAAACAATAACTGTTAAAAATGGCAAAAACATGGTGATATTTACAAAAGAGACAGAAAATCCTAAAAAATGGAGTGCTGAAAATCCCTATCTCTACACTCTTGTCATCACTCTTAAAAACAGCACTGGAGAAGTTCTAGAAGCATTAGGATGCAAGGTCGGATTCCGAAAAGTAGAGATAAAGAATAATCGTCTGCATGTGAATGGAGTCCCCGTCTATCTAAAAGGAGTCAATCTTCACGAACATCATGAGAAAAAAGGTCATGTTGTGGATGAAGAAACCATGCTCAAAGACATAAAAACCATGAAAAAATCTAATATAAACGCAGTAAGAACCTCCCATTATCCACAACCAGTCTCCTGGTATAAAATATGCGATCAATATGGACTATATTTAATAGATGAAGCCAATATAGAATCACACGGAATGGGTTATCAAAAGGACATCACCCTTGCCGATAAGCCAGAATGGAAGCAAGCTCACTTGGACAGAGTTGTGAAAATGGTAGAAAGGGATAAAAACCATCCTTCAGTAATCATATGGTCTTTAGGAAATGAAGCAGGTGACGGTCATAATATGCTGGCTAACTACAAATGGATTAAAGGCAGAGACAGCACCCGGCCTGTTCAGTATGAACGAGAAGGGCATCAGACAAATGCAAAGGAAAAGCATTCTGATATTTACTGTCCTATGTATGCTCGCATAAATCACCTTGAGAAATATGCCAACAGTAGTGAAGACAGGCCGCTTATTATGTGTGAATATTCTCATGCCATGGGAAACAGCAATGGAAATCTTCAGGATTACTGGGATGTGATTGAAAAACACGAAATCCTTCAGGGCGGATTTATATGGGATTGGGTGGATCAGGGGATTGTCAAGAAAAACGAAAAAAATGAAGAATTCTGGGCCTATGGAGGAGACTTCGGCCCCCCAGGAGTACCCAGCGATGGCAATTTTTGTATAAATGGATTGGTCAATCCAAACAGAACACCTCATCCAGCTCTTCAGGAAGTGAAAAAAATCTATCAGTATGTAGGGTTCAGATCCATTGACCTGAAATCAGGCAAAATATTCATTTCCAATAAATTCAGCTTCACTCCTCTTACTGAGTTTGAATTGGAATGGAGCATTGAACAAGATGGGAATCAAATCGACTCAGGTCTTGTTGAAAACCTTGACATTTCTCCTCTAGAAAGCAAAGAAATCATATTGGGCTATGACCTTCCTCAAATAAAACCTGGTTCTGAGTACTTCCTTAATGTGAATCTTAAAAGAAAAAAAGAACATCTACTTCTTCCCTCTGGTTACATAATGGCACAGGAGCAGTTTAAACTCCCTGTTTATATAAAAGTAGCCCCTGAAAATCCAGATGATTGGTCTGAAGTAAGATTAGAACGCAGTGAATCAGAAGCCATAATTAGAGGGAACGAATTCACCATCTGTTTTGACCTCGATTCAGGTGTTATGAATTCCATGGTTTACAAACAAAAAGAACTCATCAAAAAAGCCCTGACTCCCTGTTTATGGAGAGCTCCGACAGATAATGACTTTGGAAATGGAATGCCCACCCGCTGTAGAATTTGGAGAAAAGTAGAAGCAAGAAAAACAATCAAAGGTGTTCATATAGAAGAACTCTCAAAAAAAGCCATTCGATTAACTTTTGATTTTGATATAAAGGACAAGAAAGATGTTGTCATCGCTCATTACATCACAGCCTATACCATAACAGGAAGTGCTGATATCGTGATTGAAGTGGATTTTGAAAAACTAGATATTTCTCTTCCAGAACTCCCCCGAGTTGGAATGAATGTCCATCTTCCCCGTGAATTTGAACAAATCAGATGGTTTGGTAAAGGACCCTTTGAGAATTATTGGGACCGAAAAACCGCTGCAAGGGTAGGCCTATATCAGGGACTAGTCAAGGACCTTTATTTTGCATACATTCGTCCTCAGGAAAACGGAAATCGGACAGAAACACGGTGGCTTTCCATAACCAATAAGGAAGGGATCGGGCTTTTAGCTGTGGGTATGCCTGTGCTCAGCTTTAGTGCCCATCACAATCTCATAGAAGATTTTGAATCAAATAAAGAAACATCAATATTTAATGAAAATGCCAGAGAAATAAACCGGCATACCTGTGATGTAAAACCACGTGAATTGACCTCTATTCATTTAGACTATAAGCAGATGGGAGTGGGAGGGGATAATTCTTGGGGTGCAAAACCTCATCCAGAATATATGCTGCAGGAAAGATACTATAGTTATAGATTCAGAATAAAGCCTTTTGATATTAAGAAAAAGGATCCTGGAGAACTTTCTAAGAAGGTATTTGAGCTTTATTAAGTCCTTTGTTCAGCTACTCTCCGGATGCCTTTTAGTAATTTATCAATATCTTCATGATTGATATAATAATGGGTAGACACCCGGCATCCATAAGTCCCTTTTTCTTGACTTCCGACTGTTCTGATCACTATGTTGTATTTCTGCCTTACATAATCAACAATGTCTCTGGGCTCCACTCCATTTATGGAAAACGCAGTCAAGCCTCCACTCAAATACGGGTCTTCTGAAGTATGAAGCTTTGCCCCTGGTATCTTTTTCAATTCCTGTTTGAAATAACCTGCCAAAGATTTGATCCTTTTTTCAATCCTAGCTTTGCCAATATAATTCTGAAAATTCACTGCTTCTCCCAGGGCAATGATTAGGGCGTCTGCTCTCTGGCCTAGGGTTTCATATTTTCTGGCAGTGGGTCTGTCCCATCCTGAGGTTGTAATCGTGGGCCACAGCTTGTCCTGGACTTCTTCCCGGACATAAAAAACACCCACGCCTGTAGGGGCTCCCAGCCACTTGTATGGACTGGTGGCAAAAAAATCTACGCCCAGCTCTTTCATATTCAAGTCCAGCATCCCCATACCATGGGCGCTGTCAGCTGCCACCAGAAGACCCTTTTCATGAGCCATCTTAGACAACTCTTTTAAAGGAGAAATAAGTCCTGAAATATAAACAGTATGACTAACACTGATCACCTTTGTTTTGGGCGTGATAGCCTTTTTAAAATTACCTACAAATTCGTCCACACTCTTTGGGGGAAGTCCGATGGGAACTTCTGTGACTTTGATACCATAACGTTTCTCTTTTATCTTCCAGGGATGAGTCCCTCCTGGATGCTCCATTGAAGAAAGAAGAACTTCATCGCCGGGTTTAAGGTCCAGTCCATTAGCCACAAAATTCATGCCTTCTGTGGTATTCCTGACTACAGCTACTTCATCAGGAGAGGCATTAATAAATCGGGCAATCCTGGAGCGGATTTCCTCTTTTTTTTTGGGTATATAAGTGTACATATGCACTGGAGAAGTCGCTTGAACTTTGAATATCTTCATCAATGTGTTAAAAACAGTTTGAGGCATTGGTCCTACTGTCCCATTATTCATCATGATCAAGCCATCCTGAAATATAAATTTATCTCTTATCGCCTCCCAGTAAACCCCGTCTGGAGCTTCGTCTTTAATGTGATCTTTATTCAAATCCAATATGCTTTGATAAATGGATGCATTGAGTTTGGATAATCCGGCAATTGAAATGGATGATCCCCCTAACAGATACTTCACAAAATCTCTTCTTGTAACTCCTTTGTCTGTGAATTTCTTGAATAAATCATGATTATTCATTAATCCCTCCTTTTTCAAGGTCCATTCTATTCACTTTGACTCAAATATGTCAATTATGTCAATATCTTCCTTTTTTAACCCCCTGAATGTTTTCCCTGTCCCTTCATAATAATGCTTCCTTCTTCGACTCCTATATCCTTTGCTATCACCGGACACTTGGCTTTTAATAAGAAAAAAATAGGTCTATGGATATCAGAAAGAGCCTCATAGTTTCCCTGCCCCTTGCTAATGATTAAGTCAGCACTCTCAAAGATTTCCAAAAAATCTTTACTGCAATAATCCAGAATAGTCCCTGGGGCATCACTTCCTGAGGATATGATTTCTGCAATTTGGTCTATTCCCGCATGTATTGCATCTTCCTTTACCGCGTCATTTATTACAGGTTGATCCCTTACCGCATACTTTAGAGGCTTAGAGATTTCCTCTATCAAAACGCGGTCAAACACTGTCTCACCAGCATTGTCGGCCAGATAGATAATCTGATTGGATTTTTCAATCATTTGAGCAAATTGTGGAAAATGGTTGATAGCCAATTCCTGGCTGAGAATCCTCTCCAAGTCTTTTTTCATATCAAACTCAGCCTGAGCCCCAAAATCAATGATATTTCCTGCAATGGCTGCCCTGACTGCAGCCATAAGACTGTTTTCAGCTTTTTGTACTTTTTTCTTAACCTCAGGATAAAGATCCAATGCCTGATTTGTACAGGTTTTTTTTATCTCTTGATAAGGATCTTTCACTCCTGTCATCTCAGAAATAATCCTGTAAACTTCACGTCCTATTTCAGGAGGAGAAGCGTCAAAAGATAATTTCGGTAAATAGGCACTTACTGCTTTCAAAACATTCCATATCTCTTTTTCGTCAGATGTAATAATCCTCATAGCTTTTAAAGTCTGGACAAAAAAACACGGATAGCAATTCAAATAGGTTCTCATGGCTGAAATTTCTTTTCCATAAAATTCACTTATATTCTATGATGTGGATATTCAATTCACCTATAATCTGTGAAGCAGACATTATCATTTCTTTAAACAAATCCTCATCCAGTTCTGTTTGACCGAATTTAATATGAGCGGCATCAGTAAAATACTCGCCACTGATGGGATCTACACTGAACCATTTCGGATCCAAATCAACCCACTGTCCCACATACACTTCAGGCCACATATGATAAGCAAAAAATCCTTCACCATGCATAATTCCTACAGCAGCTCTTGCTGGTATACCTATAGAACGGCACAAAGCAACAAATAAAACCGTGTGTTCACTGCAGTCTCCCTCTCTGTTTTTCAATGTCTCTTTAGCTGAGGCAAACCCCACATTATAATTGGGTTCAATCTCTTGTCTGATCCAGTCAGCAATCTTCTTTGAGGCTTTCCATGAGTTTTTCTCCTCTTCCACAATTCTCTCAGCAGTGGCTCTAATCTCAGGATCATTGGACTGACAAAATAAAGTTGATTGAAGGGAGGTTTTTAGATTTTCCTGATTTACGGGAATAGGAACCGCTTTTTCTTCATTAAAAATTATGGATTCAGTGTGTATTATATAAGAATTCTGTTTTATCTCTATGACTTTTTGATTCCTGTCATTCCATGGAAAGGTATTGAATTTTTCTTTGGACAGTCCTTTTAATTCTATTTTCATGCTTTGAATTTTTTGAGGATTTCTGATTTCTATATCTGTCCTTATTATTGTAGAAAAAGCAATATCAAAAGTTCGGTCTGCTTCTTCCATTGATTTTTGTCTAGACATCCTCAGAGATGTGGTTTCCAAAAAACCGGTCTGCACCTTGGACTTGTATAGCTTTCCTTTATCATCAATCCATTCTTCTGTGATTACGGGCATCAAGGACGAAAGCTTAGACCTGGTATGCCATAATTCATAATGTTTCCCCAGAATTAGTATATTTTCTTTACCCAATATCTCATAGCGACATTCTGAAATTGAGTGGGATATAGGATCCAGTATAGGATAAAAATAAACAGCTCCTTTTTTGAGTTTGTTTTCTTCAATCAATTTTTCAACAGGGACCTCAAGATAAATGCGCTTTTTATAAGGGATCTTTTTCACAGTTTTTTGGGCCATTTTAAAAATGATGGACTCAGGATTTATTTTGGCACTCATCATTATTTCCTGCTCAGACATCTTTGTTTTCATCACCAATTCGACCGGCATGCCTTTTTCATTATACAAAGCCTCCTGTACAGATCTCATCTCAACCGGATTTCCTCCCAACCGAGAGACTCTCATTTTTGTCATGGAATAAATCCTTACATAGGTTTTGTGTTTTTGATGAATCCTCTCCTTATAGGTACAACTATATCCTGCTTTGGTTCCATTTATATAAACCCCCATCCAGGACTCATCATATTTATTCTGATTTTCTGGAATTCCTAAGGAAGGAAAACCCCAAAAAAACAAAAAAAGCAAAAGATGAGTTATGAAAAATTTCTTTGTTTTCACTTCAATGCCGTATAATGTATGGAATTCATCTTCCTAGATCATTTGCAAGACAAAAAGACTGTTTCGGGATCCTTCAAGCATATTTTCTATAGCCTCATTTTTCTGGATCAACCAGGACTTTTATTTTTGATCAGAAAGTTCTATGACTTTTCCAAAAACCCTCATTAGATTTCCACCCCAGATTTTTTCTATCTCTTCTTCTGTATAACCCCTTTCTAGCAGTTCTCTGGTTATATTGGGCATCTCACTCACATCATTACACCCTTCAAGACCTCCTCCTCCGTCAAAATCTGTTCCTATACCTACATGTTCCACGCCTATCAATTCCTTCACATAATCAATATGGTCCACCATTTCCTCTAAAGTGGCACTGGGTTGGGGATATTTCTTCATGATTTTCATGTATTCTTCTCTAAGCTTCTGTCTAACTTTTTCATCTTTTATTTGGGAGTATTCGCCATATTTTTCCTCCAACTGTTCGATCTCCCTTTGCCTTCCAGGATTGGTTTCTGCTTCCTTAATAAAACTGGAAACAAAACAGATCTGGATAACTCCATCTTTTTCAGCCAAGGCTTTAAGCATTCCATCGGAAAGATTCCTGGAATGTTCACACAAAGAACGCACACTTGAATGAGAAGCGATAACAGGAGCTTTTGAATGATCAAGGACATCAAAAAATGATTGATCGGAAACATGGGAAACATCAATCATAATTCCAAGTCGATTGCACTCTTCAACCACCTTTTTCCCAAACTCACTCAAACCATTATCCTCTGGTTCTCTTCTGTCCGTGGAAGAATCACAAATATCATTATCACTGGAGTGACATAATGTGATGTAACGCACTCCCTTGTTATAAAACTCTTCCACCAGAGACAAGTCTTTTCCTATGGGATATCCATTTTCCATACCAATGAATGCAGCGATCTTACCCTGTTCTTCTAGTCTGTAGGCATCCTCAGGTGTTATTGCAAAATCAACCATTTCAGGATATTGCTCGCACATATCATGGACAGCTTTTATGAGAAGATCCGCTTTCTGTTTCGCTCTTTTATAGCCCTGTTCTGTTCTTTCTCCCTGCCCTACATAAGCAGCAAAAAACTCTGCATCTAGACCTCCTTTTTTCATGCGCGGAAGATCGATCTTTCCTCTTCTATCATCCTCAATCCCATGAAGTTTTCCCATGTCATACTCACCTCTCACCATCCTCATCGGAGTATCGCAGTGAGTGTCAACAGTCAGAACTTTATGATGTGTTTCTTTAACTTTAGACTCTGGGATATCTGCTTTTTCCTCTGAAGAGCATGAGTTGGAAAAGAACATAATGACTAATGATAAACCCAAAAAAAATATCATGGCTTTATGACACATGATCTCTCCTTTTATTAGTATGATCTATTCATAAAAAAATGGCGATGTTTTCATTAATAGTTTATTTTCAGCTAAATACAAGCTTCTTTCAAGAACAATGTCTTGAATATTTTTCCTGTTTATATTTTTTATTTTAATCGCCATTTTTTACCTTTCAGGCAAACCAATCTCACTGTATCTGCTTCGTACCAAGGCATTCGCAGTGAAGGACCACACCTTCATGCCTTGTGCCTCGCATCTGCAGCAACCTTGACTCGTGAATAATCCAGGTTAGTATGATATTTCATTCTTATGGAATAAATCCTTGTTGTCAAGAAAGTTCAATTATCTGACTTTATTCTGTCTTTTTTGCCAACACATAAAAGTTCCTGCGTCGATTATCCATATACTTGCATCGAAAATCTTCGATCTGATAACCTGCGTTTAAGAGCTCTTTAAAAGCTTTCCTGGTCCTTATCCTCCAATCCAAGGGAATCCTCCTGACATGGTTGTCCGATACATCTGTTTCTTGAATCATTTGATAAAAATTATATGGAATTTCAACCAAAAGATATTCTTTGTAAGGTTTGATCACAATAAAATCTATCTCATCACTCACTTCCATATAGCTCTCATGCTGTTTTCCTTTTACTTTTTCAAGATGTGAACTTACCACAAGGTCCCCTTTGTTCAACAGCAAATCTAGGTCATAATCCCGCCCCTCTTTTTTTTCTTCCAACTTCCATATAACATAAAACCTGTCGCTTGGAATATCAGCTCTATTTAAAAGACCCCCAAATCCCTTATAAAAGGACTTCTTGTAACTGATGACCTTCATTCCCAGCTTATGAATGTTTCTATATGCATTTACTCCTGTTAAAGGATCAAAAGTACATGTGATGGATCCAATATTAAAAATACCCTTAACAATTTTCTTTTGAAACTGCTTGAGCATTATGCCTAAATTTAAATTTCGGTAATCTTTACTCACTGCAGCATATTGAGAATAAAAATTTATATTACTCGTTTTCTCATAGGCAATTTTTTTGTCCATCACACCAACGTATCCATAAGCAAATCCTATAAATTGTTTTCTTTTCCGCGAGAAATTTCCTTTTTTGTCCTCAGTATAAATACCCAAAAAAAGACTACTTCCATCATTAAAATAATTCTCTGCTGCCATGTTCCTGGGGCATGACAAATGGTCATTGGGATCTTCCCAAATTTCCATTCGTAATTGCTCGTATTTCACATAATCCCTCTCATTCGGAGATTTTTCTGCAAAAAATAAAAATTTTCTCCCTTTGAATTCTTTGATTTCTTCTAAATCATCCATGATGTATATCTCTCCGAGATTTTAACGAACTATCAAGAGTATAGTCAAGAATACATATTCTACACGGTTTGCCTGAATAATCCAGGGTCATTGTATTTAATAAAATTTTCTGGTAATAATAGGAATTGAAATATCTGCTTATATTCCTATGAAAAAAGAAAACTTTTTATCCAGTATAAACATTGCTTGTATAATAAATCCCTATGCTGCCAACAAAAAATGGTCCCGGAACAGGATAGTCAGAAATTATATAAATCAAAATATCCCTGGCAAGATAATCGCCATTCAAAAGAATAAAGAGCACACCATCAGAACAGCCAAGAATCTGAGCAAAAATCATGATATAATCATTGTGGCAGGAGGAGATGGCACCATAGCTGATGTCATTCAAGGAATCATGGAATCAGGAAGAAATAAGGATGTTACATTAGGGGTTATTCCAATGGGAAGCGGGAATGCCTTTCGTATCTCTTTAAATATCCCCTTGAATATAAAAAAAGCCTTAAAAATAATAAAAAAAGGAAACACCAAGGAAATCGATCTTGTCAAAATAAATAATAAATATGCTTCCTTTGGAAGTGTGGGTGCCACAGCCCAAGTATTAATAGAAAAAATGAAAAACAGAATACCTGGATTCTTAGGCCATATACTTGCCGCTCGCATCATGCTTCGCATATCCCGAAAAGAACAAAAAATAGAGCTTTTCAAGGCTGTGGATGATAGAGGAAATTATTTTGTCCAAAAATATCTGAAATTAAAGGTATTTGACGGATTTATAGGAAAAAGCAAACATTTTGGATATGGTTGGAAGATCTCACCAAAAGCGGAGTTAGACGACGGTTTTATTGATATGACTTTTTTTGAAATAAGCAACTTAAAATTCCTGATTTTTTTTCCCAGTATTTATTTCGGTACTTTCCAGAAAACACAAAAACATTTCAAAGCAAAAAAGATAATCATAAAAGGAAATAAACTTCCTGTTCAATATAATGGAGAGCTGTTAGGAAAAACCAATACAGTCAAAATAAATATACTGCCAAAATCACTAAAAGTACTGACGCCACTGGGTGGGGATAAAAGAATAATCAACCTCCTTGGCTCATTCTTTTGAAATAACCGTTGAAAAGGCTTGGACAGCTAATTCAGGAAAAGTTCTCCCTCCTAAATTCTTGAGAGTATTTACATTCCCAAATTCCTCAACTTCCATAAAAGGAGGAGCTTTCTGTGAGATTTTCTCATAGATATTGGCAAGGGCTATGATACTTGCACCCATACTAATATCCATTAAATTTTTATCAAGATTAGAAGGATCTTTAACATAATGATTATAATAATTCTCCAGAAGAGGCTGTATCTCATCTAAGAGAGACGCTGTCGACTTCAAGATAACTTTTTCTCGATCACTCAAAGAAGATTCAGAGTTCCTCATCTCTCTAGACCAAAAATCCGACATTTCATAAAAAAAAGAAAGACTTTTGTGAAGTCCGGCAGACTCTGATAACAGAGCTGCTGATTTTATGTTTTCCACTTCCCTTGTTTCAAGTCCAGCGGCCATGGCCATTTTACCCGCCAAGTGAGATATTCTTACCGAAGCCGGCTGCTCCTCATCTCCATATTCTAAATACTTGAACATGATCTCTAGAATACCTATATAGGCACTTTTTAACTTTTTCATCCTGTTCTCTCTTTGTTCTGAAGCGGTTCCAATGACAGCCCCAGTAAGCAATAAAAAACTACCCCAGGCTAAAACATTAATAAATTCATAGAGAGATAAAATGCTTTCATTATAGGAAGCTCTTCCCGTGAACAAAAGATAACAAACCACTACCAGGATACTAAAAAACGCGGTTAAAACGCCTTGTTTTTTACCAAGAAAATGCCCGGAAAGAATAACAGGAAGAAAAAAAAAGTTAAGAAAGGCCAATTTGTATTGGACAAGAAGGGCTGTTCCAATCACACCTAAAAACACGAGGATAACAAGAAATAATTCAAAATGATCTAACACAAAATTCCGAAGTCTACTCATTTTGCTTTGTTACTGGAGATTCAACCCATTACTTTGACTCTCTCACTTATATATCACTGCTGTCATGATTAGTCAACCTCTGAATTTATCCTGTCAAGGCAATGCAATAATTTCCGGTTTTATCATAGTTAAACTTTCTCCAGATAACAGTTATGATGGAGAGCCGGGTTATGCCTTCTCCAAGGATGATCTGGTGGGGGAATATATTTTCCTTTCTTTTTTCCGTTTCCCTTGATCTGCACTTTTTGGGGATTTGCGTTCAATGGTTTTGGTTCAAAGATTTCATGA
>Ga0180434_10000360_pt1 | contig 67338 bp, 53 predicted proteins | sample SS_ome_7_FD_132453 | JGI IMG/M metagenome (GOLD analysis project Ga0180434, IMG submission 132453) | Hypersaline lake sediment archaeal communities from the Salton Sea, California, USA - SS_1_D_2 metaG | ecosystem: Environmental > Aquatic > Non-marine Saline and Alkaline > Hypersaline >...
AGTGCGGCGGCGCATGTGGACGGCAGGAGTGATGGCTTAGTTGACGTCGCCCCGATGATGGGGCGTGTGGACGACTGGCGGGCGTATCTTGCATCAGGCTTGAGTAGTGAAGAGGCGGACCTGGTGCGTGGGCATGAACGAACAGGACGGCCCTTGGGCAGTATGGCATTCCTTAAACGACTAGAGAGAAGACTGGGCCGAGTCTTACGCAAAAAAACGCCCGGCCGAAAGACAAAGAATAAGAAGAAATAGGTATGGTGTCCCCAGATAGTCCCAAATGATCCTAATAATGATCCAAATGGTAATTCGGGCAAGCCCCCTATGCCACCGAAGCCGAATCCTCGAAAAACGATACGTTGCATGGACGGTTGTAAACGAGATTTCGAAAAATTTCCTGGAGGTTACCAAGCATGTATGACATGTTGTACGGACGAGAATACTCTGTATGAGGAGTTTGATGAATCATGGCGAATATATCGTGATATTTGTTATAATGAGGGCCTCATAGGTATTGCGCGTGGGGATACACCAGGAATACAGCCAGTTCCTCCTGGTCCTAAATAAACCTACAAGATGAACTACTTGATTTTTGGATTCTTGTTGTTTATGATGTTATCCAGAATGAGTATGGTTCAATGGTTATTGTGATCTCATGTTCTTAAGTAATATTATGGGTATAGTTTACAAATAGACGGTCAATTTTTCGTTTTGTTAGAATTCGAAATATGACATGTTATTAATAAATGGAGTTCTGTATGAATATGATAAAGCAATTGAATCTATTCTTTTTTGGTATTGTTGTTATCGTCGCGGTCATTTGTTCCGGAGGTAATGAGAAAGGGAAAGATACACCGAAGATATGCGCCCCTTTTGCAATTAATAGTTCTGGTGATTTATTGTTCTGTGTAGTAAAGAGCAATAGTACTTCTCAACCTTGCATAGTTCCATTAAAAAACATAAGTTCTCACCCAATAGCTTTGACATTTCAAGGTTCCGACTCGTGTTTTGGAGCAGAATGGGGAATTGGGATAAATCACGATGAACTATTATTTATTACTGGACGCGGAGAAACTAATCTACAGGCAATAAAGAGTTTTAAGTTTATTGATAACAAACCATTGGAGATTTTTTCATATACCGTAGATAAAAACCTTATGCTTATTATTTTATATCAGGGATTTTACGATCCAAATGTTTTGGCCTTTCGGGTAGAAAAAAAAGGGGAAGGGAGTTATCTTGGGTTATCTAAGGATAAAGGTCGGAACATAAGTGTCTCAAAAATTTCTGCCCCAGCCTATTTATTGTGGATCGATCAATATCGTTTTTATGTAGCCCATGATATGAAAGATGGCAGAATGGTCATGTCGAGAGTGCAATTGGATATTAATAGCATGACGTTGCACAAGGAAGAGATATTAACGGCAGATGAGATTATTTTGGCAACAAAGAGTCTAAACGGTTCTCTTGTGTATGCAGTGGGGGCCAAGTTGTTCCAAGATAGTGAAATACTCGCGGTTTTACCAGAAGAAGTGGGTATGCGTCCTTTCATTGATGGCAGATATTTGGCATGTGTTTCGAGAGATCATAAGAAAATATTCATTCTTAGTGACAAAGGCGATGTTCTCGACATAAAGCAGAAATCCCGAGAGTCAATGTTCGTCGGTTTGTCGGCCACCAACAGATGCATTTATCTAACAACAAAAGATCGTGATAAGATACTTTCATATGATTTCATTAAGAGAAGAGAAAAAGTAGTATTCGACTCGAGGGTGGTAAACTAAATAAAATGGGTGACCTTTGAGGGTCAGCCCTTTCTTTAAGCTTTAATCTTGTAACTGCCCTCGAAATTTGTTAATATTCTTTTCATGGCAAGGCCTATTCGAATCGAATATGAAGAAAGGGCAAAAGAGGGCAAAAGGGGTCAGGCTTTGGATTTAGGGGTTGACATCTTCATTTGAATTTGATAGCGTTTAGGTATGCCAAGAAAGCCGAGAATAGAGTATAGCGGAGCGCTGTATCATATATTGAATCGAGGCAACTATCGTCAAGATCTCTTTACCGTTCCGGGATCTGCCGAGGCATTTGAACGGACGCTATTTGACTGTTGTTCGAGATTTGGCTGGCGTTTGTTTGCCTATGTCCTGATGTCAAATCACTACCACTGCTGCCTGAAGACGATAGATGCAAATCTCGCCGCAGGCATGCGTTGTTATAATAAGTCGCTTGAATATGCCGTTGAGCCCGAATCCTCAGAATCGTTCCGACCTCTTCAAGCATCTGTGCCGGGGATGGTATATTGGCACGCGGGAAGGCAAGAGAGCCTTGCTAAGGGATGTAGAGGCTGGATTGCTGGGCAATGATCGCCCTGACTCTATCTATGGTTTCGGGGAGGAACGTGCAGAGTTAATCCTGGAGAAAGGCTTGACTCGTTTAGGCAAAGATGAACGGGATTTGGCATCCGATCGGAAGCTGGCGGATTGGAAGGTTATTCTGGCATGTTGGATCAAACTTCAGTGCGGCGTTAGCAATCAGTGGCTCAGTGAGAATCTGCATATGGGCAGTATTTACAGCATAAGCAAGGCCGTTGTAGCAGAAACAAAACAGGGTAACAGACGATTAAAGGAGTGGAGAAAGCTTGGTACACCTAAATCAAAAGCCTGACCCCTTTTTCTTTCCTTGCCTATGCACTATGCCGGTATGCTGGCAGCACCCAACGCGAGGCGGCGGAGATCATGGGCGGTTGCAGTGGTGTGGCCGTGTCTCTACAACTGAAAAAGCTGCGTGAACAGGCAACAAAAGACAAAGACCTGCGGAAAATTGTAGCGAAACTGGGAACTTAATGGGGTCAGCCCTTAGTATAGTAATTTATTTTCTTGCATTCTTTTCAAGTATCGTCTATAGTCTGCCTTTATGGCCAGACCTTTACGACTCGAATATGAAGGTGCAGTGTACCACGTGACGATACGCGGTAATCAAGACACTTTGTAACCACTGCGGCATGACACAGAGGCAGGTGGCCGAAATTTTGGGCCTTCGCACGGGTGTTGCTGTAAGTTATCGGTTGCGCAAACTCAGTGAACAACTCAAAAAAGATAAAAAGCTGAAACATATTATAGAGCAAATCAGAAAGAAGATGATGCCATATTTACTATACTAAGGGCTGACCATAAACGACCCCTGTCACTGTCCCTATAGTTTTCCCTTAGTTTTCTCGGATACCTTCTGAGCCGGGATCCGGCGGTGGTGCATGTCGAGTTTTACGCGAATATACATGCCGGCATTACAGGGTCGGCTCAAAGATCTTCAAGTTCGTCGAGAAAAGAATCTGAGTTGTCGAGCTCCAGTTCGGGGAAGCTGCCGGACGGTTCGTTTGCCGGAGCCTTTGGTGCGGGCGTTTTCTTGGGAGTTGGTTTTGGTTTGGACTTCTGAGGTGGAACGGTCTTTTCCGGCTTTCCGTCAATCTGCAGTTGGAACGTGAGCGGGCCTATTTTGATATAGTCACCCGCCTGAACTGTGGCTTCACTGATGCGATTGTCGTTAAGGAAAGTGCCGCCGTGCGAGTCAAGATCACGGATTTTCACAGATTCGTTGTTCTGGCTTAACTGGCAGTGCCTTCTTGAGACGACCATAAGAGGAACGCACAAATCACAGTCGTGGCGCCGGCCGATTACCGTTATACTGCTCGGCAAAGAGAAACTTTTCTGTGAGCCGTCTTTTTTAAATAGTACCAAATTCGCATCCACACTCGTTTCCTCCTTATTTACTTTTGCTTTGCCAAAGCTATCATTATTATACAGGCAAAATAGCAATATGGCAAGAAATAAATGGAAGATAATATTGACAGACCCGGATAATTGGTTTAAACTCCGGTTAGAGTATAATAAATAAGTATCTGAGCACGGTAAAGACAGGAAAACCGGATACATCTATGGCAAAAATTACGCTGCCCGACGGCGGCACATTAGAAGTCACTGACGGTACTACGGCAGGGCAACTGGCGGAACAGATAGGGCCGGGGCTTGCTAAAGCTGCCATAGCTGCGAAGGTCAATGGCCGATTGGTTGATTTATCCATGCCCCTCGTCGGCGAGGTTGCAGTTCAGATAATCACTAAACGAGACGACGAAGGCCTTGAAGTGATGCGGCACAGTTGTGCGCATATCATGGCCGAGGCGATTTGCAAAATTTGGCCGGAAACGAAACTTGTCTATGGTCCTACCGTGGAAGATGGATTTTACTATGACGTCGATCTCGATGAGCCTATTCGCCCGAGTGATTTCGAACGCATAGAAAAAAAGATGGCCGAAATTATAGAAGCCGACAGGCCGTTTGTTCGTAAGGAAATGAGCAGGGCCGACGCTCTGGAGAAGCTGGCGGGCGACAAGTATAAAACCGACAATATAATCCACGCGGACGGTGACACTATCAGTTTTTATTCACACGGAGACGGCTTCGAGGATTTGTGCCGGGGCCCGCACGTGCCCAGTACGGGAAAAGTGGGAAGCTCCAAGGTCATGTCCGTGGCGGGTGCTTATTGGCATGGCGATCCGACGCAAAAAATGCTCCAGCGCATCTACGGCACCGCCTGGCCTGCCAAAAAAGACCTTGACGACTACCTGCATAGATTGGACGAGGCGAAGAAACGGGACCATCGTGTTTTAGGTAAACAGCTCGACTTATTCAGTTTCAACGAAGCCGGCCCGGGCTTTGCGTTCGTTCACCCGAAAGGTATGATTATCTGGAACGCCATCGTGGACTTCTGGCGCGGCGTTCACGATCGGTACGGATACGAGGAAATCCGCACGCCGATTATTCTTAACGAACAGCTATGGCACAAAAGCGGCCACTGGGACAATTACAAAGAGAATATGTACTTCACTAATTTCGACGATACGGACTTTGCGATCAAGCCGATGAATTGTCCCGGCGGGTGTCTGGTCTATAAGACCCGGCAGCATTCGTATCGCGAATTTCCGATGCGTGTTGCCGAGCTTGGTCTGGTGCATCGACACGAGGCGAGCGGTGTAATGCACGGACTTTTCAGAGTCAGGCAGTTTACCCAGGACGATGCCCATATCTTTTGTACGCCCGACCAGATCGAAGCAGAGATTATCGGGGTTATCGAGCTGACTTTCGAAATATATCAAGCGTTCGGATTCGAAGATTTCCACATCGAGCTGTCCACCAAGCCCGAAAAGCATATCGGCTCGGATGAGATTTGGGAGACGGCAACAAATGCTCTCGAGGACGCCCTGAAACAGAAAAAAATCGAATACAAGATCAATGAGGGCGATGGCGCTTTTTACGGCCCGAAAATTGATTTTCACATAAGAGATTGTCTCAAAAGATCCTGGCAGCTCGGCACGATTCAACTGGATTTTTCCATGCCGGAGCGTTTCGGCCTGGAATATACCGATAAGGATAATATCGAGAAGACTCCGGTCATGATTCACCGGGCTGTTTTGGGCTCTTTCGAGCGTTTTATCGGTATTTTGATAGAGCATTATGGTGCGAATTTCCCGCTTTGGCTTTCACCGGAACAGGTGAGAATCCTGCCAATAAGTGAAAAGAGTAACGATTATGCCGCCCAGGTTGAGCGCAAGCTGAAAGATTCCCACCTGCGCTGCAGCATCGATAGTTCGGATGAGAAGATAGGTGCAAAAATTGCAAAAGCTCACGCGGAGAAGCTGCCCTACATGCTTGTGGTCGGCCCGAAAGAGGCTCAGGCCGGCACCGTGAATGTAAGAATTCAGGGGATTAAAGAGAATAAAACGATTCAGATTGATGAGTTTTTAGCAATCGCAGAGCGCAAAATAGCCGAGAAAAAAATTGATTTGGTGTTGTGAGATATATGAGTTATAATCAACGGTTGTTTAGCTCATTAAGACAAGTCCATTTAGGATATACTGTTTTTAGAAAGGTAAGGTGACGCACAATAAGTAAAAAAAGTTTAAGGGTAAATGGGGGTATAAGGGCTAAATTAGTTAGGCTGATTGATGGATCAAATAATCAGGTAGGTGTCATAGATACAGTTGAGGCATTGCAAAGGGCGCGTGAGGCCGGGTTAGACCTTGTTGAAGTTGCCCCTACGAGTGATCCGCCGGTTTGCCGCATAATGGATTATGGCAAGTGGTTGTATGAACAAAAGCGCAAGATTCGCGAGGCTAATAAGAAGCATCACCGCCATGCCGCAACGCTCAAGGAGATCCGGCTCAGGCCTGAAACCGACAAGCGCGATCTGGATATGAAGCTCAAGCACGGTCGTGAGTTTCTGGGGAAAGGTCATAAAGTACAATTCACCATGTTCTTTCGCGGACGACAAATGCTGCACCGCGACCGCGGCTATGCGGTACTTGAGGAGATTACCGAATCTTTGCAGGATGTGGCCAAGATTGAGCGGCCGGCAAGAATGACTCAAAGACGGATGACTTTATTGCTTGTGCCAAAATAGCCGCCCATTAAAACAATTTGCTCGTCCTGGAAACAATTGTCTCATGCCTAAGATTTGCTTGTCGCAATAAGACAATGCCAGAATATGCAATGAAAAGGGGCGGAGACACAAAGGGCCGGGCTACGAGTCTCGGATCATAATTCGCCGAACTCTCTATCCTCTGTACGCTATGTATAAAATGCCGTACCTTATACGCTGAATGTCTGAGAATACCGATACGAATTTTCAAATGTTTTTGAAAAAACCAGCCGCTTTTACTTAATCCCATAAAAATCGTAGCTATGTGAATTGTGAAAAAAACGGACCTTTTGCTTTAAATTCGACTATGTTTCGTATATAATTCTTCGTTGCAAAGACGATAAATATGATAGCTTGTCAGATATTTAAACGTTGAGAGCCTGAGTAAGGCAATATAAGGCAAAGGTTTAAGCGAATTTGAAAAACTTAGTTAGATGCGAAGAATTGTTCATTGCAATCTTACATTTACAGCCAATGAAATTTTGATATCCCTTGATTAACTCTATTGAGTGTCTGATCGCGTCGTTCGCCGCCTGCTAATTTAGATATATCGCAGTAACCTCCTTTTATTACCCACTTCGACTCGTTACAAGGTTTAAACAATAGTTTTGCAAAAGTTCAATTTAAATTTGGGAGTGCAATTATGAGGATACTTTTCGTCAATCCGGACATGCCGCCTACTTTCTGGAGTTTCAAAAACGCATTAAAGTTCATTTCGAAAAAAGCTGTTCTGCCACCTCTGGGACTCCTGACGGTTGCCGCAATACTGCCCCGGGAGTGGGAATTGAAGCTGGTTGATATGACCACAACAAAATTACGAGACCGAGACATTCAGTGGGCCGACTACGTCTTTATTACGGCCATGGTCATCCAGCGAAAATCTGCGGATCAGGTGATCGAGCGATGCCGAAAGATTGGAGCCAAAGTCGTGGCAGGTGGCCCTCTTTTTACCAGTCTTCCCGAACAGTATATCCATGTAGATCACCTGGTGCTCAAAGAAGCCGAAATAACTTTACCGCTGTTCGTAAGAGACCTTCAAAAAGATTGTCCCCGAAAAGTGTACAACACGCATGAGAAAGCGGATTTGCATCAGACCCCTATTCCCCTTTGGAATCTGATAAAGATGAAAAAGTACGCCATGATGTGCATCCAATATTCACGTGGCTGCCCTTTCGATTGTGATTTCTGCGATGTTACAACACTGTTCGGTCACAAGATTCGTATGAAGACGACGGATCAGGTGTTAAATGAATTGGAGAGTCTGTATGCTCTCGGCTGGCGAGATGAAGTTTTTTTTGTCGATGATAACTTCATTGGAAATAAGATCCGTCTTAAAAAAGAATTACTTCCCGCCATCATAGACTGGATGAAGAAGAGACAATACCCCTTCTCGTTCAATACGCAGGCATCCATCAATCTTGCAGACGATGAAGAATTGATGGCAATGATGGTCCAGGCCGGCTTTGACTGTGTATTCGTTGGGATTGAGAGCCCCAATGAGGAGAGTCTGAGCGAATGCAACAAGGTCCAGAACAAAGGTCGTGATTTAGTTGCATGCGTCAAAAAGATTCAGAGATTCGGCATGCAGGTTCAGGCTGGGTTTATTCTCGGTTTCGACAGCGATAAATCTTCGATTTTCGATAATCTGATTCATTTTATCCAACAAAGTGGAGTGGTGACTGCTATGGTTGGCCTGCTTAATGCTCCCAGGGGAACAAAACTCTATCAAAGACTCATGACTGAGAACCGGCTCTCGGTTGCCGCCACAGGTGATAACACGGATTTCTCAATAAACTTTGTACCTAAGATGGGGATCGATAATCTTCTCAAGGGATATCATAAAGTTGTAAGCACGATCTATTCGCCCAGAAACTACCATGAAAGGATTCTCACATTTCTCAGGAATTACAAGCCTGGTAAAAATAACAAGCCGAGATATCGATATTGTGATATCAAGGCGTTCCTGAAATCTATCTGGCATCTGGGAATAATAGGCAAAGACAAGCTTTCCTATTGGAAACTCATTTTCTGGTCGCTCAGAAGGCCGCAATATCTCCATTTGGCTGTTACGCTTGCTATCTGCGGATTCCATTTTCGCTCGATTTTTGAAAGCTATAGTCAGGCATAATTGGAATTAATTTTTGGCATAAGAATATAAAGACGGGGCTCTTGAAATGCGTATCAAGCGCCCCGGTAAAGTCAAATGAATAGTAGCTTCGATTAATCGAGCTCGATCTGCGGCTCAGTTAGTGAATTATCCTTAAGCCAGTTTTCCTACAGCATCGCCAAATCGGCTTCATCGACCTTCCATGAGCAAGAGAAAGGAACGCCGTCTCATGGAGATTTTTTAGAATATGATTGTTTTTTTCATAACGGTTTGTATAATACATATCTAACTATGAAAAACTCATAGTCGGTAGTTCGTAGTTCATCTCAAATCGTTTTTCGTATGTAGCATGTCGTATGTCGTGATTTGAATGAAAAATAGTAAATAGAGAACCTGTCCCTTCAATTCCGTTCAGGGAAGGCTCTGAGCAATGTCCAATGGATAGTAAATCCGGTGGTTTTCCGCAGGGGCTGTTTGCAAGAACAAAGCCAATTTACGCTGAAATTAAAATGGCGCAAAGTCTTATTTAGAAGGATATTATGGCAATATACCAGCCTGCGGGGCACAAAGAAACAAAGCCAATTTCAAAACGACGGCAGATGTGATTCGGCTGGGAGGCTTGTTTTTAGCTGGTTAAGCCAAAAAGGGCCTAAGAAGGATTTTATGGATTATTTTCGAGAAACTGCCGGTTATGATATTGACCCTGGAAAGAAAATAGTATAGATTGTAAAGTTTATATTTTTTAGCAACGAAAAGATCGGCAATAAATTGCCTTTTCGATGCTTTATAACGAGTAGATTCTATTTAAGGGAAATAGTTATATGCCTAAACAGAAGAGCCATAAGGGATTGAGCAAAAGAGTCAAGGTTACCGCTACCGGTAAGGTTAAGCGTAAACGAACCGGCGGCGGACATTTGATGAGCGGTAAGAACGCAAAACGCCGAAGGCGCGTTAGCAGAACGGATATTGTGACCAGTAAAATGGCCGATACAGCCAGGATTAAACTCTGCAAGTAGAAACAGTGAGAAAATATTCAATATTCAATAATAAATAGTAAATAGTAATTTGAATAGGCCTGCTTCTCGGCTCTCATTCAGCTGCCGCCAGTGGGTCTAAAGAATCAATAAATTTCAAAGGAAAGCTGAAATGCCAAGAGTTAGAAAAGGCGCCGCAAGACACCAGGCAAAAAAACGAGTCCTCAAAGCAGTAAAAGGCCATCGCGGTTCCGCCGGCCGGCTGTATAGGCTGGCCAAGGAAGCCGGTGTCCGGGCGGCCGTAAATGCTCGAATCGACCGCAAACGTCGAAAACGCGATTTCCGGGGCCTGTGGATTACCCGATTAAGCGCAGCCTGCCGGCAGCGGGATATAAGATATAGCGAGTTCATCAGCGGCTGTAAAAAGGCAAACATTGCCCTGAATCGGAAGATGCTGAGCGAAATCGCTATTGACGACCCGAAGGCCTTCGACGCTATCGTTGAAGCCGCCAATGCCGCGGCAAAATCGTAAATCGTAACAAGGCCCTCGTTTTACGAGCCGCAATATACGACGCACGAAAAAATGCTTGAGCAATTTGAAAAAACAGGCGAGCAAGCCCTTGTTGAGCTGAAAAAGGTTACCGACCTTGCCGCTCTGGAAGAATTCCGGATAAAGTATCTGGGCCGAAAAGGACAGGTTACCCGGATGCTTAGCCAGATAGGCAAGTTTCCGCCCGAGGAAAAGCCCAAAGCGGGCCAGCTTGCAAACAAGGTTAAAAAAGAGGTCACCAAGGCGTTTGAAGAGTTGAAAAACACTCTACAGGCACAACAGAGCAAACCAAAAGAGCTTGTAGATGTTACTCTCCCGGGCATACCTGTCGGGGTCGGCAAGACGCACGTCATTACCCAGACGTTAGATGAGCTTCTGGAGATATTCGGCCGAATGGGTTTCGACGTTGCCTACGGCCCGGAAGTCGAGGACGAGTGGCACAATTTTATTGCGCTTAACATCGGCCCGGAACATCCGGCGAGGGATCCATCGGATAATTTCTATATCTCTGATAATACCTTACTGCGGAGCCAGACCTCGACGATACAGATTCGCGTGATGGAAAGCAAAAAGCCGCCTATTCGAGTTGTAGCGCCGGGGCGGGTATATCGCCCGGACACCGTCGATGCGACGCACATGTATATGTTCCATCAGCTCGAAGCCCTCGTTGTTGACGAGGATATAAGCATGGTGGATATGAAGACCACCATCGAGCAGTTTATCCATACCTTTTTCGGCCCGGATACGAAGTGGCGATTCCGGCCGAGCTTCTTTCCCTTCACCGAGCCCAGCGCCGAGGTCGATTTGCTGCTTGTGGATAAAACCGGCAGCGAGAGCTGGGTGGAGATGGGTGGCTGCGGCATGGTCGATCCGAACGTCTTCGACGCCGTAGGCATCGACAGCGAAAAATACACCGGTTGGGCCTTTGGCTTCGGCATCGAGCGCCTCGCCATGCGAAAGTACGGCATAACCGATATCCGCCTGCTCTTCGAAAACGACCTGCGCTTCCTTAACCAGTTCTGACTTATCGGGACTTCAAGTTCATAGCCTGGTGCGTGATTTTACAATTATTAGCATTGCTGCTATGACGTCTGGCATTGCTATTTGACCGAGTCGTCCGGTGGTAGACCGAGTTTTTTGTATAGGTTGCGTCGGCCGGCCTTGTCGCCTTCGATTATTGCCTGGGCATATTCGGCCACTTCTTTGGCGCGTTCTCGCGGAACTACGATTACGCCATCGCCGTCGGCGACGATGACGTCGCCAGGCTCGACCAGGACGCCGCCGCAAACGATGGGGCGGTTGACCGATTCGATCTCGTTTCGGCCCGGCCGAATGCCCCGGCCCGGCTTTCTGAAGTAGAGCGGGACCTTTTCGGTTATGATTTCATCGGTGTCACGGGCGGTGGCGTTGGTAACCACGCCGACACATCCGCGAACCCTCCAGCCCATTATGTTGTTCGAGCCGATGGAGCCGACGTCCGAATCAGGGGCATCGTCGATGACCAGTGCCGTTCCCTTGCGGATTAGCGGCACGAAAGGCTCGCTGGATAGCTGGTTGTACCACTGGCCGACCCAGCGGTCGAACGGCTGGGTTTCCATGGCGGGTGCCGGCGGCTTGTTGGTCGGGACGTAGCGGACGGTCACGGCGATGCCGATAAAGCGGTGTTTATAATGTACCGTGTCTTTCCATAAGGCGTGGATTTCCGGCGACATAAGGCCGGTATTGGTCAGGCCGACCTTGTCCATGCCGTCGGAAACGTCGGCGACACGAAGGCCCTCGAAGAATTTGAGGATTTGCTCATCGTCTTTAACGCTGTAGACTTTGGTTGGAATGTAATTTTTTCCGGCCCTCAATTCATTGGTGTTCGGCCCGGCGTTCTGGTTAGCTAATGCCGGCCTGGAATAAGAACCTGAAAAGACAAGCGAGAATCCTAATGTCACGATTAAAACCAGTACGGCTGCCACGATTGTTGTTTTTGAGCTTCTTGTTTGCATTTTCTTGTCTCCTGAATTTGCGAATGTTCAAACCAGTTTGTTTTTATGGTCGATACAATATCAGCATGTCAATAATATATGCTCTTTTACGTACTGTACAAGGCAAAAAGGGAAGTTCTTGATTATTCTGGGATATTCAGATAGGTTGGCACGCATGGAAAACCGGATAATTTTGAAGTTAAAGCGATGATTGAAATAACGTCTGACACATATATAAATGAGGATGAGCTTGTTTTCAAGGTCTCGCGAAGCGGCGGGCCAGGTGGGCAGAATGTCAATAAAGTCAACACCCGGATAATGCTTTTCTTCGACGTGGCTAACTGCCGGAGCTTATCCGATAAGCAAAAGCGGCGAATACTGACACGCCTGGCGACGCGTTGCGACAAGAATGGCGTACTGAGAGTTGTCTCACAAAAGTTCAGAACTCAAAAGGCAAATCGAAAGATCGCCGTCGAGCGATTACAGCACTTGCTCACCGATGCTCTTAAAATCAGGCCCGTACGGAAAAAGACCAAAGTCTCATACGCAGCGAAACAACGGCGATTGGAGCAAAAGAGGCGGCGAAGCCTGTTAAAGCGACAGAGGGCAAAAAAGAATCTCACAGGGGATTTCGCAGATTAGAGCAGTATCAACACGACAGGCGTTATCGGCGTTTTCGACCTCGGGCCAGTAAAAATACCACGACCGCGGTAATAATTATGAGTACCAGAACCTCATTTTGCCCCAATAGAACACCAAGCATCGCTACTTGCTTCCTTACTTTTTTGACCTTGTTCGGGTCGGTTTTCGATTTTTTAATGTCTTGGTTGACGAGGATATTTTCTTCCTTTTTCGCGGAAAAGCAAGGGAATATTTCATATATAGGGGCCTTTTCAGGCTTTCGAGAATAAATCTGGCAGAAAGATGTAATTTTTTATAGATTAAAGTTCGTGCTACTGCGTCGTATTAGTAGGTAAGTTGATTCCGAGGCTCTTTAGGCTGAACTTAGATGCTCGAAGAAAAGCGTCTAATACAAGAACTCAAGCGAGGCAACAAAGAGGCCCTGCGCCGGATATATATGGAGTACAAAGATAACCTGCTGACGATTGCCGTTTCTATGCTGCACGATACATACGCCGCAGAGGATGTTCTGCACGATGTCTTTGTTTCTTTCGCCGGGGGCATTGGAAATATTCAGCTCCGGGGCAGCTTGAAAAGTTATTTGACAGCCAGTATCGTGAATCGCGTGCGGGATCAGTTCCGTAAAAAAAAGCACCACATGGTTGACCTTGACGAAGCGGGCCAGTTTGCCTCGGATTCCGATGGGCCTGTGCGGTCGGCTGAATTTGGCGAAGAAGCCGGGCGATTGACCGACGCACTGGCCAGGCTGCCGCTGGAGCAGCGTGAGACAATCGTGCTGCATTTGAATGCCGGGATGAAGTTTAAGGAAATCGCCCAGATGCAGAAAATTCCGCTGAGCACCGTCCAGGGTAGATACCGTTACGGGCTTGAAAAACTGCGGACAATCTTAAAGGAGAGAGCGAAGAAATGAGTTCTGCGGATAATATTGAGCGAGCAATCGCCGAGTTGAATATGACAACCAGGGCCGAGACGGATGAACGTATTCTTGACGATGCGTTCTCGGCGCTTCGCGGGGCGGTGCACGTGCAGCAGCCTTCGACCGGCTCCGGCGTTTGGCGAACATTTTTAAAGAGCAGAATTGCCGTGCCGGCTGCGGTCGCGGCGATGATTCTGATTTCTTTTGCCTTGTTCTTTAGCACGCTCAGCAAGGATGCTGTTTCTGTCGAAGAACTCTGCGGAACGTTCGGCAATGCCGGAAATGTCTGTGTCTCCACGTTTAAGGCCGGTCAGACGACCCCATACCAGCAAGTCTGGACGTCACAGAGTATGAAAATGCGACTATTCAAAGCAGGAAGCGGCAATCAGGCACAATTCGCTTTGTGGGATATTCCGAACAAAGTCAAGATGACGATGTATCTTTCTACCGTTCAATCACAAGAGTTGACCGATCAGATGCTCGCCGAACTTGAAAAGTCCGTTACTCAACTCTCCGGCATATCCCCTTTCTCCTATATAAGAGACATTCCCGAGCAGGCTCAATGGAATCGCATCAGCGACCCGACAGTATCGGCTGTCATCCCCGGCAGCGAAGTCTATGAGCTGCTCTGGGCTCAGCAAGATTCGGCATCAGAAGTGGTTTTGTATAGGAAGTGGCGGGTTTTCGTCGATGCCGGGGCCAATCTGCCCAAAAGGGCAGAATTGTATGTCATGTCCGGCTCCGAACAGGAGTATAATCTGGAGAGCTTTGTCATTATTACATATCCCGGCGAGAGTGAGATTCAGGATATTGTTCGAAATATATTCGGTCCGCGCGATAACCGGACGGATGACCCGGGATTTATAGGCACCCCGGGAGTTCGAAGATAAAATCTGGACCGGCAAAGATTCTCTCTGTTGAGGTTGAAAACCGCCGATGTTTGTGATAAATAAGGAGGAAAGATTAATTTCAGATCAGGGACGGTCCCTATGGCGGTTCAGTTTATTCTTGGCAGAAGCGGTACGGGAAAGACTCGTTATTGTGTCCGGCAGATTGTCGATGCGCTGCTGGAGCAGAGCGAGCAGCAGTTGATTCTGCTGGTTCCCGAGCAGGCAAGCTACCAGGCGGAACGTGCGATCCTGGCCGACGAGAGAATCGCCGGATATAACAGGCTGCACGTGCTCTCGTTCGACCGGCTGCAATTTTTGCTGCTGGGCAAAAACACGGCCATGCCCAAGCTTTCGCGTATCGGCCGGCAAATGATTGTCCATCGGATCCTGCGCGACAATCAGAGTAAATTGCAGCTCTTTGGCGCCACTGCTGCCCGGCCCGGCCTGTCCCGGCAAATGGCGCAGACGATTACAGAGCTGCACCAGTATGCAAAAACTCCCGACGATATCGAGCAACTGATTTGCGAGCTGGACAAAGACGAGCGTAATCATTTAGCAATCATGAAGTTCAGCGACATCGGCCTGATTTTCAGGGAATACCTTCAGTTCATCGAGGGGGATTTTCTTGACCCGGACGCTCTATTGATGCGTGCCTGCCGGGCGGTCAAGGCGGCAAATTTCGTCAGAGGTGCGAAGTTGTGGGTCGACGGTTTTGCCGGCTTCACGACGGCCGAGCTTGCGATTCTCACTGAATTGCTGAAAGTAGTGGCGGATGCGAAAATCGCGATTTGTCTTGACCCGTCGAATATCGACATTAAAAATCCCGACTCTGGAGGCCTTGATGCGGCCGGTTTGTTCAGTCCGACCGAACGTGTGTACGGCAGTCTTTTCGAGCTCGTCAAAGAGAGCAAGCTGAAAGCGGCCGGGCCGGTTATGCTTGATGAGGCGATTAGATTCTCCGGTTGCCCCGAGCTTGCCCACGTAGAGCGTAATATTTTTAAGCCGGAAGCTCACAAAATGCCGACGTCGGACGGTATAAGCGTCATATCGGCGCCGAATGAACGGGCGGAGGTTCGATTTGTCGCCGGACAGATACTCCGGCTGGTGAAGGAAAAAGATTTTCGATATCGTGACATTGCGGTAATCGCATCGGATATCGACCGTTACGAACACTACATCAGGGCGTATTTTGACGACTACGGCGTGCCGTTTTTTATCGACAAGCGAAGGCCGCTGAATCACCATCCGGTCGTTCAGCTCGTCTCTTCGGCCCTGCAGGGTGTGCTCGGCGGCTTTGCGTACGGCGACATATTCGCCTATCTTAAAGCCGACCTCGTGCCCATAGAGCGTTACGATATCGATCTGCTGGAAAATTACTGCCTTGCATTCGGCATGTCGGCCCGTGACTGGCAGAGCGACAAGCCGTGGCATTTTGCAGGCAGGGACGACGAGCTGTTCGACGAGGTACGAATTAACGATATCCGCGTGAGAGTCGGCCGGCCCTTGCTGGAGCTTCGGGACGGATTGTGCCCGGCTGACGAACCGTCGAAAAAACTAAGCCCAGAAGAGTTCGCGCAAGCCGTATTCAATTTGCTCGATAACCTCGGCATTAAGGAAACGATTGACCGCTGGACAAGGCAGGCCGACGAGGAAAAGGATCGTACCGCTGCGGACGAGCATAGGCAATTTTATAATAAGTTCGTTGACATCTTCGACGAGCTTATCGAGGTTTTTGCCGGCCATGTTATGACTGCTGCCGATTATCTTGCAATTATTCAATCGGCTTTTTCCCAGTTGACGCTGGCTTTCATTCCCCCGACTTTGGACCAGGTGCTTGTCGGCTCCATCGAGCGCAGCCGGCATCCCGATTTGAAAGCGGTTTTCCTGGTCGGTGCTACACAAAGACAGTTTCCGGTGCCTATTGTTTCGGATAGTATTTTGACCGACGAGGACCGTATCGCCGCCGAGTCGGCGGATTTTGCTCTGGCGGCGGCGTCAAGTCAAATCCTCGCCGAACGACAGTATCTGGCCTACATTGCATTTACCCGGCCTTCACAATTTCTGTGTGTGACATATCCTTCCGTTGACGATAAGGGTGCCGCTGCCGCCCGTTCGCAGTTCATAGGAGATCTCGAATCGTTGTTTGAGAATCTCAGCGAAGAATCAATTGCGGGCCGGCAGGTCGATGTTGAAAAGGTTCATAACGAGGGCGAGCTTTCGGAGCTGCTCTGCGGCGGGCTTGGCAGGGATTATATTTTACCCGAAGCCGGTGACAACAGCCGATACGGCGAGCTGCTGGATGCGATTTGCTCCGATGAGCAGTTTGCGGAATTGGGCTCGAGAATTTACTCTGCGATAACTTACGACAACCGAGCACAATTGGAGGGCGACGTTGTCGAGAGGCTTTTCGGCCCACAGATAAAAAGCTCGGCGACGAGGCTGGGAACTTTTGCCGCATGTCCGTATCAGTATTTCGCACGATACATACTGGAGCTGAAGGAGCGGCAGGAATTCAAGTTCGAGCCGCTGGATATGGGAAGCTTCTATCATCGCGTTCTGGATGCTCTACTAAAGCGGCTTAATGCAGAAGGAAAAGACTTTGCGGCGATTGATGATGACGGGCTGTTGGCATTACTGAGGCAGGAAATAGAGAAGCTCGTTAAGGGTGATTCATTTATATCGAATTTTGTCAGCCGCCGGGGCTATAACGAGTTCATCATAAATTCCGCCGGCAAGGTCCTCGAAGATTGTGTTTTGGCGGTTGCCCAAATGGTGCGGGCTGGAAGTTTCAGGCCGAGTCTCTCGGAAGTGTCGTTCGGCCGGGCGAGAGATGCAAGTGAGACGCTCGGTAATTATGAGATTGTCCTTCCGGATAAGCGGGGGCTGTCGCTGGACGGCAAGATCGACCGGCTTGACTTTGCGGATATTGACGGCAGAAGAGTTACGGTTGTTTTCGACTATAAGCGCAGTGATACGTCCTTCAATTGGTCAAAGTTCTACTACGGCCTGGATATGCAACTGCCGATTTATATGCTGGCTGTTCGTAATGCAGCCGGGTCGGGCACTAAAAACGTGGCGGGCGCATTCTATATGCCGATTGAAGTTAGACCCAAAAAGACCACGCTCGGCGAGCTGTCAAAGCGAAGCGACAATTTTGAATATAAGGCAAAAGGAGTATTTGATGGTAAGTTCTACGAGCAGTTAGACAGCGAGACGGATTCCGGCTGGAGCAGATTTTACAGTTTCCGCGTCACCTCCAAAGACCAGCAGTATGGAAATTATTCGATAAGCGGGGCGTTGAAGCCGAACGATTTCGAGGGGCTCCTGCGATTTACCGAGCAAAAGATGATTCAATTGGCTCAGGAGATTGTCTCAGGAAAAATCGACGTCAGTCCATATCGGCTCGGTCAGGTTTCGCCATGTAGTTACTGTAAATACAAGCCTGTTTGCCGGTTCGATTGGCAGATAAACGACTACAATTTCCTGGAATCGATTAAAAAAATCCAGATTCTCGATAATGCAGGGGGGATTGATGGCTGAGAAAAGGATAGAATGGACCGAGCAGCAGAAACGGGCGATTGACGCTCGCGGGGGCGATGTTCTGGTTACCGCCTCGGCGGGCACCGGAAAAACCGCCGTGCTGTCGGGCCGGTGTGTAAATATCGTATCCGACAAATCGATATGTCCCGACGTCTGGAGTATCCTCGTATTGACGTTTACCGAAGCCGCCGCCGAGCAGATGCGCTGCCGAATCGCCGCCCAGTTGAGAGATACATTTCTCGAAAATCGGGATTCACATCTTCGCCGCCAGCTAATGCTGCTCCAGGGCGCCGAGATTAGTACGATACATTCGTTCTGTAAGCGGCTGATAACCGAATATTTCTACAAGCTCGATCTGGACCCGACTTTCAGCGTGATTGACGCCGACGAACAGAAGCTGCTCAAAATGGAGGTCCTCGAAAAGACTATCGACCGGGCCTGGGAGCAAAACGGTATCCGGGAGGCACTTGAGAAACTTTTGTATCGGCGGGACCTTCGTGCGAATGACGGTTTTTTGGCAAAGGTTATCAAGCTGAGCGATTTTTTGGATGGAGTTGTCTCGCGGGAGAGCTGGTACGAAAAAGCATCCCTGCTTGCAGATCTCACAAATTCTTTTACGGCCAACCTCGGTGAAAAACAGAAAAAAGACGTTGCCGCCAGGTTGCAGAGCATTCTCGATCAGCTTGATCACGCCAGGAGACTTTGCGAAAGTGAAGGCGGCGATGTTGGCTGGGATGAGAAACTGCAGGACAGCCATGTTGCGCCTGTCGTAAAATGTATCGAGATGTTGAGCACCGGGGGTTGGGACAAGTGCGTCGAGGCTATAAGAAATTTTCAAAAACCGAGAACGTATAAACCCAAAGATCTGCCCGAGCCGATTGCCGCACTAATTCAGAGTACGGCAAAAAAAGCCGTAGACGAATTCGCGGAGCTTTCTCAGCTTGCAACCGTCAATCCCGGCTATGTTGAGAGGGTCGGCGATTCGGTTGGAACTCAGACTGTCGTGCTTGTTGAGCTTATTAAGAAATTTGATCATTTATACGGTCAGGCCAAGCGGGCCGTCAACTGTCTGGATTTTGCCGACCTCGAACACTATGCACTGAGACTGCTGACAGATGAGGCCTCATCGGAGGACAAGCCCGTTCCTTCGCAAACGGCGTTGGCACTTCGACAAAGGTACAAACACATATTTGTCGATGAATATCAGGATATTAATTCCGTCCAGCAGCGGATACTTGATATGCTTAGTCCCGGCGGCAATATCCTGGGTGTCGGTGACGGCAAGCAGAGCATTTATGCTTTTAGAGGGACCAGGCCGGATATTTTTCTCAGGCAGCTCGAACTGGCTTCGCTTGAATCCGGAAGTGCTTCGGGCGGTTTGCGAGTAGATCTCAATGTGAATTTTCGCTCGGTGAAAGAGATACTCGATTTTGTCAACAGCGTGTTTTCACGGATAATGACGGCTTCTTTTAGCAGGATTGACTACGATGAATCGTCCCGGTTGAGACCGGCCCCTGCGGATGGTTCCGAATCTCGCGCAAAGGGTGACAGCAGGAACGTTGTGGAGTTCCACATACTTGACGAGAGAGAAGAAGACCGGAATCTGAATGGCGGCGAGGATGAGGATACAGGTGGATCGGAGAATCTTACCCTTGTCACTTCGCGCCAGCGTCAGGCCGCGATGATCGCCCGGCGTATCAGGCGAATGGTTGGGGCCGATACGGCCCGGCCGGAATTTCAAATATACGACAGGCAGCAGGATCAGCGCCGGGACGTCGAGTATCGCGACATTGTCGTTTTGATGCGTTCGTTGGCAAAGAAGGCGAATGAATACGTCGAAATTTTCCGGCTGGCGGGTGTGCCCGTTAGCTGCCAGGCCACAGCGGGATATTTCGAGGCAACCGAAATCAGTGATTGTGTCGCTCTGCTCAAGGTGCTGGACAATCCGCAGCGGGACATAGAGTTGGCGGCCGTTTTGCGAAGCCCGTTTTTCAAGCTAAGTGACACGGAGCTGGCAAAGGTAAAGATACATAGCAGGTCGGATAAGCGGCATAAGAGCTACTGTGACTGTGTGCTCCGGTACAGTCGCAGCGGCGACGATCTCGAACTGGCCGGAAAGCTCGGGAGGATACTCGCACGGATTGAGAGATGGCGGACGATTGCCCGGCGGGGCAACCTGGCGGATTTGATCTGGCTGATATATCGCCAAACCGGTTTTTTATCGTTTGTTTCCGCTCTGCCGAACGGCCAGGCGCGCCGAGCAAATCTCCTCAAGCTCCACGACAGGGCTATCCAGTTCGAGGGTTTTGCCAGCAGTGCCGGCACGCCTTCGCTGACGCGATTCGTCGAATTTATCGAAAGACTTCAGGAAGTCGGGCAGGACTGGGCGCCTGCCGAACCGACGTCCTCTGCCGGCAACGCCGTTCGTATCTTAAGCGTTCATAAGAGCAAAGGGCTCGAATTTCCGGTCGTTTTCCTGGCCGAGCTGGAAAGCGGCTTCAATAAGAGAGATATTCAGGCGGACTGCCTTGCTAATGAGGATGATACGCTCGGGCTGCAAATCATCGATCATCAATCCAATAGTAAGCTTAGCTCGATCGCTCACGAGGTTATCGCCGAGCAGAAGCTCTCAGCGGCACTGGCCGAAGAGATGCGAATCCTCTACGTGGCGACAACGCGGGCAAGAGAACGACTTATCTTGACCGCTTCGCATAAGCGAAGGAAATGCCGACAGATTATCTCAACCGGTTGCTTTTTCGGCGAGGAGCCGGTTCCCGACTGGCAGCTTCGTGCCTGCCGGAGCCCGCTGGAATGGATCCTCTATGGACTCTCTGACAGGAGGAATTTGCACGAAGCTTTTGAAACCGGATTAGCGGAACGAGCTATCGACGAGGATCTATTCGATTTTAAGCTTCATGGCCGGTCCGAGCTGAATCAACTCTCCGATTTTATCATAAGCCTGAAGGCCGGCAAGTCAGTTCGACGTTCGGCGAGCCCGAAGAAATCGCGCCCGAAACGCAAAGAATGTGAACTGCTTGTGAGGGTAAAGAAGTCTTTGGAATGGCGCTATCGTTTTGGCGATGCGCCGTTTCTGCCTGCGAAAAATTCCGTGACGCAACTGACCCACAGTAATGATGAGTACGTTAAGCTTGATTATTCCCGTGCTCTGGATCGCCGGCCGGATGCTTTGACGTTGATCGAGACGGAGTCCGGCAAGTCTCTCGATGCCCGTCTTACCGGTACGGCCACACATCTTGTAATCTCTCAGCTTGATTTGACCGGGCCAATTACCGGTGAAACGATTGAGAAAACGATAGAAAAGCTTTCAGCGGAGGGCAAAATCGCCCCAAACGTTGCCGGGCAAATCGACGCCGAATCGATCCTGGCATTCTTCGAGACCGAGCAGGGCAGATTTACGCTCGATCCGACAAATACGGTCCGGCGTGAATGGCCGTTTACGTTTGCTTTTCCGGCGTCCGGATGGGAGAGTTCTTCTGTAACGGAAGATACGATTGTCGTTCAGGGAATCATCGATCTGCTGGTTCGTACGACTCAGGGCCTCGTGCTAATAGACTTCAAAACCGATAAGATAACAGCGGGGCAGGCCGAAGCGCGTGCCGGACTGTACCGCCGGCAGTTGGAGCTTTACAGCAGGGCCGCTTGTGCCATCCTGAAAGACAAGCCGGACGGCAGGTGGCTGTATTTTTTGGCTCCGCGCGTTTTCGTAGAGGTATAATAAATTATGAAAGTATCCAGGTTTGGACGGAAAATTGCAGAAACGTCCGGCATTGGCCAACTGATGGAAGACCTGGGCATCGCCTATTCGGAGGGCCGGAATATCCTGATGCTCGGCGGGGGAAATCCCGCCCATATCCCGGATGTCCAGAAGTACTTTCGAAGCAGTATGGAAAAGCTTCTGCGCAACGGCGACGAATTCGAGCGGGCAATCGGCAGTTATGACCCGCCCGGCGGCAATAGGGAATTCATCGATGCTGTTTCGGTCTTGCTCAGGAGTGAGCTTGGCTGGGACATAGGGCCGGAAAACGTCGCCCTGACAAATGGCAGCCAGACCGCATTTTTCATTCTTTTCAATATGTTTGCCGGCACTTATGAAGGCCGTACTCGCAGGAAAATCCTTTTCCCGCTGGCGCCGGAATATATCGGGTATTGCGATGTCAGTCTGGAGGATGATTTTTTTGTAGCTAACAAATCCCATATCGAGCATTTAGATGACCATCTGTTCAAATATCATATTGATTTTGACAACATTGACATTACCGAAGAGATTGGAGCAATTTGTGTCTCCAGGCCGACGAATCCTTCCGGCAATGTTTTAACGGATTCTGAAATAGAAAGGCTAAGTGAGCTTTCCTGCGCGAATGATATTCCATTGATAATTGACAACGCTTACGGCATGCCTTTTCCAAACATTATCTTCACCGAAGCCAAGGCCGTTTGGAACGAAAATACAATTTTCTGCATGAGCCTTTCCAAGCTCGGTCTGCCGGCACTAAGAACAGGCATTGTTATCGCTAATGAAGAGGTCATTACGATGGTCTCCAGGATGAACGCCGTAATGAGCCTTGCCCCCGGCGGTATGGGTGCGGCCATAGCGGCGGACTTGGTTAGAACCGGCGAAATCATCAATCTCAGCCGTAACGTTATCACGCCGTATTATCTGCAAAAAGCCCGGACAACTTTGGAGCAGGTTTATAATGAGTTGAATGGGACCGATTTTTACGTTCACAAGCCAGAGGGGGCGTTCTTTTTATGGCTGTGGTTTCCGAACCTGCCCATTACTAACAGTGAATTATATCAGCGCCTAAAGGCAAGAGGCGTTCTGATCGTCCCGGGCCATTATTTTTTCCCGGGGCTTAAAGAAAAGTGGCAGCATAAAAACGAGTGTATCCGTGTAAACTATTCACAGGAAAAAGAGACTGTAGCTGCCGGCGTAAAAATTATCGCCGACGAGGTCAAAAGAGCCTGCAATGCTGTCTGAAATCCATAATTCCCACTAAAGGATTATTCTTGTCCAATGATGTTCTGCTTGTATAATGGCGATTCGAAAATGATAGGCAGAGCCGACTTTAAAAGTCCGGCATGCTCTGTGGAAAACATCGGGCCGGGGTTTGTCATTGCGAGCATAGCGAAGCAATCTCAAACGCAACGATGGCTTTTTCTGCTTATAACGCAAGAGATTGCCACGGCCCTTCGGGCCTCGCATTGACGGATTGTGGAGGTTTTCCACAAAGCAAGTCAGGTATATTCGAATTTAGAGGCAAAAACGATGGATAAAAGCAATGTTGTGTACCTTTTCGTTGCTGCTATTTTAGCTGTAGGTTCGTTTGCATCTTCAGCGAACGGTTGTTATGCCGTCGTAGTGGGTAAGGATGCCTCGACGGATGGGGCCGTTTTGCTGGGACACAACGAGCAGAATTACGGACCGCGATATCTGAATTTTCGAAAAGTACCCCGTATCGAACATAAGGGCGGAGAGATGGTAAGGCTTCAGGGCGGAGCTGAGATTCCGCAGGTAAAGGAAAGTTTTGCTTTTCTCTGGTCGGAAAATCCCGGCATTGCTTACAGCGACGGATACCTCAACGAGTGGGGCGTGGCTATAGTCAGCGACGGCTGCCCGGACAGAGGGCAGGAAATACAAAAGCTCGAAGCAGAAGGCCAATTAGTCAAGGGCGGTATCGGATATATGCTTCGGCGACTTGTCGCGGAGCGTGCTAAGACGGCCAGAGAAGGGGTGCAAATCGCAGGTGAGCTTATCGAGCGGGTGGGATACCCCAGCTCACGGACGCTGGTTATTGCCGATCCGAAGGAAGCCTGGCTTTTGTCGATGAGCAGGGGCAAGCACTGGGTGGCTCAGCGCGTGCCGGATAATGCGGTTGTGCTGCTGCCCAACGTCTATGTAATCGGGGAAGTGAATCTGGGAGATAAGGCCAATTTTCTCGGCTCGCCGGACCTTATCGAGTACGCGATAAAAAAGGGATGGCATAACCCGGCTGCCGGCGAGAGATTGGACTTTTCAAAAGCTTATGGCCAGCCACAAGAACCCTTGATGGACCAGCGCCAGTGGCGGGGCCAGTCTCTGGTAACGGGAAAAGATATCGAACAGGAACCGGACCGGGGATTGCCGTTCTCCGTCAGGCCGGCCCGTAAGCTTTCCGTCAGGGACGTGATTGAAATTCTGCGGTTTCACGGCGAAGGCTCGCTGTGTAGTAATGAGACTCAGGAGGCTGCGGTGTTCCAGCTACGACAAAATATGCCGGCGGATATCGGCTGTATTTACTGGCGCTGCTCGGCCGAGCCGTGCATCAGCGTTTTAACCCCCTGGTATTGTGGTATCACCGGGACGCCGAAAGAATACTATCAAGCGGTCGATGTGAATGAAAATCTAACGCTCGAATGTCATTTTTCCGAATCGACCGACAAATTCAGGCCCGATCCGAAAATGGCCTGGTGGATTTTCAAGGGATTGCAGGATACAGTAAGAGCCGATTACCAAAGACGTATCGGAATCGTCCGGTCGGCGTTTGACAAGTATGAAGCGAAAGTTTTTGCGGGCCAGCCGGCGGTTGAGAAAAAGGCGATGGAGTTGTACCGTAATAATAAGCCCGCTGCGAGGCGCTATCTTACAGATTATTCGAGGGCTGTTGCTCTCGGAGCCGCTCAAAAGGCCCGTGAGCTTACAAAAGAATTTAAGTAACAATACAGTAACTTTTTTAATGGAGAGTTGTCGAAATGACAAGTGCACCGAAAGCAAATGCAGTGGTCGGACAATCAGGTGGTCCGACCGGCGTAATAAATGCCTCTCTGGTCGGCGTTATCGAAGAGGCGAATAAGCATCCGGAAATCGAAAATCTCTACGGCTCGATTCACGCCGTAGCGGGAATGGTCAAAGATCACTTCATCGATCTAAAAAAGCTGTCAGCGGAAACGCTGGAAGTCGTGGCGGCGTCGCCGTCCTCAGCTATCGGCACCAGCAGAGATAAGCCGGATGAAGAATATTGCGCGAAAATTCTTGAAGTCTTCAAGAAACGCAATATCCGGTACTTCTTCTACATCGGCGGCAACGATTCGGCAAATACCGCTTATATCCTGAACAAGATGGCGGATAAGGCCAACTACGACATTCGGGCGTTTCACATCCCCAAGACGGTTGACAACGACCTGCTTGTAACCGACCATTGCCCCGGCTTCGGAACCGCGGCGAAATTCGAGGCCTGTGCACTGATGGGCGACGATCTGGACAACCGTGCACTGCCGGGCGTGAAAATCGACGTGATTATGGGCAGACACGCAGGCTTTCTGACAGCCGCTTCGGTATTGGGCAGAAAGCGGGATGACGATGGTCCCCATCTGGTATATGTTCCGGAAAGACCCGTTTCGATGGACAAGTTCGTGGGTGACGTCGCGGGCGTTTACGAAAATCTGGGCCGGTGCGTTGTCGCAGTAAGCGAAGGAATTTGCGATCTCGATGGTGTAACCTGGGCCAAGAAACTTGCCGAACAGGCAGAGGTCGATGCCCACGGCAATGTACAGCTTTCCGGAACCGGCGCACTTGCCGACTTTTTGGCAGGCAAGGTAAAAGCCGAACTCGGTTCGAAGAAACGTGTTCGAGCGGATACCTTCGGCTATCTGCAAAGAAGCTATCCCGGCATACAATCGGCCGTAGATGTTCAGGAAGCACGTTGGTGTGGACGTCATGCCGTTCAATACGCTATGCAGCAAGACAATGGATCAGTTGCGATAAGACGTACCGATAGCGGAAAAGATTACGCAGTTGAATTGTTCCGTACTGAGTTAAGCAACGTAGCTGAAAAGACAAAATCGATGCCGGACGAATTCATAAACGCCGAAGGTAACGGCATAACCGACGCTTTTATTGAATACGCAATGCCTTTGGTTGGTGAGTTGCCTAAGACCGAATATTTAGGTAATTATCCGAAGGTCTAAGATGATAAAGACCAAGATAATTGCAACGCTCGGGCCCTCCTGCGCAGAGTCTGGAATTATCGAAGCTATGATCGATAATGGCGTCGATGTTTTCCGCCTCAACTTCTCACACGGCACGCTTGACGAGCATGACCAATTGCTGGAAACGCTGAATGCGGTCCGCTGCCGACATCATCAAATGACCGCCGTGCTGGGCGATTTGTGCGGCCCGAAGATTCGGATCGGCTACATCGAACCGGAAGGGCAGATATTATATACCGGCGAGAAGGTCCGCATTGCGCCCGGAAATCAAGTCGGTACGGCACATCGTTTCAGCACGAACTACGAACATTTCAATAAAGAAGTGGACATCGGCCACCGCATATTTCTCGATGACGGCCAAATAACACTAAGAATGGTCGGTCGAGACGGCGAGGATTTGATCTGCGAGGTTGTTGTTGGCGGCCCTTTGTACAGTCGAAAGGGAATTAATCTGCCTGATACGCAAATACGGATACCTTCGATCACCGAGTTCGACTTCGAATGTATCGATTGGGCGATAAGGCGGAGTCTGGATTTTCTTGCGCTAAGTTTTGTGCGTTCGGCTGACGAGATAAACGAGCTCGAAGAATATATTCGTAAGGCCGGGGCGGACATCAAGATAATAGCCAAGATTGAAACGCCGCAGGCTTTGGCGCATCTGGTGCCGATAGTTAATGCGAGCGACGCCGTATTGGTTGCCCGCGGCGACCTGGGCGTTGAGATGGACCTTGCCGAATTGCCCCTGATTCAAAAACGCATCACAAAGATGTGCCGGGATTTCGGCAAGCCTGTTATCGTTGCCACGCAAATGCTCCAGAGCATGATTGAAAGTCCCACCGCAACACGTGCCGAAGTTTCGGATGTCGCCAATGCTATCATGGACTATACCGATGCCGTTTTGCTTTCCGGCGAGACCGCAATCGGCAAATACCCGGTTAAAGCGGCACAGACAATCGAGCGAATAGCAAGAGTAACCGAAGAATACCTCGATGAGCAGTACACTGCTATACACCCAAAGAGCACAACTACGAAGGAATTGGCGCTCACCGCGGCGATGGCCCGCAGTGTCGCGCAGCTTGTCGAGGATATCGACGCCAGGCTCGTTGCGGTCTGGTCGCAAAGCGGTTCGACGGCCCGCTTTCTCAGCAAGGCACGCATCGATGTGCCAATACTTGCGCTGAGTTCCGACGAAATATCGTGCCGGCAGATGTGCCTGCATTACGGAGTCATACCGTGCTGCCGGCCAATCCCGGAGAACATCAGGCAGTTCACGTCTCTTCTCGATGAGCTCATTACCGGGAACAACTGGGCACAGGCCGGCGATAAGATAATCCTCGTAGCCGGCCAGCCCCTTGGCGCCGCAGGAACCACCAATTCCATCAATGTGCACAACATAAACGCATTACAGGGGTAAAGGCCTTTGTTTGAGCCTTTTGAAAAATGAGAGATTGCTTCGTCGCTTCGCTTCTCCTATGGAAATAAATGGTTTTTGCTATGGAAGGATTGAGATTGCCACAGTCGCTGCGCTACTTCGCAATGACATTCGTGTTAATCCTTAATACTTCCGGCGGGAATTTTTTTAAAATGTCTCCATGTTGCGTCGATGGCTTCGCTTGACTTCATGTCGCTGTGGACGTACAGGCCATAGCGAAGGAGCAAAGGCTCATCGGATCGAATTTCTCTGGGGCCGTTGAATGTTAATGATGCTCCCATCCAGCCGTCGTTTCGGACGTGGAAACAGGCCGGGGAGTTCGGATTGTCCGGATGGTCGAAGAGCGTGATGCCTTCTATTTTTTCATTTGTAATAGCGCCGGAGTAGTCAACCCACCTGGCTTTTTTCCAAAAGACCTCTTTCTCGTTTATCGCTCCGGCGGAATTGCGAATCTTTCCACCGCCGTCATTGACGCCGATGGTCTTGGCCATTCGCACGCCGATCATTCCAAAGGGAGTCTTGCCGAGTGTGATAGTTTCTTTATTCGCCTTGAATTCCATATCGATTGTAAGCAGCCATTCACCATTCGAACGTGGAAGAACCTTTAGCCTGCGTGTTTCCAAAAGCAGGACCTTGCCGTCATTGCCTACCCACTCATTCTCGGCGACAAGAGATGCTCGCTCATTTGCGTCCTCGAATTCTACGATGCGTTTGTGGCGAATCTTCCCTTTGCCGCTATCGCTCCAGAAGCTTGTGCCGTTGACGTTGTTATGAGATATCCAGACCGAATTATGATGGCTGTGTGATTCCGGATCGTGCGGATGCCCCATTCGCGTTAGAGCTCGCCCCGATGGCCCCATGACCGGAAACAGAAACGGCCGATGCAATCCCGGCCCGAAATGGTATCGCGTAAGCTCGACGCCGTCCCGCTGAAACGAAGCCTGATCGTACGGCATCGGAATAACCTGCATCCGCGGCACCGGCTTGGGCTTCGGCGTCTCTTGCGCTATTGCCGCACCGCTCAAAGCTGCCGATATACACAATGCCGTTATGAGGACTTGCCTTATGAATAACTTTATACGCATGTTGAATCCTTTCTCGTTGAGCGAACGCGTATGAATTTTGCAAATTGGCTTTGTTTTTTCAACTTGGTTTTCTCATTTTACCTTTTGACTTTTAACTTTCATACGATTGGCTTTGATTGGGTTTGTTTTTTTCCGCTCTGCAGGGTGGCTTATTACCATAAAGTCCTTTTATATAAAAATTTGCGCCATATTCCCCACCGGAAAATTGGCTTTGTTTTTTCAAACAGACCCTTTCAAATCGTTTCGGATTTCGTATTTAGAGCTTAGTGCTTCGTATTTCTAACCGAAGGCTGACGAATTGGCTTTGTTTTTTCAGATAGGGTCAAAACCACGTAACCACGAATGAACTCGAATAAACACATCTATATTAAATCCTAATTTACTGACATCCTGTTATCCTGTCTTATATCATTAGTCAATAGTCAATAATCATTTTGTTATGTATTATACTAAATTTCCCTCCGAAAATCAAGCTCTTTCTAAATAAATCTCCATTACACGGCGGCCACTATTCGTAGTGGGTAAGGAGTCCAGAGGACTACGTGCTGCTTGCTGAGTTTTGTTGGACAAATAAAAAGATTGTTGTATCATTGTAAAGCAGCAGTTGAGAGCCACACCACGATTGAATGATGAGAAGTTCGGGATGTCATGCGGAAACTATATATGCATAGTTATACATGAGAAGAAAATGGAAGGATAAAATTCAGAATGGCAAGAAAAGGTTCAGTCAAATATTTGAACAAAGCAAAGACTGCAAAGAAAGATGAATTCTACACAATACTTTCCGACATAGAAAGAGAGCTAAGGCACTATAAAAAACACTTCAAGAATAAAGTGGTGTTTTGTAATTGTGATGACCCAAGGATTAGTAATTTCTTCCATTATTTCTCATACAACTTTGAGAAACTTGGACTTAAGAAACTAATTACTACGTGCTACAAAAATCAGGATATGAATTTGTTCAGCCGGCATAAATCAGAAAAAGCTATCTATTTAGAATATGAAGGCGATAAAAATATGAACAATGTACCCGATCCTGAAGAAATTGGTATAAAACAATTAAAAGGAGATGGCGATTTTCGCTCTAAAGAGTGTATTGAATTATTGAAACAATCTAACGTAGTTGTAACGAATCCCCCATTTTCGCTATTCAGGGAGTTTGTAGCGCAACTTATCAAGTATAAAAAAAAGTTTCTGATTATTGGAACTTGGAATGTAATTACGTATAAAGAAATTTTTCCTCTAATAAAGGAGAATAAATTATGGATAGGTATCAATAGTAATCGCAATTTTTCAGGATTTATCGTACCAAAACACTATCCTTTGGATGGAACCGAAGCCAGGATTGATGAAAATGGAAATAGGATAGTTTCCTCTAATAATACGTGTTGGTTTACAAATCTTGATAACTCAAAGCGTCATGAAGAACTCATTCTATATAAAAAATATAATCCTGAAGAATATCCCACCTACGACAATTATGAAGCGATTGAAGTTTCAAAAACCAATGATATTCCGATTGATTACAAAGGTGTTATGGGTGTCCCTATTACTTTTATGAATAAATATAATCCAGATCAATTTGAGATTATTGGTTGTAATAGAGGAATTGATCAAGACCCAAAAGGAATTTACGGGAGAGGTTCGTACTTAAATGGAAAAGAAACTTTTAAAAGATTATTTATCAAAAATAAAAGGCTTTAGGTTATGAAAATAGAACTTAAGGAAATTACTATCCGTGAATTATCGAAAGGATATGAAGACAATGCCGAAGAAGGTGTGGTTGGTTTCGGGGGAAAGTTGGATATCCGTCCACCATATCAGCGTGAATTCATCTATAAAGACAAACAGCGAGATGCTGTAATTGATACTGTTACGAAAAACTTCCCGCTAAATGTCATGTATTGGTCAGTAAGGGACGATGGCAATTTTGAAATAATTGACGGGCAACAAAGAACAATTTCTATTTGCCAATATGTTGAAGGGGATTTTTCTGTAAAAGTTGGAAGCTTTCCTGAGAATAGGGCATTTCACAATCTTCAAAAGGACGAAAAAGAGAAAATTCTCAACTATAAATTGACAGTCTACTTATGCAGTGGTACAGATAGTGAAAAATTAGATTGGTTTAGAATAGTAAATATAGCAGGCGAAAGACTTTATGATCAGGAATTACGAAATGCAGTGTATCATGGTTCGTGGGTTTCTGATGCTAAACGTCATTTCAGCAAAAGCAACTGTCCGGCTTATGGCCTTGGCAAAGATTATCTCAGCGGTGCTGTTAATCGTCAAGATTATTTAGAAACAGCCATTAAATGGATTTCTGAGGACGGAGATATTGAAAAATATATGTCTAAAAACCAAGACGAGCCAAACGCTAATGAATTATGGCTGTATTTTCAAAGTGTGATTAACTGGGTGAAAGCTGTTTTCCCAAATTATCGCGGAGAAATGAAAGGTATTGAATGGGGATTTCTTTACAATGAGTTCAAAGACCAAAAATTTGATTCAAAGAAACTTGAAGAAGAAATTGCTAAGCTTATGGAAGATGAAGATGTTGGCAGTAAAAAAGGCATTTACACTTATGTTTTAACTCGCAAAGAAAAACATTTGAATATCCGTGCTTTTAGTAAAAGCCAAAAAAGAGAAGCATACGAAAGGCAAAAAGGCATTTGTGTTGTTTGTAAAGAGCACTTTGAAATTGAAGAAATGGAAGCTGACCATATTACACCCTGGCATGAAGGCGGAAAAACGTCCGCCGATAATTGTCAAATGCTGTGCAAAGACGACAATAGAACTAAATCAGGGAAATAATAAATGTTTAACAAATCGTTGCACCTGACATTTTTCCGCTATGCTACCAAATGAAGGTGAACTCAAGCGTTATCCGATTTGTGTTAAGCTATACCGGATTTGATGAGATATATAAAGTTCGCCACTGATTACGAAGAAATTGGGATTTCAAAATAGTATGAACTGGTTTTTCTTCTGAGCAGCAAACACCCAGAAAACGCAACCTACACGTAACCGACTTGAAGAATCGCTTAAATTCAAGCAAAAAAATCAAGGTTTACAATGGTTGAGCACACCGTTGCTGGTTTGGTGTTCGACGTCTTTTTCACTTGTCATTCTGCAATCTATAGTGATCAACGAAATCTACTCAAAACCCAAGTAAGGTTGTGATATCATATAGCCGATATTATAAGAAGTTCTGCCAGGACTTATTCAATAAGGGAATAGATCCGCATGTGCTACGTATACCATTACACGACCGATGATGGATTCAAGGGCATAATCAAGAGCCAGGAGCTTTGGGCGACGAGCATTTATCATCTCAACGACTGGAAAGAATTTTATCACGGGAGAGATTCTTTCATAGAGAGTGCGAAAGCACTGTTGAATAGTGAGAAAGCAGTTGACGCAGCTACAGAACTGCTGTCCTACTTGTTCGACACCCACCCACCTCTGTTCGTATGCTCATTCTCTGCCGCCGGAGATGGTGACGATCTCAGCCAGTGGCGAGAGTACTCCCCTAAGGGTGGATGTGCCATCGGCTTCCCCATTGCCAAACTTCTGACGTGTGCTGGTATGCAGAGATTTGACCTACTGCGATGCGAGTATGACACAACAGACGCAAACCGATTCGTTGAACGTCTTGCGAGTATCATAGAGCGTATCTTTGAAATGGCTGGTGGTGTCAACGGATTCCGCTCACAATTTCCATTTAAAGATCCCTCTCGAAATCCGCTAATGGCGAGTCTCCTTAAGCTTGTTGCTAAGTACAAACACGATGCTTTCAAAGCCGAAGAGGAGTGGCGTTTGGTGCAGCTTCTGACGATTGTAGAACAGCCAAAATTCAGAATGTCCGGCAAATTCAAAGTTCCATATGTTGCCTTCAGCCTCAAGAATCAAGAACTATGGAAACAAGCCCAAATTGTTATGAGTCCATGTTTGCCTGATGACGCTAAACACAGACGTGAATCCGTGAAGGAATTTCTCGAATATGAACTCGGTAGGCATGAATTGCCTACTGACTGCGCGAGAAGTGTTCGAATTTCCAAGGCACCAACCGTAATATAATTAGTGAATAGGTGCACCAGCTTTACAACGAATAGAAGTAACCTATACGCAACCAGTTTGTAGAATCGTCTGAAATCAGGCAAAAAAGCAAGATTTACAATGGTTTGGCAGACCGTTGTTAGGAAAAATAAAGAGCTCTCTTGAATTTGCGATTTTCGATTGACTATTGATTATCTAAGGAACGGTGGGGCGTAGCCGCCACCCTACGAATTCTCGTTCATTAATTATCAGCATTCTTTTGGGGATACCTTAAGGCGGGGTAAAATTTGCCTATCCTGCACTTTGAGGACCGTTGTTTTGGCTTTTCAATTCTCCGTGGTGAAAACTGCGATTTCGGATAAGCCGATATTCTGGGTTTCCGGCTTGGTGGCGGTTACGACAAACTTCAGCCAGGTGATTTCTTTGGGCCCGAAGGAGATTTCTTTTGCTGCCGCAGCATCGTCAGGGAGTTGTCCGACGTTTATCGAGCTGCCGTCACTGAAAATTAACGTTCCGGTGGTAACCTGGTCGGCGTTTGTGTTGGGTCTGTCGAAAAGCCAGATGCGGTTGATAGTTTGTGCTTTATCCCAGCTCAATTGCAGAGACGCCGAGGCTTTTTCGCCGTTGCTTGCCCACTCGTCAGAAATATCTTCCGGGTATCCGCCAACCACCCGGTCAATCGCAGCCTCGGCGGAATAGCCTTTGTAGGTGGATGAGACGGTTACTTTGGCTTTCGGAGCGATGTTGCTGCTGCTCTTGAGCGGGTCTTTCCACTGCTTTGGGTGGTTCTGTTGTTCTTTGTACTGCCGGAGCATTGCGGGTTTAAGCAATTTTACCTGCTGCAGGACAAGGCCGTAGCGGCTGCCTGGGGGTTTTGCCTTGAAACGGATATTGTTCCAGCCCTGGCTGAAATTGCCCGAATAGCACAGCCAGAGCGTCAATCCATCTTTGCTGATGAATTTAGAAGGGAAATTGAGGAAATATCCCTGCTCGCCGAACTCCTTCATATATGTAACAAGCTTCCAGGGGCCTGTAATCTTCCCGGATTCGAGGATGTAGGAATTCATCTTCGCGACTGTCGGCCAGCCATCGGTTACGCACATCAGGTATTTCCTGAGCGGAGCATTATAGGTAATCGTAACGCAGCCCATATTATTGTTCCACTCCAGCAGAGGCTTGATGTCTTCGAAGTCATTCGACCAGATGGGCTTTCCGCCATTATTATGTCCGGCGAAGTATTCATATTTTGATTCATCGTTGATGTTTTCGATGCCGGGTCGGACTCTTGTGAGATAAATTTGGTCGCCGGATATCCAACTCAGGTTGGCGTATCGGGGCTTGGGATCGTTTTCTTCGGCGCCATAACCGACGAGATAAGCTTTGCCGTCCGGCGAATGTTCCATGTTTTTGCCGAAGTCAACGAATTTGGGTGAGCCGATTTTCAGCGGGCCCATGAATTTGGCCGGTTCTGGGAAAAGGGGGCTGGCCGGCGTGTGCGGAGAATCGGTCCATGTTTTGCCGTAGTCGGTGGAGATTCGGAAACCGGGAATCGGCCCCAATACAGGCCAATTCCATCTCATGCCATCGTGCTCGACCCTACCGGCAGGGCCGAGGCAATATGTGCCGTAATACCAGACGCCGTTATAGACAAGGCTGCCGCAGGGATAGCGGCCTTCGTAAGGACGAGGATTGCCTTTGGTTGTGCCGAGAGCCTTGATTTCGAGATTGAGCGGGTCATTGCCGATCATTACGGCCTGACCTGTAGTCGCATCGGGTCCGCCGGAACTGGAGTTCATGCCGTCGGTTTGTCCGTCCGTCCATGGCGAATATAGATTGTCATCCGAGGCCCATGAAGGATACCATGTGTCGGCGGCTCGATAGTCGCTGTGAACGCCGGTAAATAATATCCCGATAAGTTCTTCGGATTGCTCGAATGGGATATCCTCGGGAGGCTCAGAAGGCCAAAGCAGCGGACCGGCCTTTGGCTCGTACTGCACGACTCTTTCATCGGCAAAAATCGTGCTTGCTGAAGCGATGGTAAATAAGCAGGCTAACAATATGAAACCTGCTTTTGATGCTTTAGCGACCGGTGTTTTCATTTTTCGTTCCTCCGAAATGTTTCGTCAGGCAAACAATGCTTCGACGAATGTGCCGGGGTCGAATTCTGCTATATCTTCCGGTTTTTCGCCCAAGCCGATGAATTTTACCGGGATGTCGAGCTGGTCCTTGATGGCGATTACAATACCGCCGCGTGCCGTGCCGTCAAGTTTTGCCAAAAATATGCCGGTAACGTTAATCGCTTCGGTGAATAATTTCGCCTGCGAGATCGCGTTCTGGCCTGTCGTGGCGTCGAGAACCAGCAACACCTCATTCGGGGCGTCGGGGATCTTACGAGCGACCACATCCCGGATTTTAGTTAGTTGCAGCATCAGATCCTTTTTTGTGTGTAGCCGGCCTGCTGTATCGAGAATCAGGATGTCCGTGTCCCTGGCGAGGGCGGCATCGCAGGCGTCGAAGGCGACGGCCGCCGGGTCGCTGCCGCTTTGATGTTTGACGATTTGTACGCCAATTCGGTCGGCCCAGATTGTCAATTGCTCCACGGCGGCGGCACGGAATGTGTCACAGGCGGCAACAATAACCTTTTTATTGTTTTTGTTGAATATATACGCGAGTTTGGCAATGCTTGTGGTTTTGCCGGTGCCGTTGACACCGGCGACAAGGACAACAGTCGGTCCGGACTGGGCCTGATGTAACTGCCTGTCGCGGTCCGGCCAATAGCTTTTTATGTGTTCTTTGAGGAACGGTATAATATCGTCGGTGGTGGCGATTTGTTTGTCGCGGTAAGCTTCTCTTAGCTCCGAGACGAGCTTGTCCGTTGTCTCTACGCCAATATCGTCGCTGATCAGCGTTTCTTCCAGCTCATCGAGCAGTTGTTCATCAATCTTTCTGCCAAGGCTCAGTACCGAAGAGAGCGAAGAGCTGATTTTAGCGCGTGTTTTTCCCAACCTGTCTTTGAAGAATCCTGCCGTTTTAGTAAAGATTCCCATCGTTGTCTGCCTTTCGATAAAGTTATTTTCAACCCGGTTGGAAGATGCCGCCGTACTTCCAATAGGACTAACGTAGTTCTGATAGTATCGGGATTTATGAAAAATTCAAGCCCGGTCGTGATTAAATATTCCAATTATTCTGTTGGCCCCGGGCAGATTTGCAATTTTTGTTTTTTATCTTTTACCAAAAGATAAAATATTTCTTTGACAAGCCGGGCGGTTCTGGTTAGATTTTTACTATCATTCTGTGCTTGTTGAGTGTGAATTTACGCCTTATTCGTACAAGATAAATAGGAATCTTCTGACATGGATGTTCTGGTGGGTAGTTGCTTTTCGCATAGAACATCGATTCATAAGGGACGGCGGTGTGACAACTCCGGAAGTTGAAGAAATATTTACTGACATAGTTGAGCGTGCAAAAGCACTTGATCCGGCTAACATTCGTAAGTGGTTCGATAAGTTGGCGGTTTTGCATTTCGACGGCGGCTTGCTACGGATAGGCTGCCCCAATGAGGCTACCGTTCAGTTTTTGCTGGATAATTGCAAGAACAATTTCACCCGTGCAGCCCAGCAAATAACCGGCCATCTTGTGACGTTGGATTTCACCGTTGACACGAGCGAAAAAGTCGACGGTATGGATCGTCACTGCCAACCAAGCATCAGGCTTCATCCGGATTATAATTTTGAGAATTTTGTGGTTGGGCCGAGCAACCGGCTTGCGCATGCCAGTTGTGTTGCGGTAAGTCAATCGCCCGGTAACACTTACAATCCACTTTTTATCTACGGAAGTTCCGGATTGGGCAAGACGCATCTTTTGCATGCCGTCTGTTTCGAGGCCCAGCGAAGGCTTAATAATGCGGTTATCCAGTTCTTGAGTTGCGAAGATTTCGTCAACAGGTTTATAAGGGCGATTGAGGAGGGAAATCTGGCCGGTTTTCAAAGCCAGTTTCGCACTGTCGATGCGCTGGTAATCGACGATGTTCAGTTCCTGCGGGAACGTGAGCACAGCCAGGAGGAATTCTTCCACACGTTTAACGCTCTTTATAACAATGGCAAGCAAATTATCCTCAGCGCCGACAGCGCGCCCGGCAAGATTCCTTCGCTCGAGGAGCGTCTCATCAGCAGGTTCAACTGGGGCCTTGTGACCAGAGTCGATCCGCCAAGCTACGAGACAAGAGTAGCCATCGTGCAAAAAAAGGCCCATGTTCGGGGCCTGAGTATTTCCGATGAAATAGCCGGGTACGTTGCTCGCAAAGTGCATGCGAACATCCGGGAGCTGGAGGGGGCTTTGACCAGCATTTACGCCGTAGCGACGACTACAGGCCGTGAGATTGACCTGGAATTGGCTCAGGTCGCACTCGAGGAGCAGATCGAGTCTACATCAAAGCATATAAGTATTTCTGATATTGCCGAGGTGGTAACGAGTCATTTTGATGTTCGACTTACCGATTTACAGAGCAAAAAACGCAGCCAGAGCATTACCGAACCGCGTCAGATTTGTATGTATCTGGCGAGGAATCTGACCAGGCACAGCCTCGAAGAAATCGGCGGCCACCTGGGCGGACGCGACCATACTACAGTGATGCACGCCTACGGCAAGATAAACCAGGCCAAGGACGACGATCCCAAAATAAGTGCTCTGCTGAACGAGCTGACAAAACAAATAACGCAAGCCCGGCAAAGTTAACTGTTCTGGAATCTACGCCGTTGTAAATATTAACTGAACTTTTGCAAAATTGAAGTTAGGTATATATTATTTCAGAAAATCAGCTTCTCGATTTTCTGAAAATAATTAGGTATTGCAGTATAATCTATTGTCTTATCAAATGTTACACATCGCTTTTTTGGAAAGAAAAAATCACAAGAAAAGATTTTTTCTTTCCAACAGTATGCCTAACTTCAATTTTGCAAAAGTTCATGTATTAATCAAGATAATTAGCCGATTCATGCAATACGGCATTCAACATATAGAGGTAATCTGAAAGCAGGCGTGTAATCAGAAACTTTTGTCTGACCGTTTCCTTTGCATTCTCGCCAATATTCTTAGCTTCTTTTTGATTCTTAAGAATATGGATTATCCTTTCTGCAAATCCAGCGATATCGCGTGGCTCAAGCATAAATCCATTTTTTCCGTCATCGATTTGAGAAGGTATCCCTCCAACATTTGATGCGACAACAGGCGTGCCTTTCCATAGCGCTTCTGTAACACTCAGACAAAAGCCTTCCTTGGTTGACTTCTGTATTATTACACTTGAAAATCTCTGGATAGAATTAACCAGTGTCTCATTGTTTCCAATAACGAACAGGATATCTCCATTTTTGAGAAACTTGTTAGCTTTTCGCTGGACTTTGTAGTGCATTCTCATGCCCTCTGGATCATCGCTGGCCGCATTGTAGCAGAAAAGCAATCTGCAATCGACCTTTTCCTTAACCAGCTTAAATACATCTATTACTCCCTCGGGATCTTTCCATGGATCAAGTCTGGATACTTGGGTAATTATCGGTTTATCTTTAGGTATGCCGGCCTTGGTTATTTGTTCAATAATGTGCTTCTGGCTGATATCCATATTCTTCCGACTAAGCGGATTAATAGCGGGTAACATTAGCCTCTGATCGATCGGCAGGTCCTTTTTGAAATATTTCTCGCTTGAGAAGACAACTTGATCGTATTTTAACAAAAAGCCTTTCAGGAAGCTCCACAATTCCTTGTGCGGATCGGTAAGATCTATGTGGCATCGCCATATCCATGGCTGGCTCTTTCTATAGGATCTAATTAAAGAAAGCGGTTGTGGATCATGCACAATTACACAGTCATGGTGGAGATGTGTGAATTTTGAAAAATTCTCATTGACTTGAAGGTAAGTACGTTTCTTGCGTTCGGATAGATGTAATTTTGCGCCTTGCAGAGCATTGTGGAAATTTTTTGTAATCTCAAAGAATTCCTGACTGCCGTGAAGAATTCTCCACCCGACGTCAATACCTACATCATTCATCAGTAATGCGAGGGGATAAAGAATTTCAGCTACACCACCTCCTTGATATGTAGCGTTAAGGTGGACGATATGCTTTCCATAGAGCCCTCTTGCTCTTTTGTAGATTTCAGCTAATGTTTCATCGGGGACGATCGTCCGGAAATCTTCGAGTCGTAGCATACTAACTCCTTACTAATTCTTTGATTAATGACCTAATCTCATTCGGAGTATCCACATTGAACCGTGCGTTTGAGATACTCAGTCCTACTTTTATTGAATAGGCCCCGTTCGGCAGGGCACGAAACATATCTTCATCGGTGTAATCGTCGCCCGCCGCCAGTAAAAAATCAAACTTTTGGTTTGTAGTCAAAAATTCAGCCGCTCGGCCCTTGTTCACACCAACATTTCTTATCTCCAGAATCTTGTTGCCTTCGAATACTCCGACGTCGAGGTTCTCGGTAAGATTCATCAGGGCCCCTCTGAGTTCCTGTCCTCTGACGTAGGCCAGCTCAGGATCCGACCTTCGGTAATGCCAGACTAATGAGAAATCCTTCTCTTCAATTGAAGAACCGGGCGTCCGATCCGAATAGAGATCGAGAATAGGTCTAATTGTATCCTTCCAGTTGGCTTCGAAAGGCTGCATACACTGCCAGTCGTCAGTTCGTTGTTTAATCCATGCTCCATGTTCGGCAACTAATACGGCGTCGAGACAGCCGAGCCACTTTTCAAGCGTTGCTTTATCCCGTCCGCTGATGACTGCCAAGCTGTTCTTGTCGTTCTTTGACAGGTTCTGCAGCAAATCCATAATTTCTTCATCCGGTCCTGCCTGTGCCGGCTTCCCTCTGAAACCGACAAGAGTGCCATCATAATCGAACAGAAGCAGCCGCCTTTGGCTTTTGGAGTAATCAGTGATTAGTTTCTGTTTTGTGGATTCCATCAACCTGCGCACTATAAGCCCCTGTTGTTTTCTCTTGATGTCGAACAACGCACTCATAAAGTCACTGCTCCATCTCGAAATGTCATAGCGTTGGAGCCTTTCCTGCATGATTCTATTGCGATCGATCTGCTCGAGCGGAGGCATTTCAAGAGCTTCTTTAATGGCCCGCACGATTGCTTCTTTATTGTTTGCATTGACGATCAGTGCCTCGCCTAACTCGCTTGCCGCACCGGTCATCTCGCTAAGAATCAAAACGCCCGTGCCCTTGGTTTTGCTTGCTATAAACTCTTTCGCGATTAAGTTCATCCCGTCTCTCAGAGGGGTCACCAAAGCGACATCGGCAAGGTTATACAGTGCGGCAAGTTTCTTGAAAGGCATGTGACGATAGAGATACCAAATGGGCATATAGCCGAATGCGCCATGTTCACCATTGACTCTGCCGACAAGCTGTTCGAGGCTGTTTCTGAGAGTTTTATAATCCTCGACACTCGTGCGCGAAGGAACCGCGACCATAATTAGTGTGACTTTTTCCTTGTATTTGGGATTTTCAGATAGAAATAAATCGAAAGCTTCCAATCGCTGGATAATACCCTTGGTGTAGTCAAGGCGATCGACAGATATGATGACCTTGCGTTTGCCGACTGTCTGGCGCATTATGTCCACTTCCTTGCCGACGCCGACGTCGTTGCCAGCCTGGGAATATTTCTCCGAATCGATCCCCATGGGAAAGGCGTCAACTTTTATAATCCTGCTGTCGATGCTGAGTTCGCCCATTTCGTGCTCGATGCCCATTATTCTACAGACGCTGCTGAGAAAATGTCGAACGTAGTCGTAAGTATGGAATCCGATTAAATCGGCTCCCAGCAATCCGTTCAGGATCTCCTCACGCCAGGGCAATAGTCGGAACAATTCAAACGACGGCCACGGTATATGAAGGAAAAAGCCGATGTTCATATCCGGGTGCTTTTCTCTCAGAAGTTGTGGAAGCAGCATTAATTGATAATCATGAATCCAGATATTATCACCCGGCTTGAGGATTTTTATCGTTTCCTTGCAAAAAGCGTGGTTTACCTGCTTATATGCATGCCAAAAACGCTTCTCCCAAGTAGTGCGTGTGGGAAAGTAATGAAAGAGAGGCCAAATCGTTTTGTTGCAGAATCCGAGATAATAGCGTTCGACTTGTTTTTTGGAAAGAAATATTGGCAGACAGTTTTCCGAAGCCAGTTGTTCTCTTATCCGGTCCTTGTCCTCGGCGGCTAACTTCTCATTCGCTATTCCCGGCCATCCTATCCAGTACCGCTCGATGGATTTGGGCAGTGCAGACAGCCCCACGGCGAGCCCTCCGGGACTCTGACGAAAATGGAACTGACCCTTTCTTTTTGTCGTGCTAAACGGCAGCCGATTGGCAATCACGAGTAAACGTTTCACAATTTTTCCTTTCAGATGGAACCATTTATACTAAAAACATGGGAAATTGCAAGGTTAAATCCTGTCCGGTCGGATTGTAGAGGAAAAACGTTAATCGCTCGACCACTTTTCAGGATTGAATAGTTTCAAGGGTGTAGGATTTAGCGCCGGTCTTACTGAGGTGACACTGTTTCACGGCTGCGGCGATTTTTCCAATAGCTAAAAGTGGACTCTTGCGGTAATATATCGTATGGATTTATGGTAGTGTCGATTATAAGGAGTAAAAGGATTTGGCATCGGGAAATGTCAAAAAGAAACCGCTTCGGATAGCCTTGATAGCGTCGGAACGCACGCTCTGTGAGTATTCTATATTCCTGGAGCATCTTATGGTTGGTCTGGCGGACGAATCGATCCGGGCGGCTTTGGTTTGCCCGCCGGGCTGTGATGTAGATGCCGTGTTCACCGGTGCCGCCGAGATTATCACCTATCCGGTATTAAATTTGCCTTTGATGGGACCTCTGAATGTCAGGATGCTTGTCGAGCGGCTTGCTAAATTCGAGCCTACCGTTCTGCATTGTCTGTGCGAAAGCAAAGCGTCGCTTACGAGACAATTGGCTCATCGATTGGATTTACCTTACGTGTTGATGGTAAATTCGCTGCAGAAGCGATGGGGCCATCTGGCTGTTTCGTCGAAGCATTGTACAAAAATCATTGTTCCGACTGAAAGTATCGCCGCTAATTTGGCTAGCGTTCATCCGAACTTTTCCGACCGGATCGAACAAATTAATATAGGAACGTTTGTGACGGAAAGCAGGAGATGTTTTTCTGAGCCTTCCCGGCTGGCGACCATGGTGGTGGCTGATCCTCTGGATAAGGCCGATGACTTTGAGAATTTATTCAGCGTAATCAGGCATTTGCTGATTGACGATTATGAATTCATGACGGTTATAGTAGGCGGAGGAAGGGCGGAAAGACAATTGTGGAAATTGTTGGCCGCACTGGGTCTTCTTCATATCGTTAGCATTGTGCCGCGTCATATGCCCTGGCGTTCGGTTCTTGCCGCAGGTGACATATTTATTCAGCCTCAGCCGAATTTTGCCTTTGACCCTGTATTGTTGGAGGCGATGAGTATCGGTTCGGCGGTTGCCGGGTGTAAGAGTGGCGTCGATGACCTGATTATTGAGGACCGGACGGCTGTTGTATTTGATCCGAATGACGAGCTGAGTATCAAGGGTACCCTGCAGCGATTGTTGGACAGGAGGGAGTTCGCGCGTCAGATCGCCGGAACCGCACAGCAATTTTTGAGGGAGAACCACTCGGTCAGCAAGATGATTGCAGCGACCCTCCAGGCGTATTACGAAGCGCAACAATAATTTGATGCTAATGAAAAAAGCGTATAAATCAACAGTCGAAGAACAATAATGACGATATAGCGATTGGAAGTGTTATGTCAGTATGGTTTGAGGTCAAGTAAGTTCGCTGGCAAAGTCTCTTAAGGGAAAAGGAGAGCGAAAATGCGGAACAAACAAGTCTTTCTTATAACGATGCTTGCCGGGGCGGCGGTGCTGCTCGAAGGTTGTATGCTTGCCGCTGTTGGCGTCGGAGCCGCCGGCACCGTAGCGTATGTCCGGGGGGATCTGGAGTCCATGGAGTCCGAGAATATTGATGTTGTGTACGAGGCGACCTTAAAGGCGCTGCAAGAGCTTGAACTGCGACCAACGAGAAAATCGAAGGATGCGTTGGGGGCGGAGATAATTACGTATGATGCGCAGGATAAGAAGATAACGATAAGGCTCAAGTCAGCGGCTGAGGGTAATACAAAGATATCCATCAGGATCGGTGTATTCGGTAGTGAGACGAAATCCAGATTGATTTATCAAAAAATACGTGAAAACATTCAGAGGCAGCCAGAGCATACAAGAGTGCCATAAATAGTCAATGAACAATCTATAATGAAGCTCTCAGTCGTATGGTAATCAGATTAATTCGATATTGATTGGTTTATCTGATGGTAGAGTGTCGGCTTCGACCAACTGACTGCCAAGCCGGTACGCTTCATTAAACGCCGAAGGGTGTTTTTCGATATCGCCGAGAGCGTCAATTTTGTTAACGAACAAATTAGCCGTGTAGTGCACCTGAAGCGAATCAAAATAATATTTCATAGTCAAACGGATACATTCGAATTGTTTCTTGCTTCTTGATCCCCCGACGGCGATAACCATTCCCCTGCGAACGTGCACGGGAGTGATAAGTTCTTTTTTGAGCACATATTTATGTGCCCAAAGGCACTGGCAGCGGTCGATAAGCATTTTCGCCTGGGCGCAAACGGTCATAAAGAATACCGGCGTTGCGAAAATTATGTGATTGGCGTCGAGTATCTTTTTCAAAAGCTGCTGATAATCATCCTGCACTTTGCATAAGCCTGTTTCGTAGCAGGCGTTGCACTCGATGCAGGGGCTGACGTTATAATCGGGCGAATGAATATATTCGGTGCATGCGCCTGCGGACTCTGCTCCGGCTAAAGCCTGCCTCAGTAGCAAATCACTATTGCCCTTAATCCTCGGGCTTGTCGATATGCCAAGCACTTTTATACTCATAATAAATCTACGTTTCGATAAAAACATTAGGTATATTTAAAAGATTATGGCGTAATATTATAGTGTGGATGGGCCATATACAAGCTGTTTTTCGGCAAAGAATCGGTGTACGAAATTTAACAAAAGGAATCTTGGAAAAAATTCAAGATATAGAACAAAGTGTGCCGATTCATTGTATTGGATTGATAAATGAGTGGCTCTGATGAATGACCAATCCGGCCATATTAGTCTAAGCTTGCTTTGTCTATCTTTGAAATTACACTCAAGTCAGAACGTAGCGCAGGCATGGCAGGAAAGGGCTAATGTATAAAAAGGAAAGAGCCACATAAGCATAGGGAGAGCTCTCGAAGCTCTCCCATTTTTAATACTCTTCCTAACTTGACTTAGGCAGAAATCATAAATCACCCTATTTCTGAAATACAATTTTGCCTGCGACAACGGTCGTGTGAACAGAGAGATTATCGTCGAGCAGAATCAGATCAGCGTCCTTCCCAACAGCGACTGAGCCTTTATTATTTTCGAGCCCCAATAGACCGGCTGGATTCTGCGTAGCCATTCGAATAACAGTATCGAGAGGGCAATCTGTTAATTCTAAGAATCTTTCGAGCATCTGACTGAGTCCGAGAGCGGTACCGATAAGAGTGCCGTCTTTGTATCTTGCGGCACCCGCCTTGGATTCGTATTCGACGCCGTTATAAATGAATTTGCCGTCGCCAAGGCCGATAGCCTGCATGCCGTCGGTAATTGGGATAGTGCGATCAGGGCCGAGTTTTTCAAAAGCGAATTTCAAAACGGCCGGATGAATGTGAACGCCATCGGTAATAACCTGAACGGTTATTTGATCAACCTGGAAGATGGCTACGAGCGGCCCCGGCGAGCGATGATGGATTGGAGGCATTGCGTTGAATAAATGTGTTACGTGCGAAATACCCGCGTCGAATCCATCGAGAGTTTGCTCGTAAGTAGCACTGGAGTGGCCAAAAGAGGCGATAATATTAGAGTTAACGAGAGAGCGGATAATCTCCGGGCTCTCGGGCAATTCCGGAGCGATGGTCATCATCCTGAGATGGCCGTCCGTAATTTTCTGGATTTCATCGAGAACCCGTTCCGAAGGCGGACAAATACATTCCGGCAATATCATCCCTTTTTTTTCGAGCGAGATAAAAGGGCCTTCGAGATGGATACCGAGCAGATTTGCCCCGCCGAGGTCCCGGCCGACATATTCGGCGGCCAGCGCAAGATGTCTATTGCCCTGCTCCGGCTTAAATACGGTCGTAGCAAGAAAGCCTGTGGTTCCAAATCGGGCGCAGGTTTGTGAGATAGCTTCCAGCGCTTCCGGCGTCGCATCAAGTATATCGGCCCCGCCGGCCCCCTGGATATGAACATCAATAAAACCGGGAGCAAGAATTCGACCATGTGCATCGAGCGTGTTGTCGCAGGTGGTGCCGGGATCGGTTTGGCCGATTTGGGCGATGACGCCATTTTCTATGAGAACAGATGTGGTTTGTTCATCCTCCGGGGCGTTATACAATCTGCAATTGGTTATAAGTAGTCTCTGTGGCATAATTTTCCCCGCAGTATAATCCGGCTCGGGTTTTATTGCAAGATTGAAATTGAGTTGGGGCAGCATTTTGAAGGATTATTGTATAGCGGATAGCGTTATCGATAAGATCTGCCAGCCAGATAACAATTGCTTGAGGAATAGAATATCGCCGGGGTTGACATGAAATATATTGAGGCGTATGATTTGCACCAATAGAATGATATTCTTGGAGTAGATAAAATGGCCGAGGCAGAAAAAAGCTGGGAAAAGAGATTGGCCGGCAAGCCTGATGAGCTGACGGTCGATTTTGTGGAATCGCTGTCTATCGATGAGCGTCTTTACAAATATGACATTGTCGGTTCGATCGCACATGCGCAGATGCTGGCTCAGCAGAAGCTGATTACCAAAGTTGAATTCAGGCAGATTAAAGATGGGCTGATCGAGATAAGTAAGGAGATCGCGGAGGGACGGTTCAGCTTCGAAAAGAAGTATGAAGATATTCACATGGCAATCGAAGCGGCTTTGGTTGCGAAAACAGGCCAGACCGGCAAAAAAATCCACGCAGGAAGAAGCCGGAACGACCAGGTGGCGACCGATATTCGACTCTGGATGCGCGACAGGATAGAGATTCTGCAGGCTAAGATTACGCTGCTTCAGAAAGCTCTGGTCAAATCGGCCGGCAGATATAGCGAAGATATTATGCCGGGCTATACGCATCTTCAGCGTGCCCAGCCGATTGTGATTGCTTCATACATCTTAAGTTTCGCCGAGCAGTTCGAGCGCGATTTTATTCGATTGAAGAACTGCAGCAGCCTGCTGAATATTTCGCCGTTGGGAAGCGGGGCGGTGGCCGGTTCCACGCTTGCTCTGGACAGGAAAAGCACGGCCGGGCAGCTTGGTTTCTCCGATATCAGCTACAACAGTATCGATGCCGTCAGCGACAGGGATTTTTGTGCTGAATTTAATTTCGATTGTGCGATGATTGCCACGCACCTGTCCCGCCTAGCGGAGGATTGGATACTTTATTCGTCGAATGAGTTCGGATTTGTTCGGATTGACGATGCCTACTGCACGTCTTCGAGTATGATGCCGCAGAAGCGCAATCCCGATTTGCTCGAGCTGATTCGGGGCAAGACCGGTTCTGTTTACGGCTCGCTGATGGCGATTCTGACGATTTTGAAGGCTCAGCCGTCAGGTTATAATCGCGACATGCAGGAGGATAAGGTCCACGTTTTCTCCGCCGCCGATACCGTTGAGGCCTGCCTGGACGTGGCTTGTGCGATTGTTTCACATACCAAGTTCGATACGAAGAGGATTTCGGCCGGCCTTGATGAGGGATTTTTGGATGCGACAGCTTTGGCTGAGTATTTGGTAGGAAAGGGTGTCGCATTCCGCGAGGCACACGGCGTTGTCGGCTCTTTGGTTGCCGACTGCGAAAAGCAGCAAAAGAAGCTGACTGAGCTTACATTGGGCGAGTTCCAAAAGTATTCGAACCTGATAGAGTCCGATGTGTATGAGCATCTGGGCGCCGTGAATGTTGCAGGCAAATACGTAACGGAAGGCTCGGCCGGGCCGAAGCAGGCGAAAGAGCAAATTGAATACTGGAACAGGCAGTTGGGTCAGCGATGAGTGCCGGCGAAGACGAAATTACCGCCTGGTTTGCGAACCAGAGCCGCTTGTCCGCAGCAGATTTTCCGATAGGCATCGGCGACGACATGGCCCAGATAAGGCTGGGCAATGAGTCGGTTCTTGTCACTACGGATATGCTGCTGGACGGAGTCCATTTCGACCTGCGGCAAGCGACAATAGAGCAGGCCGGATATAAAGCGATGGCCGTCAGCCTTAGCGATTGCGCCGCGATGGCGACAATTCCTGTCGCGGCTGTTGTCTCCGTTGCGCTTCCAAAAGGATTCGGCGAGAACGAATTGAAGCAGCTTCACGCCGGGATAAACCGTGCGGGCGAGAGATATAATTGTGCCCTGGTGGGCGGTGATATTACAAGTTGGAGAAAAGAGAATCCGTTTGCAATAAGCGTGGCAATGCTCAGCAGGCCGGCGGAGAACGAGCCTGTAAAGAGGTCGGGTGCGAAGCCCGGCGATAATATTTGTGTTACAGGTTCTTTGGGCGGGTCCGGCTTCGGAAAGCACCTGGAGTTTGAGCCGAGAGTCAAAGAGGCTATAAAAATCGCCGGGATAGTCAAACTTAATGCAATGATTGATATAAGCGATGGGCTTAGCAGCGACCTGGATCGTATCTGTCGCCGGAGTTCGGTTGGGGCTATAATAGATGCCGGGCTGGTTCCGATATCTGAAGAGGCCCACAAGGCGGAAGATCCGTTGAGTTCGGCGATAAACGATGGCGAAGATTTCGAGTTACTGTTTACTCTTTCGAAGGGCGATTTTCGGGAATTGCTGGACAAATGGAATGAGCCGGTGCCGATTACTCGAATCGGCGAAATAACGGATACTAAGAAAGTGCAGATTGAGATGCCCGATGGCCAAATTACGGATTTGCCGGTCAAAGGGTATGACCATTTGAAAAATTAACGGAGGTAGTAAAGGAGGTATGAATTATGAAGAGCCGGTCATTATTTAACGGATTGGTTGTATTGTTCTTGCTTTTTGGTTTTACCGCCGGCGTATCGGGCGCTGAAAAGCTGGACAGGGGCTTGATTGCTCTTGAGCGTGAAGACGGCTCGGTTTTTCTGAGCTGGCGGCTGCTCGATATTGATTCCGACGACATAGCATTCCAAATTAAACGGCGTAGTTCTGAGTTGGCTGCCGACGCTTCCATTTTGACGAATGGTCAGCCGTATCGGGCGACGAATTTTTCAGACCAGACCGCCGGTAAGGGAAAAGCTTATGTTTACGAGCTGTATGAATCCAGCACAAAAAAATGGCCCGGCGTAATCAAAAAACTGGGCGAGATAGAGATTAAGCCGACCGGCCGGCCCAAGCCGTATATCAGTATTCCGCTCAACGGCGATTACGATTTCCAGAAGGTGGGCATTGCCGATCTGGACGGTGACGGTGCTTACGAATATGTTATCAAGCAGCCGAATTTCAACACCGACCCTTACCAGCATCCCGGCTACTGGAAACCCAGCACAACTACATACAAAATAGAAGCCTACCGTATGGACGGGACGATGATGTGGCGCCACGATATGGGCTGGTCCATCGAGGCGGGAATATGGTATTCGCCGTGGGTTGTTTACGATGTCGATGGCGACGGCAGGGCTGAAGTCTATTGCAAGGCAGGCGAGGGCGACCCTCGCGATGAAAAGGGGCTTGTCCAGACCGGCCCCGAATACCTGGTCAAACTTGACAGCCAAACCGGCAAAGTTGTAGCTAAAATGCCGTGGCTGAGCAGAGATGGATTCTCAAAGTATAACTATTACTGCCGGAACTTTCTCACAGTGGCGTATCTCGACGGCAAGAAGCCATCGCTGATTATGCAGCGGGGCACTTACAATCTTATCAAGATGCAAACCCTGGATAAGGACTTCAATCGAATATGGTACTGGGAGTCGCCGCAGGAAGAGCGAAAGTACGGCGGGCAGAGTGGTCACGGATTGATCAGTGCCGATGTTGACGCCGACGGCAGGGATGAGCTGGTCATCGGGGCGGCGGTGTTGGACGATAACGGCAAAGGTCTTTGGACGCTGGAGATGGGACATCCCGATGCTTTCTACGTCGCCGATATCGATCCGGGCAATCCGGGTCTGGAGATATTTTACGGAATCGAGCCGCGGCAGAAGACCGATGGAATCTGCGTAGTGGATGCCAAGACCGGCCGTAAGCTCTGGGCACATAAGAAGCCAACGCGCCATATTCACGCTCAGGGGATGGCGGCCGACGTGCTGGCCGATTCGCCCGGAATGGAAGTCTATGCCGGCGAGAGAGATTTGAAACGGCGCTGGCTTTATAGCGCCAAGGGCAAGCTGATTGAGTTCAAGGAAACCGGAACCCTGAGCCCGCGTGCTCTCTGGTGGGATGCCGATCCGCAGAAGGAAGTGATTATATCCGGGGCGATTCGTGACTGGGGCGGCGAAGCGATGCAGCCGATTCAAGGCAGGGTCATCGCCGTGGTTGATTGTCTCGGCGACTACCGGGAAGAGGTGATTACAAGTCTCAAAGGAGAGCTTCGCATTTACAGCACAACCGTGCCGACAACCTTTCGGCGTGTTTGTCTTATGCAGGACCATCAATACCGGCTGGGGGTTGTCGCTCAGACGATGGGTTATTATTATCCGGCCCAATTGGGAGAATGATTACTGGTTATTGAATATGGATTTTGATATCACTTCGAACTCGGCGGATGAAACCGTTCAGTTCGGCCGAAGGCTTGGCTTGCAGCTCGAGGGCGGTGAAGTTGTCGCTGTCTGCGGGCAGTTGGGCAGCGGCAAGACTCATCTGATCAAGGGAATAGCCGCCGGGGCAGGGGCTGCGGACGCCAGGCATGTCAATAGTCCCACCTTTGTTATAGTCAATGAATATAAAGGCCGGCTGGATATCTTTCATATCGATGCCTACCGGCTGAATTCCATCTCCGAGTTCGAGATGCTGGGCTTCGATGATTTCTGTTACACGCAGTCGGTGGTTTTAATTGAGTGGGCCGATAAAATTGAATCGGCTATACAAGCTCTGGATTACATTCGAATAGAGCTTGAGCATATAGGCGAAAACAAACGAGCAATACACGTCAAAAATACACCCCAATATATCAATCACACAAACTGACCGATTTGACGGAACTGATGGCTCTAATTTGGCATGGTCTGGTTTATTTTATATAATTTTCATGGATGCTTATACAGCATTCGGAAAAAGCGACAGATAGCGTTTTTCGGACGTTAAACATTTTAGTTCCGATGTTAATTTATTGAGCGAGCAAATTATCGAAGTAATTGTTACGGCTAATTTTTCAAATTTCAAATTTTTCGGGAGGATTTACGGCAAACAAAAAGAAAGGCGTAGTTAAGTTGTGTATCGATTAGGTCGATACAATTTGTTGTGGAAGGAGCGACGACGTTGGATGTGTAGGGTTTTATCAAATAAGTTAACCAAATCAATTTTTAAGAAAAGGGGCAAAAAATGAAAGCTAAAAGAGGATTTACATTAGTCGAAATTCTTATCGTCGTAGTCATTCTTGGTATCCTTGCTGCCATCGTGATACCTCAGTTCACAGAGGCCAGCACCGAAGCCAAGACTTCGAGCCTGTGCACGGATCTTCAGACGATGCGTTCGCAGATCGAGCTGTACAAGATTCAGCATAATGATACTCCACCGAGTTATGCAAACTTTGTCTCGCAAATGACTCAGCAGAGCGACCAGAATGGCACCGTGCCGCCCGCTGATGGCATGACGGCACTTGGACCCTATGTACAGCAGATCCCGACGAATCAGTTCAATGATGACGATACCATTGATAACGATGGTACGATCGGCAATGATAGCGGTGGTTGGGAATATAATGAAACAACAGGTGCTTTTAACGCTGATGACAGCACCGATAACGATGGTGTTGCTGGTCCTGACCATGCAGCTCTTTAGGAATTCAGTAAGGCTGAATGTGCCGTGGCTATCTATGCAGCAAGTTCGGTCTTAGATTTCCGAAAATTTACAAGATGGAGAAAAACAGGCTGACCTTGCTGAGGTAGATACCGAAAGCGGGTCAGCCTTTTTGATGATGGCTAATAGCCTGATAAACGGAAAGGATAGATGATGAAAAGAGCAAGAGCTTTTACGCTTGTCGAGATCTTAATCGTAGTAGTCTTGCTTGGAATACTTGCCGTGGTCGTCCTTCCTTTGGTCGCCGGCAGTGCCATATCGGCAAGAGAAAGCGCTCTTGCCCATGATGTGCAAATGCTGCGGAGGTGTTCTCTCATTTACAAAGCCCAGCATTTGGAAGTTGGTCCCGGCTATCCGGATGGCGATACCACTCAAGTCCCCACCGAGGCGGCTTTTGTGGCTCAGACTACGTTGTCAAGCAATGAAAGCGGTCAAACGGCGGCTATAGGGACGCCGGGTTTTGAGCGCGGGCCTTACCTGATGAAGATACCCGCCAATCCGTTAAATCATAAAAATACCGTGCAGATGCTCGGTGACGCTGAAGATTTCCCGGCGGGCGCCGACGACAGCCACGGCTGGATATATAAGGCATCTACATCTGAGGTGCGACCCGATAACACGGGAACCGATGACGGCGGAACACTATATTATGATTACTAACGCCGGGACGCATTACATTAAGAGAAGGCGGGGTTTTACGCTCGCTGAGGCCATGATGGCCGTTGTGGTGCTGGGTATAGCGGCTGCAGGCGTGCTGCTGCCGTTTGTGAGCGGAACGGCGGTTCGGCTGGAGGGTATCCAAAGGACTTTAGCTGCCAGGCTGGCAAGCGATTTGATGGAGCAGGTCATAAGAAGGCCTTTTCATGACCCTAACGGCGCCGAGAATGATGTTATTCCTGGACCGGATGCGGAAGGAACCGGATTCGAAGCTTATGACAACATCTACGATTTTTACGGCTATGCGGAGGCCGAGGGTCAGGTGAAGGATGCGACCGGAGCGGTGTTTACCGACCCAATGTACGCTAATTTCAGCAGGAATGTGGTATGTGACTATGTGTACGTGCCGCCGCAGCCGGCCGAGAGTGATCCGGCCAGGTGCGAGTTTATTCTCATAACGGTGAAGGTGGATTATAACGGCAAAGAAATGGCGGCAATTAGTCGGCTTGTAAGCGAATGAGAAAAACGAGATGCGAAAACGGTTTTACACTGGTCGAGCTGCTTTTGGCTCTGATTATTACGGTAATCATTACCTCTGCGGTGGCTACGTTGGCTTCTGCCTTGAACTCGGCAAATGCTGCGACCGACGATACGAGCCGGAAGCAGGCCCATGTACGTTTTGCGGCGCTGAGGATTTCCGAGATGATTAGGCACTGCAGGCTTGTATGCTTTGCAGGTCCGGATGATTTCGCAGTTTGGCGGGCCGACGACAAATACGACGATGGACAAATAAATATTGGCGAGCTGGTTTATATCGAGACAGGGCCGGTGCATGATTATTTGCGGATTTGTGAATTTCCATCTTCTGACAGCACGGCGATAAATCCCGGTTCAATTGGTTCGCTTGCGACGAACTGGTGGTCGGTGTACAGCAATGATATCAATTACATTGAGGTTATTCCGCAATGCAGCAATGTGCAGTTTTGCTTCGACGAACCGGGTTCACCGTTGAACAGCAGGCTGGTAAGTATTTTGTTTGACGTAGTTGAGAACAATGTTACCCGCCAATATCAGATAAACGCCACGCTTCGGGGCTGGGCGGGAAACCTGCTTGACGGCAGCGGAAACATAGTAAGTGATGACGATTAGTATGAGCGCAAAAACCAAGAACATATCCGGCAGGCCGGGGATCGCACTGCTCGTAGTGCTGTTTATCGTTATGGTAATAACGATTACGGTATTGGGCTTTGTCTCGCAAAGCGATGTTGAATTGGCTTGCGGCCGGAATATGATACTGCGAACGGAAATGGATTATCTGGCCGAGTCCGGTTTAGAACATGCCAGAGGGCTGATTCTGAATCCCCAGGATACGGATTTGGAGTATTGGACAGGGGCTGCGTCTCTACAGTTAATCGCGGGCAGTGGAGATTATTACGATTTGGACGTCATCCGTGAAGATTTGGATCCGACGGATCGCTGCAATTATATAATAGATTGTAATTCCTATCGCCTGAGAGATTCCGAAAAGATTGGCCGCAGCAGTTTAAGAGGTGAATTACGGATTGATCCGTGCATAGCATATTGGGTGGGTTCGAGCACAACGGTTCGGCCGCAGATTACAATCAATGGTGATGTCTATTGTGACGGAAACTTAACAAACAATGGTGTTATCGACGGTGATGTTTTTGCAACCGGCACTATCGACGGAGAAAGTATTGAGGGCAGAAAAAACGAATCAGTCGTTCAGGCTCCTGTTGTTTGGCCGGGCCTTGAGAGCAGTGATTTCAGTCCTTATTATATTGGCTCGGCGGGTTATTTGGCGGAAATTGTTGATGCTAATACTCATTCAGTGGAGTCCTTTAACTTTACTGAATTTAATCCTGCCGGAATATATTACTGCGAGAGTGATGTGAACATGCCTGGTGATGTTGATATTAACGGCATGCTCGTTGTTGAAGGAAATTTAAAAGTAAGCGGGGCGAATAATATAATTACTTCGGTGAAAAATTTTCCTGCTCTTTTGGTAACCGGGCAAGTGGTGATGGAAGATAATGCAACGTTAGTGATTAACGGGCTTGCTCAAATTGGTCAGGGAATATCAATCGATGCCGGAGGGGTAAGTGCGAACGTTGACGTGGTTGGCGGTTTGTTTGTCGGGCTCGGCGGCATAACTTCGGATTTTATTTCGGTTAACGTGACCGCGGCTCCGGCTAAGGCGTCTATTGAGACCTGGCCGTCGTTCGATACGGCAAAAAGATGGAGTCCGGCTGCCGGCGCTTTTTTTCGAAATATCACGAGAAAATAGGGGCGGGTCGTATGGTTCTGGAGAAGGCCTAAAAGATGTATTGCTTATCGGCCTTTATGCGATAAGAAAAGAAAAATCCAAAATATGTCGGGAATATCAATTATGTGTTAATGGACCTGCCGGACATCGAGATAGTGCGACAGTGCCTGTGGTATTGTTTGACGATTGTGTCAATTCTGTCGACCTTAACTGTTGAGGATATGGAAAATGGCACTTGTATCGCTTTGTTGGCATGTGAAAGACGCAAAGTGCACAAGAAGAGCATTATGGTTCGATAAATTTCGAGAGGTCAGATAATATTTAGAAAGCAGCGAGGTTTTTAGACTGATTGGCCGGCTGCTAAAGGTGCATGTCCAAGAGGACGAAAAAAGAACGGAGGAGGGTGATAATGTATCAGAAAAATAAGAGGAGGTTTACTATAATGCCGGGTTTAATATATCCGCCTAAGAAGATATGTCATTCGTATATCGATGGTGGGGGCCGATACGAAATAAGTGGTTCACACAGCGGTTTTACCATAGTTGAGCTGCTGATTGTGGTGGTGATTCTGGCCATAATAGGGCTTACGGCCCTGCCAATGATAAGTTCGGCCGGCAGCGTGCAGATTCGTTCTGCGGCGAATATGATCTCAGCGGACCTCGAGTACGCCAGAAGTCTGGCAATCAGCAGGGGGCAGAACTTCTGCGTCGAATTCGACAAGAACACAGAGAGATATTGGATAGAAGATCAAGCCGGTAACGTGATACCTCATCCCGTGAAGAAGGGCTTTGATTACATCGTAGATTTTCAGAATGACGGCAGGCTGAATAGCGTTGATATCACCAACGTTGATTTTAACATGACGGCGACAGTTCTATTTGATTGCCTGGGGAGTCCCGATAACGGGGGGACTGTTATCTTACAGGCGGATGCGCATACCACAACAATTTCAGTAGAGCCTGTGACGGGATTTATCTCAATTCAATAAAGATAAATGCAGTAATGATGCGAATTGACGCTGTTATTCGCAGGAGGGTGACAACTATTTGTAAAGGTAACAGGGAACTTATGGGGAATGCAACTCAATGATAGCCTGGGCTTTGAATAGTCGATGTCAGCAGCCGATAGGGTTGGATATAGGTCATAACTCTATCAAGATGATTCAACTGGTGATTAATGACGAGCAAATATCCGTAGTTGCTGCGGATGAAACTCGTATTGATGCCAGCATTAACGCCGATGAGCAGGCGAGAAGAAGCTTTGTTATTTCGGCGATAAAACGAATGCTTGCAAATGGCGGTTTTCAGGGAAGAAACGTCATTTCGTGTTTGCCGAGTAACAAATTAAGAATTACCAGTCTTCGATTATCCGAAGCGGAAAAGTATGGGATCGAACAGGCTTTGAGAAAAGAAGTTGACCATAGGTTCGGACTGGATCCCGATAAGGATTCGATGGACTATATGGTCGCTGGCAGTGTCAGGCAGGGCGACGAGGTTAAGAATGAGCTGATTTTGTTCGCCACGGATAATGAAACAATAAAGAGTCACATTGCAATGCTTGAGGAAGCCAAGCTTAAACCGGTGGCGATAGATACGATTCCATGTGCGTTATTCAGGAGCTTTGAGAGGTCGTTGAGACGCCAGGAGGATAGAGACCGGATAACTGTTTTTGTGGACGTCGGAAGCTATTTTACGACAGTTGTATTTGGCCGGGGGGGAGAAATTAGCTTTATCAAAGAGATTCCGATCGGCGGACAGCTATTTGCCCGGGAAATTGCGGGAAAATTAGGTATCGACGTCGGCGAGGCTGAGACACTGCAGGAGGCGCTTAGGGTGGATCCTGGTCTTTTCTCGCTGAAGTCGGACTTGGCCGAACAGGTGGCTGCCGAGAACCAAAACGATATAGATAAATCAACCAGACAAGTGATGGTTGACGCGGTAAGTGCCGTTGCTGAGGACCTTGCGAGAGAGATATCATTATGTCTTAGGTATTATACGGTAACGTTCAGAGGCAAACGTGTCGAAAGGGCGGTTTTTGCCGGAGGTGGGGCGTACGAGGATATTTTACTGAATGTCTTAAGACGCCGATTGGCGGTTGAAATCGAAGTGGCCCAGCCCTTGAGGGGTTTCGACTTGTCGAATGGGAGAATAAATGTGAATTTCGATAGTGACAGGCGAGGCTTGTTTTGCGAGTGGGCGGTAGCTGTCGGTCTGAGCCTTAAGGGATGGAAAAAAGTAAAAAACAGCAGGCGTCTGGTCAGATGTGAGTCATGAGAGAGTTATGAAAGACATTGATTTTCTTCCAGAATGGTACAAAAGCGGTAGAAGGCGCCAGGTCAGTTATCGCACGCAATACATCGCATTGAGTGGTGTATTTGTGGTGATGATAGTGTGGAGTTTTATTACCACACATACGATTTCAAAAGTTAGGGCTCAGTATGCTCAAATGGAAACGGAGCAGGCCCAGGCGGAAAAAGTTTCAGCTAAAATGGCTGAGCTTGAAAATGAAATAAGAGTCTCAAGAAAAAACGCCGAATCAATAGATGAAATTGATTCCAGGATTGATGTGGCAAGCGTTTTAGCGGAATTGAGTTATTTGATTCATGAAAGGATTGTTCTTAAAAAAGTTGATTTTATCGCAGAGAAGTTTGAGGACGAACAGGATGTTACATCCGTTCCGAGTTCCGGTGCTGTTGTCAGGGTGGTCCGGGCCAGTTTGAACGAAAAGAAGAATCTGCCTCTTGGTAACGTGCGGTTTAAAGTGGTAATCGCCGGAGTGGCGGCGGATGCGAGGGATGTGGCGACTTTGATGTGTAAACTTGAAGACTCGCCGTATTTTCGTCAGGTTGTACTTTCTTTTTCGCGGGGAGATGCCGAAATCGAAAACAATTCTTCTTTTCGGACGGAGACGGATGGTTTGAACGGGGCAATGAAAAGTGAAAATCGCGTTCGCGAGGCCGGGGTTCGGAGCAAGATTCCGGTGAATGAATTCGAGATAAATTGCTTTTTGGCAAATTATCGTGAACGGTAAAAGGTGAAAAGCAAAGATGTTTTTTCGGGAACGACAACAAATTACGATATGTGTTGTGGCCGGAGTGGTTGTGTGCATATTTGTGCTGTTTTGGTATCTGCCTTTATGCAGGAGAATGAATGCTGTAAAGCAGGCCAAGGCTGCACAGACACTTGCGATTGCCAGAGGCGTTGCGGATGGTAAACGTCTGCTACTGGTAAAAGGACAATTGGAGAAACTGCGGAAAAGAATTGGTAACTATGAGGCAAATATACCCGATCATAATACATTTGGTGAATTTTTGGGCAGAATTACCGATTTGATGAATGAAAACAATTTAAAAGAACAAGAGATCACACCCGGCAAGCAAGTGAAAGCTGATAAATTCAATTGTATACCGGTTAGTATGCGCTGTAAGGGTAAATTGGCGCAGATATTTAAGCTCTATCGCCAATTGCAGGCATTGGACAGGTTGATTCGCATAGAGCAGGTAAAGCTGACTAACGACAGTAATTATAACGGCCTGATGAGTATGGAAACGAAGGCTGTCATCTATTACAGAGCAAAAGTCGGGCAGGGATAATGAGAAGGTAAAAGTCCAGATGAGGAAGAAGGTTATAAATCGTGGCGGGCGTGTTAATGTGCTTTTTAGTCAATTGGCGGCTGAAAAGAAGAAGACCATAACGGCGTCCTGTTTGATTGCGCTGATGATCTTTATGTGGATCAGGGTGCTCACGAAGGAAGCTCCGGAGGCCGCCGAAGGAGCGTTAGTGGCAGAGCAATTGAACGCCGAAGCCGCATCGGGCCGGGAATTGAAAATAACGTTTGTAGAATTGCCGCAAGTTAACGGTCGTAATGATGTAATCACGAGAGACTTTTTTGCGTCGGATGGCTGGCGGCACTTTGATGGTGGACAAGGGCGGAACTTAGCCGTTGTTGAAGAAGTAAATATCATGTCGAAAAATGGTAATGAAGAAGTAATCAGAAAAGTTGCGAAGAAGCTGAAACTGGAAGCAATAGTGTTGAGCACAAATCCCCGGGCTTTTATCAACAATAAAGTGATGTCGGTAGGGGATAAAACGCTCATCGTTGAAGGAGTAGATACGTATGAATGTGAAATAGTGACAATTGAAGAGAATATGGTGGTTATGAAGTGTAGAGAAGCGGAAATAACTTTGAGAATTAAACAGATGTCGAAGATTAATAATTGATTGTTAAACGATGAAATAGAAAAGGAGCAAAATTATGTATTGTGATAGAAAATCAAATGACAAGGTGAAAATACGGACAAGCTTATTTTTATGGGGCTTTTTGCTGATTGCGCTGATGGTAACTGTTGCCGCCGGCGCGAGTGCATCTTCCGGCCAGCCGGCCCAGATGATTGACAAGTTCGAAGTCGAGGAGGATTTTGGCGTGCGCAAGGCCCTGGCGATGCTTGGTAGTCAGTGCCAGAAAAACATTGTGCCTTCGCCAAATGTTGACGGAGTATTGGCGTTCAGGGCTCTAAGGAATGTCACGTTCGAAGAGGCCATGGATGCGATTTTAGGCGAGAACTTCAGGTATGAGCAAGTAGGTCAGTTGATCAAGGTATATACCAAGGATGAATACCAGAAGATGAAGCAAGATCCGTCGCGAATGATATATAAGGTTATTACTTTATATTACATCACGGCTGAAGAAGCTGCATCGCTGATCACGCCTGTACTCAGTGATTCTGCAAAGATTGAGAAAAGCACACCGGCGGAGAAGAGTATAACCAGCGGTTCCAGCGGGAGCGGCTCTGGTACGGGTTCATCCACAAGTTCCGGAGGAGGAGGAAGTAGTGGTGGTGATACGATGGCGTTGAACGACACTATCGTATTATACGATTATCCAGAGTACATTAAGAATGCCGAAGAAGTTATCAAGTTGATAGACGTCAGGCCTATGCAGGTTCTCGTCGAGGCTACTATCTTAAGTGCCCGCTTGACCGAAAATAATCAATTCGGCATAGACTGGAACTTAATGGCAGGCGTTAGTCTGACCGGAACGGACGCAACACAAGATTACGCCAGCCCCGGGGGTACGGTTGATATAGTTGATAGAGGTACAGAGGCAACTTCGCCCATCAAGCAGATAGCTTCTGGTACGCAGGGCACACCTATGGAAACTGCCGGATTTGCTCCCGCTGGAGAAAATGGGCTTAGAGTAGGAGCAACAATTGATGATATGTCAGTCTTAATCACTGCGCTGGAGAAAATAACAGACGTTACTATTCTGGCAAATCCAAAGATTCTTGCCGTCAATAAGCAGCAAGGTTATGTCCAAATCGGTAAAACGATTGGATATCGTGGCAGTACGGCCATTTCAACTGGAGGTGTAGCTACTCAGGGTGAAGTGCAGTTTCTTGAAACTGGAACGGTCCTGACGTTCAGACCCTATATCGGCAACGATGGCTATATCCGGATGGATATTGATCCAAAAGACAGTACCGCGACGCTCAATGTTGACAAGGTGCCGGATGAGACTGTCACACAGGTAAGGACGAACGTAATTGTAAAGGACGGCGAGACAATTGTGATTGGCGGCCTGTTCAGAGATGTTGTAAACACAGTACGTTCCCAGGTTCCTATTCTGGGTGATGTGCCTTTGGTCGGTGGTTTTTTCAGAGGGACAAATGATATAACAGAACGTCAGGAGGTAATTGTACTGCTTACGCCTCATATTATAGAAGAGCCGAGTGAAACTGAAGGTGAGGCAAGGGCGGCGGACATCAGTCGCAAACGTTTAGGCGCCAAAGATGGATTGCAGTGGATAGATAGAGCCAGATTAGCCGAAGATCATTATGCAGAAGCTACAAAATTCTACATTGACGGTGACAACGAATCTGCGATGAAGAAGCTAAAAGATGCACTTGCACTTCGTCCGACCTATCTTGAGGCGATACGGTTGAAAGAGAAAATCATCGCCGAGTTGAGTCCGGAAGAGGTGCAAAAAGTGGAAAGGGTTATGCTTCAGAAGGTTGATCAAGAGGAAGCTCCCAAGTGGCGGAGAAGGTAGCTCTGAGTGAGGTATAGGCTTTCCATTTGATATTTGCATACTGATGGAGCTGTTGTTTTGAGATTTGGAAGAAGCATATATGTGATTGCCACGTCGGTTGTGGCGTGCAGTATGTTCACAGGAATCCTTGCTGAGGTGCGGAACTCTGGCACGGAAGAGGGTTGGTGTTTTGCCGGCTATGCGCAGCGGATGCCCGTTGCGCTGGTCTGCTGGGTTGTTGTGGCTGTGGGCGTGATTTTGCTCGGTTGGTACTGGTTAAGACTGACCCGGGCGATCACGTCCATAGCCAGGCTTGTCAAGGACGGCGAAGCAAATGCAGCCGGTAAGGGCAGGGGCTTCTTTGCATCTCTCAGGATGACAAAAATAGATGAATTGTGCGAAGCTTTCGATAAGCATTTTGAAGATTGCTCCGTTCGCATTGCTGAATATGAAAAGCAGATCAAGGATTTGCAGATTCAAATTCAACTGTCACTAAGGCGGGGAAAAAACGCCGAAGCGATTATTTACAGCATTCGTGACGCTGTCATTGTTTTTGACGAATATGACAGGCTTTTAATGGCGAACGAGGCGGCGGGGCGGCTTTTTAAGTTTGATTTTAGCAGCTCGCAGCATCGAACTCTTTCCGAACTGCTTGCTGCCGACCAGAGCGAACTTGCAGGTTTCATAAGTCACTGCAGAACAAGTCAGGGTCAGGCAACGAGGCGGGAAATTGAATTATTGGAAGATGGTGATCGTAAAATCTTCGACTGCATTGTCTCGTGTGTTTATGACCAGAGCCGGCAGGTTTGCGGGGTCGTGGCGGTCCTGCATGATATTACACGCGAGAGGCAGATTCAGCAGATGAAGAATGATTTTGTGAGTCAAGTGTCGCACGAGCTGAAAACACCTCTTGCTTCTATCACGGCCTATTCGGAAATGCTTGTCGATGGTGAAGCAAATGACGAGAAGACAAGAAAAGAATTTTATTCGGTGATTCAGAATCAGGCCGGTCGGTTGAGCCGGCTGATCGAAGACATTCTGAATACTTCACGTATAGAATCGGGCCTGATAAAAGTTAACAAAGAGCCGGTCAGCCTGACAATGCTCATCGAAGAACAACTGCAGATGATAAAAGGCTGTGCCGAAGAGAAAAATATCGAGGTCATTAGGCAAAAACCTATCGTGTTCGACCAGGTGTATGTGGACAAAGACATAATGTCGCAGGTTATTATTAATCTGCTGAGTAACGCCGTCAAATATACCCGGTCCGGAGGAACGGTGAAGGTTTCAACTGAAGTTGACGAGGTTGCATCTCTGGCTCGGTTAATTGTCACTGATACGGGAGTGGGAATTCCTGAAGATGAAGTTGAACATGTCTTTGACAAATTTTACAGGGTTGGCGCCAACAATAAGCAGGCGAAAGGAACGGGCCTGGGTTTGAACCTTGTTAAACAAATGGTGGAAACCGTTCATGACGGCCGGGTGTTTGTTACGAGCAAGGTTGGTCTCGGGAGCACTTTTGGCTTTGAGCTGCCTTTGGCGAGAAGGCAATCGGTCGGGACGGTTTAGAAATTGTAAGCTGCACGAGAATTGTGCGCTCGACGCCGCACAATGTAACTTAATTTTGAGTGGAGGCAGGATAATGGCAGACAAGAGAGTTTTAATTGTAGATGACGAGATACATATCATTCATGTAGTGGCGATTAAACTGCGTAATAATGGTTATGAGGTTATCTCGGCTGATAACGGCGCTGAAGCTTTTGATCTGGCGATGAGGGACAAGCCGAATATTATTGTCACGGATTATCAAATGCCGGTTATGACTGGCCTCGAACTTGTGGAAAAGCTTAGGCAGCACGAGGAAACGAAAGAGATACCCGTGATTATGCTGACTGCAAGGAGCTTTGCTATCCCGCAGGAGCAGCAGGAAAAATTGCAAATATCAGGATGTCTGAGTAAGCCGTTTAGCCCGAAGGAGCTGTTGGGGAACATCGAAGACATTCTCTATGAGAAAGAATTAGTAGCGGATAATTGATGACTAAAGAAAAATCAGTAATCGACTAAATACTATGCTGGATACCGTAAGGAACACCTTAACCGCTTCACAGCAATGCGAGTTAGAAGGATTTGGCGGCAGGATAAACAAGCTCGGTGTCAATCTTGCAGTTTTCGATACCGCCGGAGATCTTGTTTTGCTGTGTGAAGGTGGAAAATTCAAAAGCAGCAGGGAACAGTTAGCAGAGTTGGCCCGGCAGGCTTTAGACCGGGGCGGCCGGACAAACTGTCCCGATGAGGCTGGTGTGCCTGTCTGTCGATTCGGCGATGAAAATGTCCTGGCCGTTGTTTTGAAATCTGTTCGTTTGGGTAACAAGAGCCAGCAAGTGGTTGGTACGGCCTTGATTGACCTTGGTGAAATATCATCGTCTCTTGTGCGTAATGTATCATCAAATTTGGATGCAATCAGTCCGGCTCAAATGGATAGTGAGTATTTTGCTGAAATGCTCGCACTTTTGACGGAGAAACTCCAGGCCGAGACTAAAGCCGACGAACAAATTGAAAAAGTCGGTACCGAATTGGCGCAAACCTACGAAGAGCTGGTGTTGCTACACAGGCTAAGCACAAATATGAAAGTTACGGAAGCGGACTCCAACTTCCTGCAGATGGCTTGTGACAGCTTAACTGAAATTGTTTTCGTCGAAGGTATCGCAATTTTGCTGGAAAAAACAGCAGATGACGAACGTCACTGGGTTATAGCTGCAGGTTCGGGCTTGATTGACATGGATGAGGAGGCGGGGGCGATTCTACACAGTCGGTTGGCGGATGAAGTAAGCTGTGGTAAGGAGGCATTGCTGGACAGCGAAGTAGATTCGCCTTTCAAATACGAGTGGCCAAATCGGGTAAATAATATTATTGCAGTTCCTTTATTCAGCAAGGAAAAATCAGAACCAAATTCCGCGGGGAAAGTTAAGAATGGCAGTTCGATTATGGGGCTGATGGTTGCGATCAATAGAATCGGCAAACAGGATTTCGACAGCACCGATATAAAACTTTTTAATTCGGTAGCCGGTGGTTGTGCTGTGTTTATCGAGAATGGCAGGCTGTTTAAGGACCTTAAAGAATTGTTTATCGGTTCACTGAAGGCACTGACGAATAGCATTGATGCCAAGGATACTTACACGCACGGCCATTCCGAAAGGGTTGCGTTTATCTCTCGATGGATCGCCGAACGTCTCTCCGAGAAAGAGCCTCTGGCGGAAGAGCAAATACACAAAGTCTATTTGGCCGGCTTGCTGCATGATATTGGAAAAATAGGAATAGGGGAAGCTGTGTTACGTAAGGACGGCAGGCTTAGCGACCGGGAATTCGACCGTATAAAAAAGCATCCGTCTATAGGAGCGGGTATTTTACGTGAGATACACCAGATGCGTGATATTGTGCCGGGCGTATTATGTCACCACGAGCGGGTCGATGGCAAAGGTTATCCGAACGGTTTGGTCGGTGATAAAATACCGCTTACGGGCAAAATTGTCGGACTGGCTGATAGTTTTGATGCAATGACATCAAAGCGAACATATAGGGATGCAATGACTGTAGAACAAGCGATTGCGGAAATAGAGAAGGGGTTGGGTACGCAGTTCGATGAAGAAATCGGCAGGGTATTTCTCGAAAGCGATATCAGCAGGCTCTGGGATATTATACGGGATGGTTTCAGTGAAATTTACAGCCGCGGTAGTTCGGAAGAATATGGCACTGCCGCTGTGGGGACGCTAATAAGATGAAAGTCAATATACAAGATTACGGCAATGTTACGGTGGTTGAATTGCAGGGCGAGCTGGATGGTGATGTTGCCGGATTGTTTCGAGATACAATCACCGGTATTATCGCTAAACGTAAGACATGCATAGTGCTTGATATGAGCGGTCTGGGATTTGTCGATAGCCAGGGTTTGGAGCTGCTGTTGTGGTCGCGTGACTACTGCAATGAAAACAAACGGGAGCTCAGGTTGGCGGGGCTTGATGAAAACTGCATGAGAATTCTGGAAATTACTCAGCTTGAAAGCGAGTTTGAGCACTATTCCGAACTTGCAGAGGCGGTAAAAAGTTTTGCATAGGCAAAGCGCTCGAACACTTGGATAGGCCCGGCAAGATACGAGATGTGAAATATGAGCGAAATAGCAATAGAAAATAAGATGCAGCTTGGACAGCTATTACTCTCGCGCCGTATCGTGACTGCTGAGCAGATTGAAAAAGCTCTCGCCGAGCAGAAAGAAAAAGGTCATCGCAAGCTGCTCGGCGAACTTCTGGTGGAGATGGGCTATTGTACGGAAAATCAGATAGCCTCTGCGCTGGCTCAAGCCTACGGTGTGCCGTACGCACAAGTCAGCCCCAAGATATGTGATCCGAAAGTGATCGAGATCTTGCCGCGAGAGTTTCTCGAAGAACATATCATCCTGCCGCTGTTTAAGGTTAATAATGTGCTCACTATGGCGGTCAGTGAGCCGACAAACGTATTTTTGATAGATGAGATAAAGCGTATAAGCGGCTGTAAAGTCCAGATAGTATGTTCGACAAGTAAAGATATCAAGGCTACTTTACAGACGTATTTGCCTGCGGCTAATGTTTTTGTTATTGACGATATTATCGATGACGAAGGGCTGGAAGAGTTTGCCCTTATAGAAAATATCACTCAGGATATAAGCAATCTTGAAGAGATAGCCGGACAGTCACCGGTTGTAAAACTGGTCAATTATCTGCTATACAACGCCGTGCGGGAAAATGCCAGCGATATTCATATAGAGCCGGACGATAAGAAGCTCCGAGTAAGATATAGAGTGGATGGCAGATTATATGAAAAGATTTGTCCACCTTATCAGATGCATTCTGCAATAGTTTCTCGTGTAAAGATTATGGCCGAGCTGGATATCGCTCAGCGGCGTCTGCCGCAGGACGGCGGAATTCATGTTTTAGTGGAAGGCAGGCCGATTGATTTGCGTGTATCCGTGATGCCGGGTAACTTCGGCGAAAAGGTGGTTATCAGGATCATCGATCCGCAGAAGGTTCTTTTCAACCTTGAGTCGCTCGGATTTGTCTACGAAAATCTCCAGTTGTTCCGGCAGGTAATACAATCACCGAACGGCATAGTTCTCGTAACGGGTCCGACGGGCTCGGGCAAAAATACTACCCTTTATGCCGCTCTGTCTGAGTTAAACAGTGAAGATGTTAATATCTGTACTGTGGAAGACCCCGTTGAATGTAATATAACCGGTATAAATCAGTTTCAGGTAAACCAGGGAGCAGGCTTTGAATTTTCAACGGCCCTGCGAAGTTTATTAAGGCAGGACCCGGACATAATAATGGTCGGCGAGATTCGGGATGAGGCAACAGCCAATATCGCGGTGCAGGCGGCGCTCACGGGCCATCTTGTTCTCTCAACCCTGCATACTAACGACGCTCCGGGAGCGGTAACTCGCCTGCTGGATTTGGGAGTTGCCCCCTATCTTGTGAGCGCTTCGTTGATTGCGGTTTTGGCCCAGCGGCTTGTCCGAAAGATTTGTCCGAACTGCAAGACAGAGTACGAGCCGCCTGTGAGTATCAAGAAGATCATTGAGACCGACAATGCTAAAATGCAAAAATTCTATCGCGGTGTCGGGTGTAAAAAATGCCGGAACACAGGTTATGCCGGTAGAATTGCCATTCAAGAGCTGTTTGTGCCGAATGAGGAAATTATGGAGATGATAAATGACCGCTCGAGCCTGAAAAAGTTGAGAGCAAAAGCTCTTCGAAATGGAATGATTTCTTTACAATCCGATGGAATTGAAAAGATAAAGGCGGGAATTATTTCTGTCGAGGAAGTATTGAGGACAACCGAGACCGAACTCTAATGCACATGCCGGCGTGCAATACGATCTCCACGATGCGGGATAAGAATAAATGACTTTTCCAGCGACAAAAACTACAGATGAGCTTGATTCTGCAAACAAAGACCGGAAATCGGCTTCTGCGGACAGCCGGCAGGGACGAAGCGCTGAGGGCTTTGGGGCTTCAAATGGCTTGGAAAACAGATCAAACTCGCAAACGCAAAAGGATTTCGGCGGGCTCTTGCAGCAACCGGCAATCCTGCCAAGTCCGGAATTATACAAAGCGAAGATCAAGCAAGGTGAGCTTATATTATTCACGACGCAGCTATCGGTGATGCTTGATAGCGGAGTAGTGCTCAGCGATGCTCTTGATGCTATTGCGGTTCAGGCTGAGCATGGGATATTCAAAATGGTAATTATGAATGTCGCCGAAAAGGTCAAGAGCGGTGATAATTTTTCGAAGGCGCTGTCCGAGTATCCGAAAGTTTTTAATACGATGTTTATCAGCATGGTGAAGGCCTCGGAGGCTTCCGGCAGAATGGCGGAAATGCTCAACGTGCTCAGCAGCTATCTCAATTTCGAATCCGAAACCCGCAGACGCATCAAAGGGGCACTTACTTATCCGTTCATTATGGCGTTAATGGCCGTGGCAGCTACGGGAACATTGATGTTCTTTGTACTGCCGAGATTTATGGGGATTTATGAATCAAGGGGAGCGGCATTGCCGAAACTCACACAAGTATTAGTTAGTTTCAGCAAGATGTTGGGTAATTTCAAGATTATGACCGGCGTCTTGACCGTTACGATTTTTGCTGCGGCGGGATTATATTACTGGTCAAAGACTTTGGCCGGTCGGCGGGTGATAGATTTTATCAAAATTCGCACACCTGTTTTGGGCACGATGTTCGTTGATACTGTAGTGACTCGCAGTATGCGCATTATGGCGACAATGGTCAATACCGGCGTGAATCTGCTCGATTCGATAGAAGTTATGCAGGGCTCGTGCCAGAATTACTATTTTCAGAGGCTTTGGGCCGGGGTTGACGAGAAAATTCGAGACGGCTATCAGTTTTCGGAATCCATATTGATCTCACCGGGCAGTGAACTAATAGCGCCCGGTATTATCCAGATGCTTCGAGCGGGAGAAAAAAGCGGCAGGCTTGGAGAAGTCTGTGATAAAGTGTCGGTATTCTATGAAAAAAAGCTCGAATCTTCGATCAGGAGCGTTATGGCGCTTATTGAGCCGATAATGATAACAATCATGGGTTGTATTATTGGAACAATTGCTATAGCGTTGCTATTGCCGGTCTTCAGAATATCGAGCGTTATTGCACATTAGGATTAACAACAATCGGGGCCTCTATCGAATAAATCGATATAGGCCCCGAAGTTATTTACACTTTTTTTCTTATCGAAATCTGTGTTTATTCCTCTACAGCAGTTCTCGGCTGGTAAAGCCGGATGTCGTCGAAGAACATCTTTCCGGAACCGCCGGGGATTGTCATGTTGCCCTGGGTGCCGAGACCGATTGCAATCCTGTCAACGTCGGTCAGGACTATACCCTGATCGGCGAAGGCCGACAGCGGGATAATCCACTCGGTCCAGGTGTCAAGGTTCGCCGCGGCCGGGTCGTCGTGGACAATCACCGCCGGCGTACCGGCGCTGTTGGATACCGCTACATAAAGCGGCTCAGCAGCGTTGCTGGCTATGCCGATGTCCTGGTTCGTCCACTGCGGGCCAACCGTGCCGGTAATCTGCACGCCGGAGAATTTGGCTTCACAAGTTGCGCCGGCGTTATGGCTGGTCAATGCCAGGCCC
>Ga0180434_10000361_pt1 | contig 67299 bp, 57 predicted proteins | sample SS_ome_7_FD_132453 | JGI IMG/M metagenome (GOLD analysis project Ga0180434, IMG submission 132453) | Hypersaline lake sediment archaeal communities from the Salton Sea, California, USA - SS_1_D_2 metaG | ecosystem: Environmental > Aquatic > Non-marine Saline and Alkaline > Hypersaline >...
GGACCTTAGCAGGCACCGGGTCGCAGCCAGACCTACTAACAGAGTGCGAATGGAAGCAAGACAGAAAAAACTTAAAAAATTCGCAATGGCAAAAATTATACTTGAATAGCCTTCTCATGGAAGCAACACGAAGAAAAGAAAAGTGAAAAGTGTAAAGTTCAAAGTTGTTGTTCTCAGACAGGATTAACACGGATTACGCGAATATGTAGGATGGCGCAGCTTCGCTGTCCATGCGGAAAAATAATCAATAGCCAATAGCCAATAGTAAATTGAAAGGGCTTGCCCCACCGGAAAGGCCGGATGTTATCTTGTCAAAAAATTAAATCAAATATGCCACAGAGCTCACAGAGGACGCAGAGGAAAAATTTGTAGCTGATTTTTAAATATTTCATCACGAAGGAACACGAAGAACCGCGAAAAACTCAAATTTCACCAAAAATAATGATTCATAAAATACTAATAATAAATGATTTATGCTTTTTTTCGTAAATTTTTCAAATTTTCTCAATTTTATAGGTAACATTTACCCCGTGAGATACGCTGTGTATATAGATGATTCAATATCATTGAGTAATCTCATGGGCCCAAGCCCCTGAGAATCGCCGTAAGAAATAGAGATAAGGATTGCTTTTTTCCATTTGTAAAAAGGCATATAGTAACAAAAGCGGAAGTAATGTTAATACACCGAGGATTTGACAGCTCCGAAGCGGCAACGGCGTAGTTTGTGATTTCTTGTTTTATGCCGAGAGGATTGGGATGTTAATAAATAAAAGTAAAAAGAAATGAATAAGGCAATTTAAATAGTAAACGTCCCTATTAAAAATGTATGTAGATCATTTTGTTTTAATGGAGCATTAATATGAATGTTATTATTCTCGCCGGTGGCAAAGCCGAAAGACTCTGGCCGTTAACAAGACAGCTCCCGAAGCATCTACTTTACATAGCAGGAAAACCTGTCCTTTATCATTTGCTTGAAAATGTGAATCGTGTGCATGATATCGAGAGTATCACCATTGCTTTCGATAAGCAGCAGGAAGCTTTTTTCCACAAGCATAAGGAGAAGATGGAGATTATTGTATCACGTGCTGAAGTAGTCTTACGCTCTCATGACCCATATCGAAATGGCAGACCTAAAGGTCCCCTAGCAAAGCTTCTGGAAATCTTAAATGATTCAAACAGCGAAAGCCTTGAAGGTGCCCAATTTTGTGTCATAGGAGGTGATAATGTATTCGGATTTGAGTTAGATAGATTTGTTTCGTTCTTTCGTGATGAGCATAAAGCTGAAATAGACTGCGTGGCAGTACAGAAAACGACAATTCCAAGTGAGCGTTCTCAATTCGGAGTTGTTGAAGTGGATGATTCCGGTCGCTTGGCAGCATTAAATGAAAAACCTGAACCTCCCGTCTATCATAGCACGGCATGCTATTGTTTGAGCGGGGCCAGTGTGGGAATGGCCCTTAACTATCTGCAAGGAAATAGGCCTGACAGTCTTGGGAAGTTCATCGGTTGGCTGCTAGAGAAGAGGGAAATAGAGAGCTACGTTTTTACTGAACCATGGTATGACATAGGAACTCGCCAGGGTCTTCTTGATGCTAACACTTATCTCTTAACATGTTTGGCAGGAAGGAATAGGCGCTCGCGATTGCCCGGCCTAGATGGAAGGGTTAAGCTGAATGATCCAACGCATTTTGGAGCAACATGTAACATCAGGAACTCCACGGTCGGTCCCAATGTATATGTTGCATCCGACGTTAACATTTATCAGTCTTATGTGGAGAACTCAATAATCTACGACGAATGTACGCTAGTTGAATGTCAACTCAAGAACAGTATTGTAGGTCCTAGGTCAATGATCACTGGTTATGTCAACGATGCTATACTAGGGCCCAAAACATATTTGTCTGTCGAAAAATAAAAAATAGAGACAATGAGTAAAAATAAGATAGCCACCTATTAATGGCTTGGGATAATATACAGAAACGGTGGCTGTCCCTAATAAATCCCCCAGGAAAAATTTAGTGACCAGTACATGAAAAAAGTAAAAAACAAAATATGGCTTGACAGGCACGCAAGAAACAAATTCAGAAAGGAATTAAAAAGAAGGTATAGATATGACGAAAAATATTACCCGATTTATATTGAACAAAGTAAAACAACAAAGAGAAAAAAAAGATTACAATATAAATTGTCACGCAATAAATATGATCCACTTATTGCACCAGAAAATTTTAGCTTATATTCAAATACAGAAGAAACATTGTCATTCTTTTATGATATTGAGAAAAAGTTTAAGCATGGAGATCCTATATATTTCGACATGAAGAATATAAAGGTATTGACAATAGATACCATAATGTATTTCCTTGCTATATTGAAGAGATTGAAGCATGCTCGAATAGAGTATGGCGTAAAAGGTTCAATTCCTTCTGAAAAAAATTGTAAAGACCTATTAAAAGCGTCTGGTTTCTTTAAATACGTAAATAGTGGTTATAAAAACAAAGATTTAAGCTACGAATCTGATATGATTCAGATTTCAATAGGCCAAAATGCTAATCCATATTCAGCAAAAAATATTTGCGATTTTACAATGTCTAAACTTAATTTGAAACGTGCAGCTATCAGAAGTTTATATGATGTAATGATTGAACTAATGTCAAATACCAAACAACATGCATACGATATAAGAGATACGATCCGCGATTGGTATATTTTCGTCAGATATATTTTCGAAAAAAAATCTATTCGATTTATCTTTCTTGACACTGGTGAGGGAATTCCTACTACTGTTAAAAGAACAGGATTTGAATACATTAAATCAATTGTTGCTAATGTACCGCTTATACCAGTTGGTACAAAACACACAGAATATATAACATCAGCATTGAAAGGGGAACTAAGAAGTAGCACAGGTGAACTTCACAGAGGAAAAGGATTACCAAAAATATATTCTTTTTACAAAAATGGATATATTAAGAAGTTGACAATAATTTCAAATAGTGGTTACTTTGCAGAAGGTATAGACAATGATATCGATAATAGTTTAAATGGGACGATCTATTATTGGGAAATATAAGAGGTGGATAAAATGAATCAGATAATGGTAGCAAAGGAATTTTCCAGTATTCCCGGCGGTCGATATAAGACCGATGGAGATTATTCTGGAGAAGAATTTAGGGAAAATTGCTTGTTGCCCAAATTCAAAAATCTTAAGGAAAATGAAAAACTTTTAATTATTTTGGATGGTGCCTATGGTTATCCAACAAGTTTTTTAGAAGAAGCTTTTGGAGGGCTCACAAGAATTTTTGGGGCAGAAATAGTTCTCAAAAAGTTAGATTTCAAATCTGACGAAGAACCAAGTCTTATAGATGAAATAAAAGGTTATATAAAAAATGCCAAAAGTTAAAACTATTATAGTGTTTTTCACAGGATTAATTTTCGGTGTTTTAACTTCAACATCACTTTATAACAGTACGTCTAATTCTTTTTGGCAATTTAGCCTATTCGATTTAATAAGCTTTGCCATATACATTTTAATTGGTGTTTATGTTGCTCATCATTTAAAGAACCGATTTTCTGATAGACAGATTAAAAAAAACTTGTTTGTAGATATAGCTAATGATATTGAAAACCTTTTGGAAAAAAACTTACCTTGTTTAACTTCATTTATGAAATCCAACTCCGATACAGAAGAAGAAAGAATCAAAGTTTTGCTTATCCTTCGAAAAATTAATAACAAAATTCATGTTTTAGAAAAGTACAAACTCGTATCTCACAATATCACAAAGTATGTAAATATTATTAGAAAAGACAACGACGAAATAAAAGAAATTATAACAGGTGATGAATTTAGTTCTCCTAGAACTTTTACTCAACAACAGATTAACAAAGTGTATAAATTCTCTTGTGACCTTATTTTTAACTTGGATGAGATTAAGTTGAACATTTTTGTTTGAAATAACTGGAAAACTAGGGACAGTCAATAATCACTGAGTATAATGTCAAAGGAAATATTACACAGAAACAACCTGAATAGAATATGTTCAAGGTGTAATCCCGATGAGTACTAGAGGGACCGCAGGAACGCCCCGCCCTTGTCTGACTACGTTGTAGAATTCTCCTTCGTAATAGCCGACGCCGGAACTCATTTGGGCTTGGAGAGATTTCATTGGAAGGATTTCAATACCAACGTCTATCTGATCTCCTACAAAAAAGGCCAGATGTTTAACAAACAGATCATAGGCAACGAAAGAGTATTTTCCAAACTGAACCTCTATTGCAACACGGTCTTTAACAAAGTCTGTCTGGTTGTAACTGTAAATTGGTGTTTCACCAGATTCTTCTATCTCGCGCTTTTGCTCTTCCGGTGACATGGTAAGGGTTTTTCGGATTAGTTTCTCACTTTTCGTTACCCAATAGCTAACACGGCTTTCCTCCCATTTCTTCTTCTTCAAGAGTTTTTTAAACATCTTGTTCATTTCTATAGGGCTATATAGGAGCTTGCCCTTCATAGTCTTTTCCTTGGAAACCTTTGTCTTGCATTTCTTAGCGTCGACAGCTTCAATGACAGCCTGAATCTCCGCCCATAGCTTTTGTTTGTGAACAAGTAAAAACTCAAGTCCGTTCAAGTGTGAATATGTCTCAGATATTTTCATCAGATAAAGTTTTCTGCTATTTATTCCTCTACAGGAACGTCATCTGTTCAACATTTTGCTTAGTGGACCAAGGCGCCACTGTTAGTTTGTTTCCAGCCTCTTCCGGATCATACACAGGTTTGTGCATTGGCCGAGTGCGTAAAGTACCATCCATCTCCTGTTGGATTCTGTCACGAGCGACATCAACATATTTATCAAATGTTTCGGCGCCAATACCTCGTCTCTTATGACGTATGGCAGCGATAATTGTTGTTCCGGTTCCAAGGAATGGATCGAATACCCAATCACCTACATTAGTCATTGATAGAACAAGTCGTTCAATAAGTTCTACAGGGAATTGGCATGGATGTTCGGTCTTTTCAACGTGATTGCTTTTGACGTTCGGAATTACCCACAAATCACCTGGATTCTTTCCCAATGGATTGCATGAATATTTTCCTGCTTTTGGCCCTTTGAAGTATTTTTTTCCGGGGTACTTTTGAGGTACCCTTACTGGATCAAGATTAAATACGTAATCTTTTGTTTTAGTAAACCAGATTATTGTTTCATAACGACCGGAGAAGCGTTTGCTGCAATGAAGACCATGCTCGAAATGCCAAATAATACGATTGCGCATCATCAACCCTAGGTCTGTGAATATCGGATATAGAACCGAATCTAAGGGTATTATTGATCCGTTATTAACATAATTTCCCACTTGCCAACAAATGCTTCCATGGGGAGAGAGAACCCTTGCACATTCTCGGATTACTAATGATTGTTGATCAAGATAGTCTTTGAGCTTGAGTCTCTTTTCGTATTCTTTTCCTATATTGTAAGGTGGTGAGGTTACGATGAGTTGCATCGATTCGTCGGGAATATGTCGGAGTAAGTCAAGACAATCACCCGGACACACGACAATATGTCGTGAAGGTGAAAATTGGTCAAATATTTTATATTTCTCGAACATGACAATCCATTATCGTATCTAAATTTTCCGATCAACAATATCTTACATCATACTAAGATTTTAATATCATCATATAAAAAATTTTCTACGTTCAAAGAATAAAATGATGAGTTTTATATTTTAGGAAAAATAAAGAGGGTAAGAAACCTAATTTATTTACGATAGCTAAGCCATAAATTGATGATTTCTCTGTGTGCTCGGTGCCCTCTGTGGCATATTTCATTTATTATCCATTCGACGTTGCTCAGGACATGTTTATGAATAACAATTTTTTAATTTTTATATCCGCGTCAATGCTGTCTTAGAACAAAAACTTTTAACTTTACACTTTTTAACTTTTCACTTTTCTTCGTGGTTTCAACTACAGATTAGCTCTGTGAGCTGGTCGCGGTTTTTGGTTAGCCATTTTGCTTTTCGGCGGATCATCAGGAGGAAATCTGTGCAGTGGAGGTGGCCGAAGAAGCCGGTGGCGGCGATGGGCAGGACCGACTCGGCTATCATTGTTTCAATCATTAAATCGACCAGAGCCTGCAGCTTATATTCGTCCAGCAGGGCCGTTTCGCGGGACGCCCCTTTTTTGTAGCCGGCCAGTAAAATCGGGGGACGCTTTACCTATTTCTGGGGACAGGAGGGTGCATCATTTTTTACAAGCTTTTGGTGGGGCACGGACGTGCACTACAAAATCACATTCATTTGTTTTGTGTGATGAATCGCACCGCTTTTGTTTTTTCCACATTGCGCACGAAATATTTATTTGACTGAAGGTATAATTAAGGAATAATTCAATATTTATGAAAGCTCGTGAAATCGACAAGCGATTCGATAACGGCGAAGATATCTCCAAATATCTCGATATGTCAATGGCCAGAAATCAAATTAATAAAATCCCCTTAGTGAGAGCAAGACAGATGATTGACTTTGGAGTTACAGAACGAAAGGGGGCGGAGCTCGAGCGGCGGATGGCCGGGTGTGAGTTGTATGAGAAGGATATCGAGGAGAAGTTTGTCCGCAGCGGCGGGCCGGGCGGGCAGAAAGTGAACAAGAGCTCCTCCTGCGTTGTTCTTACGCATCGTCCGAGCGGCCTGACGGTAAAGATGCAGAAGAGCCGGACTCAGCGGCTGAATCGTTATTATGCCAGAAAACGACTCTGTGAAATGCTGGAGAACAAATTACTCGGAAAAGAAAGCCCCGAGGCCAAAAGGCTAAACAAGATCCGAAAGCAAAAAGACAGAAGACGACGCAGAAGATCCGCCTCATGAAGCTTTGGTGCATTTCAACGCACCCTGTGAACTACGAACTTATCATTTGGAGCTGCTTTTATGAAATCAGTTTTGAGTCTGAGATGTAGGATGGGCAGGTCTGCTGCCCATGCGGTTTGGGTTACGTTACATTATCAGCATGGGCAAAAATTTGCCCATCCTACTTACTTTTTGCTGCTTTTGGCATTTTTTCTTATGCCGGCTGTAGGGATAAGCCGCACGCCGGAGGCGGAGAAGGTTTTGAGCTATCTTAAAGGTTTGGGAAACGGACGGTATATGTTCGGGCAGATGGCTACCTGGGTGCATAATGAGAATCCGGATATGGACCATCGCACCAATTGGCTCAAGAAAGTATACGATCACACGGGAAAAATGCCGCGGTACGGATGTGTCACGTATGATTTTCATGACGATCCCTTCGACGACTCGGCATGGAATAACGGAGTGAAAGAAATGTGGGATCGCGGCATGATTGTCGGCGTGTTTTCGTTTTATGCCAATCCGGCGGGAAAATCGTGGAACGATCCGGTTGATATCGATCCGATATTCGGCGTTGGAGATAATTCGACGAAAGATAACTTTTACAAGCAGATGGACAGGATGGCCGGAAATCTGCAGTGGCTGAAGGCCCGCGACGTACCCGTTGTCTATACTCCTTTTGTGGAAAGTGATGACAGGAACAAGTGGCACGCCAAGGCCGGACCCGAAAGCATCATCAAACTCTACCGGCTGGTTCACGACTATTTCACGAACGACAAGGGCCTTGACAATATCATCTGGGCTTATCATACCACCGCCAATCACGGTGCACTTGAGAAGTATTATCCGGGCGATGCATACGTGGATGTCCTGGGCAAATCGGCGTACGGCACCGGCTTGAATTTTTCCGAGTATCAATGGGCCGTCGAAAAGAAGAAAAAGGCTTCAAAGGTAATCTGGTGGTCGGAGCTGGGGATCCGTGGACGGTCGGATCCGGCCAGGGATTGCCTGGATGTGGTTAACAAATTGGAAACCGGTTATTCCGAACTGGCGGGATTTGTCTTCTGGAGCGACGATGGGCATTATAATGTGATCGGCAACAATAACGGACCTGAGCTCATGGCGCATCCAAAAATTGTTACCCTGGAGAATTAAAGGAAGGTGTCAGGTACTTTTTTCGTGTTTTTAGTTATCATCTTTTCTGGTTGAGAAGGTTGAAGTAATGTTTAAGGAATTACCCTGTGTTACCTAAATTTTAACAGGTTTACTATCCTTGGCTTTACCTTTCTACTTTTGCCTTTGCGGATTTCCGGTAGAGTGCCGGCATGATCAGCAGGTTTGGCTTGCCGGCACGGGCAGGCTTGCGGATGCGTGCAGACATACCGGCGAGGCCATTGGCGCAGCTTCCGGTCCGATGGTTTGTAAAAAGTGCCGCCGTGTGTGACTTGCTCTGCTCATTTTTTCTCCTGCTTGTTATTTGGTTTTGTCTATACCGGCCAATTCGGCGAATCGGTTCGGGCGGTTTTAAGATACTTTTCGATCCGCTCAATAATATCGGGATTCTTCGCCGCGATGTCGTTCTTTTCCGCGATGTCCCGGCTCAGATCGTAAAGCTCCAGCGGTTTGCCCGGGGCCGTTCGGACGGCCTTGTAGTTTCGCCAGCGTACCGCCTGCCGAAACTTGCCGGCGGGGAATTCCCAGTATAAAAAGCGGTCGTCCGTTCTCTGCCGTTTGCCAAGCAGCGCAGGCAAAACACTCGTGCCGTCGATGTTAGCAGGTAGAGTCTCGCCGGCTATTTCGGCAAAGGTCGGCATTACATCGGCGAAGTACCATGGCGCATTGCTGGTTTCTCCCGCCGGAACTCTGCCCGGCCAGCGGGCGATCATCGGCGTTCGGATACCGCCCTCGTACAGATCGCCCTTATGTCCCCGCAGCGGGCCCGAGCTGTCGAAAATGCCGTCCCAGCGTTTGGCTGCGCCGTTGTCCGAGCAGAAAAAGACCAGTGTCCGCTCGTCAATAGCCAGCTCCTTCAGCAGGTTCATCATCCGGCCAATGTCACCGTCCATTCGCGTAATCATCTCCGCATGGACCCTTGCGTCGTCGGGCCAGGATTTATCCGTGTATGGTTCGGTGCTCGGTATCTCGTATTTGGCATGGGGGATGGTGTAGGGCAGATAGAGAAAGAAAGGCCCAGCTTTATGCCGGCGGACGAAATCCAGAGCGAACTCGGTAAACATATCGTGGGAGTACTGCCCGCGGCCGCCGTCGGCGTTTGCTTTTAGCATCATTTTTTCTTCATTGCGCCACAGATACGTCGGATAGTATGTGTGCGCGCGCCTCTGGTTGAGGTATCCGAACCATTCGTCGAAGCCCTGCCGGGTCGGCAAGCCATCGGTGTTCGGCTCGGCCAGACCCCACTTGCCGGTAATGCCGGTAGCGTACCCGGCCTGCTTGAGCACTTCGGCGACCGTAATATCCTCGGCTTCGAGTGGGACACGCCTTTGAGGCGAGCCGTTATCGGTAACGAGAACGCCGCCGACCTTGCCCATATTGTTCCGCACGCGGGTGTGGCCCGTGTGCTGGCCGGTCATAAGGACGCTTCGCGACGGCGCGCAAACCGTCGAGCCTGTATAGCAATCCGTAAAACGCATGCCCTCGACGGCAAGCCTATCGATGTTCGGCGTTCGAATGTGCTTCTGTCCGTAACAGCCCAAATCGCCATAGCCCAGATCGTCGGCCATGATAAAGATGATATTCGGTTGCTTGGCCTGATTCTTATTTCCAGCCAGTCCTCTTTCACACCCGGCCAAAGGCAGCATTGCCGCGGCCATACTACCGACTGCCAGAGACATAAATTCACGTCGATTCACATTTTCCATTTTTTCTTCCCCTTATTCACCAGGATATTGCATACAACCTTGTGTTCGAATCGGTCAGTTAGAGTATGTTACCATATTTATCCGGGAAGTCATCCTGTTTTCTTCGTCTATGTGCAATGATCAAGCTTCTCGCTTAAAGCCCGGGACATCGGCTCCAGTGATGACATGGATTTCCAAGGTGAATTTGAAAGTCTTTGTCGAAGCTACTTCCTTATTCGCCGATCAGGACCGTGATACGCTGCTGATACTAACATGGATTTTGCTGCTGTTATCCTTAAAGGCTGGATAAGGCTTAATGGAAATCAGCATTCTTCCATTTTCAATTTTTCCTGTTGTGCTGATGGGCGTTATCGCTTTGTACTTTTCTATCATTATTGTTCTGAGATGCTGAATTCTGCGATGGGAGTCAACTGCATTTTTCGGAATTCCACCTCGGAACCTTCCGCCTGGATGGCGATCTGGCCTTTATCTGCAGTACAATCGTAGCCGTGATTTACAAGCTCGCCGTTTACCCGGACCATGATGGCATCGTTGAGACATTCGATGACCATCGTATTCCAATCGCCTGTAGGATTTTCGGAGCCGTCGGTAAGATTGAGAATCCGGCGGGCCTTCCCTTCCGTCACCCCCCATTTCTCTTTAGGTCCGCGCCGTTGTTCCATATCGGGCACGCTGATATCTTCGACAATACACCAAAAATCTCCGGCGTTCCGGTGCAGCATTTGTACTTCGATAGACTTGGGAAACATGCCGTAGAGAGCACGCGGTGTGGAGGCATGAACGAGTATGCCGCAGTTGCCGGGCTTACCGGCGAAACGATATTGAGCTTCGAGCCGGTAATTCTGATAGACCGCGTCGGTGATGAGGTGTCCTCTGGGCGTACCCAGACTGACGAGCAAGCCGTCACGAACGATGAACGGGCTTTTCAAGTTCGGATCATTATCCATCTTGGGAACATCCACGTGCCAGCCGGTTAAGTCTTTGCTGTTGAAGAGACTTGCCGTTCGGGTTTCTGAAATCGTTGTGCAGGATAAAGCAGTCGCAGCGGCGATGGATACGATGATTAGCTTTTTCATTATTTCGTCCCTTTCTATTCAATTAATTAACTTTGTTACCAATTCCCACGCTCGAGATATAAACGTTGGCCATTTGGATCATACCACAAGCTGCGATAGAGTTCATCTGATTCATGAATAAATCCATATCCTTCAAGGTTATCGAGGATATGACGTGACGGCCACCATTCAGGCTTGTCTTTATTTATTACAGCAAAAGATATTGGATGACTGTGCCCCTGAGAATCCCGCATCGGCTTGAGGTCCCATTTACGAATCATCTTCTGTTTCAACAGGGCATTCTTTGCCTCGAACACCCACAAAGAGCTCCCGTCGAAAAATCCCGCATGAGTCGAGCCTTCGTGAATGAGCTGATTGCCCGGAACACCCCAGTCATACTGAGCTGAGAAATGGACTACACATATAAATGAAACAAAGGCATGAATGATCAGGGCCATGGCAAGTTTGATCTTCTTATTCTTGACAGAGAACAAAACAATAAATGGAGACCAAAGAAGAAGTAATACGCCTGAAAAGAACCAGCCGCTCATTAGAAGAATGAACAAAATGACTTGTACAGGGTAATCCTCACCGGGAGTATATGAACCGACAGAAAGCCCAAGAAGAAAAAGCAAAAACCAGCCCAGCAGAAGTGAAAGAAAGACAAGCAATAAGCTGTTGATTCGCCATTTCAATTTGCGCTTCAGATAGAACAGAATCGGCGGTTGCAGGAAAAAGACGAGCCTCAAGATTTTTCCAATCACGTATAACATTTTAGGCTCAATTTGCTTACATCAGCTTCGCTGCCTGTTAATGTGAATCTTATCTGGAGGGCTTTCATATCGCTACCTGCAAGATGATAGGAAAAAAGCAATGGGCCGGGCTGGATTCGAACCAGCGTAAGCTTCCGCTAATGGGTTTACAGCCCATCCCCTTTAGCCACTCGGGCACCGACCCAATTCGTCAATAGTTGCGAATTTAAGGTATTGTCGTCATATTTAAGCCGAAAAACGATGTATTGTCAACATTTAATAGATAAAAAATCGAGCCAAATTCAAGCCGAATTGGGTACAGCCGGTAAAATCGGAAGGTTTTTGCACAAGGTTTAGGATTTGCTCTCATAAAATTACAGAAATCCCAAAAAACAGGCCGTGGGCTTGCCGTATCCGGCGTCTGCGAGCTCAATCCAGCTCCATCGGGAAGTAGTTTTTCGCGTTGTTGAAGCAAATGTCCTCGACCATTTTGCCGAGCAGCTCGACATCGTCCGGCAGGATTCCAGCTTCGACATCGTCGCCGAGCATATTACAGAGGATCCGGCGGAAATACTCGTGCCTCGGATACGACAGAAAACTGCGCGAGTCCGTGAGCATGCCGACGAACCGGCTCAGCAGACCCATATTCGACAGCACGTTGATCTGCTCTTCCATGCCGTCTTTCTGGTCGAGGAACCACCAGCCCGAGCCGTACTGCATCTTGCCGGGCACCGAGCCATCCTGGAAGTTGCCGACCATCGTCGCGCACAGGGCGTTGTCACGCGGATTGAGGTTGTAGAGAATTGTTTTGGGCAGCTCGTTATTTTTATCGAGCCGGTCGAGGAATTTTGAGAGCGGCCCGGCTATCTCGAAATCGCCCATCGAATCACCGCCGGCATCCGGGCCGAGGGCCTCGAACAGCCGCGTGCTGTTGTTGCGAAGCGCGCCGAGATGAAGCTGCTGGACCCAGCCTGCTTCGTAGTCCATCAGCGCCAGTTCGACCATCATCGCCGATTTGAATTTCAAACCCTCGGACGCTTTCAGGTTTCGGCCCCGCAGAATCTTTTCGAAGATCTTGCCGATTTCGGTTTCGGTGTAATTCTCGGCATAGGCTGTTTCGAGGCCGTGGTCGGAGAGCCGGCAGCCGTTTTGGTGGAAATAGTCATGGCGCTCGCGGAGCGCCGCAATATATCGGGGATAATTGGTTATTTCCATATCGCAGAGCAGTCCGAGCTTTTCGATGAACACGTTTAAGGCCGCAATGTCCTCGACGGCCATGGCCTGGTCCGGGCGGAACGCCGTGTGAACCTTAACCTCGAAACCGTCGGCGCGAATTTTCTTGTGATGCTCCAGCGTATCGAGCGGCCCTTCGGTCGTGCAGAGAAGCTTGACGTTCATCTTTCGCATTATGTTGCGGACACTGAAATCCGGCGTCCTGAGCATCTCGCTGCAGGTTTCGTAGATTTCCTTAACGGTTTTGGGGCCCAACAGTTTATCATTAACGCCGAAGGGATTTTTCAGCTCCAGATGCGTCCAGTGATAGAGAGGATTTCGAAGACAGCACGGCACGGTTTGCGCCCACTTCTCAAACTTCTCATAATCACTTGCGCTTCCGGTTATATATTTTTCCGGCACGCCGTTGGCTCGCATCGCCCGCCATTTGTAATGGTCGCCGTAGAGCCAGGCCTGAGTTATATTATCAAACCGATGGTCCGCAGCGATAAGGTCGGCCGGCAGGTGACAGTGATAGTCGTAAATGGGCATTCGCTTTGCATGTTCGTGGTAAAGAATCCTGGCGGTTTTGGTTTGCAGTAGAAAATCTTCGGTGACAAATTCAGCCATTTTACGTTCCTAACATTATGGATAGTTTCCGGTTGATTACTCTGGTTTATTCGGCTTATCCTGCTGTCGGTCTTCGGTTTCTTCGTCGCTGTATTTTTTCTTAATTTTCGGCGGCTGGTACTCCGCCATTTTTTGTGCCCAGTCGGAAACCTCGGTCTTGGTTTTTGTCAGACGTTGCGATTCTTTTTTGGGTTGTTTCTTCTCTTCCTCGCGCATCTTACGATCCCACATTATATACACGATCCATCCGATTGCCAGGGCCGGCAAGGCTACCAGCATAAATATTTTATACATTTTATTGTTCCTTCATATCTGCATAGTATCTCTAAATGAGAAAATTCAGCGCTGAACAAAATAATACACGAATAGGATGAGAAGGTCAATAACGCATATAAAGAAGTCCCGGGAGAAGCTAAATGATATGGATATCGCAGCCGAAGTCGAGGCCGGTTGTGTGCGCAGCGATTGTTTGGCTATTTTTCGTGCCGGTTGCCGGTTATTAACGTTATCGCTACCCACACTCCGCTGGCGATAACGATTAAAGCACCGATTATCACAAGGATAATAATGAGCGACTTCATTTCTCACACTCCGGATTTACTTCTTTGGATCCAATGTCCCAGTGCATACGCCAGAAGTGCCGCTCCAAGGGCCGGGATAATAATCAGCGGCGGTATCTCGACGTTTGCGGGATACACGAACTTAAATATCAACCACAGGATTATCCACAGCGTTATCGCGACAACCGTGCCGACACCCATCGATAAGATTCCGGCAAGGGGATGCGGGCGCTTGATCCAAAGGCCGATTATCAAGGTAGGCAGAATCGCCGGCGCCCAGATGGTATAGCAAATGAGCAAACCGCCGATGATGCTGGGGACGGCGACCGCGCCGGCCGCGGCGACCAATGCGATAACAATCGTCGCCGCCCGTCCGACGTTCAAAGCGGAAGTATCCGGCAATTTCACAAAAGGCTTCAAAATATCCTGTGTAAAAGCCACGGCGCCGGCATTCAGCAGCGAGTCGAGACTGGACATAACGACCGAAACCAATACCACCAGCAGAAGCGCATAGCCACCGGCGGGCACGGTGGATTTTACCATGTTCAACAGAACGAAATCTTCGCCCGTATCCGCCGGGATGATACTCCGTGCCGTAATTCCGAGTGCTATCATAACCATGAACCAGAACACGCTGAAAAGGCCCGCCAGGATAAAGCCGTTTCGCGAGACGCGTGTCGTTTTGGACGCCAGGGCCCTGTTGGCATAAGGGGGGATGAGCGTTTCCCCGAGCAGAAAGGCCGCCAGCAGGCCGATAATCTCTATAGGCGATGTCACACTCAAGCCGTTTGTCGTTGCGGCCGAAGCCTGACTGGTAAAAGTTGCCGCTCCGCCCTTCAGGCGGAAGGCCAGCACGAATAGCAGCGTGATCGGCAATAGTATGGCGAAAGAGCTGAATTGAAACGCGTCGGTTATAACGCTTGCTCTGAGCCCTCCGAATGTTGTGTATAAAGCCGTTACGGCAACGACTATAAAAACGGATGACCAGAGCGGCAGTCCGAATACATCGCGCAATACGCCACCGCCGGCCTTGGCCATCACGGCAGCGAATCCGGCGCATAAGCCGACGGAAATAATCCCGGCAAGAACCTGGCACTTCTGGTCATATTTCTGGCCTATGGCATCCCCTAAAGTGTGACATCCCTTGAGGTGCCTAAGACGCGGGGCAACAAACAAGCCGACCAGGATGTTCTGGATCGAGTATGCCAATCCTATGCCGAGAAACAGCAAGCCGCTATTAAAGCCCCGCCCGACAAAACCGATTGAAAATGCGGGTCCGACATAAGTTGCAGCGAGACTGCCGAAAACCAGCGCAAGCGGAAGCGCTCGTTTGGCCAGCGAGAACTCTTCGAACTCACGAGCGGCCCTCGCGCGCACGGCCACGAACGTAAGCAGTACTACGTAGGCCAAAACAACAGCCACAGACAAGACCATTCCCACAATTATTGATCCTATTCGACGCTCTATATATGCTATCGGTACGACGGATGGTCTGAACGGCCCCGACGATTCTCGAAATCATTTTTAACGACACCCCCGAACGCTATCTTTCGTGTCCGGATTCGTCGCCGGCTTTGTCCTGGAACGTCTCCTCCTCAAGCTCATTAATCGTCGTGTCCAGCTCGGACTCCGTACGAATCCATCCAAATCTCGCATCAACGAGAAAAGTACGGTACCACTGAATCAAATTCTTCGAAAAGTCATCATCCTTACAATAAATTCCAAACGATATTTCTCCCGCATGCGAGCCGGCTTTTCTCGGTATTTGTGGAAATGCCAGAAGAACTGCGCTTCTGGTCAGCAAAAACTCGATATCGGAGACCTGGCTGTTATAAATCCGAAGCCGGCCGGATTCGATTGCTTCAGGATACTTGCGAAACAAAAATCGTGCCGCGTTCGAAAAGCCCGGCACGCTCAGGTTCATCGCGCGGTGAATTCTTACATCTGGATAATCCTCGATAATTTCGTACAAAGCGCTGAGATAATCGTCCACAGGCTGCCTCTCCCCCTCGAAAAGCATGCACGTCCAAAGCCCGCTGTAACCGGTCGCGTCGAGCTGCTCGCCGAGCATCTGCTTGGCGATCCTGTAAGTCTGGCTTCGGCTGCCCAACACTTTCAGCCGACGTTCGGTCAGGAGTTTCGCCCACGAGGGCATCTGCTCCGGCAGAGAACCCGGCGGACAAATACCGAGCCGGGTCAGCAGTCTTAGAAATTGTTTTTGCTCCGAGCCGTAGAAGCGCCTGCCTACGACGCTGCCGACGTTGCCGTTACACTCCATCCCGTATTTCTTATGATAGCCGAACGACAAACAGTGCACGTCGTAGCCCTTGTCAACCAGCATCCTTTCCAGCTCGGCGATCATCCAGACCGCCTGCTTTTCCGGGGCCTTGTCGATCGACAGATGAACATTAGGACACAGCACGATCGGACGTTTGCCTATCAGGCCGGACAGCAGCTCAAATTCATCCGCCGATTGTTTTAACTCCTGCTTGTCGTCGTACATTTCAATGCAAACGAATATCAAAAGGACATTCCTGAAGGCAACTCTGGGCTGCGTCGATGAAATCGTGTCAGGATCGATCCTTGAAGAGCGCTCCTTGTCCTCGAAATAGCAGGATGAACACTGGTAACAATCCAGAATCATATCGGTTTCTCAGCCTTGCGTGTTTTCGTCATCGATCTGGCGCCGTTTGTTCGTCTGGCTCGCGGGGATCTTTTGGCCTTTTTCAGCCGGGATGCGATATTCGCATCGACGCGGGATGCGAACAGACCCACGTCGGCGGTCGCGGCTTTATCCGCAAATCCGACGCCGTTCAGGGCCCGCACGACCTCCGCGGCTTCCCAGAAATCATCGGAACAAGTCATTGTCTTACCCTCCTGACGAGTCAGGGATTTGAGAAAAACCGGCAGACAACCGTCACGCAGGGCTCCGGCGTAATCGCTCAGCAATTCTTGAATTTTCCGGTTCGTATCAGCCATGGTCTCGCTCCTTATAAATGCAAAGATCAAAAATCAAATATCAAAATTGATGAGCCGCTTCGCGGGCTGTTCAAACAGCATCGGCTATGCCGATTCCTTAATTTTGCATTTTGCACTTTGATTTTTGCTTTTCTTGCCATGATTCACTCTTCGTGACAATATTCATTCATCATTTTTTTCAGTTTCAAAATAGTTCTAAACTTCAGCATTTTCACCGCCCCGACCGTGGTCTTAAGCTCGTTGGCAATCGCCCTTACCGACATGCCGTCCAGCCACAGCTCGATGGCCCGCCGTTCGCGCGCCTTGAGGCTTGACAGCGCCTTGCCGAGGGCCTCTTTCAGCTCGCTCTGCGACATCGTATCGAGGGTCCCCAGCTCCGGTGCGGTCAGGTTCGATAAATCCTTCTGTGCTAAGTACAAATGCCGATTCATTCTTCTATAGACTTCCCTGAGACGTTTACGCATATAGTAAAGATACACCGTTCGCAGCAGTTGCGGCTCGTTTTCCACGTCCCGCAGGCGATCCGGCTTTTCCCATATATCTCCGTAAACATCTTCGAGAACGTCCTCACATTCAACCTCATTGCCCAAATAGCGGTACAGGTACCTGATAAACATTCCAAACGTTTCTCTTACAAAAGGCTCCATCGCCCTTCGCCGGCGATCGTCGTCCGGGGCGTTGAGTCCTTTCAAAGCATTTCGCAGCCGCCTGTTCATATAACGTCTGTTGCTCCCATCTTTTTCGTGTCGAGGGCTTCTCTTGCGTCGCGGACATCTTGCCCGCGGTTCAAGGGCGCTCGCGCCCTCGACACACAAGGCTTTTGCCCTCATATAAAAGGCATTAACTTCACTATAAGTAACAGAAATTGTACACAAAAACAAAAATTCCTTCAATAACCAATCCATTCGACTTCGCTCAGGACATGCTTTTTAATGCTGAAAAAAGGGAAATTTGTTATAATTGTCAATAAATGCGAAATCTTTTGGTCTGATATGGAAACATTATGATGGTTATTTCCGATAATATTATCGATAGGATAACTCAACGGATTGTTCACGAGGTCCATCCCCAGAGAATTCTACTATTCGGCTCCTGGGCACGCGGACAGGCTAATCAAGACTCGGATATAGATTTTTTAGTCGTGGAACGCGAACCGTTCGGCCCGACTCGAAGCCGGCGTCAGGAAGCAGCCCGCATTTGGCGGTGCCTTTCGGAATTCCGCATACCAACGGATATTCTGGTCTATTCCACAAACGAGGTATCGCAATGGAAGGATTCGGTCAATCATGTTCATTGGTATGGCGTTGAAAGAAGGAAGGATTCTATATGAATCCGGTTAATACCAAAATCAAAAGCCTGATCCTATTCTCCTTGACCATATAATCGCTCGCCATATCTGTTATTCGGAGTATAAAACAACTCCATGACCATAATTACTACAACCGCAATAATGATTAAAGCAATAGCCGTTTCCATTTTATTTCTTTAATACTGCTTGTATGCCACGGACTATTATGAGTAGTATCATTCCACTACCTATTATTATCATAGTCAAATAAATCATAAATCCAAAACCCAAACTGAATAATCGCTTGAATCTGCTCTCTTTGAATATGCTTTCTTTAAAGTCGGAGACAGACTGAGACGGCTCGCCGATAAGAGTCTCTTCAGGCTTATTCGGCATATAGATAACCGGCACAGTTGTATCGACAGCGATTGGGTTTAGATTCTGATAAGTTTTTTCAAAACCGTCGTACCTAATTGTGTGAAGATAATAGGTGTACGTTCTTCCTCTTGTACCCACACTCTTGAATCTCCGACGAGTTGCGAGTATTGTTCCTAAGGTCGATTTTCCCTGTGACTTGAACTGTGACTTGATTTGCGGTTCTGTAATGAATATTCTGATTTCTTTCTTGAGATTAATAATTCCTATCAAGGTTAATACTACCCCTATAATAATAAGCAAGAAAATTCCTAAGCCGATTGAACCATTATTGTCATCAGGCTTTTCGTCTGATTCTGTTTTTACATCTTCATTCCCTGTGTCTGCATGTCTATTGTTATCCTTCTGGTTACTTTTTTCTGCAGAGTCTTTATCGTCTGTAATCTCAATATCACGATTAGTGAGTGCACAAAATATCACATGACAAGATGACAACAATCGAAAAAATAATCCCACAATAGAAATAACGATTAGAGAGACTGTAATATTGGACTCTCCAAAGATAAGATAAACAATGACATTGAGAACAGCAACACCAAGTATCCATACAAGCGTTCCTATTAAATTGCCTCTCACAATGCTTCGTGCTTTTACCTTCATGGCTCTCTCACCTCAGTTCACTTTTGTACCTTTTCAACATTCTACTAAATGTCAGCATCAATCCCAAGGACAAATTCGGTAGAAAGTATCAATCTATATCTTAAACCGAAATCCCACTCATTATCCGCTCCAGCTTCGGCGTAGAAAGTCGATGTGTGGCCTAATTTCTTGTTAATCACGCCCATCATTTAGTCGATGAATTAAGTGCCGGAGATTTATTGCATTCTCAATGAGACTACATTGGCAGAATTGGCTAAGGCTCTTTTGTTTGCCTGTTATAACTCAGGGCGAAACTCATGTTGTCTCCAAAAGAAAAAAATAAGATTCGTGATATATGGTTAAAAACCTTTGAAGACCTGAAAAGGCACGGCATTCCGTACAATTTTACTCCACGTCAACTGGCTGGCATGTATGCAGTCGCTTCTATTTGCTACGATGAGGGCAACCACAGTCCCATGATTCCAGATTCACTATTTGACCGTCTTTGTAAATGGCTCTATCGACATTTTGATGAGTGCGTAGAGTCTGGTGCGGACAAGCTCGACCGAGATCTTCTTCATTGTGGCTCAGGAGTCGATACTACAATATTTGTTGAACCCTATCATAAGATTACAGAAGTATTACTCGGTCATGCTTGCGGTTGTATAAAATGCAAGTCCCGTAAAAGCGATGGGCCAAAAGGTGGAAGCATAAATATACCCATTCCACCTCCAACAAACGAACCAGAACCTAATCTATTCGATAACACCCCAAGCTGAGATTGTCGATTTGTGGCAGATTTACGACTTCATTCTATCTTAATTTAACACCACGAATTTTGTTACAGATTATTATCAATTGTTCGTATGCTTCCTTAACTTTAGCAAGCATTTCCTCAAGTTCTTCATGAGAAACTTTCTTTACATTCATATATTTCCAAACCTTAGTATCTTTGTCTAACTTAGGTTTATAATCTAAAACTGTAATGTATTTGGAATCCTCTTTGAGTTCCTCGGTGAACCAGTCACCATGAATGAAAAGATTTCTTTGTAGCCTAAGGTCATCTATGATTTTAAGGATTGCTTTCAATTTTTCAAATAGTCCCGAGAATTCCGAGAGGCGGAGTTCGGCGACAGATTGAATCTGTTTGATAAGTAGAGATATTGGAAGTCTGTCAAGCGTATAAGGACTTACAAGAGTATTGTCAGATTTAGTAAGTAGATAAGCAAGGTGGTCAATTAACCTGTGCTCAATTGTTGCGAAATAGATTGATATCTCGCCAAGCAAACTACATATGTCTTTTTTGCTCATTTTCTTATCTCTCTTTCTTCACACGCACCATAATATGGAAGGACTATAAGCACCTCACCTTTTATCGGCTATATATCGTAACGATTGAACTTCTTTGGGAAAAAACTGAAATGGTAAGAACAAAAGGGGTCAGGCTTTTGAGTTAGGTACTGATCCCTATTCCGCTTCTATTCTATTTTTGTGTTATTTGAGCATCTTTGTCCCGATGACCATCGGGATACATTTTTTCTCTGCATTTGCGGCGTTCTCTGCGGCTAATGAGAAATGTATGCTAAAAAGGTAGGCAGGCTTCTTCTGGTTCGAGGTTGCATTCGAGCCATTGAGATAACATGAGAGCCTGGTCGTCGAAGTCAACTTTGCAGTCGCCGTTTATGTCACCTGATAATTTGGATGTGCATCTTGCTGCTTCGGGGCCGTCGAGGATGATTGCATATATCTGCAAGTTTCTATCCCGGCTGTCCTCCCAGACTACAGTATTGCCGCTTACGGCCGGGTTGGTCTGGTCGTGAGGATTGTCGGTGATTCGAAATTCCTGCCGGGTGGTCAGGTTATAGCCGTATATGTCCCAGTCGCCGTTTCTGTTGTCCTGCCAGACGACGATGTTGCGATCGATGTCGGGATTTGTCTGCTCGGCTTCGCTCGCCGCGATTACGAACTCGACGGGATTGTTCGGGTCGGAAACGCCTGCCTTGAGCGTAGGCGAAAGGTCAGCGGCGAAAATGTCCATGTCACCGAAGTTATTATCCGCCCAGACGACGGTCTCGCCCCAGACGGCCGGTCGCTGCTGGTCCGCTTCGGCCAGCGTCACGCCGAAGTCGGCGGGCTTATTTCGCATCCAGATATCGGCGCCGAGTATGTCCCAGTCGCCGAAGTACATATCCTGCCAGACGACCGTCGTCCGATATACGGCGGGTCTTTGCTGGTCGAATTCGAAGTTAGCGACGGCGAATTCCGCCGGTCTGCCCAGGTCGGTAATATCGGCGCCGTAAATGTCGTAATCGGCCTCAGCGCCATCCTGCCAGACCACGATATTGCCGTGGATGGCCGGTTCCCGTTCGTCGTTTCCGGCTAAATTGGTAACTGCGAATATCCAGGGTTCGTTCGGATCGCTGATGTCGGCGCCCCGGATATCCCAGTCGCCCGAGCCTTCCCAGACAATATAATCCTGCCAGACGACGATGTTCTCGAAGACAGCCGGATTCATCTGGTCGTTGGCGTCGCCGATGATTGCAGAGAGCGGGTCGTCCGGATTATTCATATCCGCGATGTAAACATCGTAATCCTGGTATTCTTCGACGAACTGCTGCCAGGCGACAATGTCACCGTCGATATCCGGTGCCTCCTGGTCGTCGGTAGTCGGCCAGACGGCAAATTCCCCCCGGTCCTCCCGGTCCTCGCCGGCCTCGGCAGAATTAGCTGTCAGCATCCAGGAAAAAAACAAGCATGTAAGGAAAATCAAAACCGAGGAATTCATCATCGCAGAGTGATAATTCCGCAATTTTACATTTTGCAATTTGCAATTTGATTTCTTTTTTAGTGTGAGCGGTTTCATTGTTATACCTCCTGTTGCTGTCCGGGTGGTTCGCGAACCGCCCTTGCTTGCCGACTGCACCAATCAGCCGCGGACGAAATGCCTGAGTCCGGCACTCATACCGAGCGCACACAAACTCGTGACAACCATCACCCCGCCCATCATTTTGGAACGCTCCTGAATCGAGGCCTTGCCCGCCTTCGGAGCGGGGGCCGGATCCGGAACGAGGGCTTCACTCGCAACCGGAATCGTAGATTCGATTGGTGCCGGAGCGGGAGTTTGGGTCGCCGCCGGAGCAGGGGCCTGAATCGGGGCGGGAGTAGGAGCCTGGATTGCGACCGGTACAGGAGTCTTGCTTGCGGTTGATACCGGGGCGGCAGCCGGGGCTTTTTCCGGAGCGGGATTTTCAGGCTGGTCGTCTTCGATTTTGATTCTCTCCAGAAGCACCAGCAGAGCTGCGGCGGCTTCGGCGTTTACCATATCCCTGCCGGCTTGCATCAGCGGCTCCACCGCACGATCATGCTGACCTATACCGAGCAGTTGGTATCCCAGCAGCAGTTGCAGGTCCGCGTCGAAGCTGAACTGAGCCGCACGTTCGGCCAGCCGGTCGATATGTTTTAGAAGCGTTTCCTCGTTGGGATACAAACCTCGCGGGAAGAAAACGCCTTCCTTATCCGGGCTGACTTTTGCCAGTACATCCCGAAGGACCTCGGCGGCTTTCGAGTATTGCTCGCTCGCCAGTAGTGCCTGGGCGTAGGCGAATGGGAGAATCATATCTTCCGGCGCCAGCTCCATTGCCTTGGCGAACTTCAAAGCGGCCGTATTGTACTGAGCGACTTCGAAAGCCTTGACGGCCTCTTCGAAGTAAACGTCCGCCAGAGTCGGCTTCTGCGGCTCGGGAGTTTGCTCGGTGATGTTCTCGAAAATCTCGGAGTTGACTACCCGGTTCGGCTGATAGCCGGCGTCATCGTCGGAGTAGTAGTTATATGTGTAATAGTTGTAAGTCGTGCCGCGTACCTCGCGAGCGATAGGATAGTAGCCGTACCAGTGATATGGATGGTAGCCGTACCAGTAGTAGCGGGTATATCTGTAACCGAGAGGCCAGTAGCCGCCAAGACTGACGAACAGGTACTTGCGGTGATAGTAAGGATACACATACCGGAACGTGAACAACGGCCCGTGACTGTAACATACCGCGAAACGATACCGCGGCCAGATTGTCCTGGTGCAGATACGGTCATGATAGTCTCTATAGACGTGGTCGTGGTGATACGAGTGTCTGACCAGATGCGGCCGGTCGTGATAGACTACCCGCGACGGTCTGACCGCTTCATAACGGTGCGGGCGAGTCATACTTTTTCTCACACTGCTGATTCTTCGATCCCTGGCTATAGTTGTCCGCTCCTGCGGAACGGTTTTCCTCGATTTTCTTGGCGTACCCGTGGGCGAGGTCACACTTCGCTGCCTGATGCTCAAATCCTTTTGCTCGGCGCTGATACCGGGTCGCGTTTGTATAGTTCTGGTCCTGGTGTCCCGATCACCTATTTTCCTGACCGGCCTACCGCCGGCGCTGCCGATGGTTCGGCTCCGCTCATTATCTTCGCTGCCTCTTCCAATCGTCCGGCCGGAAATGCTTTGCGTTCCGATAGTGCCCCCGATCCGCGAGCGGGATTCTCTTACCCTCGAACGCAGGTTTCCTACAGTCTGTTTAGACTGCATCTCTGAGACCGACGGCGTTCTCCTCGCGTCCTGGGACGAGCGCGAGCGCCTTGCGGCCGAGTCATCCTCAGGGCGATTTAAGGCCGAAGAGCGGTTTGAGCTTACAGCCGGCTGCTTGGCTCCTTTGGGAGCAGCGGAGCTCCGTGTGCCGATCGAACGGCCTATACGCGAACGCAGGCTGTTCGTCGGCTCTTTCTTCGCATTTGAGAGGGACGGCGTTCTCTGACTGATCGAACGGCCTATGCGCGAAGCTACGCCTGAGCGTGCAGCCGGCTGCTCGGCTCTGTTGGGAACAGACGGCCTTGTTGTTCCGGAAATTCCTGATCGAGGGCCGATTGATGTACCTATACGAGATCTCGAATTCGCTCTTGTAGAACTCGAGCTTGACTTCGGCGAGCTCGACCGAGTCTTGGCCGGCTGCCTGCTCGAAGTAGAAATGGTCGGCGTTCTCTTGCTTATTAAGCTTTTGAAGCGCGAATTTTGGCTGGTTGTTGGTCTTTTTGTGGGGGCGGTTCGTAAACTGCTGCTCGGTCGATTACTTCGGGTCCGCAGCGAATTTGAAGTGCTGCCGGATGAGCTTCTTGTAGTGATTCTACTTCCGATCCTTGATGTAATGCTGGAACTGATGCGGCCGCTGGAGTTTCTGCTCGGCTGGTTACTCCTTGTCCGCAGTGAAGTCGAAGACCTGCTGGAGCTTCCGCGGGTTGATGAGGTTGAATTCGACGAACTCGGTCGGGAAATAGTCGGCCGGGTAATAGTCCGACGGGAGATAGTCGGGCGGGTAATAGTCGACCGGGAGGTTGTGGATCGGGAAGTTGTCGGCCTGGATATTGTGGATCGGGAGGTCGTTGGTCTGGATATTGTGGATCGGGAAGTTATGGATCGAGAGGTTGTTGGCCGGCTGGTTGTAACTCTGCTTGAAGGCCGGCTGGAACTGCTCCGGCTGGTTATAGTCCTGCTGGAACTGCTCCTGCTCGGGGCTCGGCTTGTTACGGCCCGTCCTGAGCTGCTTCTGGATGAACTTCGGCTGGATGTAGCGGTGCTTGAGCGGCTCGAAGAAGAAGCAGATTTGGAGGATGACTTTGATGCCGGCCGGCTTTTGCGATTCGATCTGCTGGACCGACTTTTCGCCGCAATTACCGGATCAGCTATAAGTGCAAGAATCAGCAGGAAAAGAACAAAAAACAAAGGACGGCAGACAGAGGATAGATTTCCGGCCCCCGACATCCGACTTCTAACTTCTGAATTCTGTTTTCTGTATTCTGTATTCTGTTTTGTCGTGAACATCATACGCCTCCTTTCTTCGGCGTTTACATCAAAACTTCTGTTCCATCTATTAAAGGCGTAAGATCGCTCCCTGGTAACAAAAATTTCCCTAAATCTGAGTTTTTTTCATTTTTTTATGATTTACCAGAAAAGCGCGGACTCCGAGTGCATCAAGTCTAATCAGGATATTGGCTAAATAAATCGTCGTCTATAAAAAGCAAGCCAGGGCGGCCGTCTGTCAGACGAACCTCAAACAGTGGGGAACTACCGGGCATCTATGTAGAGGAAAACCGAGCCCGGCTCCCCAGCGTAAATATTCACGCAATACGCAACATGAGACAGGAGTCATGGACTTGATTTCTTAATCTGCAAGCTCCCGAATCCATATATTTCTGTATCTCACCGGATTGCCGTGGTCCTGCAGCGAGATTGGCCCTTTGTCGCCGTGCGGCTTGAAGTCGGATATGGCATGCGGACCTTTCCAGCCGGTACCGCCCTGCAGTTCGAGGTAGTCATGGACGAGCACGCCGTTATGAAATACAATGAATGTCGGTTTTTTGACGATCTTTTTGCCTTTGAAAGTCGGCCTGTGAAAAATGATATCGTACGACTGCCACTCGCCCGGTTTTCTACAGGCATTGACCTCAGGGACCTCCCTGCCGTAAAGCGCGGCACACTGGCCGTCCGCATAAGTCCTGTTTTCGTAGGAATCAAGAACCTGTACCTCATATTCTCCCATCAGAAATACGCCGCTGTTGCCTCGTCCCTGGCCGGAACCCCTGACCCTTGCCGGTGTTGCAAACTCGATGTGTAACTGGCACGAACCGAACTGGCGTTTGCTTTGTATGTAGCCGGAGCCTTTAACGCACTCCATATAGCCGTCCCCCATTACCCATTTCGTCGGATTACCCTTGGTGTCGGTCCATTGCGACAAATCGGTCCCATCGAATAACACAATCGCGTCGGACGGAGCTTTGCCCGGTTCACTCTGCGTGCTCCCGGTGCCCGGCTCAATCACGGCCGGCGCAGGCCGATTCATATCATGAATAAGCCACCGGCCGGTGTCGGTCTGGACGTATTGTCTCTTCTCGCCCTCTTTGGCCTCTTGCTGAATCGCACATCCGGCGAAAATCGCAACCAGGCAAATAGCAACACATAGCAGAACTGTCCTCATTGTAATTACTCCTTTCTTAAAATTTGAATTTCCGGCAATTTCCAGCCTTGCGGTAAGGCGGGAAGGTCCCGATTGCAGAATTATATATCTATCGGGCAGAAGCGGCAAGGATATGTTTTCCGCAGATATTTTGCCTCAGCGGCAGAATGAATGGGAATGGGATTCATTGTTGAAATTGCAAATAAAAGCCCCTGCCCATGCTACCAAAAGAACTCTGGTAGAGCGGGCAGGGGCTGGAAAGAACTGCAAGTACGAAACTCACAGCCCTGTTAAATCTTCGGCCGGAATATGCTTTACAGCGTTCTGCGGCGACGCAGCCAGTTGACCAGACCCAATCCGAGACTGCCCAACAAAACAGCGCCGGGCGCCGGGACCGGATTAAACGTTACATTATCAATTGCAAACCGATTGGCAATCTGATTGTTGAAACTGATGACCGCCCGGCGAATCGGCGCCCCGCTATGCGCGAACCGGCCTTCCGACCAAATCATCAAAGGGTGCGTATCTTCTGAGAAACTGCCGAGTGACACAAGCGATTTATCGAAAAGCTGGACCTCATAGCCCGGTTTCGCCGCGTTGAAAGTGTTTAGTGCAACACCAAAGTCAAGCTGATCGGTGGGCATATCGAAATCAAGAGTGAGAATGCCCGCTGCGTTGCCCTCTAAGGATGAATCCTGCAGATAAGTAATCGATCCCGGCCCGATATCGTTATAGACTGCATCGGCCGAGGGGCTCCCGCCAACGGTGAATCCGAAAGTTACACCATTATAGTTCAAACCATCAACAGGCTGTGTCGGCAGCTCGTCGAACGTCAATGTTACGGCGGCGTTTACAGCTCCCGTTGACATTAATCCCACTAAAATGCAAGTTGTCACCAGCTTTTTCATTTTCATTACCCCCATATAATTAATTTCAATCAACATTTAAATGTCAATGTTCCGTGACAAGCCCTGACGCTATGAACAGCAAGAGCAATATGAAAGGTTCCCCCCTTGACTTATGTTACTCCCCCGCGTCTTTCCCTCATCTATCGTATAGTATTTTACCATATTGCCATATTCAGGTCAAGAGAAATGTTCTCGAATGTAGGGGATTTCGCATCTCTTGAGTGTGTGCAGAAAAGTGTATAGACCATACATAGTTGAATTTAGAGGCTGAGTTCCGAAAATAAGCGGCATAATGATTCTCAATAAGCGGTCGTCTGTTAATGCCCAGTTGACTATTGCAGCAAAGCTCGAACTGAGGTATCCTTACATAGCTCCGGCACTCGATGATATTATATAAGACGGCCGGACAATTTTAAGGAGTGATCAAGAATGAATTTGTCCGATTATTTCGAAAATGTGCGAGGTCTCGGCATCCTGGCTACGTCCGATGCGGATGGAATGGTCGATCTTGCCATTTACGCCAAGCCACATGTAATCGACGAAACTACCATCGCGTTTATCATGCGCGAGCGTCTGACGCACCAAAATCTTAAATCCAATCCGCAGGCTGTTTACATGTTCGTTGAGAAGGGAGAAGGATATACCGGCAAAAGGCTGTATCTGACCAAGATCCGGGAGGAAACCAACACGTCCGTAGTAGAGATGTTCAGAAAGAAACAGCCGGAGATTTGTGCTTCTTACGATGATTCGAATAAGTATCTTCTGCATTTCCGGATAGACGATATTCGACCCCTGGTGGGTGACTGAGCATAGTTACCGGCGACGTTAAACTTTGCCGTGATGAATTCCCGAATTATTTCTTCGCCGGAGGCTGGATATTTGCCGGGGTGCGTGCTATCATAACCGAACTAAAATTCCTGACTCCGTGCTCAGGCGAAAGATTGAAATCTTTATCGAAGAAAGGATCATTAAAATGAAAACCAAACAGAGAATCATATTGTCTATCATTCTTGTTAACCTGTTATTTGCCGCGTTCGCCCTCGGCCAGAGCAGGCGCGAGATTAATTTCCCCGATATCATGGGTTACAAGACGCTCAAGTGCGACTTCCATATGCACACAGTTTTTTCCGACGGCTCAGTGTGGCCTCCCGTACGAATCGACGAAGCCTGGAGGGAAGGGCTGGACGTAATTTCAATAACCGACCATATTGAGTACCAGCCTCATAAAGGTGATGTTCCGACTAATCACGGCCGTTCCCACGAGATTGCCGCATCGCGGGCAAGGGAGAGAAACATACTGTTAATCAAAGGTGCCGAATTCACCAGAGAGACGCCGCCCGGGCATTTCAATGCTGTTTTTATAAATGATGCAAACGCCCTGGATGTCGAGAATCTTGTTGAAGGCATCAAAATAGCCAACAAACAAGGTGCATTTGTATTCTGGAACCATCCCGGCTGGAAACCCGAACACAAGGGATGGTTCGATACCCACACCACACTTTATGAGAACAAGTGGATGCACGGAATCGAGGTCGTCAACGGCGGCTCATATTATCCCGAAGCCCATGAGTGGTGCCTCGAAAAGAATCTGACCATGATGGGAAATACCGACATCCACCAACCGGCAACCCTGCTCGAAACTTCGCCGGCCAATCACAGGTCGATGACGCTGGTGTTCGCCCGTGAACAAACTATGGAAGCCGTAAAGGAAGCCCTCGTCAAAGGAAGGACTACTGTCTGGTTCAAAGACCAGCTTATCGGCAGAAAAAAGTTTCTTAATGCAATTTTCAATGAGTCCGTCGAAATCGGCAGGCCATACAATAAATACAGAGATTCGATCTGGGTCGAGATTAAAAATAGCTCGGACATCGATATAGATCTGGAAAGAGCCGGAACGCTGGGTCCGAGACAACTGACACTGGCGGCGAATGCCACAACGATCCTGAGAACCGGAATCGGCGCCAAACCCGAAGAAGCCCCGGCACGACTTAAATTGTCATATACCGCCCGGAATTTCCTAATTGCCCCGGACAAGGGCCTGCCCGTGACATTAAACATCCGTTTAAAATAAATACCGAATAAACCAGAGTGACTAATCACTTAAAGAAAAAAGCAGATTATTATCAAGGCCCTGCCTTTTGTGAAGTCAGCAGGCAGAGTAGCAGCTTTTTATTATACTCGATTGTTTTAGCTTATCTGAGTCCGACGTCGTATTGGATATAACCTCAACTCCAGATAATTTTAACGAAGACAAAGTGTTCTTCATCATCCACAATGACCTCGCCCGGATAGTAGCCCCATTCAGGACGGATGATGTAGTGCCTGCCCTTTCTAATTTCATCCTTATACCAATCCGGCGTACTTGGATCGGGAACGAATGTTTCGTGTCCATCCTCATGGAGCTGGCCCAATTTTTCCGGATCGTTGGGAGATCTTACTCGCATCCTCTTTGCCGAGAACGTCTCGAATTCCGCGCCACGGAGAATGGGTGATTCGTCCAAAAACTGTTCGATGTCACGCGGACTCGCGCGGAATCTCAAAAACTGTTCTCCTGAAAATATAAACGACCATGTATAGCATTTGATTTCCGTCGCCGATTCGGGCAGGGGCGCCAGTTCCGCAAGGGTGAGGATTCTCTGCGCATTGACCGTGGGCAGAGATGCGTATAACTGGTATGTGCCCAGCACTACAGCCGGCAGGAGAAACAGAATAGCCCACAGTAGATTGCGCTTTATTCGCTTTTTGAATATCTCGTAAACGAGGGCCTGGTATCCAAGAGACACGCATATCAGAAAAGCTGAGCCGATCCCAGCAAGCACGGTCTTCATGACGATAATAGAGAAAACACCATTGTATATCAGCTCCAACATCTCGCGTGATGACACGCAGATAAACGAGAGAAGAACAGCGTTGAGGATGACGAATCGCCATGGAAAAGAGGACCCCATCCACGGTCGTTTTGCCTTACACATGGATCGAAAACGATGCCCGCAATTCAAACAGCGGTGCCTCCCGGCAAGCGCTATACAAGTCGTGACAAGGATCGCGAGTACTGAAAGCGCAAGTGCAATCAGTAACACCGTTTGTATATATGCTAACTGCAAAGCTGAAAGCAATACACCCAAAGGCAAAAGACTTACAAAGACGGCCACGCTAACGAGAACAAGAGTGGAGCCGATTGGTTTACGTATGAGCGAACTCTCACATTCGGGACAACGGAGCATTCCAGACGTCACCGATGCCTGCCGACTGCTTATGGAGATTTCGTTAGACTGCTCTTGACTTTCTGTTGCCGCTTGTTTTTCTTCTTCCGGCTGCATTCTGACCTGCCCCAATGGCTTCGTGACAGACCCACCACATGTCTCGCATCTTCTCGCATCTTTATGAAATCGTTCGCGACTTTTCTACAAAGTTCACAACGCGGCCAAGTGAAAGTAATGTGGCCCCGTTTCTACCGATATTCTCAATTATACTCGCATGTCTCAAAAAAAGGAACAAAAATATGACCTGTCATGAAAAAACGGGGCTATATAACAGACAATATCGAATCTCCTAAAATGGCTCACCTGTTATGTCGGCCACGGATCAGGGCAATTCGTCGCCGCACCAGAATCGGGATGTGTTTTTATCCATATGGAGCCAGTCGGCGTGGCCGTCGAAGAAAAGATTGTTGCAGCCGTCGCCGCGATGCCGTGAACGAGCGATCCGCCGGTGCAGGTTACCGACCCCCGTAGTTCCGTCCGATGCGGGCAATTGCGTTCTCGACCAGACGTCCAGAATGTTGAACTTGGAAAAAATATCCAGCTCATATTTGTTCCGAATTACCGGCCGCCACTCGCCCGCTTCGTTGTCGGCCATATAAATCCGCAGGGCGGGCGACCTGATATCACCAAGCTTGGTCGGCTCATCCTGCTGGTTGCCCTCGTTGCTGCTTGTGAGGCCCGGCTCATCCATATCCCAGGCATTTACAACATAATCCACGGTCTGTTCTGCGTTGCTGTTGCCGTACTGACCTTGCCCGTTGCGCGGAAAGGACGGGCACTGGTAAACGTCCACTTCCTGGTAATTTTGGATTCCTGTATATTCATTGCCTAAATACGGAATGAATACCAGTATCCATTTGATCTCATGGTCGAGCGCCCGCGGTATAAAATCGTCATTTTCAAAGGCGTACGCCGTCATAGCAATGCCAATTTGCTTGAGGCTGCTAAGGCAGTAAACAGTCCTGGCCTGCTTCCTGACCCGTTGCAGTGCCGGCATCAAAATGCCCATCAGAAGCGCAATAATCGCGATGACCACCAACAGCTCGATCAATGTGAACCCTCGTTGTCTATGCACGGCTATACTCCAACTGCCCATGATTAAGTGTTTAAATGACATCCACCTGTACCAATTATACCTTTTCCTTGATAAAAATCAATGAAAAAGATATCGGCAATCCAATCACAGCCGTACCAAACGCCATTGCAAGCTTAAGGATAGCGATCTCAGTTAATCGACCTTGAGCCACTCTTCAGCAAGCGAATTATCCTGAAGCCGGTTTTCCTCCAGCAATGCCATATCAAGATCATCGACCTTGCAGTCTCCATTGAGATCTCCTACCAGGGGTACATAATCCGGCAGTGACTGAGCCGCCTGCCAACTGTCGTTATACACGTTGATCGTGACCGTGTCCGAACCGCAGTATTCACCGTCAAAGGCCTCCAACTGCAAGACATAGTTGCCCGGAGCTGCCAGGGTAATACTCGTATCCTCGGCGCTCGGATCGTTAATCACGGCGTCAGGGCTGTTGGGATCGTCGGGCTCACTAACCACCGTCCACTGTCATCGTAGTGACGGAAGCGCCAAGTCCCAAGCCCAGCATATTAGCCACGGCGCCTTCGTTCGAGATAGTCGGGCCGAAGAGCAAGCTGATTCTGGGGTAGTCGGAGGATGTGGGGACTGTGCCGCTGTCCCAGTTTCCTCCCGTGCTCCAGAGTTGGTCGCCGGGGCTGTTGGACTCGGGTCTTGTTACTGGATTTTGGCGGATACCTGGCCCTCTATTAGCTTGGTTTCTTTCTCGCCGTTCCAAACGCGGATATCCGTGATTTCCACTTCTGTCTTTAGCTGGTCCGCATAGAAGACATGGAATCCGCCGCGATATGTGGCGAAATACCTGCGCGATCCGGGCATGAGCGGTCCTCGCCAGTCGTGATCGGCGGCAATAGGTGTCGCCGCCCATTCGTTCGACTCGGTCAGGATTTCATTCTGGTCGTTGAGAACCACGATTCGCAGCGAAAGGAGAGAAACGACCTCGCTGCCGTTGTTGACGACTTCAATCTTCGTTCTTAACCTTCCGTTTTGATTCGGCATCAGAGTCGTATTAGCCGTGATATCGAGCTTGCCGCTGTAATCCGGCTGGCGGCGGTCATTGAGCATGTCGGCCAGGGCCGGCGGTAACGACTTCTGCAGTTCGGGTAATCCGCGGATGGCCTGCTCGGCCAGTGAAATGAGCTCTTCGGATTTGTCGCCGGCGAAGTTCATCCCGTAAACTATCACTACCGTGCAGCTAACGATAAACGCAATAATTACGGCGCTTAGTCCCATCGCCAGTGCTGATAAGAACGTGTGTCTCTTATAAATCATCTTTGGATAATCGCCCATAATAAATACTCCTAAATTATATTTTCTAACTCATTTTGTTAGTCGTGAGCCGTGCAGAATAATTTCGTATTTTTTTACATTTTTTTAAGTATTTTGTGATTTGTCGAAAAATTATGGACAGCCGCACAGTGTTCTCTTCCGGACATTTTTTCCGGCCGATTGGCAGTTCTTACAGAGCAGTTCAAACGCTTTAAGGAGCAGGACGGGACAAGGCAAAAAAACGCAAAATATCTGGAGCAGGAATTAGCTAAGATTCCCGGCCTCAAGCCGAGGAAAGCTTACTGTGAAAAAACGAGATTCACGTACGTTACTTTTGAGCTGGATTACGACAAGAAGCACTTCAATAATATCCCTGCATCGAGGTTTGTCGAGGCGCTTCGGGCGGAAGGAATTCCGCTCTCCGGGCGAGCGAGAAGATACTTGAACGGCCGCCACAAAGAGGGGATGCTGGAGGAACATCTGGAATCTCATGCATTTCGCGTATCATTTTCGAAAGCACGGCTTAAAAAATACAGAGAATCTTTACACTTGCCGATAATAGATAATATCAGACCCAGTGGAAAAGAGATGCTTTCCATGGAAGGCAAAATAGCTTTTCTCGGATCTAATAAGGATATAGACGATATTGCGGAAGCTTTTATAAAAGTCGCGAAGAACATTGACAGGCTGACATGACGAGGAGCTTCCGATTACGAAATCAGAATGTGATATCAATAACAGATAAGCAGCTTCAGACAAACCTCGAATATTGGAGCAATAAAAATCAAAATGGAGTTTTCTAAAAGTCCCTATGTCACTCGACCATATTTCATATCAAGTGTTTTCGAATACATGAGAACTCCAAAAATGCATTTATCAGTATTGATAACGCCCTAAAAAAAATGCCGACATGCCCCGGAAAGGGGCTAACAACGCTAAAAAGCCGGATATGATAGATTATTTCCTTGAATTCCATATCGAATTTTGGTATGATGATAATTCAGGCAGAGAAGGAAGTTGTGTTTAATCAGTTAAGATGGGTTGCTTACTTAGATTGGAAAGGTTTCAAGATGGGTACATTAAGGAAAATGTGGATTGTTCTTCTCTACGCGGGACTGGTAGTTTGTGTTGTTCAGACTGCCTCGGCATCCCAGTCAACAGAGTTATTGAATTTGCCCGAGGATACAACAACGCGTTTGATTGTAAGGCAGCTAAATATCAGCGGTAACACCCTGGTATCAACCGAAGAGCTGCTCGAGTTCATGCCGGCTATTTATAACGCCTCTGATAAGCGGGATTCCGAGGCTGATAGCCAGTATCTTTATGATCTGCGGCCTATCCAAAAAGTTATATCAGATCCCGGCCGGTCCCAGGAGGTGTCGCTAAGGACTATTCAGGGTCTTACGCAATACATACTTTCCGTGTATCAAAGAAATAATTACTCCGGCATATATGTGTACGTGCCGGAAGGTGCTATCAGAGACGGCGTTGAGCTGGTGGGCGGGATTTTACCAATCAACGTTCTTGAGGCCCCTGTCAGCGAAGTCAGAATAAAATATTACGACGCCGAACGAAATGAGGTCCAGAAAGGCCGTCTTCGGCGCTCCGCTCTCGAGAGCTGGTCGCCTATAGAACGCGATAAAGTTGCCAGTCAGAAAGAGCTTGATTATCTGGTTAACCTTCTCAATCTAAATCCCGACAGACATATATCTGCGGTCGTCTCCAGAGGCGCCGAGCCGAATACACTGGCGATCCAGTACGACGTTTACGAAATAGATCCCTGGCATTTCTTCATCCAGGCGGATAACTCCGGCACGAAAGACAGGCAATGGTCTCCAAGAGTCGGCGTGATTAATACGAACCTTTTGGGTATAGACGACAGATTGACCGCGATGTATCAAGCTGCTCTGGATTCCACTTTCGATGAGAACTACTCGTTTTTCGGAAGCTATGATTTTCCGATACCGGTAATTGGTCCTCAACTTCGCCTTAATGTTTACGGCGGACACAGCGAGTTCGACATTGATCCTGAGTCCGGACCGTTTAACTTTCTCGGAAGCGGTACTTTTTACGGGGCCATACTTCGATACAATATCTACCAGCAGCAAAACTGGTTCTTCGACATTACCGGTTCTCTAAGCAACGAGGAAAGTGAGATTGACTCCTCGGCGGATGAGTTATTCGGAACCGATGTTTTTTCGAGCGAAGTCGAGATGCAACTATGGGGGATCGGGGCGAATATTCATCACAGGGATGACATATCAAATACTTCTTTAGCGTTTAACTATGTCCGGAATTTCGGCGGCTCCGACCAGGATGAGTTTTGGAATCCGGACGCTCTGCCGATTCCAAGCGGTGCTCGCGAGAACGCCGAGCGCGACTTTGCAATTTTCACGATGGCGGCCAACCACAGTCAGTATCTCGATGAAAATAAGGTTGAGCAGATCAGAGGTAATATCAGATGGGTAGAGCCGACCGAAAGATTGGTGCCGGCAAAAATGACCTCCTTCGGAGGCATGTACTCGGTCAGAGGATACGACGAATATGAAATCGTCGCCGACGGCGGAGTTTTGGCTTCGATTCAATTCGAGTACGACCTGGTCAAATACAGCCAGGCGATAGAGTCCGAAACCGTGATAAGTGATGAGCTGAAGAAACTGGCGCCGCTGGCCTTTTTTGATTTTGGCCGGGCCAATATAAAGGACCGGGTGGAAGGTGAGGAGGGAAGTAAGACGATCTACTCGATTGGCGTCGGCGCCCTATTCGAGATTGGAAATAATTTCAGCGGAGCTTTGTATTATGGCTATCCGCTCGAAGATACCGACGATACCGGCGTAGGCAACGGCCGGGTTAACGCAAGCTTGATGCTGCGCTGGTAAGTGTGTAACCAGACAAATATACTGGGGGATGAATATATAGTGCACGGACGGTAATAGATAACATTTGTTACTTTTATGAAGGGGATGGATGATGGGAAGAGTTAGAAATAGTGTGAAAGGGTATTATTGGGGGAGGTTAATAACATACTTCCTGACGTGTTGTCTGATTTTCAGCACGTCACTGCCGGTCGTCCAGGCTGAAGTTGTACTGGATGGATCCGCCATACGTGGAACTATCGACGTAACTCCGCTCTCCGGGGGCACTTCGCAAACTATAAATGCGACTGACAGAGCAATCGGCCACTTCAGCGATTTCGATATTGCGACTGGTCATATTGTCGATTGCGTCCAGACCAGTGATAGTCACAGTGCGTTATTCAGAGTAACTTCGGGAGGTCGTACGGAGATTTTCGGACAATTCAATGCCAACAGCAATATCTATTTGATTAATACCGCCGGTATTCTGTTCGCTCGGGGTTCCGAAATTAATGTCAACCGATTGGTCGCCTCCGGCCTCGATATGGATAATGCCGCATTCGATGCCGTCCTGGACGATCCCATCACCAACAAGATGGAATTCACCAGCGGCAGCGGCGAAGTGGAAAATCGCGGCACGATCTTTGGTAATAGCGTCTATCTTGTCGGCGATAAGATCTATAATCTCGGCCCGATCATAGCCCGGGACGGATTAATCGTAATGGCGGCCGGTGATCAGGTACGCTTTTTCCAGGATGGCAGCGACGTTTCAGTCGTATCGGGCCCGGGAGATACTGTTCCTGATATTCGGACTTCAAGTATAGTCAGTGCTTCTAATGGTACGATAGTTCTCGCCGCCGGCGATACTTTTTCCAGGGCTATTCGAAATGCCGGTATTATTGATGCTACCGGCGGAACAGTAACGGCCCGTGCCGCACGCGTCGAAAACTACGGTAAGATCCTTGCTGATGCCCGTTCTACTACGAGCGGTGACGGCGGCAGTATCACTCTGACCGGGACCGAAGAGGTTATAATCGGCCCGGATAAATTGGGCAACACCGGTATGGTTTCGGCAAACGCAGGAGTCAACGGCACAGGTGGAACAATAACGATAGAATCCGAAGGAACGACCGAATTTGAAGGAAATGTCAACATCCAGGAAAATTCGTTGGTTTCTGCACGCGGCGGCAGCGTATCGGGTGACGGCGGGCTTATAAAAATCACCGGTGAGACCTTTACCATTGGCGGTGATATCGATGCTTCGCCTGCGAGTACGGATTTCGAACCGGGCACCCTGATGATTGATCCCTCGAGCGTCACCATCGCAAGCGGCCAGAATCCCACCGATCTGGACCCGCCGGCAATCCCGGACGACAACACTCTTTACGAGGTGGATATCGAAAATCTCTCGGATAAAGGAACGAGTGTTGTTGTCTACGCGGATGACAGCATTACCGTGGAAGATATAGATGACGGTTCGATCAAAGGCAGCTTTGGTAATATTGAGCTTCACACAACGGGTGTTGATAGTTCCGTTACGTTCGACGACAATACGGATACTATAAGGACGACTCTCGGCGATATCGCTATGGGGTCCGGCTCGGGCGGCCTTAATATCGGCAACCTGGTAACCGGCGAGGATGGGCTGGGGACGGAACCGGGTCAGATTCTCCTTGGCGCCGACCAGGAGGGTGATATAACCACGGGAGATATAACTACCGGAGATCTAATCATCGAGGGCGGCTCGGGTCATGCTGAAATCAATGTAACCGCTTCAGGCGAGCTGACCGTCAACGGCGACGTTATTGTCGGTCGAACTTCGGCAATAGATAATATTCCCGAAGGCTCGGACGCCGAAGCCATGATATACCTGAAGGCCGGCGACCATGCGAATATCAACCAACAAGTCAGCGCCTTTGCCGATGCTACAAATCCGGGCAATTCAAAAGCCAATATTGAGATTAGCGCCGGTACAAATAATGCCGTAGAGGGTGACGCATTTATAAACGGCAACGTGTTGGCTGATGCGTCTGCAAGTGATGGAACGGCCGAGGCTATTGTAAAAGTAGAGGCCTGGGGCAAAATTGAATTTGCCGAAGGAGTCGAGCTTCACGCTACGGCCGATGATAAAGCAGCCGAGGCAACCGAGCAGACGAACTATGAAGATGACGAAGATCCGGAACCGTACGAAAGCGGAGATCATGCTCAAATTATAATCAAGGCGGAGAATAAAACCCTGACCGGATTTCCGGATATTTTCCCGGATAATCACATGGGCAGCCTTATCGAAGGCGAAGTGCTAAGCAATGACCTCGGCCCGGCGGACAAAGCAGAATTAGACACCGGCCCGAGTCACGCGGCGTCGTTTACCTTGAACGAAGACGGCACCTTCAGCTATACTCCTAAAGCAGGCTATGTCGGAGACGACACCTTCACGTACAGAGCCGTAAGCGAAACAGGTGAGGAACAGACCGAGCCAATTTTAGTGACAATCACCATAGGCAATAATCTGCCGACCGCGGAGAATGATACGGTGACGACCAGAACATCCGAAACCGTCACCGGCAACGTGCTGACCAATGATATCGATCCGGACAACGATTCGCTATTTGTGGTATTAAACGGCACCGCTCCCGAGCACGGAACATTGACGCTGAATGAGGACGGTTCATTCACCTACATCTCGGATGATGGCTTTGTCGGAGAAGACAGCTTCACATATGAACTTACAGACGGCCAACTTGATGAACTTGATAACCCCGTTGTTGTTACAGGTACCGCTACAATAACAGTCGATGAGCAGCTAATTTATATACCTCCGGCGCCGCTTCCCGAGAGGATCGAATTCGAGATTTCGGGTTACCCGGCATTGGCGAAATGGGTGGCGGAGGAGCTCGGAGTCGACGAAAGATTGATCGATATCTGGATGGTCAACACTCTGGCCTCTTCCAGGAAAATACATCCGGTCGATACTTACGCGAGGTTAAAGGCGGCCGCGATAATCCTGAAGGATTCCGACGGCGTTTATATCGGCGCCCTGACGCAGGTTATAAACGAGTTCGCTTCGAGCCTTACACCGCCGACCGAGGAGCAGATGTCATCGATCGCCGAGGCGATAGCACTCAACGGTCGCGACGACAGCCATTATGCCTTAGCCGGAAAATACCTTCGGGCACTGGCAGACTATATCGGCATCCTGAACAGGGAGATGGGTTTTTCATCCATCGAATCGGTACAATTTGTCACGGATAAATATATTAACCGATTGGCCGGGGACGAGAATGTCGGCGTAACCACCTTCCTTACGGCAAGTGCATCCGCTCTTGCAGAATAAAAAAGAAGGTTAACATCTTATTTGCGAAACTTAAGTTTGCCGTCAGGGACTTATTCAACCGTCCCTGACGGCAACTTTTTATTCGGCAGAGAATGATATTATTATTCGATAGCTTGTGCAATCGGGGCGTAAGCCACTCGTTTACGTAAGCGGATTTCTTCGGCGCGCTGCTGAAGTCTTGCCGCCTCGGCCGTGTCTCCGGTCTCGCGGTGAAGCTGAACCTGCGTATCGAGCACATCGGCCACGTTCGGGTGGTGCTCGTCAAAAATATTTTCGAGTATATCCAATGCCCTGCGGCACAGGTTTTGCGCTTCGGAGTATTTACCCTGATTTATATACACTTTTGCCAGGCCGTTAAGAGCAACCGCCTCGTGGTCACTTTCGGCGCCCTCCGAGTTTTCCAGGACTTCCAGCGCTCTTTGCAGAACATCCTCGGCCCTGCTGTATTTTTTGCTTAAGATATAGAATTGCCCCAGCCGGCTCAAGACATCGCATTCGACCACGTGCCCGGAATCATTCCGGTTTTCAATCGCGGCCAAAGATTTTTCGAGGAGCTTTTTTGCTTTAACCATGTCCCCTTTGGCCTCGTATATACTCGAAGTTACCAGCCAGAGAGGTACGAGAAAACGATGATCCGGGCCATAGATGCGCTGCTGTATCGGCAGCGCCCGGGAAATCAGCTCTTCGGCCTCGGCATAACGCTCCTGCTGAACATACAGCGACGCCATACTGCAAAGCACCCTTGTCGTGTAAAGATGGTCGGGCCCATAATTATTTTCGATAGAAGCTATTGCTTTCCTGAAATAAGCCTCGGCCTTTACATAGTCACCCTGTGCCGCGAGCAGGCGGGCCATATCAACCTTGAACGGCGCAAGGTCCTTATCGTCTTCGAGATTATATTCCCGCATAACATTTATCGCCCTGTCGAGAGTTTCCACGGCCAGCTCGTATCGGCTCTGCTTCTGGTATATCTCGCTCAGAATCCTCAATGTGTACGCCACATAAGGGTGATTTTGACTATAGATTTTTTTCTGCAGCTCCAAACCCGACCGGCACGTTGTCTCGGCCTCGGCGAGCTTTCCCTGGTTCTTGTAAAGATACGCCAGATCGAGCATACAGGCGCACATTTCGGAATCGGAGGCGTTCGTCTTTTTTGCCAGATTGAGTGCCCTCTCCAAAAAAGGCCGGGCCTTTTCGTAGCCGCCGGATGCCATGTAAACTCTTGCCATCGATCGCAGCGAACCGCATGAACGAGACATCTCCGCCGGCGACGCCCACGCACCGACAGCTCCCACAGCAAGTATAAGTGAACCAAAGAATACGAGCAGAATAATACTGTTCCGGTTCCGCCAATCCCGGGCCGACTCTCCAAATCTCGCCATTATAAAACTCTCCATCTTATGCTTAAGGCAATTAAAATCGCTAATTGTATTTTCGTACAATTTGAAACGATACTTTAGCCGCTTCGGCCATTTATCATTGCGCTACGGCATGACTTCTGGCTCTGGAAGCCGGCTATGGGCAGAGTTTGTGAGAAAATACGCCGACGAGAGTTATAGGACGTGCCGTTCCTTGTTATGAATTTGGGCTTATTTACCAAAAAAAACTGGCAAATTACCTCGAATCAGCGTATATTCGACAGTGTCGGAACATGAAATAGAGTTGCCGGCAGAAGGATCGCGGGCGTAATTCAGTGGTAGAATGTCAGCTTCCCAAGCTGAATGTCGTGGGTTCGAATCCCATCGCCCGCTTTTACACGGCTATCGTACTTTTCGCCAATCTAAAAAATGTCATAAATAATCTTATATCATCTATCAATTTTTCTTGACGGTAAGGTAGGTAATTTGGTATAAGTAAGATTAAGTAAGGCCTGTGGATTTTGTATCCTTCCGGCTTATTGATTTTAATAGTAAATGCGTTTTTTTGCGAAAAACCGCATTTAATAACAGAATAAGACCGCCGGAGCAGCGTGTTCCGGATTGTAGATTTTTACCTTAGTTGCAGGTGTTTGAATTTTAAAGGCAGGAGGTATCATATTGAAATATTTCGGACAGATTTCTTGATGGATGCGATGAAGGTAAAATTATTGGTGGTCATTTTTTTCAATTCTTTTTGAAGGAGGACTATTATGTATAGAAAATTGTTTTATTTAACTATTCTGGCTTTAGTATTGGGCATGGTTTCGACAAACGCAGCCATTGCCGCCAAGGCCAATCTCATCGGCTGGTGGAAGCTCGACGATGGTACAGGCACAATCGCCATTGACTCGTCCGGCATGGGCAACGATGGCACACTCGGCGGCAATCCGCAATGGGTCGCCGGAACCCTGGGTGGAGCGCTGGATTTGGACGGAGACGATGATTATGTCGCAATTGACGGCATAGCCGATGACCTTACTGACAACGATTTTACTGTCAGTGCATGGATGAAAACCACGATGACGGGTGACGGCAACGTGATTGGAGCTAACACTGATAGTGGTCACCAGTTCATTTTTGGCATTGACGGCGGTAATTTGCTCGTGGAAGCGGACAGCGTCAGAACGTACCCACCCGCAATCGACGACGACCAGTGGCACATGATTACGTATGTCAGAGATGGTAGTACCGCATACTTATACACAGATGGAGTACTCGTAGGTACGGAAACGCCCTCGGGCAATCCATCCGGGCAGACGCGGTGGTCAATAGGTCAGGAATGGGATAGCAGCGATTCGAGCGACCCGAGCGACGAATTCGACGGCCAGGTGGACGATGTCCGCTTCTATGACGGCCCCCTGTCGGCGGAGCATGTACTGGGCCTGTTTAACGGTATCGAACCGGCATTTGTGAAAGCATCAGATCCCGATCCTGCCGACGGTTCCATTTATCCGGATACATGGGCGAGCCTCGCCTGGTCGGTTGGAGATACTGCCGCCTCGCACGATATCTATCTGGGCGAGAATTTTGACGATGTGAACGATGGCACAGGAGATACGTTCCAGGAAAATATCGCCGCGGACTTTTACGTTATCGGCTTCTCGGGAATGCCATATCCTGAAGGTCTTATTCCGGGCAATACTTACTACTGGAGAGTCGATGAGATTGAGGCCGACGGAACAACAAAACACAAGGGTAATGTCTGGAGCTTTACTGTTCCCTCAATGACGGCCTATAATCCCTTACCATTCGATGCCGCAAAATTCCAGGCCCCGGATGTAACTCTTAGCTGGGCGACGGGCTTTCGTGCGAAGGTGCACTATGTGTACTTCGGCACCAGTTTCGACGAAGTTAACGATGCTACCGGGGCTATCCCCCAGGCGGCAACAAACTTCGATCCCGGCCCTCTTGAAGACAACTCAACTTACTATTGGCGAGTCGATGAGTTTGACGGTTCGCAAACGCATAAGGGCGATGTCTGGAGTTTCAAGACAAGGCCCACAATCACTATTACGGATCCAAATCTTATCGGCTGGTGGAAATTCGATGTAGGTTTCGGTGATGAAGCCATTGACTGGTCGGGCCATGAAAATCACGGCAATCTCGGTGGTGATCCCGAGTGGGTGGAAGGAGTCATGAACGGCGGGCTGGATTTGAGCGGCGACGATTATGTCTCCATTGACGGTGTGGTCGATGACCTGACAAGCAACGATTTTACCCTTAGTGCATGGATCAAAACCACCCAGACGGACGAGGGGAACGTATTTGCATCTAATAGTGGCAGTAGTCACGTTCTGCTGTTTGGCATTGACGGCGGGAATGTGTATGTGGACGATGGTCCGGAAACAACCTTCCCACCCGCTGTCAATGACGACGAATGGCATATGATAACGTTCGTCAAGGACGGTACAAGAATAACTATATACACCGATGCGGTTCAGGTAGGCACAATTTCAACATCCATCGACGTCACCGCGGAAACGCGCTGGTCGATAGGACAGGAATGGGACTCCAGCCCGAGCGACTTTTATATCGGCATGGTGGACGATGCACGCTTCTATAATAAGGCGCTTTCGCAGGCCGAGGTTGCGGAGCTTACCAGAGGCGATCCACTGGCTGCGTGGAACCCGAGTCCGGGCAACAACGCAATAGTGGATGTCGAAGGAGCGAAGTCACCCCTGAGCTGGTCGCCGGGAGATGAGGCGGCCGAGCATGATGTGTACTTCGGCACGGATCTGGCCGCCGTGGAGAACGCCGATAATTCCGATACATCGGGCGTCTATCGAGGCAGCCAGGCCGGAACCAGCTATACAACCGAAAGTCTCGACTGGGGCACAGGGCCTTACTACTGGCGAATCGATGAGATCAACGCGGACGCGACGATCACAATGGGCGGTATCTGGAACTTTACGGTAGCCGACCATCTTATCATAGATGACTTCGAGAGCTACGATGCCGAAGAAAACCAGATATGGTTCTCCTGGCACGATGGTCTTGGCTATGGTGCGCCGGGTGTTCCGCCTTACTTCGCCGGCAACGGGACAGGCGCCGCCGTAGGCGACGAAAACACCAGTTCGTACACCGAACAGACTATTGTTCATGGAGGCGGCCAGTCGATGCCGATATCCTACAACAATAATAAGCCGGGCTTTGCCATGTATTCGGAGACGGAATTTACGTTGACCGCTCCGCGTGACTGGACTCAGTACGATGTCGGTGAATTGTCCATCTGGTTCAGAGGCTATCCGGCGTCTGTCGGCAGCTTTGTCGAGGGCCCGGTCGGTACATATACGATAACCGGCTCGGGCGCGGATATCTGGAACCAGGCCGATGAGTTCCATTTCGCATATAAGATGCTCACCGGCGCCGGCTCGATTATCGCCAGGGTCGAAAGCGTCGATAACACCAACGTCTGGGCCAAAGCGGGTGTGATGATCCGCGAGTCGCTGGATCCCGGTTCGAAATACGCATTTGCCTGTATTACACCGGCCAGCGGGGCTTCCTTCCAGTATCGTCTCAACGCGGATGAAAACGCTGACAGCGGGACCCAGTCGGGCATTACCGCCCCGTATTGGGTGAAATTGGAACGCAGCATCTCAGGCAGCTTTTCAGCATCAATTTCGACCAACGGTTCGACATGGGCGCCGATTGAAGGTTCTATGCCGCAGTTCATTTCGATGTCTTCGAATGTTTACGTTGGATTAGCTCTGACCAGCCATGATGAGGCTCTAACGTGCGAGGCCAAACTCTCCAACGTCCAGATTGTCGGTACTGTAGGTCCGCAGTGGGCGAACCAGGATATTGGTATAGCCAGCAACGATGCTGAGCCGCTTTATGTAGCTATTTCCAACAGTGCAGGCTCGCCTGCCGTTGTAGTCCATGATGATCCCGCGGCGGCTCAGGTTGACACCTGGACCGAATGGGTCATTACGCTGCAATCCTTCGCCGACCAGGGCATTGACCTGGCCAACGTTGACAGAATAGCGATTGGTCTTGGAACCCAGGGTAATATGACGGTACCCGGCGGTTCAGGAAAGATGTTCATCGACGATATTGGTTTGTATCGGATCAGAACTGCTCAGTAATGAATGTAAACGCTGCTCCCGTTTTATGCCGGGACACGTTAACTTCGAGCAGTTGCTGGAAGAACATCAGGTTTAGTATTAGAATGGGGCCTATACCGAACAGCTCGGTATGGGCCCCTTGATTTTTTATAAACGTAGCGACCCGGTATCCCGGCGGTTATTCGGCCTCAAATATGGCCTTGATTTCATCCAATGAAACCATGCCGGTGCTTCCCAGCTTGATTTTGCCGTCGGTATCGATGAAGAAACTGCTCGGGATGGCCCTTATAGTATTGTATGGGGCCGGCAGAACACCCGGATCGAGCAAAATCGTATAATTCATTTTCGCCTTTGTGACGAACTTTTTGACCTTATCCGGATCCTCATTCGAGATGGCCAGTATTGCCAAATCATCCTCGCTGACTGTATTTCTCAACTCGATCAGATCCGGTATCTCCCTTATGCACGGCCCGCACCAGGTCGCCCAGAAGACAATCAGAATATTCTTGCCGCGGTAATCGCTCAGCTTATGCTTTTTGCCGGCAATATCAGTCAAGGTAAAATCCGGCGCCGGTTTGCCGTACCAGGATTCGAATCCGGGGCGCCAGGTCTTCGCCGCCTTAATGATTTCTTCCAGGCTGGGCCCGCCGCCGGGAAGCGGAGCCTTGTCAACCTGAGTTTTCCGGCCTGCCCAGATGCGTTTAATCTCATCAGCCGAAGCATTTACCTGGCCTTTGTCGGCGTGAAGAGCAAAGTCGATTGTGAATGAACGGCTTTGGTGCGGGGCAAGCTTCGGAACACGCCCGAACTTACGCTCTATCGACCTGTTGCGCGGAAAGCCCGTGCCCGGCTCCAGGCCCGTCACGTATCCGTCCTCCTGAGCCACCGGATTCTTCCAGAGCGTAAAGAACGGCAGCTCCCTGACCGAATACGCCATCGAGACGGCTTTATCGCCGGCGGCGTTGCGAAGCATTACTTTCGTCCGGTCGTTCTGGTCGGCCCAAAGCTGTAAACAATAAACCTGTTCCGGAAATCCCGCCTTGGCAGAGCGATAGATATTGTAATCGGAGACGTCTTTAGCCGCGTGCTCGTTGATCGGCGTTACCTGCCGCACCGGGCCGAAGAACTCGGCGCCTTTTTCCATCAGCGGCGGCCCGTAATTACTATGATAAAGAATACCGAATTCCTGCTCGATGGCGCTGCGGTTGGTTACGGTGTCGGAAATCTGCAATTCGGCGGTCCCGGGCACGGTCGAAACAGCAGTCAGTATTTCGAGCTTCGGGCCGTGCAGCAGGGTCTCATCGACCCGGCCGCGTACTGTGATACGGTAGGGCGCCTCGCGTTCGACGATTATCTCAACCGTCGATGCCGGCGTGTTGCAAATCTTGCCGTGCAAGGTCAGGTCCATCGTTGCTTTCTTGCCGGTATTGTCGATGAACTCATCGGTTCCGGGCCCTCCGAAGAACTCCAAACCGCAGCGGACCATCCACTCGTTGAAGCCCTCCAGCCAGCCCAATCCCTGCCGGCTTTCAAGGTTGATGTATTTCGGGTGGACCAGCCCCTTGACGGGCGAATCCCAGCCGAGACGCAAATCACCCATTACAACATGCTGAATCGACATCCCCCGCGTCGGCACGACATTAAAGCGGAGCTTGCCGTTATCGACCTCGATGACCTCGACGCCCTCCTGCCTGCCGCCGTGCAGGACGTATTTCTTTACCGACCACGCAACGGGGCAATCCGGCGTAATATCGCTGCTGGTCAGATTTGCGGTCTCTTTGTAGATGTTTTGTTCGACGTCGGTAAGGACCACCCGATAAGGCTCAGCCGCACCGGCCGATGAAATCACCATTATTGCTGTCAAAATTGATGTTAGCCGTAGGGTGTGCAACTTGTTGCACACGCGTTCAATTCTAACGCTTATTTCAAGTACGCGTGTGCAAAAACGGAATTTGCACACCCTACGAATTTTTCTATACTTTGCTGACATTATCGTTTCACCTTTCTATACGATTTCTCTGCCATTCTTTGTTTTACCTTTAATATGAGCGTTTTGCGATGCTTGTTCTGCACCTTTTGAAGTTAATTTAGCAAATAGACTTGTTTTTTTCAAGTACACTATTAGCCACAAAGGCACTGAGGCACAAAGGAGCAGAGATATTGTTGTCATTGCGAGGCCCGAAGGGCCGTGGCAATCTCTTGCACCATTGGCAAAAAGCACTCATCGCAGTCGATATTGGCTTTGTTTTTACCAGGTGTCAAATTACCAAGATTGCCATAAGTCATTGTGAATACTGGATTAAGTCCATTTTGCCTTTTCAAAAATTGGGTTTGTTTTTTCAAACTCCCTTTCGCAGTACGCAGAACGCAATACGCAATACGAATAAATTGGCTTTGTTTTCGCTACCAAAACCACCCAAAACAACTCAAGCCTCCATAAATCCTTACTATTACAGACTTAATGCCATATTGCCCATTTTAACATTGGCTTTGTTTTTGCAAATCATGTTGGTTATCAGGGTATCGGATTACCAGGTAGTGATTATCAGGATATCAGGTCATCAGTCAAATCTTGCCTGATTACCTGCTGTCCTGTTATCCTGCTTCCTGATTCCCTGATTGACTGATTTCCGCATTCGCTACTCAGTTTCCTTTATCATTAATCAATAGCCAATATTTAATTAGTTAGCTATTATACTAAATTCCTGACGCAAAATCAAGCATTTCCCAAAAAAATCTCCGTGAGACGTTGTTCTTTGTGCGTATTGCGTATTGTGGCTAATCATCTTAATAAATCCCTGATAAATGCTGATAAACGCGGATTTTTGAGTGGATTCTCATTATTTTCACTTTTTTTATAAATTCTCGATTTTGTAATCAACTTTAACCTCCTGAGAATCATCCTCTGCCAACATTTAACGAATGTCTCATATTTTTTACAGATTCAACAGGAAAAGTGTAACGAATGGGGAAGTATATGGACTTTTAATATAGAGAATTATGAGTGATATGAGAATAGTTTCGATTTTAGCCAAGCAGAGGTTCATGCTGCGATTATAACCAAGGCTCAGGTGATCGTACTAATATAGGGCGGTTAACCCAGTTGTTTTTGGGTGCTGAGAATCAAAATAGTTCTATATTTGCTTGTTTTGGTAAAGATAATTTGATATATTAATGTTTGTGAGATAATTATTTTGGAGGATATGACTATGTCGAAAGTAACGAACCGAACGACCTGCCTGATGATGTTGATATTCTTAATAGTGACACTGTGCACTTCTGCTGCAGGAAAGATAATCTACATAGACGACGATGCCGTCGGGGCTAATGACGGCACAAGTTGGGAAAACGCTTATTTCTACCTTCAGGATGCTTTGACCGATGCAAGTTCAGCGGAAAAACCTATCGAAATCCGAGTCGCACAGGGCGTTTACAAGCCGGACCTGGGCTCAGGCATTACAGCCGGAGACAATTTTGCCACATTCCGACTTATAAACGGCGTAGCAATTTATGGTGGTCACGCCGGCTCCAGTGAATCCGATCCTGATCAGCGCAATGTCGATTTATACAAAAGCATACTCAGCGGCGATCTCGAAGGCAATGACGTTGAGCCGGAAGAGCTCCGTGACTTATTCAGCGATCCTACCAGAAAAGAAAATAGTAAACATGTACTAATCGGCAGCTACACGGATGAAACTGCTGTCCTGGATGGCTTCACGATAACGGGAGGCAACTCGTCCGGTGCCAGCGGGGATGATGTTAGAGGCGGCGGCGGAATTGGCATCGAATCCGGCAGCCCAACAATAGTCAATTGTGTATTCACTGGAAATGGGGCTTTTGCCAACGCAAGTGCCCTGGTAAACCGCAACGGCAGTTGCCCGAATCTGATTGATTGTACGTTCAGCAATAATTTCTCTTTACATGGCACAATGGAAAATTATGAAAGCAGTCCCATGCTGGCTTACTGTAGATTCAGCAACAACTCTAACATAGGAATACGGAATAGGGATAACAGTAGCCCAATTCTGGTCAACTGCACATTCGAGCACAACAAAGATGGGATAAGCAGCCAGAGTAACTGCAATGTTACATTAACCGACTGTACATTTGTGAACAACTCAAGTCATGGGATCGATCACAAATTCGGTGGGAGACTATCGTTAACCGGTTGTGTATTTCGTGATAATTTGGGTTCTGTTGGAGTAGGGATCGATAGCCATGCAGATGAACTGATATTAACAGACTGCCTATTTGCCCACAACATAGCTCGCGGTTGGGGGCCTGCAATAAACCATGTTGGAGATAATTTTATACTTAACAACTGTGAATTTCGAGCTAATATCTCGGATGGTGATGGTACTTTGAAAGTACATGGTGGGAATTTTATCGCCGACAATTGTATCTTCTTGGGCAACGTTTCTGAGCGTGACGGCGGTGCTATTGAAATCTCAGCAAGGCGTGCTGTTATTTCAAACTGCCTTTTTGCCGGCAATGTGGCGGGCGAAAGCGGAGGAGCAATAGATGCTTACTTCAATGAATACACAACAATTCGAAACTGTACTTTCAGCGGCAATACCGCTGGGGATGGCGGCGGTTCATTGTATGTAGATAATAAGACCAATGTGACAAATTGTATCTTTTGGGATGAAAGCTCACCTGCGATAGAATTCCGGCATATCGAACCATTAATAAGCTACTGTAATGTCCAGGGAGGCTGGTTCGGTGAGGGGAACATAGATGTTGATCCTTGCTTTGTAGAGTCGGGTTATTGGGATCCGAACGGTACGCCGGACGATCCAAATGATGACTTTTGGATTAATGGCGATTATCATTTGAGTTCTCAGGCAGGCAGATGGGATTCTAAAAGTCAAAGCTGGATCATAGATGATTTAACCAGCCCATGCATCGATGCCGGTGATCCGAACAGTCCTATCAGTACTGAGCCGTTCCCAAATGGTGGGAGAGTTAATATGGGAGCGTATGGAGCAAGCGATGAAGCCGGCAAAACATATTTCGGCAGCCCTCCTTGTCAGAGGATAATAGCAGGTGACATAAACGGCGACTGCGTGGTGGATTTTGAAGATCTTATGATAATCGTTTCACATTGGCTGATGCAAGGGGATGACTTTGTGAATAAGCCGCCGACGGTTAGGTTGATTGAGCCGCAGGATGGGGATCAGATTGCGTGGCCCGGCCCCACAATTTTCCGAGCCGAGGTCAATGATGTTGATGGTCAGGTAGATAAAGTTACTTTTAAACTTCATTATGAGCTTCATAGTGAGAGTGACAACAAAAGTAGCACCTGCTCTACAACTCGCGGTCTTGATGCCCATGAAGGGACAGACGGCTGGCAACGTGAATATACCTGGCGGGGCGATATTACTGACGGTACCTGGACAATCTGGGTAGAGGCCACGGACAACGAAGGTGAGAAAACTACTTCGTCTACAATTACGGTAACCTTGTATCGTCCTTGAAAAGCCTTGGTCGAAGACGATTGGACTTTCTATATGGATGTTGTCGTACGTGATTATTGAGCGAAGTTCCTACATTTAGCAGACCACCATCACATTCTTGCGGCATTGCAAGCGTATTTCGTCCGAGCCCCGAATCTACCTGCCTGTTAACCACAAGAGCGTTGTTTTACTGAAAAACCATCGCGGGATCGGTGGAGTATCACTTCTTCTTAGATGGGATTCGTTCGGCTGCCCCTTCGGCTGTGCTCAGGACTGAAGGCTAAATCAGGACAAGTTTACAGGGTTATCCTCCTGGCCTGTCAAAAACAATGAGTAGTTGCATTTTCATGGCAAAGGTGGTTTAATGGCGGAGTTTTATTATAGTCACGTTTTTAAGGAGCTAAAAAGAATGAGCTACAAGAAATGCAAAGATCAAACATCAAAAATCGAAACAGCAGAATCCCTTCGGGATGACTTCCATAATTTTAAATTTTGCACTTTAATTTTTTATCTTTCCCTGGTTCTGCTCCTTGCCGGCGCGGGAGCTGCTCTTGCCGATGTTAAGCTGCCAGCGGTCATCGGGGATAATATGGTATTGCAGCAGGGCGGAAAAATCTCTATCTGGGGCTGGGCCGATCCGGGCGAAGAGGTTATGGCCGGCGTGAGCTGGCACAATATGAAGTGGGCGGTAACCGCGGACAAGGACGGCGAGTGGTCGTTTAAGATGAATCCGCCGAAGGCGGGCGGGCCTTACGAGATGACGATAAGCGGCAAAAACGTTATTGAAATTAAAAATATTATGGTCGGCGAGGTCTGGGTCTGTTCGGGTCAGTCGAATATGCAGTGGTCGGTGCAGTCTTCGGCTAACGCCGAGCAGGAGATCGCCGAGGCTGTTTATCCGAAGATTCGCCTTTTCACAGTCAAGCGCAAGGTGGCCGAGACGCCGCAGCAGGACTGTGAAGGAAGCTGGACCGAATGCAGCCCCGAGACGGTGCCGGACTTTTCCGCCGTGGCATATTTCTTCGGACGAGAATTACACAAAGAGCTTAACGTACCGGTCGGCTTGATTCATACATCGTGGGGCGGGACGCCCGCCGAGGCGTGGACCAGAAGAGAGGTGCTCGAAGCAAATCCGGATTGTGCGCCGATTCTCAAGCGTTACGACGATGCCGTCGCAAAGTATCCGCAGGCCATGGAAGAGTACGAGCAGAAATTAGCCGAATGGAAACAGGCTGTTGAGAAGGCCAAGGCCGAAGGCAAGAAACCGCCCCGCAGACCGAGAGCACCGTTTGGCCCGGGCAATCCTCACGCGCCGGCCGGGCTGTACAATGCGATGATTGCGCCGCTGATTCCGTACGGCATCCAGGGCGCGATATGGTACCAGGGTGAATCCAATGCCGGCCGGGCCTATCAGTATCGCACACTTTTTCCGGACATGATTAAGAACTGGCGCGAGGACTGGGGGCTGGGCGTTTTTTCTTTTATCTTCGTGCAGTTGGCTAATTTCATGGAAGTCAAATCCGAGCCGGGCCAAAGCGCCTGGGCGGAGCTGCGCGAGGCTCAGTTGATGACGTTGGCTTTACCAAAGACGGGTATGGCCGTCATAATAGACATCGGCGAAGCCGACAACATCCATCCCAAGAATAAGCAGGACGTCGGTAAGCGTCTGGCGTTATGGGCTTTGGCCAGGACTTACGGCAAAAAGCTGGTTTATTACGGACCGGTTTACGAATCCATGCAGGTTGACGGCAATCGAATTGTCCTGTACTTCGATCACGTTGGCGGCGGGCTTGTTGCAAGGGGCAACGAGCAGTTAAAAGGCTTTGCCATCGCCGGTGCGGACCGCGAGTTCGTCTGGGCCGACGCCAGGATTGAAGGCGATAAAATCGTCGTCAGCAGCGAGAAAGTGCCCGAGCCTGTCGCCGTGCGCTACGCCTGGGCGGACAACCCGGTGTGCAATCTCTATAATAAGGAGGGTTTGCCCGCTACTCCGTTCCGAACGGACGATTGGCCCGGCGTAACAGTCGATGCCAGATAAGAGCCTTTGTACAGGTAAGGACATTACTAAACCTGAGTATTCTGTGGAGTGAACCGCCCGGACATTTGAAAAAGTTATTTTTCGTTGCGAGCGAAATTCGTTTGACAAAACCGCAACGAACCTTATCTTAGACGGTTTTTGGACGTAAAAGGCACATTCAGTGCCTGTACCTGCTTACATTTTTATCAGGCGGTTCATTTTTTTCGACCTTACTATTTTGTTGTCGAATACTAACGATGGTTGACGTTCTTGCTACAGCTCTGGCCGAAGGTGAAGAAATCAATATTATCCTGTTGATCGGCATCGCCATCTTTGGTGGTACGATAGGCGCCAGGATATTCCAGCGCCTTAACATCCCGCGCATAGTCGGCTATGTCACTATCGGTATAATATTGGGGCCCCTATTCGGAATTATTTCAGAGCGAACAATTGAATACCTCGAACCTTTCAATATGTTTGCACTGGGAATCATCGGCTTTCTGATCGGCGGCGAGCTCAAGCGGGATATCTTTGTGAAATTCGGAGGGCAAGTCTTTTCAATCCTGTTGTTCGAGGGCCTGGCGGCATGCCTGCTGGTCGGGGCGACGAGCTTCGGAATAATGTGGTATTTTGCCGATTGGAAAACGGCGTTGGCCGTTGCCGTCGTATTCGGTGCTATATGTGCGGCGACGGATCCGGCTTCGACCATGAGCGTGCTGTGGGAATATAAAACACGGGGTCCCCTGACGTCGATGCTTACCGCGATTGTCGCGCTTGACGATGCCCTTGCCCTGGTGCTATATACAATTTGCGTGAGCATTGCCGGAGTCGTCATAGGGCACGGCGAGGCCGGCTTTTTCCCGGCGTTCTTTAGATCATTCTATGAGATTGCCGGTTCGCTGGCGGTTGGGGTGGCCGCAGGATTCCTTCTCAACTGGATACTGAACAGGACCGAAGAGCCGGACCGGGTTCTGGTTTTCAGCATTAGTTCGGCCCTGCTGATAATAGGCGTTGCAATAACCAGAGAGCTCGACGTCATTATCTCCTCCATGGCCCTGGGGGTAACGCTGACTAACCTGGGCTCGAAAAGAGTGCTTTCGAGTTTCGCTCTTGTGCACAGGTTTGCCGCCCCGGTTTATATTCTGTTCTTTGTTATTGTGGGCGCCAGATTGAATATTTCGGGCATAGGTCCACAGGTTGGACTGCTTGTGGCCGCTTACGTTTTCGGCAGCGTTGTCGGAAAGACTACTGGAGCATGGTGGGGGGCGGTACGATCGAAATCAGCGCCGACTATAAGGAAATATCTGGGATTCTGTTTGTATCAGCAGGGAACAATCGCCATCGCCTTGCTGCTAATGGCAACCAGCCGGTTCGATGGCGAAATCAGAGACACGATGCTTTCGGTCATCATCGCAGGTGTATTTGTTCTTCAGCTCGCCGGACCGATGTTTGTGAAAATAGGCGCGAAGAAAGCCGGCGAGGTGGGGCTGAATATTACCGAAGAAGACCTGATAAGGTCATATAAGGTAAAGGACGTTTTGGACGATAAGGTACCCGCCATATCCGCGGGTCTGTCCCTGAACGAGCTTATAAAAGTGGTCGCCAATACAAATTCCTACTGCTATCCCATCATCGATAACGCCGGCAAGCTCACGGGCATCATAACATTAGACGGCATCATGAATACCTTTGCCACTCAGGAATTGAATGACTGGCTGGTCGCTCTGGATATTGCCGAGCCGGTGATTGAAAAAGCCGAACCGCAGATGCCTCTTTCCGAAGCGCTTGAGAAAGCAAAGGAGATGGACGTCGAATTCCTCCCGGCTGTAGATCCGGACAAGGCCGAGAAATACGTCGGGATATTAAGCCTCAGGTCGGCCCACAGACGCCTTGCTGCAGAAGTGCTGGCCAGGCAGAAAGAAGCCGACGGCATGTACAGTTATGGACACAGTTGAGCCGGATTAAGACCCACGTCCGGCTGCGGATGCTGGAATAAACGAATGTTATGCATGATAATAAAAAATCAGGGCAAAAACAAAATATGAGGAATATTAATAATGAAACTGGCTGATGTTTTGCATAAAGAATGTGTCGCCGTCAATGCCCAGTTCGGTAATAAAACCGAGGCGCTCCGGGAAGTGGCCTGCCTTGCTAAAAAAAGCGGTATTCTCGATAGCCTCAGCGAGCAGGAGATTATTACCGGGCTCAAAACTCGCGAGTCGCTCGGCTCGACCGGCGTCGGCAAGGGCATCGCGATTCCCCACTGCCGGCTGAAATCGACAAAGGATTTCGTTGTGGGGATCGTGACGGTTCCGTCGGGCGTCGACTTCGATGCACTGGACGGCGAGAAGGTCAGGCTTATCGTTTATATTATTGCTCCCGAGGTGGAATCCAACAAGCACTTAAGGTTGCTCTCGGTTATATCACAAAGGCTTTTGGCGCCGAAAGCGATGGAGCGGATTCTGGCAGAGCAAACGCCCGAGGGTGTGTACGAAAATTTTCTGCGTGGCCCGGACGAGGAAATAAACGACAGGCAGCCGGCCGCTAAAAATCTGATTCACGTCTTCATACAAAGCGAGGATATTTTCAGGGACGTTCTGCAGATTTTGACCGGCATCGAATCCAGCTCTCTGGTTGTTGTCGGGGCCGAGAATGCAGGCGTGTATCTCTCGAAATTGCCTCTTTTTGCGAGTTTCTGGTCCGACGAGCCTTCCAATTTCGGCAGGATTATAATCGCCGTTGTTGACAAGAAGCTGACCAACGAGACGCTGCGTCGAATCGAGAGTGTCGCCGGTGATCTTGGTAAAGGCGCCGGTGTGATGGCAACCGTACAGGAGGTTAATTATGTGGCCGGCTCGTTGAGCACATAAGGTCAGGTATATGAAAAAATGACAGTTCTTGCAATAACAACCGATTGGTCTTTCCTTCACATCTCCGGTCTGACTCTAATAGGGGCCGCAACGATAATCTCATTCTACGTCGGCCGGCTCGCACGAATGGCTAAATTGCCGTCGCTGATCGGCTATATGTTTGTCGGGGTCATTCTCGGCCCGTCGGCCATGCATCTTTTAGACGAGCCTTCGATGGAGCGCCTTTCGTTCATCACGGAGATTGCCCTGGGATTCGTGGCGTTCAGTATCGGCTCCGAACTGAATCTGTCCTCTTTGAAGCGGCTCGGCGGAGGAATTATCTCCATCATCTTAGCAGAGTCTTTCGGCGCTTTTATTGTCGTGGTTCTTGCCGTCTTCGCATTGACTCGTGATTTGCCGCTGGCGTTGATTTTCGGATCGATGGCGCCCGCCAGCGCGCCGGCGGGCACCGTTGCGGTCATTCAGGAGTGCCGGGCGAAGGGCAGCCTGACCAAGACGCTCTACGCCGTGGTCGGATTCGACGACGGATTGGCCATTATCATTTTCGGTTTTGCGGCGGCTCTGGCAAAAAACCTTTTGATAACGGAGGCTTCGGGCGCCGCCGAAGGTATTCTTGGGGCCCTGCTGGCTCCTGCGAAAGAAATCGGCTTGAGTTTTATCGTCGGTGGAGCAGCCGGATTGTTGTTCTACCATCTGGTGCGCCGGCTGCAAAACGCAAGGGATATTCTGATTGTTGTTTTCGGCGTGATTCTTATTTGCACCGGCTTGTCTATACGATGGCATTTGTCGCTTATTTTGACTAATATGGTGGTCGGATTCGTCCTGGCAAACGCCCGGCACGAATCGTTGCTGCACCGCGTGACGGCCCCGCTGCTGGAGGTGATGCCGCTGCTGTTCGTGTTGTTTTTCTGCCTGGCCGGGGCGCACCTGCAGTTGTCGGCACTGCCCGCACTCGGAGCTGTCGGGGTAGTTTACGTGCTCGGGCGCTCGGCGGGACTGATCGGCGGGGCCCGCCTGGGAGCCGTATTCGGCCACGTGGAAGACAAAGTGAAGAAATATGTCGGGCTGGGGATTCTCTCACAGGCCGGCGTGGCAATCGGCCTGTCGCTGATCGTCAAGCATGAATTTACACTGATCGACGCCAGGTACAACGCTCCGCACGCCCTGGCAATAGGTTCATCTGTCCTGGCCACGGTTACGGCGACCTGCATCTTCTTTGAAATCATCGGCCCGATTATGACGAAGGTCGCGCTTAAAAGGGCCGGTGAAATTCCCGACGTGGAGGCGAAATAGATGAGTTTCTTGAACTGCTGAAAGCCATAAATCCAGCCGTGAATAATATGGATAATTTAGGCGAATCTCAGAGGTAAAACTGACATGATTGCTTTGATCGATGCAAATACCGGGCCTCTCGGTCACTTGAATCCGGCTTTGCTGTTCGGGCTGATTATCCTGGGCGGGGCATTCGGCTCTCGTTTGTTCCAAAAACTCCATATTCCCCAGGTTGTAGGGTGCATCGTTGTCGGCATATTGTTGGGCGATATCCTCAATGTTATAACACCACAGACCATCGAAAAACTTGCGCCCTTTACGATGTTTGCACTGGGTGTAATCGGCTTTATGATAGGCTCGGAGCTTCGGGGGGATGTATTCAAGAAGTACGGCAAACAGTTCTTTGCCATTCTGTTCTCACAGGGATTAGGGGCTTTTCTGCTTGTATTTATCGGCGGTTCGCTGGTGGCATGGCTGGCATTACCGGCCGTCCTCGAAGAAATCGACAGTCTGAACCGAATATATGCATCAATTGCAATGGGATTGGTCCTCGGGGCGATTGCCTCGGCGACGGCGCCCGCGGCAACCGTAAACGTGTTGTGGGAATACAAGACGAGGGGGCCGTTGACCGCGGCTGTTCTGGCAATCGTCGCACTTGACGACGCCCTGGCTCTGCTGCTTTACCGCGGCGCCGCCACGGGCGCAAAGGCCCTGATGGGAACGGGACATGAATCTGTTCTGAATGCCACGCTGCTGCTGTTAGGGGAAATTGTCGGTGCCATCTTCCTGGGATTCCTGGCTGGTGTGCTGCTTTTCTATCTTTTGAAATTTGTCAGGGCCGACGACAAAATTCTGGAATTTGCTCTTAGCTGCCTTCTGCTTGTTGTCGGAATCTCGATGATACCGAAGATCGACCCGATTCTTCCGGCGATGACCCTGGGCATCACGATTGCCAACTTGATGCCCCGCCAGAGCAAGGGGATGTTTAAGCTCGTCGGGCAATTTTCCCCGCCGATTTACATTTCTTTTTTCGTATTGGCCGGAGCGCACATGGAGTTCGGTAGGATCGGTTTCTGGATGATCGTCATGATCGCGGTATATGTTCTATGCAGGGCGGCCGGCAAAATGGCGGGCTCATGGTTCGGCGCCCGGCATTCGGGCGCGTCCGCTGTTGTTCAGAAATATCTGGGAATTTGCCTGCTGCCCCAGGCCGGCGTGGCCATCGGACTTGCTATTTTGACGGCCCAGCTTTTCCCCGAAAAGTATGCCGCTCTCGCTCACGTCGTGATTATGGTAGTGATGACGGCGACGTTTATCATGGAAATATTCGGGCCGATGCTGGTCAAAGTGGGCGTTCAAAAAGCGGGCGAGGTCGGGCTGAATGTGACCGAGGAGGATTTGATCAAGACATACACGGTCAAGGATGTGATGGATGCCGAGCCGACAAGCATCGCTCAGAATTTGCCGCTGCACCAGATACTCGAGGTTTTCAGCACTTCCGAAAGTGTGTATTATCCGGTTATTGACGATCAGTCCCGGATTACCGGGATAATCACTATCGCAGCGATTAAGGAGATGTTCGCGAATCAGGATGTCGCCGGCTGGCTGCTGGCCTGTGACGTTGCCGGGCCCGTGCGGGACAAAACGACGCCGGATCAGCCCCTGGAAGAGATAATGGAACAGATGAGACGCTATGATCTGGAAAATATGCCTGTCATAGGTGACGGCGATAAACTTGTCGGCACTTTGGATTACCACAAAGTGCTTCGCAAAGTCGGTGCCGAAGTTCTGCACAGACGCAAAATAGCGGATGGAATCCGGTAACGCCGTAAAATCGGAACTCAGAAACTAAAAACGCAATAGAGTATATGATGAAACGGTTTTCGTTTCCGAAAAAGAAAAGACTTGTCAGTAACGAGCAATTCAAAGATGTCTTAGCCCGAAGCCGGCGTTCGAGCAACGGCCTGCTGATACTCTACATGGCGGAAAATGATTGCGGCTATAGTCGGCTGGGCGTTTCCATCGGGAAATCCAGCGGCAATGCCGTTGTCCGCAATCGTCTTAAACGCCTGCTGCGGGAGGCATTTCGGCAAAACCAGGATAGTATTCCGGCCGGATTTGATTACGTGTTGATGATTTCGCCCCGATGGCCGAAGAAATCGAGCAGTGACGCAACCTTTAAGGTCCCGACATTCGAACAGGTCAGGGACTCGTTTCTGAGGCTGGTTAATTCGTCGCACGCTGAACGCAAAACGAAAAAATGAGGTGATTTATGACTCCGAAAGAACGAATATATGCGATACTTAACGGCGATTCTTACGACCGCCCCGCTGTAGCCCCTATTCTAATGGCGTGGGCCGCCCACTTCGTCGGGCAGAGCTACAGGGATTATTACCTTGACGGCGATGTTCTGGTTAAGGCGCAGCTTGCAGCAACACGGGCATTCAATCTTGACCAGATCAGCGCGATAAGCGATCCCTGGCGGGAGTCCGCCGCTTACGGGATGGAATTCGAATATCCCCCCGAGGGAGTGGGAAGGCCGAAAGAGGCATTCATAAAAACACGCGATGAGATATCACGGGTAAAACGATTCGATATCGAGAATGGCGAGCGGACCGCCCAGCGGATCGAAAGCGTGCGGAAAATGGCCGCCGAGCTCGGACAAACACACAGCGTCCTCGGCTGGGTGGAAGGACCAATGGCCGAGTATGGCGACCTTCGGGGCGTGGAAAACGCCATGCTGGATTTGATCGATGCGCCGGAGATATTTCTCGAAGCGGGCGAGGTAATCGTCGAAAACGCCATTGCCTTTGCACTCGCCCAAATCGACGCCGGAGCGGACATGGTCGGAGTGGGCGATTCGGCGGCAAGCCTGATTTCGCCGGCGACATACGCCGGGCTTGTCATGCCCCTGGAGCGAAAGCTGATTGACGCCATTCACGAAGCCGGGGCGACTGCAAAGCTGCACGTCTGCGGCAATATATCCAATATCGTAAAGCATATAACCGAAAGCGGTACGGACGTGATTGATGTGGACTGGATGGTCCCTCTGGCGAAGGCCAGAGAGCTTGCCGGGCCTGATGTGACTCTGTGCGGCAATTTCAATCCTACGGGCGTTTTGTTCGAGGGCACCCCGGAGGAAGTTGCCGAAGCTGCTCGGGATTGCATTAATGCAGTACCGGAAAAATTCATTTTAATGCCGGGCTGCGAGGTCCCGCCGGGCACGCCCGAAAAGAATATCCGCGCCTTCTGCCCCTGTGACGGCTGTTTGATTCGGGAAGAATTAAACTGCTGAATTTATCTGTTTATCAGTAGATAAGCTCTTATCAGCTCGGCGACGCTCCAGGCCTGGGCGAAGCAGCCTTTTGGTTTGTGAGGCTCATCGCCGTCGAATATCTCCGAGATGCTTGCGAGACAGCCGTCTTCGGTCAGGTGCCGCAGTAAAGGCTCGATGAATTGGGCGGCTTGTTTTTTCGCGGCCGGGCTGAACTCATTTACCTTCAAATATGCCTCTACGAAATGTCCGATGAGATATGCCCAGACTGTGCCCTGGTGATAGGCTTCATCGCGTTGTCTCGGCGATCCGGTATACTCGCCTTTGTAGTTCGGCGAATCAGGACTCAGCGTTCGCAGCCCGTAGGGCGTTAAAAGCTGATTTTGCACCACCTCTACAACCGAAGCCTGCTGCTGTTTTGATAAAGGCGAGAAATTAAGTGAAACTGCGAATATCTGGTTCGGCCGAAGGCTGTCATCGACCGAGCCATCCGGCAAAATACAGTCGTTCAGGTAACCTTTGGATTCATTCCAGAACAATTCACAGAAGCTTTTGCGAACCTGCTCGGCCGTCGAATGGTAACGTCCGGCGTTTTCCTTATCCCGGCCGGCGTAAAATTGTGCTGTCTGGCAAAGACAGTTGTACCACAGTGCGTTGACTTCGACCGCTTTTCCGTATCTGGGCGTGAAAGCGATATCGTCATACTTGGCGTCCATCCAGGTGAGCTGCGTTTGTTCATCGCCGGCGGTGATAAGTCCGTCGGCGTCGGCGTGAATGCCGAATCTCGTGCCCTTCCGGTAAGAATCGATAATCAAGCGGATTGTCGGCATAAGCTGCTCTGTAAAGGTCTTCGAATCGTCGGTGGCTCGCAGGTATTGAAAGGCGGCGTTGATAAACCAGAAAGAGGCATCGACACTGTTAAAGTGAATCGAATCGCTGTAGTCATCGAAACGATTCGGAATCATTCCGTCATCGGCCACTGCGGCGAAAGTCGTCAGGACCGATTTTGCCTGCTCGAACCTGCCCGTCTTGAGCAGCAGTCCCGGCAGCGATATAAACGCGTCTCTACCCCAGTCCGCAAACCAGGGATAGCCGGCCAGAATAGTCGCTCTGGCGCTATGGTTTGTCTGACCTTGCGTAATGAACTGGTCGGCTGCCAAACAAAGCACCTCGTACAAATCGTGTTTTCCCGCTTTCGAATTTTGGCCGTTAGATTGACCGTTTGAAATTGGCGGCCGGAAATCATTTATTGTCTTTTTCACCTGCCGTATCAGGTTTTTCCGGTGCTCCTGCAAGTCTTTACAGACCGTATCAATATCCATATTCGTCTTAGGCTTGGGCTTACGGCCGGTTTTCGACGGGCTGAGGCTTGCCCAGAGGACAATCTTTGCCGGGGCCTCGATTCGACACTTAAAAAAGCCGGGCGTCCACAAATCTTCCGTGAAAGCCTGGCCTCTTTCTCTGTCGTGACGATACGTGAAATTGAACCACCATTGCGGGTCCTTCTCGAAATTCGCAGATGGGCAGCGCAACATCAAATCACAACCGTTTGGCTTTTCATGGTGAACCAGCAATCCGCGTTCGGCGGATCCCAGCCATTTCGAACGCAGCGTGGCGTAGGATTTTTGCAGCGCGTGGAAGTTTCTTAAGCCGACAAAAGGGCGCGTTATAAATTCCATCGGCTCGTCGACGCGGGTGAAATTATACACGATGGCGACCGTATCGGTATCCCGCACGAGATACACGGACCTGGTCAGTTCGGCGCTCTTAAGCTCATAGTCGAAATGTACCCCTGTATCCCGTCGGAATTTCTTTAAAAAGCCAAATCCCGCCGGTGCGAATTTGTCGGCAAATTCAAAGGTCGAAAGATTAAAGACCTCACCTTTGGATATTATCATCTCCAGACAATTGGCGAATGCCATGATCCTGTGTGCCGGCGGCCTGACCGAGCCGATAAGGAGTCCGTGATAGGCTCGAGTATTGCAGCCTGCAATTGTCGAGGACGCGTAGCTGCCGCGCCCGTTCGTCAATAGCCATTCCTTCGTTAGCTGGTTATCGATATCCTGATCGGCGATTGACACGGATATGCTCGCTACTTCATCGGCTTTTTGCAATGTTAACACTATTTTACTCCAAACGACACTATCAAAAGGCTTCTGCAAAATTGAAATTAGGCATATATTATTTTAGAAAATCCCAGTCCTCTTTATACTGCGCCCCCATTATGAAGTCTCTGACAGGGTGAGAGCCAGTATTGATTCGAGTACGCAACGAATCAGGGCATTTAATCTACTGGCTGTAAATCAGATAGATTTTCAAGTTCCGTTGCCGCACCGGATAAAGGCTCGGTCGGCCCATGTTCTGGTGCGGGACAAAATCCGCCCCCGGGCATCCGGCCGGAACATCGCCTGTGCAGATGATCCAGCACATTCATAAAGTTTATATATGAATCATACGGCGAGTCATAGGGATTAAAATACTTATGCACGTCGCCGTCGGCAAAATATTTTGTGCACATGTAATAAAAATGGTCCGACGCCTGCAATTTTCGCCAGTCACCGATGATCTGCTCGTTGTTGGTTTCCTTGATTTTCTTCTCAATCCGGTAAAGCTCGTGAATCGCATTGGACTGCATTGCATTTCCAAGCCAGGCCGAGAGATCTCTTTCGGTATCGGCCCAGCTAATTATATGCGGCACGTCAACCGTGTCGGCACTGCCGTAGCATTTCACGACCTCGCTCGGAGTTTTGAAGTCGTTGTCCGGGTGCCTCAGAATCTCTTCCGGAAGATGCCGCATAAAATCGAAGATGCCGGTATCTTCCCACTGGTGTTCGCCGAATGTCTCGTAGTCCATGAACAAATTGACAACGTTGCCGTTGCCGTTGACGTTACTGACCCATCGTGAGAACTTGTCCGCCGTCAAGGGCCACTGGGGCCAGTCGCGGTTGGAGAATCTAAATGCGATGTCATCGCTGAGCGAATAGTTTTTCAGCAGGAGTTTCAGATTTTCGCAGCCTTTCGGCTGATAGACAAAATTCGGGCTTCGATAGCCCAGGATATGGTCGGCTCCTTCGGTAATTATCGCGTCGAAGCACTTCATTGACTCAATCAGGGCGGCCAAATCATTGTTGTATATAAGCTCCGTATTTCGAAATACCCTCGGTCTTTGACCGAAAAAGTAGTTGATTGCTTCGATATGCTTACTGATCTGTTCGACGAATTCGTCGTGAGAGTACAGGAAACTGAGACTGTGATAATAGGTTTCCGCCAGGAATTCCACACAGCCGGTTTCCGCCAGTGCATCGAATGTGCTCATCACTTCCGGCGAATAACGCTGGAGCTGCTCCAGCAACAGACCGGTAACGCTGTAGGCGATCTTAAAGCGGCCTTTAAATCGTCGGATAACGTCCAACAGCAGCCGGTTAGCGGGAAGATAGCATTTGTTTGCCACCTTTCTGCAAATCGAGCCGTTCTTATAGTCGTCAAAATACTGGTCGTTTTTATCGAATACGGTGTAGTGCCTCAATCTCACTGGCTGATGCACTTGAAAGTAAAAACATACAGAAGGCATAATCGTCTCTTATATATATCCCCCGGACAGTAGTTCTCTCCGTCGGGATATCGAATGGGTTTATGTTCTAAGTGGTGCTTAAACCGGAACCAGCATCTCCTCGTAGATTTTTGCACACTTGGCGGCTGCATCCTTCCAGCGAAGTCTTCGGACCTCAAAATTGCCGTGGCTTCGAAGAGTCATTTGCAGCGGGGGATATTTCAGAACGGCGATAACCTTGTTAGCTATTTCATTGACATCCCAGAAGTCAACCTTCAAAGCGTGCAATAAAACTTCCGATACGCCACTTTGCTTGCTTATAATGACCGGCACATCGTTGTCCAGCGCCTCCAGAGGAGCGATCCCGAATGGTTCCGACACCGAAGGCATCACGTATAAGTCGGCCATCTTGTATATTTTCTGCACGTCTTCACCGAGCAAAAAGCCCGTGAACAGCACCTTTTGTCCGATTCCGAGTTCTGCCGCCAACTCAACGGAACGGTGCATCAAATCGCCGGAGCCGGCCATTACGAACTTGACGTTTTCTATTACATCAAGAACCTTCTTTGCGGCATGGAGAAAGTATTCCGGTCCTTTTTGCATCGTAATCCGGCCCAGGAACAGAACAATCTTCTCATCTTTTTCGATGACGGTTTCGTCCAGAGACCAGCTCCCGTTGCGTTTGACGCCGTTATACACCACTTCCACCTTATCGGCGCTGACTCCATAGCGGTTTATGATAATATTGCGAGTGAACTGGCTTACGGTGATAACCTTGTCAGCCCGGTGCATACCCTCCCGTTCGATGTCGTAAATCATCTGGTTTACATGCTCGCCGCTGCGGTCGAATTCCGTCGAATGCATGTGTACAACCAGCGGTCTTTCGCTGATAGCCGCTACGGCGATTCCCGCAGGATAGGTCATCCAGTCGTGGGCATGGACGACATCAAACTGTTCATTCTCAGCTAATTCGGCGGCCATTGCAGCATAACGATAGACTTCCGTGTACATATCGTTGCTGTAGTCTTTTGAGGTAACCGGCTGACTGGCCGAACTGACGCTGCCGCCGTGTATTTTTTGTTTAAGTCTCAAGGTCTCTTCGATTCGCCGCTTGTAACTATTCGGAGTGGTATATGGCTGCAATGCAGAGTTGATTGTGTGAAATTTTACGTTTTTCAACTCATCAATCTTAATGGATGATGGGATTGTCCGTGAACCGGGAGTAAGTAATTTTACGTGAGTGGTATATTTACTCTCGACCATCTTGGGCAGAACAAAAGTGACTTTCATGCCAAGCTGGTCCATTGCTCGGGTAAGACCGTAGCAGGCAGTGCCAAGCCCGCCACTTATAAACGGAGGGAATTCCCAGCCTAACATGAAGACTTTCATATATTCACCAGCAAGCATAGTCCTATAATCATTCGTTTCAATAATTCACGAAAGGTCTTTTATTTATAAAACTTAAACATTTAGTTCAGAAAGCATTTGATTGCACAGCCAATCCTTTAAGCTGCCAATAAGCTCCTTCATCGGCAAGAAATCACCCAGTCTTTACCTTTACCGGCAGAAAAAACCGTATTTATACCAATAGCTATTATATAAATCGGGATTTTGCCTGAAATAAGTTGAAAAAATTTTCATAAAAATCGTGAATTTTAATGTTAATATAGCTATTTTATAGGCCGGTCACCAACTAAAATAAGCCGTTCCGCCATGAAAAAAAGCGGAACGGCCTATTTTAAATATAAAATTACCGCTAAGATGTTTAATCAAAGGTGTTAGCATAGTACTTACCCGTAAGGACCGGAAAAAAGGCCAACGGGCTGCTAACGAGGACTACAGATCCTGTGCTTTGACTGTACTTCGGCGGTTAGCCTTAGTTCGGGCTATGGCATCATCAAGCATATCATAGACCCTATCACTAATAGCTTCGAGCGCATCAGATGAGGTCATCATCTTCTTGCTCTTAATGTAAGCCTTTACTTTGCTGGCTACAATCAAAGACTCTTTTTTCTTTGCCATTCTAAAACCTCCATATTTACAAGATTAAATTGAAATAGGCCGGCGCCACATCCTAAAGCCCGGCACGTTATCACGCTTTATTACATACTACCGACGGAATTTGCAATAAAAAAAATGCTAAAACGTTAAATTTTTACAGTTAGAGGGTCGATAGTAATGAATTAGTTGCGAGAGCTCTTATCTACGGACAGATTTTTTTTCACAAGTTCACGATTTTAATAATTTATGATGTTCAATTTGACGAAAATAATCGGGTGAGAGGTTTCTTAAAAACCTATTCCGGAAAACGGGATAGACGAAGCAGGATTCCTTAGACGTAACAAGTTTGGGAATAAAGTTTGTTGTGGAGGATAACAATGGGAAAGCGTTCCAAAAAAGCTCAAAAATCACAGGCTAAGCTGGAAGGATTTGTTGTCGTTGCTTTTGCCGAGGATATGGAGCAGGCCAGGGAATATAAAACTATTCTGGAGGCCAGTGATATCACCGCTACCATAGCCGAGCAGGACGAACATGCGATTGGCTCGAAGGAGATTGCCGTAATGGTCCCGGAGGAATTTCTCGATGAGGCCCATGTAATAATCGAGTCGCAGCACGCTTACGATGATTTCTATGATTTCGCAATTGACGACGAAGATGACGGCGGCTTCGAAGGCGACTTTTTCGAGGATGAGTATTAAAATGGGAAAAAAACATACTCCAGAGCGGCGCTCGGGTGATGAGCGCAGGGACAGTGTGGTTGACCGGCGTTTGGGCCTGGACCGCCGGCGCGGGCCGGGCAGACGGCTTACTGACGACCGAAAATCCGCTGAAGAAGGGCAAATGTCCGATGAGCAGTTTGAGTTTCTCATGGCCATCGACGAATATAAGCGGCAGAATACAAGGCCCTTCCCCACGTGGACGGAGGTGCTCGACGTGATAAAGGCGCTGGGCTACCGCAAAGTGGCCGAGCCGCAATCGCTCGATGGATCAAAAAAAGCCAAGAAGTCCAAAGAAGTACAAGTACCTTTGGGAACCTGGCTGGACTAAAACAAAAGCAGACGGCGAACTAAATCCGCCTAAATAGAATGCGGAATTTCCCGCGTCCGCCGCCGCCCCGAGTCCAGGGGCCGTTGATGTTGAAACTCCGGTTCCACTGAAACATTCACAGTTCCTTCATGCCAGCTTTGCGTGCGGACCAGTCACAGAAGACGGTATTCCGGAATCCGCCGGGGCGGTTGACGCAGACCCGCTGCATCTCCCAAACATTGACTCCGCCGGGCCGTTATTAGTTTTCCCCGAGTAAAAAATGCACCGCAGCCTTTAGTTTCCTCCGGAAGTAATATCTCCATCGGTACAGCCGGGAATTGAGCTTGATCACATATCCCACAAAATTTTTCTGGATAATATTTTATTATGGCTTATCGCCTGTATACCACCTTAACGGCACATCGTCTCCCGTAGTTTCTTCTATAGCGGAAACGTGTCCGTCCAGCCAGAGAACATTAGCCCTTCCGCCGGTTCTGTCTGGGTAGGAATATCTGATATTGTGTCTGAAAATCTGCCGATATTGCCCGGCACGACCGCCGCTTCGATACTGCGTAAGATTCATAGCGCCGGGCGTATCGTTATTATGAAAACCGTCGCTGGTTCCGCATTCCGGCCTCGGCTCGGCGTGGTCGGTGCAAAAAATGAATTCTGAAAGACGGTGAATATCATTTGTATTTCGACCCCTGTTTCTCGAATGATGATTCAAACCGAACGCCGCATGCTGGATTGCTTCTTTAGGGGGAACATTAGCATATTGGTATATTAATCCTTCGGGAACACGCTGTAAACTCGGACAGCCGAAAATCTTTGTCTCTTTCAGGTAATCTATGTAGAAAATACCCCAATAAGTATCGCTGGAACCAGGCCTTCGATAAGTAATACCGTCCGCCTCATGCCATAGATGTCTATTAGAACTTCCTGTATTGGGAATCTTCCGTTCGTAGTCGTCGAGGTACATTTGCACGGCCAATCCCACGCTCCGCAAATTCGATTTGCAGGCCGACTCCCGTGCCATCTCCTTGACCCGCCGCATCGCAGGCATTAGAATTGACAATAATACGGCGATGATGGCGATAACCACTAATAGTTCAATTAATGTAAAGCCCTTAATTTTGCGTCGATTTACCCTTCCTTCATACTTCATCTTCTTCTACCTTTCAAAGTACCGTAATTAATATTAATACCGGTCAAACAATTCTTCTACGTGATATTTGAGATAATAGTGCAAAGATGGTATTGAGCACTCCCATACATTACCATCAGTGTGCTCATAGCAATTCACTCCTCATTAGGGGGATTACGTGTGCGAGATTTTTTTCTGGCGATCATGCAGCTTTTTGTTTTGATTTCCAGTATTTATGCCATTGATTGCTGTAATATACACTGGCTAAGGCCATTACTGCTTCGGCATTGTCTCTATCCC
>Ga0180434_10000362_pt1 | contig 67297 bp, 54 predicted proteins | sample SS_ome_7_FD_132453 | JGI IMG/M metagenome (GOLD analysis project Ga0180434, IMG submission 132453) | Hypersaline lake sediment archaeal communities from the Salton Sea, California, USA - SS_1_D_2 metaG | ecosystem: Environmental > Aquatic > Non-marine Saline and Alkaline > Hypersaline >...
CGAAAGTCGTTACAAGCTCCCTATATCAAGGAAATACGTCTGATTTTCATGTTTCATTGAATCTCATATACGTGCTTGAGATATCACGGTTTAAAATCGCCCACTTATACTTTAGGAAAGCCGCACGGCAGGGCCACCCCATCAGCATCACCCTTGGTGAGACGAAGTCGATCAGTCGCCTCATCGCGATCACTGATTGCATCTTCCTGAAACTTGGCGACTCTACATTCCCGGTCACTGAAGCCTTGGCTACAGGCGAACTGACTCTGCGGCAGCGCATCTGCAAGCCGGAATTCAAGGTTCTGCTGAGCGAAGAAACCAAGGAGCAATTCGTGGCATGCGCGGTGTATGAGTCAGCCACAGGGGGGCTGATGGGGTTGACGATTGATTCGAACCGCAGACTTCAGGTCATCACCATCCCTGTCGAGGATCGATTGCTCAGGAAGATCTACCGGAAACAGATCTCTCAGTTCTCAAACCCGGTGGCGCCATCTGCACCAGGATCGCCTCCACCGGGAAATTGTAGTGATCCCGAAAACCTTTCCCAAGTCTAATCTGTACCTGCGTTACAAGCCTGTACACTTCCCGCCACCACCCGCCCTGAGTAGAAAGGATTCCTCAGCAATTTCTGGATCGTTGCCGCTCTCCACCGACGTACCCGCCTGCGGCCGTCTTCCACGCCTTGCTCTTGGCCAGGCGCTCGTAGTGATGCAGCCCTCCAACTCGGCGATAGAGGCGAGGATGTTTCTGAAAAGCTGGCCGGTAAATGTCGAGGTCTCAACCTCTTCGAAGAGAATATTATTCCTGTAGAATCGCCTCGTGCAGCCCAGGAATCACCTCGCCGTCGTGTTCCACCTCTCCCCGATAGTAGGCGTTCCTGAGCATCCCCCGGATGGTGGAGGCGTGCCAGATTCCCCCCGTGCGTGAGGGGATGCCCTCCTCGTTCAGGCAGTCGGCGATCCACTGGAGGGCCCGGCCATCCTCGTGCCAAGCGAAGATGCGGCGGACGATGTCGGCCTGGTCCGGTACGATTTCGACCCCGCTCTCCCCGCGCTGGTACCCGTAGGGCAGCCATCCGCCTCCGTACCCCCCTCGAGCCATCTTCCTGCGCCGACCGCCGTGGAGCCGCTCGCAGATGACCCTGCCCTCGAACTCGGCGATGGAGGCGAGGATGTTGCGGAAGAGCTGGCCCGTGGCCGTCGAAGTATCCACGCCCTCGCGGATGTAGACCGTCGTGACCCCAGCCTCGCGCAACGCCTGGTCGATCTCGATGACGTCCTTGACCGACCGCCCGGCCCGGTCGATGGAGGGGAAGATCACGGTGGAGAACCTGCCCGCCCGGGCGCCCTCCAGGAGCCGGTCGAGTGCCGGGCGGTCGCGCTTGTAGCCGGACACGCCTTCCTCCCGGAAGACCTCGACCAAGTCCAAGCCCTTGTACTCCACGAACCGGGTGACCTTGTCTTCCTGGGCCTCGAGGCCGAAGCCGTTCCTGGCCGCCCGTTCCTGGGACACCCGGAGGTAGGCCGCGGCCCTTGTTGGTGCATCTTGATCCATATTTCCCTCCTCAACCTCGGTGGTCCTGAACAATCGTAAGTTGGAATCGGCTGCCATCAGACAGGGTGACCACCAGGCCCGCGTTCATCGTCAGCACACCTTCGTCTGAGAAACTGGTAACCCGTTCGACCTCGAAGACATCGACGCCGAGGGCGCCCTCGACCTCTGCCTTGTCGTCCTCGTCCAGGTAGCACAGGGATTCCAGGATCCCCTGCAGGCTCTCTTGAAATGCCTGTTCGTCCATTGTGGTTCTCCTTCCTACTGGTTCCGCATCTCTTCCAGGTGGTCCTCGATGAACCGGGCCGCCTCGGTCTCGGTCCATTCGTACCGGCTGATCAGGAATCCGGCGAGGACCTGTTTCAGCGTCCCCTTGACGTTTCCCAAGGTTCCGGGGAATCCCCAGTCCCTTGGCTTCTTGGCCGCCGCCTCGGAGAAGACCTCGATCTCCTGCTGGATGCAGTCCAGCAGGACGGCGATGTCGTCCCGGTGGTCGGCGTACCTCTGGGCCGCCGTCTGCTTGAGCTGCCTGCTCATCCTGCGGGCCTCGGCCTGTTTTCTGGTCTCTTTCATCTGTCCCTCCTTTCGCCTTTCATTCATGCAGGTCGTGTGCCGGTGGGGCGAACCAGGCCTAGAGATCGAAAAAGGCCGACGTCTTGGCCACGTCGGCAGTCTGTGCGAGTGCTCTAAAACCCGAGCAATGCTTCCGGTGGCGAATCCCGCCACTCGCCGGCTATTCCCCGCACCTCGAATCATCGTCCGTTTCCGGACGGCCAGGTTTCAGCATCCACTCGGCCCTTTGCCCGGTTCGAAGAGCCCGACCTCGAAAGCGCCCTGGAGCAGGCTCACCGAGCTTCGCCCGGGCGGCGGCTCCAGGCTCTCGAGCGCTGCGGGCAGGATCTTCATCAGCGGGTCCACGATGCCCGCGATCTTCTCCTCGGCGTACCGCTCGTCCTCGAGGCCCATGTCGATCCGCATCGGGTCCGCTTTTCCGTCAACGGCCAGGAGGTCCTCGAACGCGCCTCGGAAGATCACGCTCGCCTTGAAGCCGCCGGCGTTCACCACGAAGTTGATCACCGACCGACAGTTCTCGTCCGGGTACGAGAACCGCGTGTCCGTCTTCAGGCCCAGTCCATCGAGGCCCTTCTCGATGGCTCCGAGGAACCGATGGAGGTACTGGGCCGTGAAGAGCATGGCCTGGTCCCGTTCTTCCTCCGACAAGAAATCCATCACGCGCCTCCTTTCGAACACAGGAGGGCTTGATGCGTACAGGGAAGCAAGGGATTATGTGCAATTACACAAAGAGGTTAAAACGGCGGGGAAGTCGCAGATCGATCAAAGTGTCATTCCCGGCCCAAAGTGTACCGGTAAACCGGCGAAAAAATGTACCACCCCTTCCGTCTCATTTTTATCTCGTTCCCAGGGCGAAAAAGATCGGTTCATCTCATTCTTCGTTTCATTCATTTCATTCCGCGGACGGTCGGCGGCGTGGTTTAGAAGCCATGGAAAAAGCCCCCGGAGGGTTTTCCGGGGGCTTTCGGGAACGCTGGCGGGGCTATGCTTCTGGTGTTTCCGGGTCGTCGGGGAGCTGGCGGATGGACTTGCCGGTGAACTTGATGCCGATGGCGCCGCCGAGCGCGCGATCGCTGAAGGCCATGCCCATCGCCTTGCTCGGGAAGAACGACCACCACTCTTTCACGTCGGTGTTCGTGGTGATGATCAGCGAGCCGGACTTCTTCTCCATGCGGTCGTGTACCAGGCGGAAGAGGTACTCCACCTTCTCCGGCACGAACGGCATGTACGCCAGGTCGTCCAGCGCCAGCAGGGGCGCCGTGACGTAACCGCGGTAGATGCGGGCGAAGGCGTAGGACTCGCGCGCGTTGTAGAGCTTCTCCACCAGCTCGCGCGTGTTCTCGAACACCGCCCGGAAGTCCCGCCGCACCGCCTCGAAGGCGAGCAGGCGGGCGAGCCGAGTCTTTCCCGTACCCACCGCTCCGGCCAGGATCACGTTCTTGCCCCGCCGGATGTAGTCGCACCCGGCGAGATCACGGACCTTGCCGGGCTCGGCGCCGTGCTTCCTCGCGAGGTCGAAGTCGTAGTTCTCCAGGGCGTCCGACATGTCCATGTTCCCCGCTTTCACGAGCCGCTCGAAGCGGCGGTGGTCGCGCCCCATGAGCTCTTCCTCCAGAAGCGAGCCAAGGAACTCGAGGATCCCGGTACCCGCAGCCACGGCTTCCTCGTACCTCTCCTCGAACCGCGCTGCGATGCCCTTCAGCCGAAGGCTCGCGAAGAGGTTGGCCACGTCTTTTGCGCTATACTCCCGTGGGTCCATCGTCGTCCTCCTTTCCTTCTCCTCGTTTTTCCTTGCGGAAGATGCCGTCGAAGACGGATTCGTCGCCCAGTTCCATGGGCCCGAGATGAAGCCCTTTCGGCTTTTCCTGGTTCTCGTCGAAGCGTCGCATCGCGATCTGGGCCGGGAAGCGCCGGCGAAGGCATTCCTCGACGTAGGTGGATGTGAAGATCCCGTGGGCGATCGCCTCGTCCACCGCGCCGGCCACCTGTTCGACCGTGAAGTGCTCGGTCAGGGCGGAGAGGTGCTTGATGTGGATCGGGTAGACCGACTTGACCCGGCGCTTCAGCCCATCCAGGAACGCCTCCCGCCCCGGGAACAGCCTGTGGAACAGCGATTCGCACGCGTGCAGCGGAAGGTGGCGCTTCGCCCGGCGGAGCTCCGCGTAATGCGCCTCGTCCACGACCAGGCGCCCCTTGCCCTCCGGCACGTCGTGGCGCGCGACGAGGCGCCGGTCTCCGTCGTACATGCGCACCTCCACCGGCGTCGTGGCCACCGTCACCTTTCTTCCCACGTGACGCGGCGGCACCGTGTAGCGGTTTCCGGCCACCGACACCGTGCAGTCCTTGCCCACCAGCCGCTCCTCGATCCGGGCGGACAGGAAGTCGGCGGGGGGCGGCTCGATGAGCAGGTCCCGCTCCTCGAGCCACATGTCGCAGGGCCTCCTGCGCGTCGTGCCGTGGAGGCGGAAGTTCCCCGTCCCGTCCTCCTCGCCCTCGAGCCAGGCCCGGAGCTTGCACCGCAGGTCGGACAGGGACTCGAAGGCGCGGCCGGGGAAGAAGTCGGTCTCCAGGTACCCGAAGGGCCTTTCCACGCGCCCCTTGCGCTCCTTGTCGTAGGGAAGGCAGATCTTCGGCCGGAAGCCGTAGTGGGCCGCGAAGCGCTCGAACCGCTCATGCAGGACGGGGCGGTTCCCGATCCGGCAGACCACCACCGGCGTCTGGTTGTCGTACCAGATCACCGCCGGGATCCCCCCGATGTATCGGAAGGCCTCGACGTGGCCCTGGAACAGGGTGTCCTGCTTCTCGTCGAGGAAGGCCTCCACGTACTGGTACCGGCTGTAGGAGAGGATCATCGAGAACACGTGGATCACGGTTTTCCGCCCCCCGACCGACACCTCGTACGGCGACCAGTCCATCTGCCCCTCCAGCGCCGGCGGCGGCTCGTACCGGGCGAAGGCGCGCCGCGTCCGCGTCGCTCCGCGGAACTCCCGCACCAGGTCGCCCAGGATGGTCATCCCCCCGTCGTACCCCTCCTTGCGAAGGGTGCGGTAGATGCTCTTCACGCTGAGGGAGAGCTCTTTCCTGCCCACCTTGTGGGTGGACTCGGCGAGCTCCTTCACCCGCTCCCGGAAGGGATCCAGCTTCGAGGGCCGTGGCCGCGGTGGCCGGGACTTTCCCGGGGAATGCCCCAGCCACTTCTTCACCGTGTCGCGGTGCGCCCCAAGGGTCCGCGCGATCTCGCGGATCGAGCGGTTCTCCTCCGCCATGGCTCTGGCGAGCCTGGCCATGGCCTCCCTGTCCTTCATGGTCGGACCTCCTTTCCGTCGGTTCGATGTCCTGTAATGCCTCCAGCAGGAGCGACGCCTCCCGCCGGGTTCGCTTGATCGCGGAGTGCAAGACCCGCGCTTCAATCCCGTCGAGGTCGCCGGACAGTCCCCGCACCTGCTCCCGCGCCCGGCGGCATGTGCGTACCGCGCCCTCCAGCTCCTCCAGGGCCTGGGAGACCTGCGGCGAGAACCCCGGCCGGGGGGCGTTCACGGGCGGTGGCGAAGGCGCCACATGCTTGCGGGGCCGGCGCACGACCCTTTTCGCCTCCCTCGGAGAGAGGGAGAGCGCCAGGGAGACCGCCGCCTCGGCTTCGGCCACGGTGAGCCCCTCCTCGCGCGCGGACAGGAAGAGGGGCATCTGCAGGTCCCTGGGAAGACGGCTCAGGTGATAGGCGAGCGTGGGGCCGAGGGCCCCGGTCCTCAGGAACGCGAGGACCGCCGGGTCCAGCCGCGCGAAGAGGCCGGCGCGCTTCGACACCCAGGACGCCTTGCGGCCCAGCAGCTTCGCCGCGGCGGAGAGGGAGAGCCCCTCCTCCCGGCAGAGATCGGAAGCGAGCGCAGCTTCCTCGTAGTAAGTGAGTGTTCTGCGCCTCGCGTTGAGAGACAGCATCATGGCCTTGGCTTTCATGGGCTCCCAGTCCTGGATCACGGCGGGGACCGTCTTCGCCCCGGTTCTCTGGAGGGCTTCGAGCCGCTTGAAGCCGTCGACGATCTCGAAGACCCCCTCCACCTCGATCACGGTGAGGGGCTCCTCGATCTCCTCCGGCCTCCGGCGGGAGGGCCGCCCCCCGTCTTCGCCCTTGAGGTAGGCGAAGCCCGTGCGCACCTTCTCGATCGGGATCTCGGCGAGCCTCACCGGACGTCCCCCCTCGCCACGAGCCGCTCGACGGCGACGGCCGAGCGCACCGGCTTCTTCGGCAGGGCGAGGACCTGGTAGAAGGGGAAGCGGAACGCGATCAGCTCCAGCTCCTCGAGGACCCGCACGGCGCGGTCCAGTTCATCGCGCGTGAGACCGAGCAGCCTGCAGATGCGGGCCGGCCCGTAGAAGGAGACGCCGAACCGGTTGGAGACGGTGACGAGGAAGAAGTAGAGGGCGATCTCGTCCTTTTCGAGGTAGACCAGGAAGTTGTCCGTGACGATCCTCCGGTCGATCCAGGAGAAGGAGGAGGGGATCGTTCGAACGCGTTCAGGAACGATGGGCAGTGCGTCCTTCATGGGATGTCCTCCAGAGGTGCTCTTGCTTTTTGCCTTTCTGGAGGGTAATTGGAACGTTGGAATTCGTACGTTTTGAGCCGATTCGCGGGGTTCGAAGGAAAATCGGCAGGGAGATCCCGGACCCCGCGAGGGGAGCGCGAGGCCATGGCGGACATCGGGATCTATACGTCGGGCGTGACCCTGGCCCACAAACTGGACCAGGCCGAGGACGGGAAGGGCAGGGAGGCGACCTGGAACATGGGGCGGCTGCCCCAGGGGCTGGGCAAGGGGGAGGGGCCCGACCGCCTCTTCTTCGCGGCGGACGGGTGCTGGCGGGGTTACTTCGTCCTGGCCGAGGACATCCTCTACAACCCGGACGACGAGGAGAAGCCGTACTCCCTCATCTTCGACGTGACCACCTGGACCGAGATCGCTCCGGTCCCGGTCAGGAAGTTCCGGGGCTTCCGGTACCTCGACGGCATCCCGGGAGCCGAGGAGCCCGGGTAGGGATCACGCCGCCGGCCGCCGCCGATTCCGGTGGTACACTTCTCGCCGACTTCCTGAAACCGGTTACCGGCCGTTTCCGGCCGGCAGGTGGTACACTTATCGCCGGTAAGTGGTACGGATTCTCACCGGTGGTGACACAAAGCATATGGTATAATCAGGAGATTGAGTTGAAGGGCAATTTGGATAACGCAGCCTTATGATACACCCATACAACAACGCCACACAGACCCGCTGGAACCGAGGCGAGTTCAAGGTTCAGCTCAACCAGCACAATAATCCGCAACCAGTGGGGTTCTGTGACGGAAGCCCCGAGGACGTCGCCGAGCTCTCCTCCATAGCCGAAGCTGAGGGTGCTGATGACGTGAAGATCCAGAAGAAGATTCTCAAAACCGGGCGCGAAATATGGACCATAGGTGGGCCAGGGGAGCGCAGCGACTAACGATGTGCTGCACCGGAATCGGCATGGAGGTTGGAAGGCATGGATGTTCCTGGCCAGGCCGAAGTGGACAATGGGTGGACACAAGAATGGGGTCGAGCGGACACAAGATCAGGCGGGCGGAAATCCGGGAGGCGGGCGGGCTGATAATGACGCAACTTGCTTGATTATAAGCAATTGCGCCGATTCGTCGTGGCCGGTGCTCGGCCGGCGGGCTTCCCGCGGGCTTGCCGCGACGGGCGATTTTTAGGTCGCCAAATTTCCGGTCGAAATCGGCGGCGTCATGTTTTTGGGGTACCCGATGGAATCATAATTCTGATTCCCTAACGGATTTGTGGATAAGGGGTTGCGCTGTTATAGTTCCGATCTTGTGTCCACCCATGTCGCCCCAAGTCTAGGGGACAATACGCGGAACTAAAACGGAACTAAGACGTAAACCCTTGGGGCACGCAGCATGGGAAAGACACCATGTATGAATTGATAGCTATTTAACTAAACCAAGACTATTCTTCTGTTTTCTTTTGAGCTACTTCTTCTTGAAAGATGGAATATCTACAGGTAGGCCGACCCTCATAAAAAACCGAGCGAACGCCTGAGAAAGATGTTCGCGGTATGGCGGAAGAAGCCTAACTCTATCGCCAATTGTCAACGCATATTTTTTTAAGAATTCAAATGGAACGCTATAAATACTTCTGAAGTCAACGACCATAAACATTTTTAGGGGCTCATCTAGATCACATTGATTCAATAAGTGATATCCCGGCATGTCGCCCTTTCTCAAAGATTCTCTTCCCTTAGTACTTTTGAATATTTCGCTTTGCTCGCCCAGAACATCCAGGCTCCATATCGGGCAAACCAATACGAGATCTATTTTACCCTGGACTAAATCACATGATTGACTGAGAACAATTACATTATACTCATGGACTTTTGCAGGTACTTTTTCGCCAGGCTCAAATCGATCTGGGGGAATAATTACTGGGCATGAGCATATAAAATCACCCTGTTTGATTTGTTGATCAGGCGAAACCTTTTCATACCATGGATACTCTGACATTTATGGCCACCTATGAATCATAAGCGTCTGTGGGGACTGTCGGGCGGCCTTTTTCCACAGCCACGACATCAAGCACTATTGAATATTGCCTTATTGGTGACATTTTAACAAAAGGCCCAGTAATAATGCCGCTGGCTACTTCGCTCTCCATCGAAATCGTCTCTGACGTTTCTTTTGCAATCTCAAACGAGGGTAAAACCGAGGATTGATCGGATTCGATTAGATTAATTGGATGTAAATAACTCAAAATACTTTCTGTTGAAACTCTAGCAAGGAGATCGAGCAGTTTTTCAATTGGACGATCTTTATCGATTTCCCCTAGCCTTGAGCTTGGTCCTGGATATAGATCAAGGCCATATTCCAGGCCGCCATGTGCTCGTAGTGCTGCCTGATACATCATTTGAACCTCTCGAATAGGTCGCCTTCGATTGTCTTGAAAAACCACTTGTGTACAATTTCGTGAGCATCCTCAAGCCATGCTCTAATATCCTCGTTTGATTTCGGGGAATCTTCCTTTATTGATTGCACCTGTGTTTCCCAAATAACAGCAGGAACACCATCTTTCTTTCCTTTGATGAAGCGCAGATGGAGCGCCCCTTTGGGCTTGCTAGGTTGAAACGAAATTCGAGCGTCTAATCCTGATAGGGAGTTTGGAATCCCTGCTTCTTCGAACAGTGATGCGTCTGGACCAATTGAGAATTTCATAGAATTCTTAAGGAAAGCAAAAAGATCTTCATTGTCGTAATCAAACTCAACGGCATCGATATATCTCAATAAGAGGCTATTTATTTTTAGGTTCTTTTCTGCGTTGGGGTAGGCATCAAATAAAATCGCCAAAACTTCATGTATTTCCGATGAAAACGACGTCCACTTATATCCTGCAGTTTCGTTAAAAGAAATAATGCCTGGGCCAAGTTGAATCAGAGGCCATCCGTCCTTTTCCTTTCTGAATCTATGCTTAACGATATATGCGGCAATTTCGTCTGGCATCGCTGCCGCGGGCAGTTTTTCATGGTAGGGACACTTCTCGATTACCCGATCGTAAATTCTACCAATAAGAATCTGATAGTGAGGGTCGACAAGGAGGCCTCTGTCAACTTTTTCCAATTCCCAGCGAATTTCAAAAATGGCTTCAACCAGCGGTTTGTTTGTAAGTTCGATATCAGCCATGGCATTGGCTCCAATTTGTGCGTATCGACTTGTTCAAACAATCGAAGCCGATACCCCATTTCTTTTCTTCCGAAGATTATCAGATATTGGCGAGGCGCTGTATACGGCTAGGGCAAGGCTCCACATTTTATCTGCATGGTGCCTTTCGTTCTTCTCGGTATCGAACCTAGCATAACCCGCATTGGTCGATAGCTTTTTGATTGAGTGAACCTGCCCGGTCAACTCCCGATCCCTTGGAATCGAAACAGCCTCCTGCTCGAAAGCAATCTTCAAACCTACAGCAAGTGATTCCTTCACCTGACCAACCAAAGCAATCCCTTCAACGCGGGATCGAAACTCTGAACGAAGGTTCTCAGCGAGATTCATGCCGATCCCGTGGCGATCTATGCTTAGACGTCGGAATCTCAACGAGGACTTCATCATCTCCCTCAAGAAAGCCTCTTGGACCTGGAACCTTGAACGATCAAAAGACTTTCCCATTCTATAGACGAGCCTGTTTGATTTTCGCTCCAGAATCACCAACTCTGATGTATTCCTGGTCCGTCCTACATCAAACCCCGCAAAAAGGTCACCCTTGGTGCTAGAAACAAGCTTCGCGACAGAAGCGTGTGTCTCAAGATCGTCTTGGATACAAGAAAAAATGAGGTCGTAGGGGAAGTAGGTCTGGGACTCGTCGTTGTAGGAGAGCTCGTACTCCTGCTGGAAATCCTCAAGTTCCATGGTGTTGAAGATGTCTATGAGGGTGGGATGACCAAAAGACTTGACGCGTTCACCGGTTTCCAGCTTGGGGGCATCCATACGCGCCTGGATGGGGTTGATACAGAAGTCCGGACAGGCCCACCAAGGCACTCCCTGGCGAGTGAACATCGGATACTTGCGGTGTTCCTCCTTCATGATGTCATGGAAGAGATCGCCAACGGTAAGAGGGGTGGAACCGATTGTCAACTGACCAGAGCCTCTCGAAACGATCGGTACCGCAGCCACGTAGACCCCTCGCTGCTTGTGCCCGTAGTGCGCAAACTCGTCAAGATACACGTCGGCGTTATGCTTGCCACGAGGATCTTTACAAGGATGGGATATCAAACGGGAACGGAACCGTCCAGAAGAATCTTCGAACTCAAGGCTGGTCTTGTTGTCAACGACCTTCTTCCGGCGCCATTTCAGTGGCAGGGACTCGAAGAGCAGGTTCGCGTACCTGATCTTCTCGATGGCCTCCTCGAGGTTCATGGAGACGAAGATGGCCGTGTAGTTCTTGCGGAGGTGGGCCTTGGCCAGGGCCTCGGCCGCGCAGACGAAGGAGAAGCCGACGCCGCGAGACTTCTCGACTGCCCGGAACTTCAAGGCGTCCTTGAGGAAATGCAGCTGGTAGTCGGCCAGGAGGACTGGCTCGCCATCCGAATCCATGAGCCCCTGGACGAACCCCTCAGTCGTCGTCAGCCATCTCATCAGGGCTTCCGGGTCCGGCGTCTCCTTCGAGATGATTCCCGGATTCTTCATCGTCTACCTCCTCCGCCCGGGCGACAGCAGCCTCCACGACCTGGGCGGCCTTGTACCGTTCGGCGAGTTCGTTGATGTTGATGTCGGCCTTCACGGCCACGAGGGTCTGTTTCTGGTCTCCCCACTCCCCCCTCTCCCTGGCAATTAGCTTGCAGAGTTCCCGGACCTCGGAGAGGAGCGCTTTTGCGTCGGCCGCGGTCTTCGCCTTCAGGGTGGGGAACGACTCCTTGATCTTGGCCACGGCGAGCCTGGCGAGTTCCTCGTAGGTCTTGAGCCGCTCTTCCTTCACCAGCAAGCCGAACTGCATGTCGGCGTCGGCCTTCTCCCTCCAAGCCTTCTCGAGGTCGGCCTGCCAGCCGGGGTGCTTCCGGCCCTGGGCATCGACCCACCCCTTCTCCCAGCGAGAGATCGTCTTGGCCGACACGCCGACTTCCTGGGCGATGGCTTTGAGGGACCGCCGCTCCAGCCGGAGTCTGAAGGCCTTCTCCCTCTTCTTGGCCGGGATCTTCCTCATCGGATACCTCCTTCCGCCCTGGGCCGCCCCAGGACGCCCACGTTGGCCCGTGTTGCGCGTTCCGGGGACGCCGGCAGGACAATGCCAACCGGGCGCCCCCGTTCGACACGGGCCGCCTGTCTCAACCATTGCCCCCGGGCATCCGGTCCAGGATGGCCCTCTCAAAGGCCGCATGAGCCTCCCGGTCAATGGGATTGAAGAAAAAGTGTCGCCTGTCTCGCGCCGACATCTGGCTCGGAAACGTCAGGAACACCTTCCCTTCGGCGGTCTCGTGAATCTGGATTCCGTTGAGAAACAGGCACCCGTTCACGAGGCACGATGCCCATCCGAGCAGGGACCCGGGCGGGTCGTCCAGGAGCTGGACCTTCACCTCGGTGATTTCCAGGGGCCTCGTTTCCTGCCTCCGGCTTCCCCTCCTGGGTCGTGGGGCTCGGTTTCGCGTCTCCACATCCATGGCGGTCTCCTTCATGCCTGTCTTCGATTCCAAGAGCCTTCCATTGCCCCCGCGGCACGATCCATCCGTTGAACTCCTTCTTGAGCATGTGGGCCTGCCTGATGAACTCCGGGTCGCCGGCGCTGCTCTGCTCGAGGTCCTCGATCTCAGGCGGAAAGTAGAGGACCTTGTCCGGGTGCGCCTCACGCGCTGCCTTCCGGTCTTTCTTGTGCAGGACGAGGACTATCCACTCCCCTCCAAGGAGGGCGGACTCGATGACGAACCACCGTCGTCCCCCGTCCTCCTGCTGGGCCGGTCCGTCTTGCGGCGTCGCGGTCGGGGGGGCCTTCGCTGCTTCCGGCCTGTCGTCTGCGAGGTTCTTCAGGTCCATTGGTGGGTCCGCCTACTTTGCCTCATTTCAGGGTCAGGTTTCCGTGGGGGTCAGGTTCATATATGTTGTGGCACAAGGAGTTAGATACGATTCTGTGCCTAACCTGACCCCCGAGAGCCCCTTCCTTTACTTATCGTGGGAACGAGTCACTCCTCTCTGTTTATAAGTGGGTTCCCTTTTTCCAGTTGCGGGTCAGGTTTGGGCCGAAATTGCACTTAACTCGTTGTCCTCCAACGGGTTCAAACCTGACCCCCAACCTCCGTCTTCCAGGAATCCCGGGTGCTTTTTGATGAACCGCGCGAGGTAGTTCCGGCAGTCACTGTGCACGTAGGAGGCTTCATGCCAAGGTTGCTTGACGTTCTGGCGAGATAGCGCTACTATATACCTACTTTTATAGTTGATTTGTCAAGTATAGGTTTATTGACAGTCACGCTATAAAGTGCTATTTATATGGGTACTATGTCGCTACCCAGTCAAAATCTTCGGCAAAACAGGGTGAACGCCTTCTTCGCACAACACGCCGTTTTCACGGTGGGCGAGCTGGACCGGTTCCTTGCCGGGCGGGGATCGGCAAATACAAACACCCGGAAAGCGCTCCTGACCTACCACCGGAACCGGGGACGGGTCATCCCGGTGCGCCGCGGCTTGTACGCCACGGTCCCCGAAGGCGCGGATCCTGCCACGTTTCCCGTCGATCCCTTTCTCGTCGCCGCGAAACTCGCCGACGATGCGGTCCTCGCCTATCACACGGCCCTGGAATTCCACGGTAAAGCCCATTCGGTCCATACGAAACTCCGATATGTTTCCGCGAAGAGGTCTCTTCCCCTGCGATTCCAATCGCATGACTACGAACGCGCCCCGGTGCCGAACGGATTGCTCGCGAGGAAAGCGGGAATGACTGGGGTGGTCCGGCGAAAAATCTCAGGCGTGGAATTGCGCGTCGCCGGCCTGGAGCGAACGCTGGTCGACGTGCTCGACCGGCCGGATCTCACGGGGAGTTGGGAGGAGATATGGCGGTCCCTGGAATCCGTGGAATTCTTCGACCTGGATTCCGTTGTCGAGTACGCTCGTCTTCTGGACAACGCCACCACGGCCGCGAAGGTCGGTTTCTTCCTCGAGGAACACAAGGAAACACTGATGGTCGAGGCGTCGCACCTCGCCCCCCTGCAGGAGATGCGCCCCCGGCAGCCGCACTACCTGGAACGGGGAAAACGCAAGGGCGGGCGGTGGATCAAGGCGTGGAATCTGATCGTTCCCGACAGTGTCTTGAACAAGTCCTGGGAGGGTGATTCTTGATTTTCTCCCCTTCGGAAATCCTGCCCGTTGCCCAGTCCACGGGTTTCAGAGCGGACATGGTCGAGAAGGTAGCCCACCTGCTGCGCCTTCTCGACGGATTCAACGCGCACCCCTTTCTCAAGGGGAAGTGGGTTCTGAAAGGCGGGACCGCCCTGAACCTCTTTCTGGCCGACCTGCCCAGATTATCGGTGGACATCGATCTGAACTACACCGGCGCGCTGGGTCGCGACGAGATGCTCGCGGAACGTCCCGGAATCGAGCAGGCGTGCCAGGCCGTGTTTTCACGGGAGGGATTCGCGATCAAGAAGGTGCCGGCCGATCACGCGGGAGGGAAGTGGCGATTGCAGTACCGAGGTTTCTCGGGACGTTCGGGCAATCTCGAGGTGGATCTGAATTTCATGTACAGGCAGCCCCTGTGGGATGTCCTCTCCCTGGATTCCCGCGCCTTCGGCGACTTCCAGGCGAAGAACGTCCCCGTTCTTGACCTGCACGAGCTCGCCGCTGGAAAGCTCGCGGCGCTGTTCGCCCGGGGGCAAGCGCGAGACCTCTTCGATTGCCATCGAATCCTGCAGATGAAGGACCTGGATGCGCAGCGCCTGCGCATCGCCTTCGTTGTCTACGGCGCGATGAACCGGAAAGACTGGCGCACGGTCTCATTGGAGGATGTGGGCGTCGATGCTGCCGAGATCGCCCGCAAGCTGCTTCCCACCCTGCGCGGAGGATCCTACGATTCAAAATCGGAAGCGGCGCAATTCGGGGAACGCCTCGTGCGTGAATGCCGGTCCCTCCTCTCCGCCGTGCTCCCCTTCTCGGATTCGGAAAAGGCCTTTCTGGACCGGTTGCTGGACGACGGTGTCGTGGACGCCTCGATCCTGACGCCGGACGAGAACCTGCGACAGGGCATAGGAATCCAGCCGCTTCTCGAGTGGAAGGCCGTCAACGTGCGGAAGCACAGGGGATTGTCGTGACACCCGGCGCGGCATCACAGCCCTGACTTCAGTTCTTCCCACAGCAGCCGTTGCTTCTCCCAAACAACCTCGGCCACCACCGGGCGCAGGCTTCTTTCGGTGATTTTGTCACGGCCTTTCTCTATTCGCGGAAGGTGGAGGATTTCCTCCTGGATATCCGGCGCCAGGGACAGCAGATTCATGATCTGGGTGACGCGCGCGCGTGTGACGCGGTGAAGGCGTGCAATGTCGGCGAGGTTCTTCACCTCCCCATTCTGAAGCTGTGTGTTGAAGTTGATGGCCATGGCCAGGACCTTTGATATCCGTGGAACCCTGCCTTTGGGTTGCTGCGGTTGCTGCTGTTTGGTGGGGCGTCGAAAAGGCAGTCTTCTCTCGATGAGAAAGCATGCCGAGTCGCCTCCGGGTTCGCCGGCGAAAGTCTGAAACTCGCCGTACTTCTCTGTCAAGAGATAGCGAAAATCGACTTCGATAGAGATCCTTCCTTTCTCAGAATCGCATGTCGCCTTTTTCACAATTCTGTGCATGATTCGTGACTGTTCGGCAGGAGGCAACGTTCCCCATTCGGTTGCAAAGGTCTCAAGTGCGGTCTTTAACTCGATTGCCGCGGCCTTGGAAGGAGGAGGCTCCAGTTCCTTCAGTTCCGTGGAAAGGAGTCTAGGTTCTTTTCCCAGTCGACAAATCTCATCGGCAACAAAGGCCTCGATTTTCGGAGCTGGTATCGATCGGGCTGTGCAGCGGTGCCTGCCGCCTTTCTGAACCGTTTGGCAGAGGTAGTAGCGGTACCGCGTGCCCTTTCGATCCGTGTATGTGTGCCCCATGACCTTTCCGCAGGATGCGCAGAAGAGCCGTCCTCCGAGAAGGCTGTTGTAGGAATGCCGCATCCATCCCGCTTTGCCGGTTTCTCGCGTTTTCAGAAGAGCTTGGACCTGCTCGAAGACCTCGGGCTCGATGATGGCGGGATGCTCGCCGTCATGGATTTCCTCTTTGTACCTGATCTTCCCGCAATAGAGGATGTTGCCGAGAAGGGAGCGCAGTGTCGTCCTGCTGAATGGACTGCCGCCCTGCGTTCGATGTTTCCGGGTGGTCCACTGCTTGTTTGTCCACCCAAGCTCATCCAGCTCTTCCAGCACAGGTAGCAGGGTTTTCCGTGTGAGGAAAAGGCTGAAGATCGACCGAACCCGCGATGCTTCTTCCTCGTTCACGACGAGTCTTCCCCCCTCCGGCGCGACGTCGTATCCGAGGACCGGTCGACCTCCGGACCATTTTCCCATTCGACGGGTCACGGCGATTTTGTCCCGCGTGCGCTCAGCGATGATCTCGCGTTCGAATTGGGCGAAAGACAGCAGCGTGTTGAGGGTCAGGCGCCCCATGGAACTGGAAGTGTTGAACGGCTGCGTGACGGAGACGAAGAAGACCTCTCGCCGCTCGAGCAGATTCATGATAAATGCGAAGTCATATAGGGAGCGGCTCAGGCGGTCCACCTTGTAGACGACGATGCAGTCCACCTTCCCGGCCTTCACGTCCTCGAGGAGCCGCTTCAGGGCAGGCCGTTCCATGTTGCCACCCGTGTACCCGCCGTCGTCGTAGCGGTCCGGGATGGCCACCCACCCCTCTCCCTTCTGGCTGGCGATGTAGGACTCGCCCGCCTCGCGCTGGGCGTCGAGCGTGTTGAACTCCTGCTCGAGGCCCTCCTCGGTGCTCTTGCGCGTGTAGATGGCGCATCGCACCGCAGGGATCTCAGTTGCCTTCCTTGCCATTGCCGTTCTCTCCCTTCTGCCCCAGCCCGAAGAAGTGGTATCCGTTCCAGTGCTTGCCCGTGATGGCCTTGGCCACGGCGCTCAGGGTCCTGTAGATCTCGCCCTGGAACTCGAAGCCCTTGGGAAGGACCCGGACCACGAAGGTCTGGCCCTTGTAGGTTCGCGAGAGCTCCGTCCCGGGCATGGGCAGGCGCTCGTCCAGGGGGAAGTGGACCGTCGCCTGGACCCTGGGGCCATCGTTATCTGCCCGGGGCTTGCGCGGACCCGTGATTCGAAGGTCCGAGTCCTTGGCAAGCTCCGCGGCCCGCCGCCTTGCCCGCTCGGATAGGTCGCCCCACGCGTCGGCCTGGATGCGCCAGGCGATGCGGCGGAGCAGGTAGTCCTTGTGGCGGGTCCGTGTGGGCTCGCCGAAGACCTCCTCGTACCTCTCCCGCAGCTCGGGCACGGTCATGCTCTTGAGGGCGGAAACCACCTTTCCCACGTTCAATGCCATGCCGATTCTCCTTTCTCGGGTTCTATGCACCCGCTAACCAGCATGGTCATGAGGGCTCGATTTGCGCCCCCCCATCAAGCACGTTCCGGCGGGATTCCGGGGATTTCCCGGACCTGCTTTTCGCGGTGCAAGGAGGGGCTTCAGGCCTGGTTCTCAGACGCAGGAGCCCGGCGGCAAGGATGGTGGCGATCTCGTGGAAGCGGTCTTCTGCGGTGAGGTGTGACTCGGTCGCGGGCATGGCTTCTCCTCTCGAAGCACACCGCCCTCAGCGACCTGCGCTTTGCGCCCGGTGGGATGACTGGCGAGTGGTTAACGCTCTATAGGATATATACCCCGTGGAGGGGAGGAATGACGGGGTTTGATGCGGAATGCAGCGGGTTATTCCCCTTCGACGCCATCCAGCACTTCCCTGATCTTCCGCGTAAGAGTGGTGGGCGAGAAGGGCTTCTCGATGAACGCGGTATTCGGATCCAGGACGCCGTGGTGCTGTATGGCGTTGCCGGTGTATCCGGACATATAGAGGACCCGCATGTCTGGATTCTTCTCGAGAACGCATTCGGCCAATTCCCGCCCCCCCATGCCGGGCATGACCACATCCGTGAGGAGGAGATCGATATTGCCCTTGTGTGCTTCGCAGATGCGAAGGGCTTCCTCCCCGTGTGCTGCTTCCAGGATCGTGTACCCGCTCCCCTCAAGCATGGCGTTCACGACCGCAAGAACGGCAGCATCGTCCTCGACGATCAGCAAGGTTTCGCTACCACGAGACAGTCTTCGGATTTCCCGAGACGGCCTGTCGCTCTTTTCCGATCCGACGGCCATGGGGAAGTATATCTTGAAGGCCGTTCCCTTACCCGGTTCGCTGTAAACCCATATGCTTCCACCGGATTGCTTGACGATTCCATATACTGTGGAAAGTCCTAGACCTGTCCCTTTCCCCGGTTCCTTGGTTGTGAAAAACGGTTCGAACAGACGTTTCCGTGTATCTTCGGTCATGCCCGTACCCGTGTCTGAAACCGCGAGCATCACATGGGGGCCAGGCTCCACTTCCGGGTGCGAGCTCGCGTAGGATTCATCCAGTTCCACGTTCAGCGTTTCCAGCGTCAGCTTCCCGCCCTTGGGCATGGCATCGCGAGCGTTTACGGCCAGATTCATGATGACCTGCTCGATTTGGCCCTTGTCGATTTCGACCATGTTCAGGTCTCGCTGTGGCCTGAACACCAGGTCGATGTCCTCTCCGATGATGCGTTGAAGCATTCTCTCGAATCCGGAAACGACCTTGTTCAGGTCAACGATCTCAGGCTTCAGGACCTGCTTTCGGCTGAAGGCCAGTAGCTGCCGCGTGAGGTCGGTGGCACGTTTTCCAGCCTTTGCCACCTCGTCGATTTCCGCAAACGCTGTGCCACCGGCTTTCAACTTTTCTCGGATGAGTTCACTGTACCCAGTCACCACGGTCATGAGATTGTTGAAATCGTGCGCTATACCGCCGGCGAGTCGGCCGATGCCTTCCATCTTCTGGGACTGGGACAGCTGCTCCTCCGACTCCTTCAGCTTCTTTTCAGCTTCTTTGCGCTCAGTAATGTTTTCGACAACCGCCAGGATTCTATCTACTCTGCCGTCCTTTGCCGATAGGGGAACGGTTTTGTACAGTTGATACTGATTGTTGATGAACAATTCGAAGGAAGTTTCTTCACCTTCGAAGGTCTTCAGGTAATGCTCCTTCACCGCGGGCGTATGTTCGCCAAAGACTTCATCCAGCGTAAGCCCCACGAAGTCATCTGGATTCATTCCTTGGTTTGTAAATTCCTGCCCTGACGTGAAACCCACGGTCAGGTCTTTTTCGATGATGGACACGTAGGAGTGAGGGAAGTTCGCTGCGATCTGGCGCAGCAGTTCTTCCTGAGCCTGCGCCTCCACCCTTGCCTTGCGCAGGTCGGTGATGTCCGTTTGAACGGAAACGGAGTTCAGGAAACGCCCTGAAGTGTCTTTGATGGCGCTGGCGTTAAGCAGAACAGTACGGGGCTCTCCTCCTTTGGTGAGAACCGTCATTTCCTTGTTCAGGAGACTCCCTTTTTCTTTCCACTCCCTGAAGTTCTCTTTCATCTGTGCCTGGGATTCGGGCGCATAAACCAAAGAGAGTGGACGGCCGATTAGTTCCTTTTCTTCATACCCGAGAGCCGTCAACGCAGATTGGTTTACATCGATAATCTTTCCCTCCGGAGAGACCATGAAGCAATAAGAAGGTTCGTTCTCAAAAAAGTTGCGGAAGCGTTTCTCGCTTTGTATCAGTTCCGTCATGTCCGCAAAAATATGAACTGCGCCGTGGAATACTCGGCCATTCCCAGATTCAAATATAGGGTCTGTGGCTACTTCGAAGGTCCTGTCACCCAAGTCAAGGGTCATGTTCTCCCTGACTCCACTCTCCTTCGAACGCAGGAAGGGGCAGTTATCGATGGGTTTGTCCATGCCGTGAACAACTTCCCAGCAGTGCCGGCCCATGACGTCATTCGTGTCATGCCCGAGGAGTGTCAGCGCTGCCGCATTGCACTCTGATATGCGCTGTTCGGGCGTAAGAAGTAGGATCGGGCTATGTAGGGCGTCGAACGTGGTTTTCCATTTCCTATTCGATTCGGCCAACTGACATTTCGTCTGCCTCGCCACGCGCCGGTGTCTCGCATCCCTCACTTCTCTTTCCAGGGCGGGAACGAGCCTCTCGAGATTGTCCTTCATCAAGTAGTCCGTCGCGCCGGCTCTCATGGCATCGACGGCCACGTCCTCACCAATCGTCCCAGAGATGACGATCACCGGGAGATCTTCGTCAGACTCGCGTGCGATGCGGATGACGTCCAGGCCTGTAAATTGAGGCATGGAGTAGTCGCTGAGAACGATGTCCCAGTCTTTTTCAGCAAGGGCCGATCTCAACTCGTCGGCTGATTCGGCACGTCCATGCTCGAACGGAACATTCTTCTTCTTGAGATCTCGGATGAGGAGAAGAGCGTCACTCTCCGAATCCTCGACGATCAGTATGTTCAACTTCGAGACCATCCATGTCACCTTTCCGTGGGTGGAGGATCGTTAATCAGCAGCCAGTAGAGTCCGAGCTGCTGCACGGCCTCGGCAAATTTGTCGAACTTGATGGGCTTTCGTACATGGCTGTTGGCGCCGAGACGGTAGCTCTGCAGCTTGTCGAGATTCTCGTCCGACGATGTTAGGATGACGACCGGGATGAAGCGCGTCCGCTCCTCCTTGCGTATGCGTTCGAGCACTTCATGGCCATCGACCTTGGGCAGTTTCAAGTCCAAGATGACTACGCCGGGAAGGTCTTGTGTGTCACGGCCGGCGTATCGACCTGTCGCAAAGAGGTACTCCAGCGCTTCCTCGCCGTCCCGGGCGACCACGATCGGGTTCGCCAGGTTCGACTTCTTCAAGGCCCGCAAACAAAGTTCCTCGTCGTTGGGATTGTCCTCCACGAGAAGGATGGTCTTGGTGGGAAATCCTCCGACAGTGTCATCGCTCATGTTCCGCCTCCTTCATCGTGCAGAGTGAAGTAGCAAGTGGTTCCCTTGCCCGGTTCGCTTTCGATCCAGGTCCGCCCGCCGTGGCGCCTGACGATTCGCCTCACCGTAGAAAGCCCGATCCCGGTTCCCGGGAATTCCTTCATCCCATGAAGTCGCTGGAACGGGGTGAAGAGCTTGTCCGCGTACTTTATGTCGAAGCCCACGCCGTTGTCCCGGACGAAGAACGCTCGCTCCTCCTCCACCTCGGTAGTACCGAATTCGATACGAGCGTCCGGGTTCTTGCTGGTGAACTTCCACGCGTTGCCCACCAGGTTGTCCACCACCTGGCGTAGCAGGCGGAGGTCGCCGCGAGCCTGGACATCGCCCGCGACGGAGGTCTCCACGTCCCTGTCGGGTTCGATCTGCCGCATACGTTCCATTGCGTCCCGGACCATGAGGCTCAGGTCCACGGTCTCCCCTCTCATCTCGGCCCGGGAGACACGGGAAAGCGTCAACAAATCGCTGATGAGCTGGGCCATGCGTTGCGTTTCGGTCGAGACGATATTCAGATATCTTTTCCCTCCGTCGTCGAGGCGGTCCGCGTAATCCTCGAGCATGGCCTGGCTGAACCCCTCGATGGCGCGCAGCGGCGCTCGCAGATCGTGGGAGACGGAGTAGGCGAAGGACTCGAGTTCCGCATTTGATGCTTGGAGCTCTACAGTCTTAGTACGCAGCGCCGATTCGGTATGTTTCAGATCCGTGATGTCGGTGAAGATGAGCAAGAGGTGAGGTTCATCGCCTGCGTCGAAGGTGCCGAATCGACAGGCGAGGTGCACGTCCCTGCCGAAGGTCGTGGTCACCTCGACGTCGATTTGATGGGTCTGACGCGTGGCGAGAGTGCGCTCCGCGCAGTCGAAAAGACCTGACTCCCGCCAGGACGTGATTTCACGGAAGTTCTGTTCCAACATCTGTTCGCGCGTCGCTCCGACGAGGCCCGGCGCCAGATCGTTGACAGAGACGCAGCTGCCGTCTTGACGGTAGACAACGATCCCGACCGGCGCGTCGCGGAGGATCCTCTCGGTGAAGGCCTTGGATTCCTCCAGCTCGGCGGTTCGTTCTTCGACAAGATCCTCGAGATGGCTGCGGTGTTTCTCGAGCTCCGCCTCGGCCCTCTTGCGCTCTGTGATGTCGCGTGAAAACACCGCAACGCGGTCCACGTCGCCTTTCCGATCGAAGAGAGGAATCAAGGTGTTGTGCAGGATGAAGCCTGCTTGATTATCTTCCTCTTCCAATGGCTCGCCGGTGCGCACGACCTGTTCCATCCAGGCTCTTCGCCTTTCGGCGATGTCGGGGGGCAGTAGACCGTAGACATTCTCTCCAAGCAGATCGCCCCTGCTCCGTTCCAGCCGCCGGGCATGAATTTCATTCGATGCCAGGATGGTGCCCTCGGTGTCGATCAGAATCGCTGCATCGTAGGTGGCGTCCATCAGCGCGCGTGCTGTTTGCTCGCTTTCACGCAGGGATGTTTCTGTGGACCGGAGCTGCTGGTTGGCCGCCTCCAGCTGCTGGTTCGAAGCGCGGAGCTGTTGCTCGGTCGCCCGAAGCTGCTGGTTGGCCGCCCTCAGTTGCTGATTCGCCGCCTGAAGTTGCTGTTGGGCGGCGTCGCGGTCCCGCTCCGCCTCTTTCTGCTCTGTGACATCCCAGAAAACGCCGAGCACGCCGATGATGCGCCCCTCATCATCCTTCACCGGTGTCTTGATCGTATGGACTGTTCTTTGTCGCCCTCCCTCGACATATTCCTCGTCGAACTCGTCCTTCACGTCCGCGGACATGATTCTTTCGTCGTCAGCACGGTACTTCGCCGCCAGCTCGGCGGGGAAGAAATCCCCGTCCACTTTCCCGAGGACTTCTTCGGGGGGGATTCCAAGATCGCTGGCAAACAGAGGATTGATGGACACCCACTTGAAATCACGGTCCTTCATGAAAATCTTCTGAGGGAGATTCTCAACGAGAGTCCTGTACCGCGCCTCGCTTCGACGGAGGTTCTCGATCACTCGTTTCTGCTCCGTGACGTCCCGCAGGATCGCGAGCAGATGGGGCCGCCCCTCGAAAACCATGGGAGACCCGCGGACCTCGACCTGCAGGGGCGAACCGTCCTTTCGAACGTCTCTCGCCGAAGCGGTGAATTGATCGTCGGAAGAGGAGGTATCGAGGAACCCGCTGAAGTCGGCAAGTGAATCAGGGTGCACCAATCGGGCAGCGTTCGTACCGACCAGCTCATCGCGGGAGTAACCGTGCATTCGGCATGCCGCAGGATTCACTTCGATGATGGTGCCGTCCTTCTCGCAGAGAAGCATGCCGTCCTGAGCCGATTCAAAGATGGTCCTGTGCATCGTGGCGAAACCATCGCCTTCGGAGCGTTCGATCGCCTCGATCCGCCTCCTCAACCTTGCGTTCTCCTCGAGGATCTGCGCCTTGGTCATGTTCTTCATGGCATCTCCGCCTTCCAGATCACCCTTCTGGGCGAATCCCCCACCGTGCAGGAGACGGTTCCTTTGTCCACATCCATGGATGCGCCCCTCCTCGTCGTGCCGCCCAGTTCCGTCGATAGGACGTTCAGCCCGCGTTCCTCGAGAACCTTGGTAACCGACCGTATGTTGGTCTCGCAGATCGCATCGTCATCCTTCATCAGGACGTTGGCTCCGCCGATGAGGCAAATCTCGAGCCTGCGTTCTTCCGCACCGAGTGCTGTCATAGCCAGAACGAGCGCCTCGATGGCGTCTAGGGCATATCTCGTCTTCCCTTGCGGTTGGCCTTGGGGTGCCCTGCCCGGCAGCATTACATGCGCAAGGCCGCCAATGCGAGCCTTGGGGTCGCAGGCGGCTACGACCACGCAGGACCCGATGGCGCTGGCCTGGAGTGCCCCCTGGGAGGAGGCTTTCACCTCGCCCGTGGGGACCTCGACAGGGTTGGCTGTGATGCCCGGATGGCTCTTCATCGAAGACACCCCCGGTTCAAGCACGGCGATTCCCTCCCTTGTGTACGGACTGGATTAGGCCAACTCGGAGAAAAAAAATCCCCGGGACTCTCGTCTCCGGGGTCTTCTGCAAGGCCGAGGGGGACGGGAAATCCCGATCTCCGAGTGGCCAAATCTGGTCTATATTCCAGACAGGTTCCAAGCTAAGGCTTCCACCGGATCTATACTAGCACAGACGCAGTGGAAAAGCGAAGACAACCGGAGATTGGAAGAGGCTCGCCTCTTTCCCTGCGACGGTTCGTATCCCCCCTGGGTTCCGACGGCAACCCCGGCGCTAACCCAGAGGGGGTCGTGAACCAGAGAATCCGAGAGTTTGGGCGCTGATTTCGCAACCCCGGAGGCAACCGGGCCGGTTGCTCTTGGGTGTGCGGTTCTCTGCTGCGAACCGAGAAAATCGACGGGTTGGTGTATCCGTCGCACAACCCTGTACCCCCAACGGCTTACGGGATGCGGGTCGCAGGCCTTCCAACGGGTCCGCGCTAACCGCTTGAGCCCCTTTCGTTCGATGGCGGGCTCTCTGGCTCCCCGGGTTGGTCTCGAACCAACAACCTAGCGGTTAACAGCCGCTCGCTCTGCCAATTGAGCTACCGGGGATGTGGGTTCATTGTAGCGATCGGGGTTCTGGAGGGGAAGCTTTTCGGGGGAAGGGTTTGCAAAGATTCGGGAAACCACCCCCTGTTGTGCTTTTTCGAGCCTGATCACACTGATCTTCTGCTGATCAACGCTGACGGGTTACAGACAAAGCGAAATACTGCAGCCGTCGCCGAAACTCCCACAACCTTTCCCTTGCACTTCTGCCTTGGGTCTGGGGTGAAATTTTCCGTGAACCCCCTGAAGACCTGGAATTCGAGGGTCACCCTATTTCCATGAAGGGGATCTACGAAAAAGAAGAGAGGGCCACGACTTACTTGCAGCGCGAATGGCTCGCCCCAGATGCTGCTTGACGATCGGGACGGATTTATCCATCCTGAGGAATTCGTATCCAGGGCGTCTCCGCGACACGATGAGAGGAAACCGGCATGAGCGCCAACGGAAGCATGGCGGAGCGATACAACACCCAGGAACTGCTCAGCATGAACATGGACCGGCTGAAGGAATACATGGACAAGCTGGGCAGGACGGCGTCTCAGCCGGGAGGCGCGATCCTGGAGGAGGCGCGCCCGCCGAAGACGAAATCGGCGACGCGGATCCGGAAGACGCCCTCCGCCTGCCGCGTCCTGGCCGTTTTCGAGAACCCGCACGGTTTCGTGCACATCATGAACGAGAACGACCGGCGGGAGCCGCGGTTCCGCTACGGGCTCGAGCGGGCCTCGGCGTTCAACGAGGCGGTCAACCGCATGATCCGGCACCGGTTCGATCTCGTCCTGGTCTCGCCGATGCGGATGGTGCCCGAGGACATCGAGAGCCCGCTCACCACCGTCGACTGGATCCTGCTCCTCCGGGGCCTGGCGCCCCCCAAGGACATGTACTTCCTCGCCAAGAAGCGGTGGTTCGTCATGAACTTCATCCCGGGGTCCGACAACCAGGAAAAGGTCGGGACCTTCCGGCGCCTCAAGGACGCGTACCGGAAGACGCCCGTCGTCTTCCTCCACGAGCGCGGCCAGAACGTGCGCGCGGACGTGCTGGCCCACCTGCCCCGGACCCGGGTCCTGGGCCTCTTGCCGGGGGAGGCGGACCCGCTTTTCTCGCTTCTCGACACGCTGACCCTGGGCTGAAAGGAGGCGCGATGGTCACCGTACGTGCGTTCCGCGGGCTTCGGCCCGCCTCGGCGGATCTCGCCTCGAAGATCGCCTCCCCCCCCTACGACGTCATCGATTCGGACGAGGCGAGAGAACTCGCCGGGGGCGACGAGCACAGCTTCCTCCACGTGGTGAAACCCGAGATCGACCTGCCCGCGGACACGGACCTCTACAGCGACGCGGTCTACGCCAAGGGCCGGGAAAACCTGGACCGCTTCCGCGAGCGGGGCTGGCTGGTGAGGGACGAACGGCCGTCCTTTTACGTCTACCGGCTCACCTGGCGGGGCCGGAGCCAGACGGGGATCATCGGGTGCGCCTCCGCCGATGACTACGAGGCGAACCGCATCAAGAAGCACGAGCTCACGCGGAAGGACAAGGAGGACGACCGCACGCGCCACGTCGACGAGCAGAACGCCAACGGCGGCCCCGTCTTCCTCACCTACCGCGCCGAGAAGACGCTGGGGAGCCTCATGGATGCCGCGACGCGAGCGGCGCCCGCCTTCGACTTCACGGCGCCCGACGGGGTGCGGCACGAGCTCTGGGTCGTCGACGACGCGGAGAGGGTCGCATCGATTCGCCGGGGCTTCGAGAACATTCCGGCGACTTACGTGGCCGACGGCCACCACCGCACGGCCTCGGGCTGGCGCGTGGCGAAGCTCAGGCGCGAGAAGAACCCGGGCTGGACGGGCGAGGAGGCGTACAACTTCTTCCTCGCCGTCCACTTCCCGCACGACCAGCTCCGGATCCTCGACTACAACCGCGCCGTGTCCGACCTCAACGGCCTGGCGCCCGGCGCGTTCCTCGAGAAGGTCGCCGAGAACTTCGAGATCCGCGAGGCCGCCAAACCGGAACCCGGAACGGTCCACGAGATCGGCCTGTACCTGGACGGGGCGTGGCGCACGCTCCGCGCCAGGCCCGGCAGCTTCGAGGAAGGCCATCCCATCCGGTCGCTGGACATCGACATCCTCCAGCGCAACCTCCTGGCCCCGGTCCTGGGCATCGACGACCCGCGCACGAGCGAGCGGATCAAGTTCGTGGGCGGCATCCGCGGGACGGGGGAGCTCGCAAGGCTGGTGGACGCGGGGAAGGCCGCCGCGGCCTTCGCCATGTTCCCCGTGACGCTCGACCAGCTCATGGCGGTGGCCGACGCCGGCGAGATCATGCCTCCCAAGGCGACGTGGTTCGAGCCCAAGCTCCGCTCGGGGCTGGTGATTCACCTGCTGGACTGAGATGGGGAAAGGAACCATGCGACCCCCGGAGCCCACCGATCCCCCGTCCGCCGACGAGGAGACCACCTTCCATCCTGACGGCGGTGAAACCATCCTGCGGCACAGCCGGAAGCCGGACAGCCGGAGCGAAGACGAGAAGGCGTCCCCCGAGGGGCCCGGGGAGATCCCCCCGAAGACGGAAGAGGCCTCGGGGCGATCCGTCTTCACCCTGCTGGGGACGCGCCTCGATCCCGGCGCCGGCGTGCGCCTGGGGGAGGCGGACGCGGATCCCGTCGTGGAGGGCTCGGCGTCCGCGCGGCGGAACGTTTCCCTCGGCGAGATCGCCCGCGGCGGCATGGGCGCCATCCTGAAGCTGGTGGACCGGGACATCCGGCGGCCGGTGGCCATGAAGGTGATGATCGGCGAGGAGTCCGGCGGACGCATCGAGCGCTTTGTGGAGGAGGCCCAGGTCACGGGCCAGCTCGAACACCCCAACATCGTTCCGGTCCACGAGCTCGGGCTCGACCCCGAGGGTCGCGTCTACTTCACCATGAAGCTCGTGAAGGGGGAATCGCTCGAAGAGGTCATCGATCGTCTCGACGATCCTAACGAGGACGTCCCGGCGCCGGTCGGCCCTTCCCCCAGGGCCTCCCTGGGCGACCTCCTTCTCGTGTTCCTCAAGACCTGCGACGCGGTCTCCTTCGCGCACGCCCGCGGGGTCATCCACCGCGACCTGAAACCGGAGAACGTCATGCTCGGCGACTTCGGCGAGGTGCTGGTCGTGGACTGGGGCCTGGCCAAGGTGCAGGGGGTTGCCGACCGGGCCCGCGAGGACCTGGTGGCCACGGCGCGCAGCGAGCGGGAGACGGGACGGTCCATCACCGGCGACGTCATGGGCACGCCCTCCTACATGCCGCCGGAACAGGCCGACGGCCGCGTGGAGGAGATCGACCAGCGCTCCGACGTCTTCTCCCTCGGCGGCATCCTCTACACCATCCTCACCCGCGAGGCGCCCTACGCCGGCGAGACCGTGACCAACGTGATGGTCAAGGCCGTGGAGGGACGGATCGTCCCCCCCCGCAAACGCGCCCCCTCCCTCCCCATCCCTCCCGAACTCGAATCGATCTGCCTCAAGGCCATGTCCCCCGACAAGGACGACCGCTACCCGGATGTCCCCGCGCTCGCCGAGGACGTGCGCGCCTTTCTCGACCGGCGCCTCGTCTCGGCACACCGCTACTCGCCCTTCGCCCGCTTCGCCCGCTTCGTCCAGCGCCATCCCGGGGCGTCCCTGGCCTCGGCCGTCTCCTTCCTCCTCCTTCTCGCCGGGGGGGCGGCCGCCTGGATTCTCGCCGAACGCGCCGCGGCCGCATCGGCCCGCGCCGACGCCGCCCGCGCCGACGCACGCGTCCAGACCCTGCAGCGGGAACAGGCCGAACGGGAAGCCGACCTCGCCCGTCGCGACGCCGACGAGGCGCGCTCCGCGCTCGACAAGGGGCAGGCCGTGGCCGACGTCCTCCTCTCGGCGGAGGTGGATTTCGAGCCCTTCCTGCTCGAGCTGAAACGCCGGCGCCACGGCGGCTTCAGCCTCCAGGAACGCCTCGCCCACCTGGAGGCGAACGAGAAGAATCTCGAGGCCTTCGAGAAGTCGATCCGCCCCGACGACGCCTCCGCCGCCGCGTGGCTCGCCCTGAAGGGGTGGTTCCTCCACCTCGGGGGGAAGACCCAGGACGCGAGAGCGTGCTTCCTCGCCTCCCGCGACAAGGACCCCGAGGTGCCCTACGCCGCGCTGTTCGAGGCGATGACGCACCTGGGGGCCTACCTCGAGGCCATCCGGTTCCCCCGTCCCTATTTCGACGAGACCATGACGCCCAAGTACCGGAAGGACATCCCCCGCACCGAGGCCATGGTCGACGCGCTACGCCGTTTCGAGGCGGCGCTGAAGGTCCTGCACGGGGAGAAGACCTGGGGCGAGAGGAACGCGACGGAATTCACCGCCCTGCTCGACGGGTTTCGCGGACTTCACGAGGGCCACTTGCGGCGGGCCGAGATCGGCTTCAGCGAGGCCCTCCGCGTCACCGAACTGCGCTGGATCCGGGAGGAGCTCTTCCGGGCGCGCATGACCGTGCGCTACCTCCAGTGGAACCGGTGGGGAAAGGCGCTCGAGGACGCCGACCGCCTCCTTTTCGACATGCCCGATCACGCCCGCGTCCACGAGGTGGCCGGACTGATCCTGATCACGGTGGGCGGGGGGTTGCATTACCAGGACCGCACGCCCGCGGCCACCTACGCCAAGGCCGTCGAGCACTTCGAGAAGGCCCTGGCCGTCGACCCCGACCGGACCGTCCTGACCACCTACATCGCCATCGCCCACCGGCAGATGGGCATCTACGCGTACCACAACGACGGCGATCCCCTGCCCTACTACGACCGCTCCCTCGAGATCGCCGCGACCGGCCTGGAAGGCCTTTCCCCCCCCGACGAGAAGTACGCCCGCATCAACCGGGCCCTGACGTTCCAGATGCGTGCGAAGCAACGGGCCGTCAAGGGGGAAAACGCCCTCGACGACTACCACGCGGCCCTCGCCGATCTCGACGTCGTGGCGCGCATCGACCCCGACGACTTCACCGCCCGCTTCAGCCGCGGCGACCTGCTCCGCCGCCTCGCCGGAGCCCGGAGGACGCCTCCCGGCGAGGTCGAGGACCTCTACCGAAAGGCCCTCAAGGATCTCGCGCAGGCCAGCAGCCTGGGTGGCTTCGATCCGGCCCTGATCTACATCCTGGGCCGGACCCATCTGAACCTCGGCGACTTCCTGTACGGGCGGGGCGAGATCCCCTCCGTGGTCTACGGCCGGGCACTGGAGGTCTCCGAAAGCGCGCTCAAGAAGGCGCCGCAGGACATGAAGAACTCGCTCAACCGCATCCGCGCCCTGCACGCCCTGACGCTCTGCGCCCTCCGCGCCAAGGACGGCAAGGCGCTCTCCTGGTCCGAGAAGGCGCAGCAGGCGGCCCGCGATCTGGCCGTGGCCATGCCCGATTGCTGGGAAGCCCACCAGGAACGGGGGAAGGTCCTGGGCATCCGCGGCAACCTCGCCTCCATCGAGGGCGACGATCCGGAACCCTACTTCCGCGAGGCCGTGGAGTCCTTCGGCAAGGCCATCGACATCAACCCCAAGGACGTGACGTCGCTGTTTTCCCGCGGGCAGATCAAAAAGGTCCTCGGCGACATCGCGAGACAGAAGAAGAAGGACCCCCGCGACTTCTACCGGGACGCCGCCTCCGACTTCCAGCGCGCCGTGGAGCGCCTCCCCTGGCAGTCCGTGCTCCATCGCGAACGCGCCAAGGCCCTTCAGGCCCTCGCGGAGGCGCGCCTCCAGGCCGGGGAGGACCCCCGCGACACGCTCGACGAGGCCGCCTCCGCCTGCGAGACCTGGGCTTCCGCCCGTCCCGGGGAAGCGCAGGCGATCCTGCGCAGGGGCCTGATCCTCGCCCGCTGGAGCGAGATCGAGGCCTTTCACGAGGGCGACGACGCGTCGCTCGCCGAGCAGGCCGTGGACGAGATCGGGCGCGCCCTGAAGGCCGGCGCCGGGTCCGTCGAGGCCCGGCTGGCGCGCGCGGACCGTCTCGCCTGGCTCGGGCGCTTCGAGGAAGCCCTCGCGGATCTCGAACAGGCGCTCCCGCGCGCGCGGGAGCGCCGCGCCGCCGTCGAAACAAAACGCGAGGAACTGAAGGCGCAGCTCGCCGCGCCCGCGTGGGCGAGGAGCCTGTGGCGGGGGCAGGACGCCTACCGGCGCGGGGCCTGGAACCGTGCAGACGCGTTCTTCCGGAAAGGTTTCCAGGCAGCGCGCGAAGCGGACGCGGCGGCCGATCCCGACCGGGCCGAGGCGCTCGTCTCCCCCCTGTTCAGCCACGCCTGCGTGCAGTGCCAGCTCTCCCGGGGCCGACACGCGCAGGGCGGACACGCCCCGATCCCAAAGAAGCGCCGCGACGCGCTGCTCGCGCAGGCGCTGGCGAGCCTGGACGAGGCTGTGCGGCTGGGGCTGGAGGATCTGGATCCCATCGAAAAGAACCCCTGGCTCGCCCCGGTCCGCAAGATGCCGGAATACGCCGGGCACATGGCGGCGTGGAAAGAGCGTGTGCGGAAAAAGGGGGACGGAAGCGACGACGAGTAATCCGGCGCGGGAGGGGATGTCAGCCGGAGGAGCAAAGAAGCGTAGTGATTGTAGATTGTAGATTGTAGATGGGAGCGAAGTGTAGGGGCGCGTTTGATACCGCAGGAGCGATGCACCGCAGCTCGTTCACCCACTCAATCACCCATCGACTCAACCACCTGGATTCCTGGCCAACCCCCCACGCAATCACTCAACCACCGGATCCTCTGCGCCCTCTGCGTCCTCGGCGGTGAGAGTCCTCTCACGCGTCGCGGTCGAGGAGGGCGCGGAGGCGGCGCGAGAGTTCCGACGGCTCGTAGGGCTTGGGCAGGACGTCGGAAGCGCCCCTCGCCACGAGGTCCTCCGGATCGAGATCGGTGAAGTATCCGCTGGTCAGGATCACGGGCGTTTCGGGGGACCGGGCCCGGATCCTCTCGAGGACCTCGCGCCCGGAGAGCCCCGGCATCTTGTTGTCGAGCACGACGGCGTCGATCGTCCCCTCGCCCCTCTCGAACGTCTCGATCCCCGCGAGGCCGTCGGACGCGGCGAGCACCGTGTAGCCGAGCTTCTCCAGCCACTGGACCATGACGCGGCGAAGGAGCTCCTCGTCCTCGATGTACAGGATCGTCTCGTCGCCGCCGAGCCGCTCCCTCGTCGGCGGAGGAGAGGGCCCGGGCGCGGCATCGGTCCCGCGCGGAAGGAGGAGGGACACGCGGGCCCCCTTTCCAGGCTCGCTCTCGATGTCGACCGATCCCTTGTGCAGCTGGACGATGCCGAACACCATGGAAAGCCCCAGTCCCGTCCCTTGTTCGCCTTCCTTGGTCGTGAAGAAGGGCTCGAGGGCGCGCTCCCGCGTCCCGGCGTCCATGCCCGTTCCGTTGTCCTCCACGGACAGGCTCACGAGATCCCCTTGCGCACCGGACGCTTCCGCTTCCGTGGCCGGAACCGAGGAAGTGACGATGCGGATCGCGGGCGCCTCGCCGAGGGGAAAACCGCCTTGCTTCCCGCGAAGGCGGTCCAGCAGGCTGTCCTTCGCGTTGAGGACGAGGTTCAGGATCGCCTGGGAGAGCTGGTTGGCGTCGCCCTCGACCGGCACCGGCTCCTTTTCGAGCGCCGTCTCGAGGGCGATGCGCCGGTCGATCGTCTCGCGAAGGAGGACCATGTTGTCACGGACGACGCGGTTGAGGTCGATGGGCTCGGTGACGTTCTGGCTCGTGCGGGCGAAGTTGAGGAGCTGCTTCACCAGCGCGGAGGCGCGATCCACGAGCGCGCTCGCCTCGGATGCGAGCTGGAGAGGCGGGGCGTCCCGGGGGAGATGCTCCTGCAGGACCTCGATGAACCCCTGGAGGCCGGCGAGGATGTTGTTGAAATCGTGGGCCACGCCGCCGGCCAGCGTGCCCAGCGCTTCCATCTTCTGGAGCTGCCGGACCTCGCGTTCGAGGCGGCGCCGCTCCTTCTCGGCCCGGACCCGTTCGCTCTGGTCCCTCAGGATCGCCATGAGGGAGCCCGGCCGGCCCTCGACCTTGTTCAAAGAGACCTCCGTCTCGAGCGGGCTTCCGTCCGCTGTTTCGCCGAGCCACCGGAACAGCTGCGGAGCGCCCTGTTCGGCCCGCCGCCGGTATGCCTGGAAGACCTCCCGGGAAGGGCGCCCGTCGTGTTGCCGTGGCGGCGCCAGATCCGGAAACGGCCGGCCGCGCATCTCCGTCCGGGAAAGCCCGAACATGGACACGGCGCGACGGTTCACGTGGTCGATCCGCCCCTTTTCCAGCAGGACGATGGCGTCGAAAGCGTTCTCGAAGAGGAGCTCGTACCGGAATTCGGAGACCCGCAACCGGTCCTCGATCTCCTTGCGCATGAACTCGCCGGGGACCTCGTAGACCGTCACGCCGCCCGCGAGGTCCGGATGGGCGTCGAGGTACTCGCGCACACGCTGTTCGATCTTCGAGGGCGGCGCCATGATGAACCGGCAACAGGAATCGCCCTTGGCCGTGCAGAGGATCTCCGTCGCCACGAGCGGGATGCCGAAACTCTCCTCGCACCATCCCGAGGAGTAGCCGGCGTTCATGAAGCAGATGGGGAACGGGGCGATCCGTTCCGCCTTGATCCAGCCGGCCGACTCGAAGGAATAGGGATGGTCGTAGACGAGGCAGTAGCCGTCGTCCGCCGTCATGCGGGATTCGGGCGAGATGTCCACGAACGCCCATCCCGCGTGGGCGAAATGGACGGGGCCGTCCGAGAGCTTCTCGACGGGGTCCTGGAGATCCGTCTTGCGGTGGAAGGCCCGGGCGTCCGACCGGCCGATGAAGTGGGAGAGGTGGAAGAGGAGGTTCTTCGTCACCGCGAGCGCCTCGTCCTCGCGCTCCCCGTACAGGGCCTTCATCATGTCGTAGAATTCCACCGACAGGGACATGGCCCGGACGAGGATGTAGCGCTCCCCGTCGATGTCGATCTGCCCCTTTTCGTGCCGCTCCTCTTTTCGCGCGAAGTACGCGGCGACGCGCCGTTCCGCCGCCTCGAACAGGGGAAGGAATGCCTCGGGGACCTTGACGGTTCGCGCCATGAAACTGCCCGGAAAAACCGCACCGCGGTCTCTTGCTCCCTCGGAACCGCGTCCAGGATAACAAGCGGGGAGGCCGAAGTCCAAAGCCCAAGGCCGCCGAGCCGCGGCAAGGCGGAAGGACTCTCACCGCCGAGGACCGGGGGGGACGCCGGGGATTGGAAAGGTCTCGTTTCGGATTCGAGATCTCCGCCGTCAGGGCATCGTCGCGACGAAACCGACAGATAGGCCCAGCGAGGGATCCTCGCCCTTCTGCGGAAGGTCCAGAAATGCTCCGTGTCCAGCGGCGTCCCGTACAGGCCGAAACCCAAAGCGCCCGTCCCTTCCGAAAGGTACTCGTTCGTCTCTCCGGAGAAATGGAAAAAACCCGACAGGAAACCGGACACCCCTGCACCGACGACCACCTCCGAGCCGAAACCCCGTTCGCGGACCCCCAGGCCTCCCGCGGATACGTAGTACTCGAAATCGCTGAAACCGGCGTCGAACAGCTCCAGCGTGTCGGCCGCCCTGGCGAGGGTGGAGATCGCCAGCAACAACGATCCGAATACGACGGCTCTACTTGCATGATCCATGTTGCGCCCTCCAGAAGTTCGCCAAGCCGAACTATCGGTCAAGGACTTTCCTGAAAGCGCGAAAGCCTCGGCATCCGCGCCGTCTTGCAAGGCTCGCCCGCCTGGGGCATACTGGAATCATGAGCGCGCCATCGCCCGAGGAGGTCGTCCAGGGTCAGGTCGACGCGTACAACGCGAAGGACGTCGACCGGTTCCTCTCCTTCTACTCGCCCGATCTGGTCATCACCGAACTCTCCACCGGGCGCGTCATCGCCTCGGGACGCGACGAGTTGAGACTCCTCTACACCCACGTCGTGTCCCGGACGGACGATCTTCGTTGCCAGATCGTCAAGCGGATGGCGCTGGGGAAGTTCGTCGTGGACGAGGAGCGCGTCTTCGGCCTGCCCGCCGGAACGCCGGTCCGCGCGCTGGCGATCTACGAGGTCGCCGACGGGCTGATCGTGAGGGTATGGATGACCCGGGAATAACGAAGCTGGCAACCGTCAAAGCGAACCACTCCTCCTCTACTGGCGGTGTTTGTATCCCGTAACTTGTAAACGGGCTAGGTCTGTAACCTGTAACCCGTGCTGGCCGTGCTTTGCTACAAACGGGTAGTAGCGGCCCACAGCACAGACAGGTTACAGATTACCGGTTACAGACCACTCAGAGGATGTGGAAAAACCCCTTGCGCGCGGCGACCGGGGATTTTTTCACGGTCTCTCAGTGGAACCGCATGGTCAGCTCGTACGTTTCCCCTTCCAGGTTCCTTTCGAGTTGGAACCCGGCTTTTTCGAAGACGCGGAGCATGGGCTTGTTTTCCGGGAGGACCTCGGCGGTGAATCCGAGGAGGCCCTCGCCTTTGGCGAGAAAGCCGAGGTAGGCGAGCATCTCGGAGGCGACGCCCTTGCCCTGGGCATCCGGGCGCACGGCGAAGGCGACCTCGGCCATGTGGATGGATTCGATGACGCCGTACTGGCCCAGGCCCACGAGTTCGGGGGGGTCGGCGCCGGGCAGGAAGGCCAGGATGACCATCTCGCGGGTGTAGTCGATGACGGTGAAGTCCTGGAGGCGCTGGTGGGGCATGTCCTTGCGGACGGAGAGGAAGCGCCGGTAGAGATCCTGGTCGGTGAGCGCGTGGAAGAAGTCGCGCAGGAGGTCCTCGTCGCTGGGCTTGACGGGCCTCAGGAAGACCTCCAGGCCCTTTTGCGTGGTGCGGTACGTCTCGAGATCCGCGGGGTATTCCCCGCCCTCGCCGACGATGTACGCCTGGTCCTTGTAGATGAGTTTCAGTCGTTTCGCCTCTTCGTAGAGGCCGGGCCGGAAGCCGGGGTGGGCGATGGCGATCAGCTCCATGGCCCTCTCGCGCAGGCTCTTGCCGTGGAGGTAGGCGATGCCGAACTCCGTGACCACGTAGTGCGTGTCCCCGCGGACGAGGGTGACGCTGGCGCCCTTGGCGAGGTAGGGGACGATCCGGGAGACCTTGCCCTCCTCCGCGGTGGCGGGCAGGGCGAGGATGGTCTTGCCGCCGCGGGCGAGGATGGCGCCCCGCATGAAGTCCGCCTGTCCGCCGATGCCGCTGTAGAGGGTCTTGCCGAGGGATTCGGCGGTGGCCGCGCCCGTGAGGTCGACTTCCAGGGCGCTGTTGATGGCCGTCATCCGCTCCTGGGAGGCGATGATCATGGGGTCGTTGGTGTAGTCGATGGTCTTGAAGTGTACGGCGGGATTGTCGTGGAGGTAGTCGTACGTCTCCCGCTTTCCCATGCAGAAGGTGGCGATGGTCTTGCCCCGGTCGAGGGTTTTTCGGCTGTTGTCCACCACGCCCTGGCGGATGAGTCGGACGACGCCGTCGCTCAGCAGCTCGGTGTGAACGCCGAGGTGTCGTTTTTCCGACAGGTTGGCGAGCACCCCGTCGGGGATGCTTCCGTATCCCACCTGGATGGTGTCGCCGTCGCGCACGAGGCGGGCGACGTATTCCCCGATCCGCCGGGCCGTTTCCGTGTCCCGGTCCTCCCCGTACTCGAGGAGGGCCTCGTCGTGCGGGAAGAGGAAGTCCACCTCGTCCATGTGGAGGAAGCCGTCCCCGTGCACGCGGGGCATCCTCGCGTTGACCTGCGCGATGACGGTCTTCGCCTTCTCGACGGCGGCCTTGACGATGTCCACGCTGATGCCCAGGCTCATGAAGCCGTACCGGTCCGGGGGGGAGACCTGGACGAGGGCCACGTCCACGGGAACGCGTCCCTCGCGGATCAGTCCCGGGACGGCCGAGAGGAAGGCGGGGGTGTAGTCGGCGGCGCCCTCGTTCACGGCCCGGCGCGTGCTCTGGCCGATGAAGAACGAGTTCAGGCGGAAGTTCGCCTTGAACCGCTCTTCCGCATAGGGCGCCACGCCGAGGGTCCAGACGTGGAGCACCTCCGCGTCGAAGAAGGCCTTGGGATGGGCCTCCAGGTAGCGTCCCATGGCGTCGATGAGGGCCTGGGGTTCCCCGCATCCCGTGCCGATGAAGAGGTGGGCCCCGCGGTGGATGCCGCCGAAGACCTCCTCGAGGGGCCGGAACTTTCGGGGTGACCGCTTCCTCCAGGCCTCGAGAGCGCTCCCGCACCGGTCTTCTTCCATGTCCGTTTCTCCTTCGGTTTCGACGCGCCGGCCGGATCCCGGATCGAGGTTCCTCGTGCATCATACCCGATTCCTCCTGATGCAAAACGGGAGTTCTTTTTGCATCATGAGGGTGGAACGTCGTTGCAGGAAAAGGAAGCCCGATCATGTCGAACGAAGACGCAGAAGCGCCGGCCGCGGTCGTCGCCCGGGCGCGCCGGAAGAAGGGGCGGATCGCGGTGATGGCCGCCTTGATCGCGGCGTACATCGCCATGAGCATCGTCTTCCAGGCGCTTCTGGAGGAAGAGACCGTCTATTCCCATTTCGCGTACATCCCGCTCGTCCTGGCGGGGATCTGGTGGGGATGGCGTGGCGTGTTCGTGGGTCTCTTGCTGGCGGGGGTGTTGCTGGTCTTCCACCTCACCGGGACCGCCTCGGCCGAGCTCGCCTCGGATCTGGGGCGGATCTTCTTCTTCCTGTTCGCCGGGGTCTTCTTCGGATTTCTGGGGGAACGTCTCGAGGGCGGACGTCTCGCGCTGCAGGATTCGGAATCGAGGCACCGGCAGCTCATCGAGAAGTCCCTCACCGGCATCTTCGTCTACCGCGACGACCGGATTCTCTTCTCGAACCGTCCCTTCGCGGCGATGGTGGGATACGCGCCGGAGCGGCTCGCCGGCGTCTCGATCTGGGACCTGATCCACGAGAAGGACCGGGCCGCCGTCCGGGAAAGGCTCTCCAGACGGCGGGCGGGGGAGATGGACGACCTTCATTACGAAACGAGGCTTGTCCGGACGGACGGCGAGGTGATCTGGGCGGACGTCGCCAGTTCCCCCCTGATGTGGGACGAGAAGCCGTCGATCCTGGTCAACCTGTACGACATCACGGCGCGCAAGGAGGCCGAGGAGAAGGAACGCGAGCTCCAGGAGATCACGCGCAAGCAGGAAGAACAGCTGGTCCATTCCACGCGGCTTGCGGAACTGGGCGAGATGGCCGCGGCGGTCGCCCACGAGCTGAACCAGCCGTTGACGGGGATCCGGAACTTCGCGAAGAACGCCGTCTACATGATCGAGGAGGAAGCCGGAAACCGGGACGATGTCCTCATGAATCTTCGGATGATCTCCGACCAGGTGGGGCGCGCCTCGAAGATCATCGGACAGATGCGGGACCTTTCCCGGAAATCGGAAGGAGAACCCGCGCCGCTGGACGTGAACCTGGCCCTGCGCGAGATCCTGGACCTGCTGGGGCCCGAGTTCCGACGCAAGGGCATCGACGTGCGAGCGGAACTCGGGGAGGAACTTCCCGCGATCCTCGGGGACCGGATCCGGATCGAGCAGGTGTTTTTGAACCTTCTGAACAACGCCGTGCACGCGCTGGAGGAGGCCGGGCAAAAGGACCTCTTGCTCGCGACGCGCCTCGAAGCGGGGGCGCCGGGGCGCGTCATCGTGGAGGTGAAGGACACGGGGGTGGGGTTCGCCGGGGAAGACGTCGAGAAACTGTTCACCCCCTTCTACAGCACGGCCGGACCCGGGCAGGGTACGGGTCTCGGGCTCTCGATCTCCTTGAACATCGTCAAGGAGCACGGCGGGACGATCGAGGCGGAGGGCCGGCCGGGGGAAGGCGCCTGCTTTTGCGTGAAGCTTCCCGTGCCCGGGCGTTGATGCGGCGCCTTGCCTTGCCGATTGCAGCCGGAGGAGCGGGGAGGGGTAGGGATGGGAGATTCCAGCAGGAGGAGCGGCGAAGGGTAGGGAGGGGGGATGGGGGATGGGGGATGGAATATCGGAATGATGGAATTACGAATTGAGGAATTTCGAATTGAGGAATTGAGGAATTCGATTTTGGATGAGCCCAGACCGCCGTGCTGCTTGTGGGAGGCGCCGGGGAGGGCCGATGCAAAGCAAGGCGGCGACCTGCCGATTGGACCGGGGACATTCCCGCACCCACCCGCGCAATCACTTAACCACCCAACGACGCAACCACCTGGATTCCCGGGGACGCGCGAAAGCCGGCCGGCACTTGAAAACGGGGAATCGTTGCGACACACTTCAGGGACATGGATGACGCGAAAGACAAGGAAAATGGACTCGTGGTCGTCATCGACGACGACGAGGCGGCGCGGGTCTCGGTGGGGCAGATGCTGCGCCTTCGGGGCTGGGAGACCGAGATTTTCGCAAGCGCCGTCCCCGCCCTCCGCTGGCCCAGGCTCTCGCAGGCGGCGTGCATCGTCACCGACGTGAAGATGCCCTGCATGGACGGCGAGCAGTTTCTCGCCGAGCTGAAACGCCGCGGAGAGGGGCCTCCCGTCATCATGATCACGGGCCACGGCGACGTGGCCATGGCCGTGCGCTGCCTGAAAGCCGGCGCCTACGACTTCGTCGAGAAGCCGTTCGAGGACGAGGTCCTGTTGACCAGCGTCGCCCGGGCCGCGGAGAAGACCGCGCTCAGGCGGGAAAGCCGGGAACTTAGGCGTCGGCTCAACATGATCTCGCCAAAGGAAGAGGGGCGCTTCGGCATGGTCGGCAAGAGCCGGGCCATGCAGGACGTCTACGACCAGATCGAGGTTCTCGCCCGGTCGACGGCGCCCGTCCTCATCACGGGGGAGACAGGCGCGGGGAAGGAACTCGTCGCCCGGGCCATCCACGAATCGAGCGCGCGGTCCTCCGGCCCCTTCATCCCCGTGAACGCCGGCGCTCTCCCCGAGACCATGATGGAGTCCGAACTCTTCGGGCATGCGAAGGGGGCCTTCACCGGCGCGGAGACCGACCGCGACGGGAAGATCGTCTCCGCTTCGGGGGGAACGCTGCTTCTCGACGAGGTGGAGTCCATCTCCCCCCGGGCCCAGGTCCAGCTGCTCCGCGTGCTGGAAGACGGGGTGGTCTTTCCCCTGGGGAAGGACAAGCCCCGCAAGACCGACGCGCGCCTGATCTGCGCCACGAAGCAGGACCTCAAGGAGACCATGGAAGCCGGCCACCTGCGCGAGGACTTCTATCACCGGATCGTCGTGCTCACGATCGATGTCCCCCCCCTCCGCCAGAGGATGGACGACCTCACGCTGCTCGTCTCTCATTTCGTGAAATCGGTTTCCGATCGGTACGGCGTCCCGGTTCCCCGGATTCCGGAAGAGACGCTCTCCGCCATGCTCCGGCACAAATGGCCCGGCAACGTGAGGGAACTCCGCAACGCCGTGGAACGGATGGTCTTCACGGCGTCCGAGGGCAAGGCCGGCCCCTTCCGCGCCGACGAGGAGGCGGAGGGCCTGCGTCTGATCTCCCTTCCCGCCACCTCGGGGCCGCTCCGGGAGGAAATGGAGAGGACGGAGCGGAGCGTCATCGAGGCGGCCCTGAGCGAGAACCGGGGCGAGGTGGGCGCCACCAGCGTGGCGCTGGGCATCTCCCGGCGGGCCCTGTACGAGAGGATGAAGAAGTACGGCCTCCACAAGGAAGACTTCCGCAAGGAAGACCCCTGAGGCCGGGGAATCTCCAGGGAACCTCGACCCGCAGCCTTTCTGCATTCCTCCATTCCTCGGCGAATCCAAGCCCCCGTTTTTCCCCTGCGGGCATCCCTCATGGGAGATCCGCGCACGCCGGGACGGGATCAAGCCTAACCTTCCGGTCTTTTCCCATCCCGTTGCTTTCCCGCCGGTTGCGCGAAAAGCCGGTTTCTTTCTTCTCCTCGCACGGAAATTGCTTCCTCCCACGATACGCCGGATCGATTCGAGACAGGCAGGAGAAGACCATGGAAGCAAAGACGTACCGGAACCCGCGCATTTCGCGCTCCGCAATCCCCTCCTGGGAGATCCCCCGCCGCGTGGAGAAGAACGCCGTCGTCTCCTTTTTCAAGTCGTTGATGGAGCACGCCCTGGTGTCGGGGACGACGGTGCTTGCGCTGACCGTGAAGCGGGACGATCCGGGGATGACCCTGAAGCTCGGTCTCGAAGACAACGCGCCCTCGTGCAGCGGGGAAACGGGACGCGGGTCTTCGGTCCTCGAAGGGCTCGGGCGCGGCGATCTCCTTCGGATGCATGTTTCGTGTTTTTCCCGGGATCTCCTGATGAAGGGAGGGGCGCTCACCGTGCGCGGATCGGCGCTGGGAGGGATCGCAGTGGAGGCGGTCATCCCGCTCGAAGCCGTCGACGAGAATCCGGTGAGGGAGGTGGCCTCGCGTTTTTCGATCCTGGCCGGCAGGCATCCGCATGTCGATTTCTGGGCGAGGTTCCAGGCCGGGAACCGGGCGCGTTCCGTGTGGATCTACGACCTGGCGAGACGGTCTTCCCTGGACGGGGGAAGATTCCTGGATGTCGTCGTCGGGGCGGATGCCGTCTTCCAGGAAACGCTGGGTCCCCCGTGGGGGCCGGGGTACGGACGAGAAAGAGGCGGGGATCCATGAAGACCGTTCAGACGTCGGAGAGGCCCGGCGTGATGAAGGGCAAGGACGACGCGGAGGCCCTGGGATGAAGTTCACGCTGACGACGTGTCCGTATTGCGGGTGCGGTTGCCAGTTCTATCTCATGACGGAGGGCGGGCGGCTCGTCGGCGTCGCGCCCTCTTCCGCGCACCCGGTGAGCGGCGGGTCCCTCTGCATCCAGGGGTGGAACGCCTGCCGATTCGTCCAGGACCGGCGCCGGGCGACCGTCCCGCTCGTGCGCACCGGCGGCGTTCTGCGGGAAACGGACTGGGAGAAGGCGCTCGAACGCGCGGCGTCGGGATTCCGGGATCTCCAACACCGTCACGGAAAGGACGCCGTCGCCTTCTTCTCCTCGGCCAGGATCACCAACGAGGAGAACTTCCTGTTGATGAAGCTCGCCCGCGCCGTCTTCGGGACCAACAACGTGGACCACGGCGCGCGGCTCGGCCAAGCCTCCCCGGTGGCGGGTCTGGCCGCGGCCTTCGGCGCGGCCGCGATGACCAATTCCATCGCGGACATCGACGCCGCCGACGTCATCCTCGTCACGGGGTCGAACACCACCGAGGAGCACCCCCTCATCGGCGCGCGGATCCTGAAGGCGGTCGATCGGGGCGCCATCCTGATCGTGGTCGACCACCGGCGGATTCCGCTGTCCCGTTTCGCGACGGTCCATCTCCGGCCGAAAAGCGGGACCGACGTCGCCTGGCTGAACGCCTTCATGAACGTCCTTCTCGCCGGGGACCTCGCGGACCGGATGTTCATTCGTTCCTACACGGAGAACGTCGAAGAGCTCTCGTCCGCCGTCGCGCCGTACACGCCCGAGCGCGCCGCGGAGATCACCGGCATCCCCCCCGAGGACCTGAGGCAGGCGGCCCTCCTGTACGGCCGGGCGAGGGCCTCCATGCTTTTCTACGGCGCGGGCATCGCGCCCGGCGCCCGCGGGACGGACAGCGTGAAGGCCTGCGCCGATCTCGCCCTGCTGACGGGAAACCTCGGACGCCCGGGAACCGGCGTCAACCCTCTCCGGGGCCGGAACAACGCCCAGGGCGCCTGCGACATGGGCGCCCTTCCCGACGTCTATTCGGGCTACCAGAAGATCGCGGACCCCGCCGTCCGGAAGACGTTCGCTTCCGCCTGGGGCGTCGCGTCCCTGCCCGATACGCCGGGGCTCACCGCCGCCGAGACCGTGGAAGCCGCCCGTGACGGCCGCCTCAAGGGCCTGTTCCTCGTGGGGGAGAATCCCCTTTTCTCCCATCCGGACACGCGCTTCGCCGAACGGGCCTTTTCCAGGCTCGAGCTGCTCGTCGTCCAGGACGTCTTCCCGACCAAGACGGCCGGACAGGCCGACGTCTTCCTGCCCGCCGCCTGTTTCGCGGAAAAGGACGGGACGTTCACCAACACCGACCGGCGCGTCCAGCGCGTGCGGAAGGCCCTCGAACCCCCGGGCCAGAGTCTTCCCGACGGCGAGATCTTCCGCCGGCTGGCCGCGGCTTCGGGGTCGCGCGTCCTCGGCCGCGCGGATCCCCGGGACGTCTTCGAGGAGATCCGCGCACTGACGCCGTCGTACCGCGGCATCACGTACGACCGGATCGAGAACCGAAGCCTCCAGTGGCCCTGCCCGCACGAGAAGCATCCGGGAACGCCCATTCTTCACGCCTACGGGGCGTTCACGCGCGGCCGGGGCGTCTTCCTTCCCGCGGCCGGCGAGCCCCCGGGGCAGGAGATCGAGCCCCCCCAGGCCCGGCTCGAGGAACGCCGGAAGCGGCGGCTCAGGATGCGTCTCGAGCAGGAGCGCTGGTAGGGCGTCGGTCCGCGCGCGGTTCCGTGTGAACGTTTCCCACATGGGAGATCCGAAACCACATGCCCATCTCCTTTGCAGGAACACCGTTGCGCAAAAACGGATTCTCGGTGCCCGGGATCGGTCCTCCATGCCGTCCGGCGCCGGGGAGAGCCGTTTTTTGGATGTTCCAAGATCTTGCAGTGCAAGAAGATGGGCGTGCGTTTCCGGAAGCGGCGCGCATGGTATTTGCGTAGGGGAATACGGGGCGGACGGGGGGGGCGGTTTTCGGGAGACGGGCGGCGCCGAAAGGAGGATGAAGCCATGCGTACCCATCGCACTCACGCATCGAATCCGAGGGGCGGAGCCCGACGCAAGCGGACCTTCCTTCCCCTTCGGAAGTGGAATCCGCGGACGTACGGGTCGAGGGACGAGAGGGAGGGCCGGGCGATGGGAGAGGCGGGGGATCTTCTCGCCGTGCTGGGGCGGGCGGCGGAGGACGGGGGGTATCTCGCGCAGCTCTTTGAAAAGGGGTCGAGGGCTTTGGGGGAATACGATCTCACCCTGGAGGAGGAAGCGGCGCTTCTCTCGGGGGACATCCGGTGGATCGAGGAGCGTTTCGGTCCGCTGTCGGAGACGTTGAAGCGCTGGTTGATCTGCCGCCTGCAGACGGAGCGCTGGTGAAGCCGGAGGTGAGCATGGAACGCGTCCAATCTTACGAGGCGAAGGAGGCGGTCGCGGGCGGGGACGAGGCGGCATGGCGTAGAAAGGCCGTGAGTCCCTACCAGGCGCTGGCCCACATCCATCCGGGCGACCGCGTATTCATCGGATCGGCGTGCGGGACGCCGTCGAGACTGGTGAAGGCGCTGATCGAATGCCCCGTGGCGGACGTGGAGCTGGTGAATCTCTTGATGCTGGGTGTCGCGCCTTCGGTGAAGGAGCGCCTGGCGGGCCGGTACCGGTTCAACGCGTTCTTCCTGAGCGAGGGTCTTCGTGACGCGGTCCGCGAGGCGCGGGCCGACTACACGCCGATCTCGCTGTCGGAGATCCCGGGTCTGTTCACCTCCGGGCGCATGCCGCTCGACGTGGCGCTGGTGCAGGTGAGTCCGCCGGACGCGCAGGGGTACATGAGCCTGGGGGTATCGGTGGACATCACGAAGTCCGCGGCGGTGTCCGCGTGCCGGGTGATCGCCGAGGTGAACCCGAACATGCCCCGGACGCTGGGGGACGGTTTCCTCCACATCGATTCCATCGACGCGCTCGTGGAGGGCAACGCCTCGCTTCCCGTTCTTTCCTCGACGGGGGAGAGCGAGGTGGCGCGCCGGATCGCGATGAACGCGGCGGATCTGATCGACGACGGGTCCACGATCCAGGTGGGCTACGGCGGCATTCCGGACGCGTTGCTCCTGTATCTCAGGGACAAGAAGGACCTGGGCGTGCACACCGAAGTGGTGACCGAGGGGGTGATCGATCTGATCGAGGCGGGCGTGATCACCGGCAAGCGGAAGACGCTCAACGCGGGGAAGGTGGTCGCCTCGCTGGCGGTGGGCGGGGCCCGTCTCTGGGAAGCCATACACGACAATCCGCTTTTCGAGTTCCGCGCGGTCGACTACACCAACGATCCCTTCGTCATCGCGCAGAACGAGAAGATGGTCTCCATCAACTCCGCCCTGGAGGTGGATCTGACGGGGCAGGTCTGCGCCGACGGGACGAGCGCGGGGTTCTACTCGGGCATCGGCGGGCACCTGGACTTCGTGCGGGGGGCTTCGCGCTCGGCGGGGGGCAAGGCGATCATCGTTCTCAAGTCCACGCGGGACGGGGAATCGGCTTCCCGCATCGTTCCGAGCCTTCAGGAGGGGGCGGGGGTCACCACGCCTCGAGGCGACATCCATTACGTCGTGACCGAGTGGGGGGTGGCGGATCTGTACGGCAAGAGTATCCGGGAGCGCGCCCTGGCGCTGATTTCGATCGCCCATCCGGCGTTCCGGGAGACGCTCCTGCAGGAGGCGAAGAACCGCCGCTATCTTCCCCCGGACCAGCCGGAGCTTTCCCTGACGGCCACGCGGTACCCGGAGGAGTTCATCCGGTGCGTGGAGATCAAGGACGGATCGAACGTCTTGATCCGGCCCATCCGGCCCACCGACGAGCCGGCGATGCGGAAGCTGTTCCATTCCTTTTCCAGCGAATACCGTTTCTACCGTTTCTTCGGCTATCTCAGCGGTCCGGACCCGGGCAAGGCCAGCAAGTTCGTCAACATCGATTACGACGGCGAGATGGCCTTCGTGGCCGAGGAGAAGAGAGGGGACCGCAAGCAGTTCGCGGGCGCGGCCTGCTATTCGCTCGATCGCGATTCCGGCCTGGCCGAGGCCGCCATCGTGGTGCGGGACGACGAGGAGGGCCGGGGCGTGGGCACGGCGCTGGGAGCCGCGCTCATCCGCGCCGCCGAGCAGCGGGGGGTCAAGGGATTCGTGATCTATGTCCGCGACACGAACACGCGCGCCTGGCGCCTCGTCTCCGGTTGCGGGTATCCCGTGACGTCGAAATGGGAGGACGGCGTGTACGCCATGACGATGAGGTTGAACGATGAAAGCTGAAACGCTGCCCCTGCTTTTCGAGCCCCGATCGCTGGCCGTCGTCGGCGCCTCCTCGAGGGAGGGAAGCATCGGCCGGGCGCTGGTCTCGAACGCCCTGCTCAACGGGTACACCGGCATCGTCTACCCCGTCAACCGCAAGGCCAAAAGCGTGCTGGGCGTGCGCGCCTATGCTTCCGTGATCGACATCCCCGACGACGTGGATCTGGCGGTGCTGGTCGTCCCCGCGGTCGCCGTCCCCGAGGCGCTGGCCGAGTGCGGCCAGAAGGGGGTTCGGTCCGTCGTGGTGATCAGCGCGGGGTTCAAGGAACTGGGGCCCCAGGGCGAGGCCCTGGAGGGGAGTCTGAAGGAAAAGGCCCGGCGGTGGGGGATCTCGCTGGTGGGGCCGAACTGCCTCGGCGTCATCAACACCAGCCCGCGCTTCCGCCTGAACGCGACGTTCGGACGCCTGATGCCCAAGCACGGCAACGTCGCCTTCGTGACCCAGAGCGGGGCGGTCGGCGTCGCGGCCCTCGAGTACGCCGAGACCAAGCGGATCGGCCTCTCGAAGTTCGCCTCCATCGGCAACAAGGCGGACGTCAACGAGAACGACCTCCTCGCCTATCTCAAGGAGGACGACGAGACCGACGTCATCCTCCTCTACCTGGAGGACCTCGCCGACCCCCCCACCTTCATGCGGATCGCCCGGGACATCGTCTCGGACCCCGTCCACCCCAAGCCCATCCTCGCCATCAAGTCCGGCCGGACTTCCGAGGGCGCCCGGGCCGCCTCGTCCCATACCGGCGCCCTCGCCGGATCCGACGAGGTCTTCAACGCCTTCTTCACCCAGTCGAGGATCCTGCGCGTCGAAAGCCTGCACGATCTGTTCGACCACGCCCTGAGCCTCGCCAACCAGCCTCCGCCCAAGAAGGGCAAGGTCGCGATCCTCACCAACGCCGGCGGCATCGGCATCATGGCCACGGACACCTGCGTCCGCAACGGCCTGGAGCTCGCCCGCTTCGCGCCCGAAACGGAGGACGCCCTCCGCGGGATCCTCCCCCCCACCGCTTCCGTCACCAACCCCGTCGACGTCATCGGCGACGCCGACGAGGAGCGCTACGGAAAGGCCCTCGCCTCCCTCTGCCGGGACGACGACGTCGGCGGCGTCATCGCCGTGTGGACGCCCACCTTCATGACCTCCTCGCCCAGGATCGCGCGCACGATCGCGGGCATCTCCGGAGACTGCGGGAAACCCATCCTCGCCTGCCTGCAGACCGTGGACGGCGAAGAGGACGTCCGCCGCGAACTCGAGGAGGCCCGCATCCCCCGCTACCGCTTCCCCGAGGACGCCGCACGCGCCATGGCCGCCCTCGCCCTGTTCGGAGAAAAGAGCCGGCGGCCCCAGGGCGAGGTGGCGCGCTTCGAGGACGTGCGGACCGGGCAGGTCCAGTCCATCCTGAATACCGCCCGCGCCCGCAACGCCTCCGCCCTGCTCGAGCCCGAAGGGCACGAGATCCTGAACGCCTTCGGACTGCCCGTCCTGTCGAACCGCATGACGACCTCGGAACACGAGGCGAGGGACGTGGCGTCCGCCATGGGATTCCCCGTCGCGATCAAGGTCGTCTCGCCCGATATCCTGCACAAGACCGACGTCGGCGGCGTGCGCGTCGGCATCCGGAACGAGAACGCGCTTGCGACGGCCTGGCGCGACATGATGGAGGATGTCCGGGCACGGGTCCCGGAAGCGGATGTGCGGGGCATCCTGGTCCAGAAGATGGCGCCTTCGGGAGGGACCGAAGTGATCCTGGGCATGAAGCGCGATCCCCAGTTCGGCCCCTTGCTGATGTTCGGTCTCGGCGGCGTCCTCGTCGAGGCGCTCAAGGACGTCACGTTCCGCGTGGCTCCCATCAACAACTTCTCGGCCGAGGCCATGATCCGCGAGGTGAAGGCCTACCGGATCCTGAGGGGCTTCAGGGGCATGCCGGCGCGCGACACCGACGCCATCCGGGCGTGCCTCCAGCGGCTCTCCCAGCTCGTGACCACCTTCGAGGCGTTCGACGAGATCGACGTCAACCCGCTGCTCGTCTACGAGGAGGGGCGGGGGGCGGTCGTCGTCGACGGACGGTTCCTGTTGCGGCATCCCCGAAAGACCCGGAACGCGGCGCCGTCGGCAGCGAGGCCCGTGGCCTCGTGCCGGCCCTCCGCGACCTGAGAGGGAGGGTACGGGCAATGGAGGGGTTGGAGATTTCAGATTCCAGAATCCCTACGCGTCTCCGCCCTTCCGGCTGAAATCTGAAATCCCAAATCGGACACCGCACTCGACCCAACCCCCTCTCCGCGGCCTACCCCCACACCTTCCGCGCCACCTCCACCACGAGCTCGAGCTTCTTCCACTGCGCCTCCTCGGAGAGCAGGTTGCCGGGAATCGACGTGGCGAACCCGCACTGGGGGCTGACGGCGAGACGCTCCGCCGGGACGAAGCGCGACGCCTCCTCCACACGCCGCGCCAGCGCGTCGACGTCCTCCAGGCGCCCGTGCTTGCTCGACACGAGACCCAGCACCACCTGCTTGCCCTCCGGCACGTGGCGAAGCGGCTCGAAACCGCCCGCCCGCGGCGTGTCGTACTCGAGCAGGAAGCGGTCCACCCGCGAAAGCGCGAAAAGCGAGGCCGCCAGCGGCTCGAGATCCCCCTCCGCGAGCCAGGCGCTTCGCCAGTTTCCCCGGCACAGGTGCAGGCCCGCGACCGGCCCGTCCGCGGGGAGGTTTCCGAGGCAGTGGGCGTCGGCCGACAGCGCCTCCTCCAGGGGGATGTCCACCTCGATGCCCGCCTCCTTCGAGCGTTCCCGAAGGGCGGGGTCGAGGTAGTAGGCCAGGCCCGGGTTGTCGATCTGGACGTAGGGAACCCCCTCGGAAGCCAGGGCGTCGATCTCCCCGCGGAGGATGTCCGCGACGGCCCACATCAGGTCGGCGCGGCGCGGGTAGGCGCGATCGCTCACGCCCGGTTTCCAGCAGGCCTGGGCCACGACCAGGGGACTCGGCAGGGTGATCTTGAAGGGGCGCCGGGCGTGGTCGAGCAGGAAGGAAGCCTCGTCGCGGGCGATGCGGCGCTTCGGTTCCAGGGGCGAGGCCGCGATCATGGCCTTGGAGCCGGGATTGGCCGTCCCTTCGGGCGTGAACCAGTCGGGGTTTTCGAGCTCGCCGAAGGCGAAGCCGTCGGCCGCGCCGGCGACCTCGCCCATGAAGGAGAAGCGGCGGAACTCCCCGTCGCCGACGACGTCCAGCCCGAGGGCCTCCTGGCGCTGCAACGCCTCGAGCACGGCTTCGTCCTCGGCCTTCCTCAGGGCCCCGGGGTCGCCCCGGCCCTGCAGCATGGCCATCCTGAGGGAGACGAGTCCGGGGGGGCGGATCAGGGAGCCTACGTGTTCGCATCGCCAGTTGGGTGATGGCATGGCCGTCTCCAGGAAAAGGAAGTTTCACCCCAGTCTGAATCAGAAGCCCTTCTCTCTCATTGCTCCCCCTGCACACGTTTCAGTGATGCGGGCTGGAAGCCCGCGATCCGCGATGCAACCGTCAAAGGGAAGCCCGGAGCCGAAGGCGGAGTGCTGCAAAACTTTCTGCACCTCGGCAACGCTGCTGCGCCACTCCGCCTCTCCTCCTTCGCTTGTTTTGCACTTGCATGAGCTGCGGAGGACTCCGGGCTCCGTGGCTCACTACGAACGTCGGCCCGGCCCTGCGGGTTGCCGGCGGCTATTCCCCGTCTGCTGCGTTGCGGCTCCTCGAAAACCCATCACGTAGGATTTACTTCGGCGCTCGCGCGAAGGGCCCGGTCACGCCTTCTTCGCGCGGCGGTGGGCGAGCCGGCGCTTCGCGAAGGCCCAGAGCAGGAAGGGGAGAAGGGCGGTGAGCCGGGGGATGTCGAAGATCTTCAGCAAATCCATCTCGATGGCCTTGCGGGCGATCCGCGCCAGCTGGTCGGGCGAGTAGAAGTCGCGCTGCATGGCCTTGCCGATGCGTTTCAGTTCCTTGCGGTCCAGGCCCTCCTGGTAGACGAATCCCGTCGAGCCCAACCAGGCGCCGGGCGTGTTCGCCACGTCCTCGTGGATCGGGCTGAACTCCTCGGCCCGCAGCTTGCTCAGCGTGATCGAGTCCAGCCCCAGCTCCCGCGCGAACCGCGGGATCTCCATCATCTCCGCCTCCGTCTCCCCGAGGTTCCCGTAGATGAAGTACCCGTGGTTGAAGAAGCCGATGGACCGGATGACCGGCATGTAGCGCCGGATCTGCTCCCGCGTGATCCCCTTGTTCAGCTGCTTCAGGATCCGGTCGGTGGGGGACTCGACCCCGAGCAGCAGGATCTTCACGCCCGCCTCGCGCGCCGCCTCCAGCATCGACGGACGGCGCGCCGCGTCCAGCCGCGCGTTGACGATGTAGTTCCGCTGGAGGCCCCGGCGGACGATCTCCCGGCAGAGACGCTCGGTCCGCTTCGGCTCGGCGAAGAAGTAGTCGTCCGAGAAGATGACGTACTCCGCCTCCACACCCTCCAGCTCCTCGATCACCGACTCCACGGGCCGGCTCGAATAACGCCGCTTCTGCCCCAGGGGGTTCAGCGAAAACGTGCAGAACTTGCAGTTGAACGGGCAACCGCGGGAGGAGAGGACGGCGTCGAAGTTGCCCCGCAACAGCGGCAACCCCAGCGTGTCCACCCGGTAGCGGCAACGGCGAAGGCCCCGGTCTGGCGGGGGAAGGTCCCCGGCCGGCGGAAGGGGCCGGTTCTCGTTGTGGACGAACTTCCCGTCCTCCCGGTAGGAAAGACCCCGGATCGACGAGAGCGGCTTGCCCTCCGCGAACTCCACGATCGTCTCCTCCCCCTCGCCCCGGACCACGGCCTTGAGGTTCGGAAAGTCCCCGAGCAGCGCCTCCACGCGCTTCGTCGCCGTCTGCCCGCCGATGACCAGCGGAATCTCCTCCGGGATCGACTTGAGCATCGACACCGCCTTGTCCGCGTTGTAGTCCCAGTTCAGGCTCGCGCAGACCAGGTCCACGTCCTCCTCGGCGATGAACCGCCTCAGATCCTCGGCCGTCCGGATCTCGTCGTCCTTCCCCATGTCGACCAGGCTCAAGCGGCCCACTGCGTTCTCGAGTGCCCCGGCCACGTATTCCAGGCCCGTGGGGGGAAAGAAGTTGATCCCGGAGAGGTGGCGATGGTAGGGAAACAGGCAGAGGGCGTGTCGGTAGAGGGGAGCGCTGGGCGTTTTCATGGAGTCACTCATCAAATTCGTACTCTACAACATCTCCCGCCTCCGATTCAATCCATACGCTTTTGCCTCACCGAGGTGCTGCGGACAGGATGTCCGCGCTCCCGGCCGCGGCTACCGCTGAAATTTCCAATCTCCAATGCGAATCCTAGAATAACCATCGTGTATGCCGGGGCTGGAAATCCGACCCCATCGGACAGCCTGACCTCGCCGGCTGGGGCGCAGGCCTGCCGTAGAACCTCGAAATCCTGCGGACGTTCCCGGCGCTGCTTGGGCATCCCATTTGCAAGGGAAAAAAGCCGGGGTGGAGCTGAATGACGCCGAGGAGGAACGGGGGAGAGGGTGCTTTCCAGCCTGGAAGGATCCTCAGCGTTTTCAGTTCCACTTCAGCGTTCTCTGGGTCGAAAGACTTGCTGTATCCGGCTACGTGCCCGCTTTGGTTTCGGCCTGGCTGCTTTGAGGACGAGATCGGTGAGAAAACTCTGCCCGGGACAGGACACGCGCTTCTGGCGTCCCGAGGACATCTTCGAGATCGACTGCGAGGCGTGCGGCACGCCCGTCGAGTTCTTCAAGGACGACGTCTACCGGCGCTGCACGCATTGCGGCCGGCGGATCGAGAACCCGAGGTTCAACCTGGGTTGCGCGCAGTGGTGCGAGCACGCCCGGGAGTGCCTCGGCTACGATCCGAAGGACATGGAACCCGGCGGCTCGGGACGGGAGACGCTGGTGGACCGGCTGGTCGACGCGATGCGGAGGGCCTTCGGCGAGGGGGACGGGCGGATCGCGCACGGCGTCCGGGCGCAGGAATTCGCCCGGGAGATCCTGCGCTTCGAGACGGCGGACGCCCGGCCGGCGCTGGCGGCGTCGCTTCTTTCCTCGGTCGGCGGAGCGGCGGCGAGGGACGGGGGCGGTGCGCCCGTGGCGCGGCGTCTTCTGGAGGAAGCGGGGGTGGACGGGGCGGTCCGCGACGAGGTGTGCCGGATCGTGGAATGTCTTCACGGGGCGTGCGCGCTGGACACGCCGGCGGGGCGCGTGGCGGAGGACGCCGACCGTCTGGCGATCCTGGCGGCCGGGGGGGAGGGGATCGCGCCGGAGAGGGAGGCGTCTTTCGCGAAGTCGCGGTTTCACACGGAGGCGGGGCGGGAGCTCGCGCGGCGCGAGCTGGCGCGGTCGAGGGGCGGCAGGGACGCGTAGGGCGACAGGGCCCGGGCAAGGATTGCAGATTTCAGCCTTCGGATTCCAGCGGCGGCACATGCAGCACGCGGGAATCTCCACCCCGACATCTTGAATTCCCTCCCGGCCTGGTTTTTTGAGAGGAGTCGTCCATGACGAAGGAGAGCATGGAGAACGAGAGGATTTCCCACCACGCGTCCGTGGTCCGGATGGTGGAGAAGATCCGCAACGACGGGATGACGAACCTGTGGGACCGGTACGAGGCGCAGGGGATGGGGGGCGACCCGGACCGCCGATGCCCCTATTGCATGGGCGGCGTGCGCTGCGATCTGTGCTCCAACGGCCCGTGCCGGGCGGACGTGTCGAAGGACAAGCGCGGGGTGTGCGGCATCACGGGCGACGGCATGGCCATGCGGATGATGGTGCTCAGGAACGTGATGGGGGCGGCGACGTACCAGTACCACACGGACCAGACGATCCGCACGCTCCGGTCCGCGGCGCGGGGGGAGGGGCCGTACGCGATCCAAGAGCCCCAGAAACTGAGGGCGTTCTCCGGCCGTCTGGGCCTGGAGGTCGACGGCGATCCCGCGGATCTGGCCCTTCGCCTCTGCGATTTCGCGGAGGCGGATTTCCAGCGCAAGCACTACGAGCCGAGCCGCATCGTGGAGGCGCTGGCGCCGGAGGAACGCAAGGCGAGGTGGAGGGAGTTGCGCATCTTTCCGGGGGGCATCCACGCGGAGATGATGACGGCGACGAGTTCGTGCCTGACCAACGTGGACGGGTGGTACCAGAGTCTCGCGCTGAAGGCCATGCGGATGGCGGTGGCCATGGCCTACCAGAGCCAGATCGTGAACGAGTACTGTCAGGACGTGCTGTTCGGGGTTCCCCGCCCCCACCGGATGAAGGTGGATCTGGGCGTGCTGGATCCCGCCTACGTGAACGTGCTTCCGAACGGTCACGAGCCGTTCCTGGGGTTCGCGATGGTGGAGCGGGCGCGGCTCCCGCAGTGGCAGGAGAAGGCGAGGGAAGCGGGGGCGAAGGGGCTTCGCGTCATCGCGAACATCGAGACGGGGCAGGAGATGATCCAGCGCATGCCGATGGACGAGGTCTTCCACGGGTTCACGGGCAACTGGATCATGCAGGAGGCGGTGCTGGCCTCGGGCGCGGTGGACCTCTTCGCGGCGGACATGAACTGCTCCATGCCGATCGATCCCCGGTACGCGGAAAAATACAAGTTCAGGCTGGTGCCGTTGAGCGAGCTGGTGGTCTTCGAGGGGATCGAGGAGCGCGTGGACTACGTGCCCGAAAAGGCCCGGGCGCAGGCGGACGCGCTTCTCCAGATGGCGGTGGAGAATTTTCCGCGGCGAAGGGGTTCGGTCGACGCCGTTCAAGGGTTGCCGGTGCGGGAGGCGGTGGTGGGATTCTCGACGGAGTCGATCCTGGACGCGCTGGGGGGGACGCTCGATCCCCTGCTGGACGCGTTGAAGACGGGGGCGATTCGTGGGATCGCGGGGATGGTCTCCTGCACGACGCTGAGGGACGGGGGCCAGGACGCGCACACGGTGGCGGTGGTACGGGCGCTGATCCGTCGCGACGTGCTGGTGCTTTCCATGGGGTGCGGCAACGCGGCGGTGCAGGTGGCGGGTCTGTGCAGCGAGGCGGCCACGGAGCTCGCGGGCGAGGGTCTTCGGGGCGTCTGCGGGGCCCTGGGCGTGCCGCCGGTGCTCAGTTTCGGGACCTGCACGGACACGGGGCGCCTGGCCGATTTGATCGGCGCGGTCTCCCGCGCGTTTGGGGGGATTCCCGTGCCGGATCTTCCGCTGGTGGCCTGCGCGCCGGAATACATGGAGCAGAAGGCGACGATCGACGCGGTGTTCGCCCTGGCGCTGGGTCTCTACACCTACGTGAACCCGGTGCCGCCGGTGACGGGCGCGCCGAACCTGATGGAGCTTCTCACGGAGGGTTGCCGGGAGGTGACGGGAGGCGTTCTGCGCGTGGAGACGGACGCGGTGGAGGCGGTGGAGGGGATGCTTGGGCACATCGAGGAGAAGCGGAAGGCGCTGGGGCTTTTCTAGCGCATCACGGCGGGATGCCGCGCGTCACTCGCGCCAGGACGCGAAGAATGCAGAGGGGCTTGCTGTCCCCGGAGCCATCGCCCTCTCCCTGCCTTGCGCCCCTCCCGCGCCGGGTTCAGGGGTTGTAGACGCAGCAGCCGTTGAGGATCTGACCTTCGGCGGGCCCCATCATGCAGCCCACGCAGTCGTAGCCGCCGGTGATGAGGACGGAGCCGTTGGTGAGTCCGGCGGCGGCGTGCCAGTAGAGGCCCAGGTAGGGGCAGTTGGGCACGACGGTGGGATTTCCCTGCTGGTCTTGCGTCTGCGCGAACTGGCCGGTCTGGTCCACCCCTCCGTAGGGGAGATAGAAGTTCTGGCCGAAGGCGTAGGGGTCGAAGAGGTCGGCGGTCCGGTCGGCGGAGCATCCGCCGCAACCCATGGCTTCGAGGAAGGGCCAGTAGTGGGGGGGATAGGGGGCGTTTTGGGCGGCCTGTCCCCGTTGCTGGGAGCCTCCGACGACGAGGATTTTGCCCCAGGGGTCGTTTCGTCCGGCGTAGGTGCCCTTGGGGATGTAGGTGGCGGTATGGGACCGCCGGTAGTTCGTGAGGTTGGAGGCGAGCATTTTGAGCGTGCCCTGGTAGCCCTGGGTGGGGTTCGTGGACAGGGGATCGAAGATTTCGGCGGACTGGCTCACGGAGGAGGTGCCGATCCCGCCGCTGATGATGACGAGGCCGGCGACGTCGCCTTCGGGCAGGAGCGTGGCGGTGTGTTCGGCGCGGGGAATGGTGAGGGCCCGGCTGGCGTTGTAGTTCATGTTCCCGTTGAACCCCACGCCGGTGCCGGGGACGTAGATATGGACGTCCTGGGAGACGGCGGGGGCGTTGAAGAAGAAGATGCCGCCGGTGATGAGCACGTTTCCGTTCAGAAGGAGCGTCGCCGTGTGGTAGATCACGCCTCCCGTCCCGGTCAGGGGCACGGCGCTTCGTCTTCCCCCCGGCTGCTGGATGATGGCGGCGGCGAGGGGTGTGAGGATCGCGGGACAGGCCTGGAAGGACCCGCTGTAGACGTCGTAGACCTCGAGGGTGTCCGTCAGCATGGTCCCGGTGAAGGGATTCATGGTGGCGGTGGTGGCGCCGGAAACCAGGAGGACGTTCCCGTTGCCCATCTTGGTGGCGGTGTGGAACATCCGCTGGAAGTTCATCATGCCCGGCACGACGGTGAAGCGGTCGGTGAGGGGGTCGTAGAGCTCCGCCGTATCCATGGCCTGCAGCCCGTTGGGCGTCCCGCCGGTGAGGAGGACCTTCCCGTTGTCGAGAAGCGTGGCGGTGTGTCCCGCCCGCTTGAAATACATGCCCTGGCCGTTGTTGCTCTGGGAGGGGGTCCACTGCGTGGTGGCGGGATCGTAGATCTCGGCGGTCCGCTGCACGGGGGTGAAGAGGACGCCGCTTTCCCCTCCCGCCACGAGAACCCGTCCGTCATTCAGGCGGGTGGCGGTGTGGCGGGCGCGGGGGACGAAGAGCGATCCCACGGGCGTGAAGGTCCCCGGAGGCCCCAGGCTCGGGAGGGTCGGTTGCGTGGGCAGCTGGAAGGGGGGCCAGTTCGGAATGCTTCCGAGGTTCGGACCCGTGGAAAAGACCACCTCGAAGGGGGGGGAGACGTTGGCGCCGTAGATGTCCCTGACGCCCGGCCGGACGGCCACGCCGTAGGTGGCGTTGGGCGAGAGCGGAGAGCCCGGCGTCAGCGTCACGTACTCGCCCTTGAACTGGTAGGAGACGGGAATCACGGAGTTCTGCTGGTCCGCGAGGATGATCTGGCGCGTCCCCTGGACGGTCCTGTGATCCACCTGGTGGGTGAAGCGAATCGTGATGGTCGTACCGAGAGGGACGTTCGTCTGCTGGTCGCCGGGGAAGCACTTGATGACGCGGAATTCCGTCCCGTCCTCGGCCTTCTTCTCGCACCCGGCCGTCCACAGGAGCAGAAGCGCCAGGACGGCGGGCCAACCGGTTCTCTTCATGTTCGATTCTCCCGATCAGGGATTGTAGATCAGCGAGGGGCCGTTGATCCGGATCCCGTTCACGATGCCGTTCGGCGGGTAGTACGTGCTCCAGGCGTTGGGGCCCATCATGCAGTTCGGGCACCAGGAGCCGCCCGTGATCAGCACCACCCCGTTGGAGAACTCCACCCCGGCGTGGAAGTAGACGCCCATGGGGTAGAACTGGCTCATGTCGGTCGGGTTCCCGTTCGCATCCTGCGTGGACTGGATCTGGCTGGTCACGTTGATCCCCCGGAAAGGATGCGTCGGGTGCTTGCCGAAGGCGAAGGGCGTGAAGACGTCCGAGGTGAAGGTGAGGCGGCAGGCGCCGCATCCCGTCGGCTCGAGCCACGGATAGAGGCGCGCGTACGGCGTGGGGGCGTTGTAGTTGAAGACGCCCGTGTGCTGGGCGCCGCCGGTGTAGAGGATGCCGCCGGCGTCCTTCCCCCCGTGGAGGATGTTCCCCGTATGGTTGTGCCGCTGGAGGGTCAGGGACTGGGCGAGCTGGGCGAACACCCCCCGGTCGCCCTGCCAGGTCCCGCTCTGTGCGATCTCGGTGTAGTCGAAGATCTCGCAGCTGGAGAGCACGCCCGTGTAGGGGGAATTGCAGAATCCGCCGGCGACGATCACCATCCCCGCGGCGTCCCCCTTCTGCAGCATGTTGGACGTATGACACAGACGCGGAGCCCTGAGATTCGTCCCGCAGTGCAGGACGGTCCCGTTCATGCCCGATCCCCCCTGGGACGGCATGTAGAGCTGGGCGTCGTCCGTGCTCAGCGCCTGGTTCAGCCACGGCTCGCCGTATCCCCCGCAGACCATCACGGACCCGTCGGGAAGCAGGTTGCTCGTGTGATACATGCGGCCCGCCGGCGTCACGTTCCCCCGGCCGCTGGTCCACCAGGCCTGCCGGTTCTGGTTCACCGTGAACTTGGGCATCAGGGGAAGGGCCGTCATCGTGAACGTGCCCGTGTACGCGTCGTAGACCTCCATCGTGTCCATGAGGTAACTGGTCAGCGTCGTCTGCTGGTTGGCGCTGGAGGCCCCCGTCTGCGTCGGGCTGTTCTCCCACCCCGCGATCAACAAGACGTTCCCGTTGTTCAGGCGCTCCGCCGTGTGGAATACCCGGTGGTTCTGCATGCGGCCGGGCACCAGGGAGAACACGTCGTATTTCGGGTTGTAGATCTCCCCCACGTCCAGGACCTTGTGGTTGTCCGCCCCTCCGGCGATCAGCACGCGCCCGTCCAAAAGAAGCGTCGACGTGTGGCCGTACCGCTCGTAATGCATCCCGTTGATCCCCTGGCCGAGGCTCTGGGACACCGTCCACTGGTACGTCGTCGGATCGAACAGCTCCGCCTGCCTCAGAACGCGGCCCAGCGGAAAATCGTTCTCGCCCCCCGTGCAGAGCACCTTCCCGTTGTTCATCAGCGTCATCACGTGGCGCGCACGCGCGTAGACCATGGGACCCGTCCCCGTGAACGTCCCGGGCGGACCCCCGGCCGGTGGCCCGGGCGGCGGCGCGATCGTGAACGGCGGGAAGTTCGGAATCGTCCCCACCGACGACCCCGTGGAGAACGTCGCCGAATAGGGAACCGAGATGTTCGCCCCGAAAATGTCGCGCACCCCGGGACGCACCGCGATCCCGTACGTCGTGCCCGGCGCGAAAGGCGAAGTGGGCGTCACGTACAGAAGCTCCCCCTTGAACGTGAACGTCGTCGGCAAGACCGAGTTCGAGCTGTCCACCAGGATCACCTGCTTCGTCCCCTGGATGGTCTTGTGATCCACTGCGTTGGTGAAACGAATCACGACCTGGGCGTTCTGCGGGACGTTGGTCTGCTGGTTGCCGGGATAGCTTCCCAGCACCTTGAAGTCCTCCGGGTAGTCGCCCGAATCGTAACATCCCGCGAGGACGGCCAGCGCCAGTCCCGCGATGACCAGACCCGATCCAGCTGCGTTCCTCAGCATGCCGTTTCTCCTTCCGGCTTTCATCGATCGATCCAGTATACCTGACCACCCAAAATCATACAAATACCATGCCGATACACGTCCCCGCCGAAAAGGAAGATCCGCTCGATAACCTCTTCGCATGGAATGAATTAGGAAAGCAAATCTCCGGAACCCTTCCAGCGCCAAGGGCGAACCCCGTGCTGGAAACCAGGTTTCCGGAAACCAGGAATCCGCTTCGTTCTCTCAAGGGAGTTCCCCGATTCGGCGTACCGGCCGGAACTGCGGCCACCGCGAGCCGAAACCGGCCGCGCCTGGAGACCGACATCCGCCCGGATTCTCGCCTGCACGCGTTCTGGAAGGGGGATGGATGCGACCGGGGATCCCGTCTGTTCCTGTTTCCATGGTACCTGGAGAGGGAGGAAAGTCCAGGAAAAAAACCGCCTCGGATACGCGGCGAGGTCAGGCGTTCAGGGAACGGATGATCCTCCAGTTGCCCGCCACGTAGTCGACGCCGGACAGGCCCGTCACCACCGTCACCACCAGGACGGACCAGAACGCCGCCGTCTCCAGGGTCACGGGCGGCTTTCCGGAGACGAGCGCGAGGACCAGATCGAGAACGAGCAGGCCGAGGATGACCGCTCCCTGGACGACCGCCTTGATCTTGCCGCTGGCGCGCGCCGCGATGATGACGTTCTGCGAGGCCGCGGCGATGCGCAGGGAAGCCACGATGGAGTCCCGGTAGAAGAGTACGGCCACCATCCAGATGGGAATCAGGCCCGTTGCCAGGAAGCAGAGAAAGACGGTGAACCGCGAGAGGCTGTCCGCGAGGGGGTCGAGGTACTTGCCGAGTTCCGTCACCATCCCGCGGGACCGGGCGAGATAGCCGTCCAGGACGTCGGTCACCTCGAACAGCACGGCGACGGCCAGGGCCCCGGCCTTTCCCGCCACGGCCGCCCCGGGGGCGATCTCCCCCAGGAAGAAGAGCAGGATGAAGACCGGGCTGAGCCCGATCCTCGCCAGCGTCAGCTTGTTGGGCAGCTTCACCATGGACGGATACCAAAACCCTGATCCACCTGATCTACTGATGCAGTGTCCGTGCCCGGCATCGCTGCACGGGGCGCGGGCGCCTGCCCGCCATAGCCCTTGCATCGGCAAGACAGGCAGCGGGTCTCGCCCGCCGTACCTCGGTTTACATCGGTGCCGCCTTGGAGGGCGAGGGTCCTCCCGAGCCACAACCTGGCCGGCTCGCCGGCCCGTACTACGCCGATCGGCTCTTGTGGTCCTGCTTCGCCTGTTTGCTCCTACCGGGGCTACGCAGGATCTTCGAGGCTACGTAGGGTCCTCCGTAGCTCTCGCATATGCCGATAAGCGAAGGAGGAGAGGCTCGCCCTCCAAAAACAACATTTCAAGTTATAGAGGTGCCATGCATGAATACGCAAACTCTCTCCCCTCACTCACCCCCCGCGGTCTTCAGGATCGCCGCCACCCCGTCCTTCGCCTTCACGCCGAGCGGGGCGGACGCCGCGTCGCACTTGGTCCTGAGAAGGCACGCCACCGCGCCGGGGATCTCGTCCAGGTGTTCCGAGACGGCGTACCAGTTCGCCTGCCCCTTCGTGATCACGACGGGCGCCGACGCCAGGGCCTTTCCCAGCGCGTCCGACATCTCCTCGAAGGAGATGCCCAGCGTGTCGGGGCCCGCCTCGAAGATCTCGTCCGCGGACGCGTCCAGGCCCACCGCCTCGAAGTCCTCGCGGACGGCGTCGGACGTGATGGGCCCGCCCCGGTAGGGCACGGCCACGCGGGCGCCGAGGCGCCGGATCTCCTCGACCAGCAGGACGTCCAGGGCGATCTCGCCCACGTTGTCGGGGATGTAGAGGACCTCGTCCGCGTCCAGGACGAGGGCGCGGATCCGGTCCGCATGATCCACGGCCAGGGGTTGCGAGGCCAGCGTCTCGAGCCAGCGGTGGATCTCCTCGGACCGGAACCCGTAGCCCGTGCCGACGGTGCGGAAATCGAGGTGGTTTCCGGCGATGGCCCACCGCGCGAGCGCCCGGAAGCGCTCGGGGCCGTCCAGGCCCTGCACGTCCAATCGGACCTTGCGGGCGATCTCCACGCCGACGCGGTTGCACGCCTCCCGCAGCGCGGCGAAGGGCGTTTCGAGGCCGGCGACGGATTTCACGATCCGGTGGAGGGCGGTGATGTGGCGGCTCGGGGTCGAGGCCCAGCCGGCCTCGGAGCCCGTCTCGCGCCCGAGGTAGGCGAAGGCGCGGGCGAGGATGATGCGCTTCTTGCCGGTTGGGAGATCGAGAAGATCCATCGCCCCCACCAGGTCGTCCACGAAACAGGGCAGGCACACGCCGGCGGTCTTCATCGGTCGAGCCGTTTCAAGCGCTTGAAGAGGGGATCGTCTTCCCGGGAGAGGAGCCGCACGAATTCCGCGAACGCGCCCTTCTCGTCGCCGGCCATGAGGCGCGCCAGCCCGATGGGGTAGCCGAGCTCGAAGGCGACGGGGAAGGCTTCCAGGGCGCGCCGGAAGTCCTCCTCCGCTTCCCGCCACCGCTTCCTCAGCATCGCCAGCGCCCCCCGCGCCTGGAAGAGGACGAAGGGGTCGGCGTCTTCCGCCGAGGCGCGGCGCAGGTGGTCGGCGGCCTCGTCCAGGCGCCCCCGTTTCAGGGTGATCACGCCCAGGTACTGGGAGGCCAGGGGCAGGCCGGGGTCCGCCTCCATCGCCCCCCGCACGGCGGCGAGGGCGCCCTCGAAGTCCCCGGCGTCGTACCGCCGGGACGCGCGCCTGAGGCGCCAGGATGCGACGATCTTGCCGATCACAGCACCGTCTCCAGGAAAGCCTCCCTCCACCCGGCCTCGTCGAGTTTCTTCCGCAGGCGCGTCTCCACCGCCATGAGGAGCCGGGCGCGGAAGATCGCGGATCCGAAGACGCCGCCGTCGAGCAGGCCGGCGGCCTCCGTCTCCCGTCCCCCGCGCACGAGCGAAAGCGCCCTCAGGCCGCGGGCGAAGAGGTTGCCGGGATCCGCCGCTGCCACGGCCTTCAGGATCTCCTCCGCGTCCCGATCCTCCTCGATGAGGATCAGGGCGAGAAAGAGGCGCGCGGGATGGGATGCGGGCAGGGCCGCGCCGGCGGATGCGGCCTCCTCGCGCCCTTGCTTGCGCGATCCCGACGCCCAGAGGGCCAGGCCCCGCTTCATCCGGAAGACCGGCTCCTCCTTCCTGGCGAGCAGGGAGGCGAACCCCTCGGCCGCTTCGGCGAAACGGCCCTCGGCAAGGGCGTGCTCCGCGCGCCGGTGGGCGGCCGCGGATACGAGGTTCGCTAGGATGGGGGACATGCGGCGTTCGTTCCGTTTCGGGTGGCGAAAACGGCGACATTGTTATATCCTGACCGGTTCGAGTAAAGGGAAAAGCGTCCGATCGCCCGTTTGCCCGTTTCATGAGACCGGAAAGGGGATCCATGCCTTTCTGCCCCATTCCCCAGGCCGTGGAAGAGATCGCCCGGGGGAGGATGGTCGTCCTGGTCGACGATCCCGACCGGGAAAACGAGGGCGACCTCGTCGTCGCGGCCGAGGCCGTCACCCCCGAGATCATCAACTTCATGGAGACCCACGGGCGCGGCCTGATCTGCCTCGCCCTCGACGGCTCCCTCTGCGACCGCCTCGACCTCAAGCCCCAGGTGGGCGACAACACCTCGCTGATGAAGACGGCCTTCACCGTGACCATCGACGCGGTCAAGGGCACGACCACCGGCATCTCCGCGGCCGACCGGGCCCTGACGATCCGCCGCGCCGTGGACCCCGCCTCCCGGCCCGCCGAGTTCGGACGACCCGGCCACGTCTTCCCGCTTCGCGCCCGGGACGGCGGCGTGCTCGTGCGCACCGGACAGACCGAGGGTTCCGTGGACCTCGCCAAGCTCGCGGGCCACACGCGCGCCGCGGTCATCTGCGAGATCAAGAACCCCGACGGCTCCATGGCCCGCGTGCCCCAGCTGGAGGTCTTCTGCGAGACCCACGGGCTGAAGATGTGCTCCATCGCCGACCTCATCCACTACCGGCGCATGAAGGAGCGCCTGGTCGAGCGCGTGGTGGCCGTGAACCTGCCCTCGCGCTACGGCGATTTCCGCCTCTACCTCTACCGCTCCGCCATCGACCGCTACCAGCACCTGGCGCTGTGCGCCGGCATGGACAGGGCGGAGAAGCCCTACGACGAGCGGACGGAGGCCGAGCCCGTCCTGGTCCGCGTCCACAGCGAGTGTTTGACCGGGGATCTCTTCGGCTCGCTGAGGTGCGACTGCGGGATCCAGATGAAGGCGGCGCTCGAGGCGGTGGGCAAGTCGGGCAAGGGGGTCTTCCTCTACATGCGCCAGGAGGGGCGGGGCATCGGGCTGGAGAGCAAGCTCCGGGCCTACAACCTCCAGGAAGAAGAGGGGCTCGACACCGTGGACGCCAACCTCCACCTCGGGTTCAAGGAGGACGAGCGCGACTACGGCATCGGCGCCCAGATCCTGCGCGACCTCGGCATCAAGAAGATCCGCCTCCTCACCAACAATCCCCGCAAGTACTACTCCCTCGAAGGGTACGGCCTTACGATCGTCGAGCGCGTCCCCATCGTCGTCCCCCCCACGCCCCAGAGCGAGAAGTACCTCAAGACCAAGGAAAAGCGCATGGGACACCTCCTCGGGCTGTGCGATGAATAGCTCCTTCGGAGAAATCCCAAAGCAGCCAAGCCGCGCCAAAGCGCCTACCACACGAAGGCACAAAGGGGCTGTAGGGACGTGCGCTAGCACGTCCGCGCCGCGCGGGCTCTTCCGCCGCGAAGGACGCGAAGGACACGAAGGAATTTTGGTTGCGTAGCGTGGTGGAGTGGTCGTGTGGAAGAGTGCTTGGGTGCGCGGTCGAGGGATTGTGAATTGTAGATTTCAGATTACAGCGGCGGCAATTGGCTTGCCAGACTGCCAACAGAGCCGCGAGCGTCAGCGAGCGGTAAACTTGCCCGGGCTGACCAGTAGGCCGTCAGAATAACCCCGGATCAGGATCCGTTGTACAAACGGACACATGGCGGAGCCGCGGGCGCCGCCCGCAGCAGCGGGGAACGGTGCTCGATGAGGGGAGAGGGGAAGAGGGGACGCTGCTTTCACAGCGGCCGGGAGCGCGGGCGTCCCGCCCGCGCAACACCGGGCGGGGCGCAGCCCGCAGCGCCTCGGTTCTCATCGGAGCCGGCTTGGAGGGCGAGGGTCCCCCCGAGCCCAAACACAGTCGGCTCGCCAGCCCGTACTACGCCGATCGGCTCTTGTGGTCCTGCTTCGCCTGTTTGCTCCTACCGGGGCTACGAAGGATCTTCGAGGCTACGTAGGGTCCTCCGTAGCTCTCGCATATGCCGATAAGCGAAGGAGGAGAGGCTCGCCCTCCAACACAGCGCTTTCGACTGGAACCTGGAACCTGAAATCTGAAATCTCCAATCTACAATCCCCGATCCCCGCTCTATAATCGAATCCTGACCCTTGAGAGTGCTAAGGAAAGGAGCCCCATGTCCGTTCCATTGTTCGACCTGAAACCCTCCAACGAAGCCGTGCGCGCGGAGCTCGACGCAACGCTCAAGCGCGTCCTCGACCACGGCGCCTTCATCCTCGGACCCGAGGTCGAGGCCTTCGAGAACGCGTGCGCCGGATTCCTCCAAAGCCCCCATGCCGTGGGCGTCTCCAGCGGCACCTGCGCCATCGCCGTCTCCCTGCTCGCGCTCGGCCTCGCCCCCGGCGACGAGGTCGTGCTGCCCGCCTTCACCTACGGCGCCACCGCCATGGCCGTGCGATGGCCCGGCGCCCGGCCCGTCTTCGCCGATGTCGATCCCGGGACCTTCAACCTCTCGGCCGACACGCTCGCGCCCGCGCTCTCGGAGAGGACGAAGGCCGTCGTGCCCGTCCACCTCTTCGGGCGGCCGGCGGACGTCGCGGGGATCGATGGGATGTGCCGGGAAGCCGGTGCGACGGTGGTCGAGGACGCGGCGCAGAGCTTCGGCGCCTCGCTCGACGGCCGGCAGACGGGGACGATCGGGACGCTCGGGTGCTACAGCTTCTACCCCACCAAGCCGCTCGGGGGGTTCGGCGACGGCGGGCTGATCGCGACCGCCGACGGCGACCTCGCCTCCGCCCTTCGCACCATCCGCGGCCAGGGCGACGCGGGGGGGTATCGCTTCGTCCGCCAGGGGGGCAACTTCCGCCTCGACGCGATCCAGGCCGCGCTGCTCGCCGTGAAGCTCCGGCGCGTGGAAGCCTGGCAACGGGAACGGGAAGCCGCCGCGGGATGGTACGCGGAAGCCTTCGCCTCCGCCGGGCTCGAGGAAGAGATCGGCCTTCCCGCGCCGGTGCCCGAGGGCATGCGCCACGCCTGGGCGCTCTGCGTGGTCCGGGCGAAGGACCGCGACGGCCTTCGCGCTCATCTCGCGGAAAAGGGCATCGGCGCCGGCGTCTACTACCCCTCGCCGCTGCATCTCCAGCCCGCCTTCGCCGACCTCGGCTACGAGCAGGGCGCCTTTCCGCACGCGGAGAAGGCGTGCCGGGAGGTGCTTGCGCTTCCCCTGTTCGCAGGGATCACGCAATCGCAGGTGGGGGAGGTGGTGGAGGCGGTGAGGGCGTTTTACCGGCGGTAGAGGAGACCCGGTAGGGTCATTCGTCACTGGTCATTCGTCACGGGTCGATGGAAGACTGGAGATTTGGGATTTTCGTAGACCCGACGTAGCTCACGCATAGGCAAGACAAGCGAAGGCGGGCAGATTTCCGTCGTCAGGTAGCAGCGGAACGGGGCGGGGGGACTCCAGCCCCCGGCCTACCGATCCTACCCTTCCCTGTCTCCGTTCCGGACGAGACCGGCGATCTCCTTCGCCAACTGGAAGGCCCTTCGCGCCGCTTCCGCGGCCTCCAGGGCGGACGCCTCGTCGAAGAGGTCCCAGGGCAGGGTGTAAGTCTCCTCGTCGCCGTAGTCGGTCAGGAAGTGTTCCGGCAAGCCGAGGGCCAGCAGATCGGGGAGGATCCGGCGCATCTTCTCCAGCACGTCCTCTTGCAGGTTCCTCGTTCGCATCAGGGAGGAGAGGTCTCGGGAGGGCTCGTGGGTCTTGGGCGCCGCGCCGAAGAGCGCCAGGACGGCCTTTCCGGCGTTCTCCACGGCGAGCTGGGCGTTGTTGACGGCGGACCGCCACCGCTTCAGACCGAGGTCCTGCTCGGCTTCTTCGAGGAACCCTTTCGCCAGGTCCAGCCGGTAGGTTACGTCTCTAGCGCTGTTCACGGTATCCGTCCCAGCTGAGCTCCCATCCGTGTCTCGGCAGCTCCGGAAAGACCCACATGCGGGTCCGTCCGAGGCGGACCCTTTCCATTCCCGACGCTTCGAGCGCAACGAGGGCCTTCTTCCGGAAGGGCTCGAAATACGCCGGGCCATGCAGGCAGATGCCGTCGACGCAGGCGTCAAGGAGGAGGGGCGAGAGGTTGGTCTCGAACTCCCGGGGCGTCTTGGCCGTGATGCCGATGGGCCCCGGGAGCTCGTCGAGGACGGGCAGGAGCGGGAGCCGGGCGGCTTTCTGACGGGCCAGGGGGTTCTTCGGAAGGTCCTTGGCCACGACGAGCAGATCGTGGTCGGACTCCGGGCGGGCGTTCCCGCGCGCCTGCGACCCGAAGAGGACGACGGTCTCGAGGTTTTCCTTGAAGGCGTCCTTCAGGGCGTCGAGGACGGCCCGGTATCGTCGGAGGGTCTTCGGGTCGGCCTTCGGGACGTCCCGGAGTATCCCGGCGTTCCTGTTCTCTCGGACCAGCACGGCGCCCTCGAATCTGAGACCTTCACATCGTACAAGAACCGCGGCGGATTGGCCATGGTGATCGACATGGCGCTGACCGGCCGATCGCCGCGCGCCGGTTTTCCCCTCACGCTCGCGCTGGGCGATCCCCGCCTTCCCAGGCGTTCCTGGGTCAAGATCAGCCAGATCCGCACCCTCTCCGTCGACAGGATCGGGAAACGACTGGGGCGTGCGACGCCGGAGGAGCTCGCGCAGGTCGTCGAGGGGTTCAACGACATCATCGGGGCGTGAACCTTCCGGAGATACATACACCGCGAATGGGTCTTTGTGCTACAATATAGTACAAAGATTCTCGAGGTGAACCATGCGCGATTCCGTATCCATCAGTCTTCCTCAGGATCTGAAAAAGCGGCTCGACCGGCTTGCGAAGAAGCGGGGGTGCAACCGAAGCGACGTCGTCCGGGACGCTTTGGAACATCATCTCGACATGGAGGCGTTCCGGGAGATCCGGGGGAAACTCCGTCGCGAGGCGGAGAAGCGGGGCATCTTCACCGACGAAGACGTCTTCAAGATCGTCTCGTGAAGGTCGTGATCGACACGAACGTGCTGGTTTCCGCCTTCATCGCCCGCGGCGCGTCCCTCGACGTTTTCGAGCAGGTGTGCCGGGCCCATGAGCTCATCGGTTCCGAAGCGATCCTCGTTGAATTCCGGAGGGTCCTGACCGGGAAACTGGGCTTTCCCGCGGCGCTGGTCGCCCGGGCGGTTTCGAACCTGAAGAAGCAGATGACGCTCGTCGTTCCATCTCCGCTCGATACGCCGATCTGTCGAGACCCGGACGACGACGAGATACTCGCGACGGCTCTTGCCGGGGATGCCGATTGCATCGTCACGGGGGACGACGATCTCCTGGTCCTCGGCGAGGTCCGGGGCATCCCCATCTTGAGGCCGGGCTCGTTCTGGCGCTTCGAGTCGGAGCGAGGCTCATGACGGCGAAGCCCCCCAGGTTGACGATCTGCGTGCCGGTGTACGACGAGCGCGGGACGCTTCGCGCGGCCTTGGAGCGGCTGTTCTCGCTGCAGCTTCGGGTCTCCTTCGAGGTGGTGGCGGTGGACGACGGTTCGGGGGACGGGTCGGGTGAGATCCTCCGGGACGCGGCGGCATCGTCGGCGGGGTTCCTTCGGGCGTTCTTCCACGAAGAGAACCGGGGCAAGTCTGCGGCGCTGAGCACGGCGTTCGGGGAGGCGCGGGGCTCGATCCTTGCGGTGCAGGACGCGGACCTCGAGTACGATCCCGCCGAATTCGCGCATCTCTTGCTCCCGATCCTGCGGGGGAGGGCGGACGCGGTGTTCGGGTCGCGCTACCTTCCGGGCTCGGAGCGGGAGGGGGGGACCTTCGTGCAGGCGGTTGCCAACCGGGCCCTGACGACGCTTTGCAACGCGGTCACGGGGCTGAGGCTGACGGACATGGAGACGTGCCAGAAGGTGTTCCTCCGCCGTTTCCTGGGCCCGCTTCCGCTTCGGGCGCGCGGATTCTGCGTGGAGCCGGAGCTCTGCTTTCGCCTGGCTTCGCGAGGTGCGCGGGTGGTGGAGCGTCCGATCGCGTACCGGTTCCGCACGCGGGCGGAGGGCAAGAAGATCGGGTGGCGGGACGGGGTGGCGGCGGTGGTTTGGATGGCCAGACGGGCAAGTCGGGATTGAGGATTGTAGGGCGCCATGAAGGTGTCCCTGTCTTGCGGGTGAGAGTCCCGCCCGGGGAATTGACGATTCACCCCGGTAGCTACGGGAGCACCTGGAACGGGAGACCGGCCAGGTGAAGCTTCCC
>Ga0180434_10000364_pt1 | contig 67116 bp, 51 predicted proteins | sample SS_ome_7_FD_132453 | JGI IMG/M metagenome (GOLD analysis project Ga0180434, IMG submission 132453) | Hypersaline lake sediment archaeal communities from the Salton Sea, California, USA - SS_1_D_2 metaG | ecosystem: Environmental > Aquatic > Non-marine Saline and Alkaline > Hypersaline >...
ATTCGAACCGCTGAGCGATCCGCCCCCCCGCGCCCACCCGGGCAAACGAATGCGCGACCGCCGCAGGTACTCGAAACTTGCTCCGCACGTAAGGAAAGAGGTGCAGTATGCAGACTGATCCTTGTGGCGAGGCATGCGCGGACGGCAAGGAGAAATGAGAAACCCATAGTGCTCGGCGAAGTCGCGGTAGCTTCTCTGAGCTACGGGATCGTGCAGAACGGCACGCACGATCGCCGCCTTGAGGTTGTCGATCACGATTTTTCGGGGCACCCCTGCGAAGTACTCGAAAGCCTCACGATGGCATCGCAGCCAAGTGTGGATCTTCTGATCGAAGACCATCACCGCGTACTGATGACGGCTGTGCGAAAGGGTCATCACGAACACCCAGGCCCGTTTTATCTCCCCCGTTCGCGGATCGATAGCCCGCCCGGCGGAGCCGAAATCCACCTGGGCCTCCTCACCGGGGCCGACCTCGATGCGCACAAAGCCTTCGGGGCTACAACCCTCCATCTGAGCCACGAAGCGCCGAAGCGCCGAGTAGCTCCCGGAGAACCCGTGGTCGTCCCGAAGACGTTGGTATATCGCCATCATCTCCACGCCTCTGTCGCGAAGACGCCGGATCGTCGGCTCATAAGGCGCCGCCTTGAACGGTTGACGGACGATCGCCGACTGCGGCATCCTCTGGGTGAGGAGCCGGTCAAGATCCTCCGCGGAGGGCATATCGCCTTCCAGCAAGCCCTCCCGACGGGCCAGGGCATGGTACTTGGCCACGGTCTTGCGGGCGACCCTAAGGTCCTTGGCGATCGCTCGCTGGGGTTGACCGGCACGAAGCCGGCGCAGGAGCTCACGTACGTCGAGGGTCATAAGCCTCCTTCCTGCCATGGGATATCCTCCTTGGTTTGAAAGACATAGCTTTCATTCTTCCCAAGGGAGGATATCCCCTCTGGCGGGAAGGACCACCGTAATCCGATCCCCACTCGCCCTGCTTCACGCGCCCGGGGTCTCATGCCTCGGCTCGGCTCACCGTGCCGCCCGGTTCCCTATCCGCGAACATCGGTGGCCTCCTATCGGGCGAACATGCCTGGTCCCCTATGCGTGAACATCGTGGCTACCTATACCGCGAACAATGACAAAAGTCGACCTCGTAGATTTGATTGAGCACCGTCACCACAGCATGTTGGACTATCTTGTCCTCCAGTGAGGCAATGCCGAGCGGCCGCTGTCGACCATCGGGTTTTGGAATATACCCCCGCCTAGACGGCTGGGCTCGGTAGGTACCCATGTGTATGCACCGGTACAGCTCCGGCAAGCGTCTCTCGAGGTCCGCTTCATACTGCCGCCACGTCACACCGTCTACTCCGGGCGCGGCATCGCGCTTAAGCGCGTAAAAGCTTTCCCGCAGCAGCGCGACTGTGATATGGTGCATCAGGGCAGTGAACCGTGCACGTCTGTCCCTACGTGCTGCTTCTCGCACGCGTCCGAGCCCGATCGACACGTGTGCCCGGCTCTGCGTCCGGCACGTGGCCGTCTCAGACACGTTCCCCTCGGTCGATCGCCTTCCCTCCACGACCTCCGCGGGCGGTTCCCCATCGCCTTTGTTCGATCGCTTCTCAGGTACTATGCAATCGTCCGACTTCCCACAAGTGTACATGCCGGGCGTGCGGCCACCGGCCTTCCCCGACCGGTCCGCCGCTCCTTCTGCGGCGGACGCTTGTGGGATCTCCTGGTTCCCATGAAAGGAGCTTCTCCGCATGCACCGGGTCTCCGACTGCGCGGGGGCCGAGGTGGACTCGCGTTTTACGCCCACCACGGTATTGCCTTCCGCCTCGGGTAATAGTCGTTGACCAGTCTGCCCCATCTCCGTCCGGTCCCTACCCCCGGTGGCTCCTTCACTCTCCCCCACACCGCAGGAGAGAAACACAGGAGCTTCCTCAACCTTGGCCCTCCGGGTGGGTCACCATGTCTTCCCATTCCCGGAATTAACCGGAAAAACTCTTGACAGGTCCCATGGAAAGTGGCAGTGTTCGTGTATGCATTGATGAGAATCAGAAGAATCGGGAGGAATACCTGATGAGAACGCCGCCCTTCGGGCGTTCTGCAGCCCATAATGCCCTGCAGCTCCACACCCGCTCTCTTCACATCTTGCTGTTGAGATCCAAAGTACACATGTCAAGGCCCTCCATGGTGTCGTTTCCATGCGAACTCGCTTCTACCCAACCGAGTCAACGTTACAGCATACGGGTCACCGCTGGCAGAGCATCAATTTTGTCGCTGGTCAATCCCTATGAAACCGAAATGATTGGAGGATAGAATGCCCGACGAATCCCCTCAGAAAGCTCACTCCCTGGACGAGATAGTCAGGGATTCCTTTACCTTCAAGAGCGTATTTAGCGTTCTGTTCAACGATTTGAAATTACTAATAAAGGTAGGTGAGAAAGAAGCATTTTTTGATCTCTTCTATGGCAGATCAGCAGAGGTAGACACCTTTGTCACGCAGTTAGGCCACGCCCGTCAACTAGGTACGAACATAGTTGTTAAAGGAGACCCAGGATCCGGTAAGACAACTTTCATTCATCGAATAATGCATGACGACGAGCTCCTGGGAGAACTACGGATCTTCCCGGTCTTTCTTGACCTGCGGGAACTGAATGGGGGCGGAGGTGCTACTTTGCACATGGAGATAGTAGTATCAGGGCTTGCGGAGTACTTTGACGACGTCGGCGCTCCGCTCGCAGGTCTGGAAGACGACAGTACGCCGACAGTAGATCGCTTTCATCGAGCTGTGGCTCATCTAAACAAAGGAATAACCAAAGGCCTTCGCCAGAAGAAAACAGTAGTTCTTTTTGTCGACGATGCGGATTATTGCGAACCGGACGTCTTGCCCAGAGTCCTGAAAATCCTTGCGAGATTCACTTCCTCCGTGAACTGTGTCGTAGTATTTGCTTGTCGGCAGCCAGTATGGAATCTCATCTTTGGTGATACAGATAGTACACTGTCAAGAGATTTTCGATTCAATAGCTATACACTTCCTCTCCCGCATCTGCCCGTGCGCGACCTCTTGATATCAAGACTTGCACCATGCCTTCTCGCTACTGAACAAGATGATCATCTGCACCCTCTTGACATTGTACGATTCAAGAGAGCTTTCAAGAAACTAAGAGCAATATTCGATGTACTTTCGCTTCTACCCTCCACGCAATTTCAGTATCCATTCACCAAACGGATCGAGAGCTTCATTCAACATGCGACAAACGGAAATGTCAACGAGATGTTCTTGGTGGCTGGAGAGCTACTTCGCTATATTCTAAAGAACAGAAAGGAACTTGAGGAAGGAGATAGGCCAGGATCATTGTGTGTACCAAGACCTGTGCTGCTTGAACTTTTCGATCCGAATAAGACAACAGAGGGATTCAGAGTCATAAAGATCAGCGAGAGGGTTTCGACTCGTAGGGGCAAAGGCAGAGGTCGCGCCGGCAACTTTCTTCTACAGAACGTTATGGAGGCAATAACTATATGTCCTGTAAAGCACCATGACTTCTATGATCTGTTGGAACAGGTGGGATTCAGTAACGAAGAAGCCGATGAAGGACTCGACCGTTGTAGGGCCCTTCGACTGATGAGGAGACGAGTCATCCACGTTGGCTTAGCTAGCGACATTGATACTATCTCTGAGTATCAGCTGACAAACAAGGGCCACTACTATCTGTTCTACATGATACACTGGGAGGAGTATATCAGGAAGTTCGGTAGAAGCCGTAGATCCCTATTTAACCTAGCAAGTCACACCTTGCCCTACTCAGATGTTCATAGAGAAATCCTTGAAGTCATGAGGAACCTCCTCTACGTCACAGGCTTCACGAGAGGGAGATTCTTGGTTAGGAAACCAGCTCTGTTTGGGCTCATGAAGGAGATAATCCCCGATACGGTACTCCCCAATCTGGACGCTTTGACTGGCTATCTGCGCTCCGTAAGAGTAGTAAGCACACACAAGTTGAGCGACAAGAAGGACTACGTCATGATTGTGTCACAACTGAAGGCAGCAATAAGGGGAGCAGGCCTATCTATGGAGGTCGATAAGGACTTCGTAAGCCTAAATAGATATAGGGAGTTTGTTGACAAGCGGGTGAAGCTGCCGCCCACGAAGAGACTGCATGATCAATAGCCTGGCAGGAATGACAGCCAAGTGGTATCCCAGTAGGTCCTTGGTTGGATACATACACTAGAGGATTCCAGGGCAGGCCTATCTCCGAACATGAGCCAGCGTGCTTTTCACCAAGCACCCGGGATTTACAGATGACGTTACCGGATGTCGGGTAGGCCGGATCCATTATTTGAGATCAACTTCAGCCAACTCTGCTTACCGCGTTGATATGAAGATATGGTAGATAGGAGTGAGCTTAGATGAGTAACCCGCTTCGCATTGACGGTAGACTACTTCTTGCGATTCTAGTAGGAATAACTCTGCTGGCGCTTCTCATGGCGCTGGCCGTTCTCTTTGTCTACTTCATACACTTTCGTGGGCCGCTTTCGGATCAACACTCTGTCTGGGGCACCTTTGGCGACTATGTTGGCGGGCTCCTAAATCCCGCATTTGGTTTTCTTGCGCTTGTTGGACTACTGTTCACAATCATCCTCCAGGGAGAGAACCTGAGGGTCACGGCAGAAGAACTGGAGCTATCGCGAAAGGAATTGGAACTCACCAGACGAGAACTTCAACGCTCTGCATCCGCTCAGGAGAATGCCCTAGACACGCTCTACTTGCAAGTCAAAGTCACTAGACGGGCAGCCCGTTTGGCGGTCTTGGGTACGCTTGTCGAGAACTACGAGAAGAAAGTTCGAACAGCAAACACAAAATCAGACAAAGGCAAACTTGAGAGACAGCTACTTACCTACCTGGGTATGTTAGAAGCAGAGTTCCGTACTCTTGAGAGAGAGGAGGCCAAGGTAGAACAAGAGAGCGTGAATCTGCGCAAGGCGAACCAGCAAAGACCATTTGGCGGGACCTAGTCTGAATGATGCACAAGTTCACTGAAAGGGGCGGGGGGTTGCCCTCCTCACGGGATGTGCAGTCGGAGAGGCGAATCCTGTCGTTCTTGTCGAGACCAGCTAGGGCCGGTCTCAGGGTCACACTCCCAAACATTGCGGCATCGTGCTTTTGGCATTCTCATCGGCGCTCTTGATGCGGTGGCGGATTTCGATGAGCGTACAGAGGCGGTCGGATCTCCTCACCCACTCGATGAGATCGTGCCGGGTCTTCTTGCCCGGAAGCCGGTCAAATGCCGAAACCGTCCATGGGTAGAAAGAGTGGTAACGCGCGGTCGGTCACGTTCGTTATACCTGGAACAAGCTGGCCGCACATATTTATGCACGGCGCCTGTACGCCCAGTGTCTATGATTCTGAGAAACGACATCCAGGCCTTTGTCTCAACGGCGCCTTTCACCGAGCCTGTCTTCTTCTCGGGCATTTCCCCCTCAACGTCCAGCGGAGCAGCGTCTCTGCATTATGCCCGTCCACTTTCTGGTGGGTCCGTTCTCTAAGCCGCCCGCTCGCTCCAGAATCAGTGTCGAACTCTGCTGCTATTTGGAGAGCCAGCTACATTGTGGCCACTTTGGCCCACAGTGCGCGGAGCCGAGCACGTCCCAGGCGATGGCACTTGAAAACGAACCCGGGGCCCAGGCATAATTCGTTTATTGGCTAAACGCGTGGCTTATGTATTGCCCGAGCCCCGGGTCAAAGACGGCGGGGTTATCGTACTTCCGGATTGGGGCGGCAGCCCATGCTCTCTACTTGGGGGTACCGCGTGCATCTCAGCAAACGCCAGCGAGCGGTTGGGCTGCCGCACCTCAGCATTATGCAAAACCTGCACAGCAGGCTTCGATCTTAGTGAAGTTGTCCCTTTTCGGCTTGGCAGCCTCCTCACATATTGCGAAACCATGAAGCCCTGACGCGTCCCGACATCATCACCGGGCGACGGTGGCGCAGCTCAATTGGAGGGGGCCGCGGTGTAAAAAGGAGGCATTCGCACGAAACGTGCCGGCGTGGCCAATACTAATTTGCCATAATTCAATGACTTACGATATTCGGCGCACAGACAAAGTCACAGTCTGAACCGGCTTTGTCACAAAAGCGGGAACCTCCTGGGACACGCATGTCACATCGGGAACCAGCAGGCAGCGGCGTACTCGCGGGACATTCCTCAAATAGATGGCCCTCAAGCATACCCGCCACAGGGCCGAATCTCCTAGAAGAGCCTCGGAGGCGGCTTAGTTGAAGGTCTGCGTGACCCGAGGAGGGTGCTTCTCCCGAGGGCTTCCCCCTGTGTGGGCTTGCGCCTCGGGGAGAGGGTTCTACTTGGGGAGATCAGCGGCTCTGGGAGGGCACGACTTCAAGCTCTTGCGGTTTCACATGAATGGAGGATTGAGCGCCGGGGCCTTCGTGCATGGCGGAGAGTGCGAGGCTCTTTGGGCTCTACTTCCATTCGACTGGATTCGCACGGGCCTGGGGAAGCAACCCGGCACGTCTCCAGTCGCCAGCAATGTGCTGCTCCCGGATGGCCGGGTTCCCCACTTCTGGCTGGCGGGCGAATCCCGAGTGTGGGCCCAGCGGGGAGCCTGAAGATTTGAACGGAGAACGGCTCATGGGCCGAATCAAGCCAATGAAGAACACATCACCAAACAAGGCCAAGTGCCTGCAATTCAAGGCCCCCTGGTCGCGCGAGGGGTATTATGAACTGTCTTTGGGCCAGCACGTGATTTCCCCGGGGGCCTCCCGGGGCGTGATCAAGGGCTTCAGGCTAATCGGCCCACCTTCCGCCGGACCACTGAGCCCCGCCGACTGCACGGTGTTGGTCGAGGATGAGAGCGGCGAGGTCACCGTCCACGTCGCGGCCGATCTAGATCCTCTTCCCTTCCTCGAGGCGGCGTGATCTGAATAGGGTCCCGCGGCACCATCTGCAGCCGTGTGCCGTGCGCGACCCAAATGGGTTGACACCGCCGGTGACAAACGCCCCCTGATCGCCGGAATAAGATGCCCCCGAGCTAAACGCCCGGATCACCTGCGATGGCGCGCAATAGGGACTTCGCGCTCACTTGTTGTCAACCCAAGGGTTGGGGGAGGCTCGATGATCAACCGCGGCTGGCTTGTTGAGTAGTATTGGCACTACGCTGGAGGCGAATACGCCCCTTGGCGGTCGTCCCCTCGCGCTCCGCCGATCCACCCAGCCCGGCTCACCGGCGCCTCACGTATTATGGGGATACCAAGAAGTCAACCTTGATGCATCAGAACCGTCGGCGTCGAACAGGGGTTTTCCCCGTAGATACGCCAAGTCCGAGGCAGGTTGTCCCCGCTCATCCCGCCATAGTCTATGGCGTTACGGAAGGTGTGTGGTTCTTGAGCTTTCGCCGTCGTTCCCCGCCGAATGGCGCCAGGCGCGTTCCGGTTTCTGACGTATCAAGGTTAACTATCCGAAGAGTCCTCGTGCCTGGCCCGAGCCCTGCCCAAGGTCTTCCTCACGTTCGCGTGGAGCTTCTCGCTTTCGCGCTCGCTCATACCGGAGCAGAGCTCCCTCGCGAACCCTGCGGCGCCGCCATAGCTCTCGATCACATCTTCCAGGACCTGCAGCCCCATCCGCGAACGATCGGCTTCCGTTCGACCCGGGTACGCTTCGCCTCCGGCCCTGTGCTTTAAGATATCTTTGTGAACGGGGTTCGCGGTGCCGACCATGGACCGGTCGATCTTCGCACACCACTCTCCTGCACAGTCGGCTTGGGTAGGCTCCCTCGGCGAAACCTCCGCTGCCGCAGCTTCCGCATCGCCGTACTTCATCCCGACGCTCGCGAAGATCTCCGTCATCACGGACCTGTCGAGCCTGGGAGGTCTCTGCCGTTCCACCTGCGCGGCGACGGCGAGTATGGCGCGCACATTCTCATTTCCCGAAATCCTCTGACGGAAGTACTCGCGAATAAGCTCTATGGCTCCCGGGAGGATCTCGGGGATGTAGCCCCTACGCCCGCACTCGTACTCGAGGAGGGGGAGCACATCGTCCAGCCTGTCCCGCATGGCCGGGAGTCTTATGGTGAGCAAGAACCTATTGGCGAGGTCCTTTTCAAGGAGCCCCTCTTCTATGGCCCGCTGGGGCTCCATGCCCATGGTCGCAATGAATTTCGGCTGCGGATTCAGTTTCCGGAGCCGGCTCTCCCCGGCCCTCACCACCTCACCGCGGTCGATGGGGTTCAGTATCGAGGCTTGAACGGTCAGCGGGATCCGGTGCAAGTCATCCAGGAGAAGCGCGTGCCCCTGGGACTCCTCTATCAAGCCGGCCCTCCCCTCTTTGTCCGCGCCGACCGCGGCGTAGTTCTTCGCGTAGCCGAAGAGGTCGGAGTAGAGCATCTCCTTGGGCCTCACCCCCGGCTGCAACATGTGAAGGGGCTCCTTGTCGGCCTGCCGGGCGATGAGATTGGCTATCTCGCGCTTTCCGGTTCCGGATTCTCCGATGACGAGCGTGGGCTCGTCCGACGATGCCGTCTCAAGCGCGACACGCACGGCGTCGAGGAAGCGCGGGTTGTTCCCGATAAGACTTCCGGGCAACGCGTGGAACTTCTCTTCGAGCTCGGCCCTATCTCTTTCCCTGGTCTCCCTGAGTATCGAGACCTCCCTTGTCATGCTCACGCTGCCCCAGGATTTTCTGAATGCCCTGAGCATGTCGTTCTTGAAGAGATCGAGCGCCCTGCTGCTCGTGCTGTTGGGCTTGGGTATCCAATCGTCGGCGAGCTGCTCCGTGAAAACGGTCCGGAGCATCTCGAAGCGCTCGCCGGCGTCGAACGCAGTCATTATGATTCCGCGCACGGGACGGCCGTTCTGCTTGGCGTGTCTCAGGATCTCGAGTCCGCCGTCCCTCGGCCCGGAACCGGTCTCGCTCCAGTCATTGTCGATGATCGCAATGTCGGCTTTGAGGACAAGGTCCATGGCTTTGTCGTAGCTGACGGTCGTATCAACGACGCAGTCGGCCAGCACGTCCGCGAGAACACTGCAGACCAGATCAACGCCGTCCCGCCGATCATCCGCTACCAATACCTTCGGAACCATGAGGGTCTCCCAATAAGCCGAAACTCACGTGGCGTTTGAAACCGTCACGTGGGAACTACTATCCTGAGTTCGAAGTCTCCGTAATAATGCCGTCACAACATTTCCAGTCACGATGCGAAGAATGGCGCCGGAAAAAGGCGATGGACTTTCAACTCATTACAGTACCAAACCCGTCTAATAACTACGATGGTCGGGGAAACACATTGTCTGTCGAGGTACCCATGACACTCGCCATGCTCGAGCCACTCCGCAACCATCACCCGGCAAGCACCAGCTCCATCGTGCATGTGTCTTCGTCGTGCAAAGCACGGTTGATCCGCGTACCCGCGGTATTTTCCATGCTCGAGCCGTCCCAAACCATCACCTGGGAAGCACCAGCTCCATCGTGTAGGTGTCTTCCTCGGGAAACACATAGCTGATCCGCCCGCCCAGAATACTGGCGATGCTCAGGATAAGATTATAGCCCAGGCCCAGCTTGTGGCGGGCGGCTTCTTCTAGGTCGGCCCGCATTCTGGGCGTCAGTGAGTTGGTGACGCCGAAGCGAATCTGCTTGACCGAGCCTCTAAGGGCAATCTCAATGGGCCCGTGCTTCCACTGGTGCCTCTTGAGGGCGTTGAGCACCATCTCGACCGCCGCCTCCCGGAGAAATCCCTCGTCTGCACGGAAGCCCAGGCCCTCGGGCTCGACATAGGTCTTCAAGTTTGCTCTAACATACTCCGTCAGGCTCTGGTACCGCTTCAATACGCCCTGGATCTCCATGTCTTCCCGAAGTCTGCTGCCTATGTTTCTGTCCTCGGCAAGCAAGGACATGATTCTCCTGACGACCGCCAGCACGAACAGCCGCCCTTCTATCTTCTTCTCCTCCAGCTCGGCGATCCCGTGGCTTTCGCCAGCCTTGACCTTCAGCATAACCGACATGACCCTTGAGAATCCCTCGATCTGAACCCTGGCGTGAGCCAATTCACCGCATAGATCAAGGGGGACGTTTTCCAACCGGCGGAGCTTCGTCTCGACTTCGGACACGGACCTACCCGCGGCGATGAGTGAATTCCCGCGAAGATGCTGCAGCCAGGAAAGGACCGCGTGCCTTTCCGCCAGCGCCGCGGTCTCATGATGGAGGACTCTCGCGGCGTCGCCGCCGATCAGGCACATAACGGTGAAGAGCAATCGGATTCGTTTCTCGACGTCTTCAAGGGGTTCCCCCTCCTCGGAGCAAATGGCTCCCACGAACAATCCCGCACGGCTTTCGTCGATGTTCTTCGTCTTCCTTTCTTTCTTGAGAGGAAGCACTGGGAACTGGACTATGTGCACGGGAAGCCGGTGGCAGCCCCTAAGGTACGAAGAGTGTCCGGCGAGATGAAACCGGGCCGCATACTCGACTCCGTCCCTGTTCCAGGATCCGTCGGCCACCATGGCCTTCGCTATCTTTTCCAGGCAGGCCATGTCGGCGCTCGACGGATCGCATTCCAATGACTCTCCGGCCAGCTTGGGAATCCAGGGGACTCGGTCCTGACCGGCGCCGTTCCATCTTGCGTCACCGGGAGAGAGCGACCGCAACCACTCGACCATTCGTTTGAGTCGGGGAGTCCCAGCACCCACCTCGTCGATCAAGCCCATTTGCATCAGGCTTTGATAGAGAACACCGCCCTTGTTCTCGAACTCATCCGCAAGCCACTTGGATGCGGAGCCCCCCACGTATGTTTGCTCCTTTGCCGTCTGGAGCAGCCGGTCCAGCAAGAAAGCCCACACTTCACCATCCTCACACCAAATGGCCCCGACCCGCCTCTCGCGGTCCGAAAGGGCATCCCATTGACGGCTTATCCAGGAGGAGAAATCAAGATCCCACTTAAGGTCACCCTCCCCCAGCTCTTTCAGGATCTCTTCGCATTCGGCTGGACTTAGCTTGACGAAGGTGTCCGCTTTTGTGGGAAGGAGGATCGGAATGGCGATACGATTGTCCCAGAAGGAGGAGTGATAGGACAGCATGGTCATGCGCCCGAGGCGATGATCATGAAAATAGTGCGCGCCGACCATCATCCCTATGTTGTCGACATTGAACTGGATGAACTCCTTGGACTGGAGCAGTCGCTTGACCGGCGGATTTTGCAGAAAGAGGGACTTGTACAGCATGTGGTACATCTCGTCCGCCACCGAATCGGCACGATTCGCAAAGCCGGATCGCCGGAATACCAACTGATCCGACGGGCTCGGGATTTGCTCTTCAGTGCTCATGAAACATACTCCGGAGAGACCGCTGCGCCGGGCCTTGTGCGGCTTCTGAGCCCTCGCGTCCTTTCTCCAACCAAGTGACCTTCCTCGCAGGCAAATGACGGGCGGCTCACGTGTCCCTGGGTTTCGTCGGCCGGAGGAATAAGCGTCTCCACAACGGCCGGCCTCTAAGCAAGGAGCCGCCTGCGCCGTATTGAGTCGCCCGCGGCGCGCCCGCTCTTGCGGTTCCCCAAGCGGCCGACCTTGCACTATAACATATTTTTTCGGCAACGGTCAACCCGACCGCCGGCCGGGTTTCGGCACCGCCTTCGCAGATGCACACCGGTCGGCAACGGCGCTATTCCAGGCATGCTTCTTCGCCGCTGTGAACGGCGGTTTAGATTGTCCTCTTTTCGGCGGCTTAGAATGTCCCCTCTTCGTCTGCCGGGCAGGCATTCAGCTTGGAAAAGAGGCTGCCGTCGCCGGAGCCCGCCGGTCGGACCGCCAGCCGCTTTGGGATCCACACTCACTTCGATCTTACTAATTGTCGGCCCGGCACTTCCAGCGCTGTAGTCTCTGCGCCCGCCGGGCGGAGGACCACCTTGGGCCGGTACCATGCCCGAGGCCCCCGGGTCTGGTCGGATGACCTCTCGTCGGTAGCGCTATTGCACCGTAAGGTTGGTCGGCTGGTAGCATTAGCGCTACCGCGAGGAGCAACGTGCCTCCCGCTCTTCCGGCTATCTATTTGAACAATAAAGCCTTAGACGAAAGGACCGCCGCCGGCACGCACCATGCATCATAACTCTCCCGAGGTATCACCATGAACATCGCGATCCCGACATTCAGATCCAGAGTCTCACCGAGGTTCGACCTCGCCGCGGGTCTCCTCATAGTCCGGGTCCAGGGCAACAGAGTCCTGGGCCGGGGAGAGGAACGCCTGGACAACATCTACGGCTGGAGGCGGATCAGGTTTCTGACCTCCCGGAACGTGAATGTCGTCCTCTGCGGGGGCATTCGCCGGTGCGACTACTTCGCGATTATGGATTCGGGGATAGACGTCTATGCGGGGCTCATGGGCGAGATAGAGGACGTTCTGGAAGCCTTCCTAAGGGGCGACATCGTCACTAACGGCAATGGTCATGCGCTCAAGGGACGCGGCTGGCGGCAGGCAAGATGGAGGGGCGGTCGCGGTGGTCCCGGCAGAGGCAGAGGTCCCAGGAACGAGATAACTGATAGACAATGACACAGTGAGTTCGGAGGTGAGCATCATGCCAGGATTGGACAGAACAGGACCAATGGGAATGGGCCCGAGAACAGGAAGAGGCCTTGGTCTTTGCGGCCCAGGTGCGGGTCCGGCGGTTGGCTGGGGAGGCTACGGCTACGCCGGACGCGGAGCGGGTAGAGGACTGCCCCCCTGGGGCGGAGGCCGCGGACGTGCGTGGGGCGGCGGCAGAGGCAGAGGCTATGGAGGCGGCGGTTGGGGCCGAGGTTTCGGCCGCGGCTGGGGATACGGCGGCTGGGGAGGCCAATACGCCGGCTACGGAACAGCCCCATACGCGGGCTATGGAGCGGCCCCCTACGGGTGGCAGGGTTACTACCCTCAGGCCTATGGACAGACGGCCCCCGAGGAGGAGCTGGGGTTCCTGAGGGAACAGGCATCCTCCCTTGAGCAAGAGATGAAGTCCATCAGGGAGCGGATCAAGGAGCTCGAGGCCAAGGGATAACATCAGGGCGAACGAAAGAGAGGCCGAAAGGGGAAGAACTAGACATGCCCAGAGGAAATCGCAACGAACCGATGGGAGGAAGCGCCTTATCAGGAAGAGGCGCAAGACAATATAGAAGCGACAGCGGAGGCATGGGCGCGTCTCAAGGCGGCGCTCGAAGTCGTGGATATGGCGGCAGCGGCCAGGGTCGAGGGACCGGCTGGGGAGGCCGTACCTTGGGATTCGGTCGTGGGAGCGCAGGACCCGGCAGTGCCCGAGGTGCTACCGGTCCCGGCCCTGGCGGTAGCCGCGGACTCTTCAACTCCGCCCAGGGCGGCGGAGGCGGTGGCCAAGGTGGCGGCGGCGGTGGCTTCGGCGGCGGTGGCGGCCGAGGTGGCGGTCGCGGTCAAGGTGGCGGCGCAGGTCGAGGCGGCGGAGGTGGTCGCGGTCAAGGCGGCGGTGGCCAAGGCGGTGGTGCCGGTCGTGGCGGCGGTGGCCAAGGTGGCGGCGGCCGAGGCGGTGGTGCCGGCCGAGGCGGTGGCGGCGGCCGCGGACAGGGTGGCGGCGGCAGAGGTAGAGGAGGCGGCTTCGGGCAAGGGCCCGGAGGAAGCTGTGTCTGCCCCAGTTGCGGGACAAAGGTCGCGCACAAGCTCGGCGTCCCCTGCTCGAGCGTCAACTGCCCCAAGTGCGGCACGGTGATGACAAGAGCGATGTGACGAGAGGCGGGTAGGAACTTGAAGATCGTAGTAGCGAGCGGCAAGGGCGGCACGGGCAAGACAACCGTGGCGACGAACCTGGCAAAGGTCTCCCCCATGGCGACCTGCTATGCGGACTGCGACGTGGAGGAGCCGGACGGACACATCTTCCTCGAGCCGCGGATCACGAGCACAAGGCGAGTGTCGAGGCCCTTGCCCAAGGTGGACGAAGCCGTCTGCGACCGTTGTGGGAAGTGCGTTGAAGTTTGCAGGTTCAACGCCATAGCGGTGATCCAAACCGGTGTGATGATCTTCGAGGATCTCTGCCACGGCTGCGGCGGTTGCGAGATCGTCTGCCCGCTCGACGCCGTCAGTGAGATAGGCCACGAGATGGGCGTCGTCGAAAAGGGAAAGAACGGAACGGTGGATTTCATAGCCGGCAGGCTTGACATCGGCGAGTCCATCACATCCCCTCTCGTTCACGCGGTGAAGAAGGAGTTGCCGGAGGACGGTCTCTCGATCATCGACTCCGCCCCCGGAACGGCCTGCCCCGTGGTCGCGGCGATACACGGGGCGGACTACTGCGTGCTGGTCACGGAGCCCACCCCCTTTGGGCTGAACGACTTGATACTGGCCGTCGAGATGACCCGGAAGCTCGGGGTCCCATTCGGCGTTGTGATAAACCGAGACGGCATAGGAAACAGCGATACCGAGGACTATTGCAAGGCGGAGGGCATCAGGATACTGGCGCGGATCCCCGACGACCGCAAAATCGCCGAGGCATACTCGCGCGGCGAGATGATCGTGGACGCGGTTCCGGGGATGAGGCAGTTGTTCCTGAATCTCTTGAACCAAATCACCTCCCGAAAGGAGAGTCGGGCCAAGGAGAAGGCCGGCACGTGACATAGGACGGGGTCCCGTCATTAACACACAACACCGGAGCTCTAGCTGTTCCAACCGGCTAATGAGGGGAATCCTTGCCAAGCGACGGGACCCCGATCAGAACTCGAGGACGCCGGTCGACCGGAAGCGACGCGGCGGAAGGACATAGAAGGAAATCACATGAAGGAACTGACGGTCATAAGCGGCAAAGGGGGAACGGGCAAGACGAGTCTCGTCGCGGCGTTCGCGTCCATGGCGCGGAACGCGATCATCGCGGACTGCGACGTGGACGCGGCGGACCTGCACCTCATCCTCCATCCGGATGTGAAGCAGGAGCACATATTCGACAGCGGCCACGTGGCCGTCATTCACCCGGGCCTTTGCAACGAGTGCGGGGAGTGCCTCGATCTCTGCCGCTTTGACGCGATCAGCGACGACTTCCAGGTAGATGAGCTCAGCTGCGAGGGATGCGGCGTCTGCTGCGACAACTGCCCCGTGGACGCAATCACGATGGAGCTGGACGACGCGGGCAAGTGGTTCGTCTCGGAGACGCGCTTCGGCCCGATGGTTCACGCCAAGCTGGGCGTAGCTCAAGAGAACTCGGGCAAGCTCGTCACCCAGGTGCGCACGCGCACGAAGGAGATAGCCGATGAACGGAGCCTGGACATGGCGATCGTGGACGGATCGCCGGGGATAGGCTGTCCCGTAGTCTCATCGGTGACCGGCACGGATCTCATCCTCGCCGTGAGCGAGCCGACGCAGTCGGGGCGCCACGACCTGGAGCGCGTGCTCCAGCTCGCACGGCACTTCAATCTCAAGAGCGCCGTATGCGTCAACAAAGCCGATCTCAACAAAGACGTCACGGCCGAGATCGAAGGGATGTGCGGTAAGAACGGCACGGTATTCGTTGGAACGGTTCCCTATGACAAGTCGGTCACAGAGGCGATGGTCGCGGGAAAGACATTGACGGAATACAACAACGGCCCCGCAACGGAGGCCGTGAAGGAAATCTGGAAGAAGACACTGGAGTTGCTGAACGGTACGTAGGCTAATCGCGAGATGTGGTGCCGGCGTCCGAGCTTCTCCCTAACATAAGGACGTCGCTTCTCGCCGGATAGATGACAGTTGTACGGGCCCAGCAAGGACGTCGGCACCGCCAAAATGAGGGCGGAACTTGGAGCTTGAGCGCTGTGCCTTCACATAGAGAGTAGATGGGACCGCGGCGCAACGAGCCGTGCCCACCAAGATCGCGGAAGCAACGACCGCAGAGAGCGAGCACAGAAACACACAGACCAGGCGAGGACGGGGATCGCGTCCGGGTCTAAGATCGAGATTCGGCGACAGGAGTCTGCGAAAAGCAGTGCCCCCGCTCGGACAATCGATACCGTCCTCGTCGGGTCGGCGAGGACGGCACGGCCGGAAGTCTCAGTTGCGTGATCAGCAAGAAGGAGGCATCTGATGAAGATCGCCATAACGGCAAAGGGAAAGGACCTCGACGCTGAAGTGGACCCCCGGTTTGGGCGGGCCCAGTATCTTATTCTCTACGACACGGACGGTGATAGCTTCACCGCCGTGGACAACTCGGCTACGGCCAATGCGACGCACGGGGCCGGCGTCCAGGCGGGTCAGACCATCGCCAACTCGGGGGCTTCGGCCCTTATCACCGGGAACTGCGGACCGAGGGCCTTCAGCATACTCAATAACGCCGGGATAAAGGTGTACACCGGCGCCGAAGGAACGGTCAAAGAAGCGATTGAGGCCTTAAAGGCCGGGAACCTGGCCCCTGCCGGTGCCCCGAACGTAGAGGGGCACTGGTAGAGGGCACCGGAAAGCGCCCGGAGCCGCCGCGAAGGCGACCGGGGTGACTGCTGTTCTGCGCGCACCAGCCGGCGGCAACGGCGGTGCGCGACGGCTTGAGGCTCGCAAAGCCTCGGCGACGGGAAGGAAGCGGTAACGCTGAGAGCGAAGGCGGGCTCGCCGCCACGCCAGTGAACAGGCTGATGCGGACATAGGCGGGCCGCACGAAACAATGAGGAAGACAGGAAAGGGGTCGTGGTCGCGATCTCAGGGACCTCCACGCCCGGGGTACTTCTGCAAACGATCGCCCTAAGGCCACGGCCCCCGTTAAACATATACAGTTGGCGTTGGATAGTCGGAAAAACGGCCTCGGCGTCCCGCCGAATGACGCCGGCATGGCGACGTTCGCCGCGGGCCGCTGAAGGGGAGAGCGGAGAGGCCACCCGGTGAACTTGGCACACCGAGTGGGAAAACCCTTCTCGACCTCCCCGGCCGGGACGACAAGTTGATTGAGACGCAGAGCACGATTCCCCTTGATTCAGACGGAGGAGAAGATGGAGCAGCTACCTAAGGACACGGATACGAGGATCGCCATTCCTACGGATAGAGGAGTTCTCTCGGAACACTTCGGCCATTGCCGGGAGTTCACGTTCATTGACGTCAGGGACTCGCAGATAGTCTACAAGACGACGATGCCGCCGCCTGCCCACGAGCCCGGCTCCCTCCCACTCTGGCTCAAACAGAATGGGACGAGCGTCATAATCGCAGGCGGCATGGGAATGCGCGCGCAACAGTTCTTCATGGGCTACGGCATCCAGGTGCTCACGGGAGCGCCCAGCTTACCTCCCGAGGAGATCATCGAGCAATACATCGCGGGAACCCTCCAAACGGGGGCCAACATCTGCAGCGGGGGCGGCCACGGCGACGGAACCCGCAGCTGCGGCGGCGGCGGTCACGCCGGAGGCGGACACGGAGGCGGACGGGGTCAGGGCCCAGGAGCAGGCGGCGGCGGACGCGGCAAAGGAGGCGCAGGGCGGCCGTTCGCTCGCGGCGACTCTACTTAGCCGGGATCGCAGACGCGCCGCACGCGGCCAAGGCTCAGGGCAGGGGTTCCGCCGTAGCGACGGCCCTTGATACGGGCGAGGCACGGAGGCTGACCCGAGCACGGTGACCGGCTGCGCGGGTCACGCCGGAGGCGGACACGGGCGCGCAAGGAGTCAGGGCACAGTAGCAGACGGTCCGGGCGACAGGCGTCTAGGCCCGGGTCTGCAACCCGGTGCCGGCGGGCGCGCATGAAGGGAGCGGCCGGACGGACCCGACCGGCGCTTTGCCGGCGGCGATGGCCCTCGGCCGGGAGCGCAGACGCACCCGGCCGGCTCGCGAACTGCGCTCGGACACAGTCGTACCGAAGAAGCATGAGGCTCAGGACGAGAGCGACCTCCGGAGGCAAGCACATACGCCCCCCCATTCCAACGCGTACATCACACCCCTCCTACGGACGGGCCTTTGGGTGAGGCGCACCTCTGCGTAGACCTGAGCGAAACGCCTGCCGAATGGATTGTCGCAAGGGTCTTGACGGATTCCCAATGACATGTTAGCATGGTTCCAAACTGGAACCATTGTGGAGGTACAGCCAAATGCCTACTCTCACGATCAAGGGAATCCCGGAGGCAGTCTATCACCGCCTCAAACGCCGAGCCGAGATGCACCGTCGAAGCCTGAACAGCGAGGTCATAGTGTGCCTTGAGCAGGCCGCGAGTATGCCGGTTGTCGACCCCGAGCAGTGGCTCCGAGAGGCTGATCGGATGCGTGGGCGTCTGCGTCTTCCCCCTTTAACGGGAAACCGCCTACGTCGAGCCAAGGAAACGGGGCGGCCGTGATTGTGGCCGACACCAACCTGATCGCCTATTTGCTGCTGGGCGGGAACCGCACGCCCGCCTCAAGGGCGGTGTTCAAGCACGATCCCAACTGGGCGGCGCCGATCCTATGGCGGAGCGAGTTCCGGAATATCCTCGCCGGATATATCCGCCGTGGTGAGTTGAGCGTCAAGAACGGAGTTCTTGTCCAGCGCAAGGCAGAGCAGCTCCTGGCGGGACGCGAACACCTCGTCGGGTCGGATCGAGTGTTGCAGCTGGTCAACGGCTCGCCGTGCTCCGCTTACGACTGCGAGTTCGTGGCCCTGGCGGAGCGCCTGAGGGTGCCTTTGGTGACATCCGACAGACGGATTCTGAGGAGCTTCCCCGACATAGCGATCTCGCCCTCGGTCTTTCTTGAGCGCGGCACCTAGTGCCCTGAGTTGAAAGTCCATCGCCTTCTTGGGGTGTCTTTCTGCGCATCAGAACGGGGAATCTCGTGACGGAACAGTTGCACAAGCCTCCAATTCGGGACACTAACAGGCACGGGGGTGTGCTCCGGGGAAACCGAGGGAGTTCCCGGAGACGGCAATCTCGCCCCGGGCCTTCGTTGACGGCGGCGCTTAGCCGACATGGGAACCGATCCTCGATAGGCTCGGACCGCGCCTATGTGCAAACACACATGGCATGTCCGGTAGGGCACCCAAAGGAGAAGCCCTTTTGCCGCATAACGTGATCTTTGGACCCGTCTCATCGAGAAGGCTCGGCATATCTCTGGGGATCGACATCGTCCCGATGAGTCTCTGCTCATTCGACTGCATCTACTGCGAGTTGGGGCAGACTTCCAAGAAGACCACAAAGCGCAAGGAGTACGTCCCCACCCGCAAAGTGGACGAGGCACTGGAGGGTTATTTCAAGGGCGAGAGCCCGCCCCATTTGGACTACGTCACTTTCTCCGGCTCCGGCGAGCCCACCCTTCACTCGCATATCAGCCACTTCATCGCCAAGGTGAAGAGCCTCACGGACACGCCGGTCGCCGTTCTCACCAATAGCTCTCTCCTGCCCGACAGCCGGGTCCGCAGTGACATCATGGGGGCGGATCTCGTAGTCCCCTCCCTTGACGCCGCGACGCGGGACGTCTTCGAGGAAATCAACCGCCCGGCCCCGGGCATTGATGTTCGGAAAGTCATAGAAGGCATCCGTCTCTTCGCGACGGAGTTCGCAGGGCAGGTCTGGCTCGAGATTCTCTTTGTCGAGGGCGTGAACGACGGTCCGTCCGAAGTTGAAGCGCTGATCGAGGCGACGCACCGAATCCTTCCCACCAGGGTCCAGCTTGGAACCGTCGTCCGCCCGCCCAGCGAGGGCGACGTCTATCCCATTGATTCCGAAGACCTGGAGCGGATCGCCTCGGAGTTCCGCGCCGGGCTCGGAGCCGCGAAAAAAGAGAGGCCTGAAGGCACCCCTGGGCGTAACCGCCCGACCATCCTCGTGGACGTGATCCCGATGTCCAGACGAGTCGGAGAGCGCGACTACAGCAAACACCGGGCCGAGCGGGTGATCGCAATGCTAAGAATCCGCCCCGTCACGCTGGACGAGCTTTGCGACGCGCTGGGCATGCACCGCCGCGAGGCGCTCAAGTACATCGACGCGCTAAGGCGCGACCACAAGATCGAAACAAGAGACTTCGAAGGCAAGACGCACTACACAGTAGCCGGCTAAGGTAAGGAAGATCGCGGCCGGTCTCCGCACAGCCGGGCTCAGGAGACCCATGACCATTTTCCTGGAATGCGCGATTTTCTTATGTGGGAAAATGAGGAAATTCGGGAAAATGCCGGCAAATAAAGAGATGCTCGATAGACTCCGACTTGGATTTGTTGCTGCGGCCGGAGCTTATAATCCAGTCATCGAAGCTCAGACCTCTTGCAGAGGCGATGATCCGGTTGGGATACCAGCCGGTCCGCGGCGCTGAGAGATACCTCACCTCAAGAGCCGCCAGAGCTCGACGGGGTCCACAAAGAACGTGTAGCCCTTGCGTTCGACGTTTCCGAGCACGGTGCTCTGCGGGATGGTCGCGCGGTCGTATCGGAAGCCCCCTATGTCGGCAAACCGGAACCCAAGGCTCCATCCCGAAGTGTCTCCGTGGATGTCGCCGCTGGGTTCGTCCATGCGCCCCCTGCGTATCGAGAAGACGTTGCAGATGGTCAACTCCCAGCCCGACTGCTCTATCTCCGTATCCTGGAAACGATCTCGCGAGTCCGGATCGGGCACGCTGGGCAAGAGACGATCCCATGCTTGTCCGAAGGAGAGAAGCGGCGTCAGGGATTCCGCCACGAGGCCCAGACCGTGCTCGTCGAGATACTCCTCGGCCGCTCCGGGAAATCCCACGGCGGCGTGCAGACCCCAGCCCTGCCTCGCCACTCTCGCGATCGGGATTGGTGATCGACCTTCGTAATACATGATCGTCGGGTCATTGTAGTTCTTTGAAGAAGTCCCTGCGCTGACGTCCAGCCTGAACCCTCCAACCCAACGATCGAGGAAAGAATCGAGCCGCGGGAAATGCCCCGGATAGTCCACGGAGTTGTAGGGTGTAAACCTGACAAGCATCCCACGGTCATTGGATTCAGCGTCGCCCTTAACAGCCTCCAGCTCTCCAAGATCCGGATCCGAGACGGCGGGCGCCAGATCATACTCGTATATCCTTCGCGAGAACCCCAAGGCCACGTCTCCATACCGCTCAAATGCCGGCCCGTCACACCCCGCAACCTCTACGAGACGGCCGACAAGCTCGGAGAGACTGACCCCAAGTGACCACGATCTGATCTTCTCATAAGGGTTGTGCGTTCCTATCTGAATGCCGGAGCCGCCCGGGCCTTCTTTGACAATTGGGATTTCACCATAGTCCAACTCTATCTCGCCCAACCCGTCAAAGGGCCGTCCCGCCATCGAGAAGCCGACACCCCAGTAACCCACGGTGAGTCTGTCGGAAGTGAAATATACGTCGTCGAAGAAGTCCGGGATGAGCCGAGTCCGGCCGTGCTCGAAGCGAATGCCGCGGTGATAGCCGAGAAGCGCGGGGTTGGCCCAGTAGTTGGGGTCATGTCCCCAGAATGCGGCGGCGGAGCCCCCTCCCATGCCGGCGGCTCTTATCGAAGGATTGTAATGAAGCGCTATGCCGCCGCCGATGAACTGCGCGGCGGCATCATTCGCGGCCGCTGCGCACGCGCACAAGAGCACAATCACGATGACAATCTGTCTCACGACCTCGCCCTCCGCAGACCCGGACTACTCCTCGGTCGCCTCGCGCGGCAAATCGGCTCTCACCGCCTCACGAACTTTGCGGGCGATTGCCACGGCCTGTTCGGCGTCTTCGCGTTCGATGGGCTCCCAATCACCCGGGTATCGTGCTTCAACGGCGTACCTGTTGAGCGTTCCGAGTTCCACCAGCTCAACTCGGGGCTTGATGTTGCTCGGTACAAGATGCACTAGATCCGTCAAGTCATGTGTCTTAGGAAACGCCACTGAATGCAGCGTGAGAACTCCCTTGAGATACTTCTCCGCACACTGCTGTGCGTGAAAACATGCAGTGGGGAAAGCCCACTCAGCCCCTTTGGACAACAAGTGCTCGGCGCTCCGCAAATCACCCTCGGCTTTCACTATCCACTGACGCGAAAGGTGGAGTGACTCAGGCCGCACGTTCATAGAGCACCTTCCCCTCACGGATGGCCGGATAGATTATCCCGCCCACGATATCTCGGTATTTCTCGACTTCATCAGGTGTGACAACAATGACGTCCTTCGGCAGCCCGACATCGGCTAGGGCAACATCGATCTCTATCGCCTGCTTCCTCTTCGACCCAGGTACCCTCATGACAACGAGCAGATCAATATCGCTGTCAACATCTCCCCGGCCGCGCGCGTGAGAGCCAAAGAGGATGATTCTCTCCGGATCGAATCGCGCCACGATTCGCCTCACCATCTCATCTATGGCTTTCTGGACGTCCGCCGGTGCCAAGATCCACCTCCGGGTCCTCTTTCAATACATCTTCCTCGGATCCGCCGATACCCCTCGCGATTTCACGGAGAGGATACCCTGATCGGGGTCCCGTGGCAAGGGCGATGCTCAAGTAGGTCCCACCCCGGAGGGTGCCGGCTCCCTTCCCATTCCCAAGTAGGTCCCACGATAGCACCGGCAAATGCAACACGGCCACACACACCGCCCGCTACCCGGTCTTGCCTCGCTTCATTTCCGGAGTCTCCCAACCCGGCCCCCGCGGTCTTGCCACCCGGCTCTTGCCTCCCGTCCCCCCACCTGCTATCCTTTTGGTCCGTCGGAAACGGAGGCCCCTAATGCCCAAGAAAGTGCCCATAAAGCTCAACGTCGCCAACGCCCTTCAGTGGCTGGGGACCCTCTATCGCAACCCCGCGGACGCCGTTAAGGAGCACATAAGCAACGCCATAGACGAGCACCTGAAGGCCCTCGAGGAGGGCACTGCCGTATCCGCGTGTAGAGTGTCCTTTGACCTCGGCAAGAGAAGCGTTCAGATCTACTACCCCTACGGCATGGACCGCCGTGAGTTCGAGGACGCCTTGCAACGCGTCGCCGCCTCGGCGAAGCGCCGCAGCTCGATCCCTCAAATAGGCCAACTGGGCATCGGAATCTTCAGCTTCCAGCAGATAGGAAGAAAATGCACCTTCCTTTCCAGAAAGAACGGTGAGAGCGAAACGCTGAAGGTCATCCTGCGCGAGGGAAGCCCCGACGCGGAGTTCAGAAGCGCGCTCAGGAAGGAGGCTCTGTCGGCTCCGGGCTTGAGAATCGTCATCTCGGAGCTCAAGTTCGATCCCACCAAGCCTAGAGGCCCGTTGGATCCGGCGAGGCTCAAGAGGATCTTCGCGGAGAGGTTCGACAGTCACATCAGAAAGGGCTGGCTGGAGGTGGAGATCCACAGGAACGGGCAACGCCACTTCGTTGAGCCTTCCGTGATCGACCTGCCCCGGATCGGCGCCGGGTTGGAGACGGTGTATCTGCCCGGCGAGTCGGAGGGATCGGTAGGGCTTGAGCTGTACTTCGACCCTTCCGGCAAGGGCAAGGTGAGCGTCCGCCACATGGGCGTGGTCGTCGTGGATGATATCTCAACTATCTCGGCGTACGGACTGGAGGAGACGGCCTACGCCTCGGGCCACGTCAAAGGCTTCATCGACGCGGATTTTCTTCAACCTCTTCCGGCCCGAAGCGGCTTCGAGGAGAACGAAGCCTGGATCGAGTTCCTGAGCCTATTGGACAGACACCTGCCGCAGATCGAGGCCGAGGTTGAGCAAAGGGTGGAAGCGGAAGAGGAGAAGGAGCTTTCCAGGGTGCAGAAGCGCGCCCTGAAGCTCGCCAGGGAGATCCTGGACCTGGAGGAGTTCAACGATCTCGAGCTGCCTGGGGGATTGGCCAAGAGGCGCCGTGCCGCGAAGGAGAAGGAGAGAAAGCGGAAGCTCCGGGAGAAAGCCGGGCAGATGAGGCTGCCCGAGGCCCCTCCAAAGGAGCCCGGCGACAGGCCCGCCCCCAGGGGACCCCGAATGAACTACATGGAGATGGCCTTCGAGGAGGGCGGAAGGCTGCACAGCCGGTTCAGCGATGGGATCGTCCAGGTAAATACCCTGAATCGCGACTACCAGGACCAGATCCAGGGGGCTCCGAGGGACAAGCTCGCTTACGCGGCGCTAATGATCGGCAAAGAGACGATCGCCTACAACGACAGAAGCGGCGCGGCCGATGAGTTCCTTGAGAGATTCCTGAGCTACTACTTCTACATCAGAAAGCGAACCTCAACGCGCCGGGTCACCTCGGCGCGAGGCACCGCTTCACGCGCCTCCCGCGCCGGAGTCAAACCCGCCAAGAAGTCCTAGTGTCATGAGTTGAGAGTTCATCGCACTTTTCCGGGGCCATCCTTCGCATCATGACTGGGAATGTTGTGACGGCACTATTACAGAGACTTCCAACTCAGGATACCGGCTTGCCGAGTTGAAAGTCACCCACCTCTGTCCGGTGCCGGCTCTTCCCGTAAGTACGGGAAACTCGGACAGAGAATAGCCACAGGAACTCCTAACCGACCACACCAGCGATAACGCTCACAGCCCTTGCCGCACTCAACACTCATAGTCATGGGGGATTCCCCCAGACGCCAATCAGGCTTGCGTGTAGGAGGAAAACCACGGGACTCCGGTACAAGACCGCGAAGGGGGACCGTAACTTGTTGATAGACCGAAAGTGAAACGAGTTGCCCGCGGCGTCTTCTCACTTGATTCGGACCCCGGGAAGGCGCCGGGGCGCGGTCACGTCACTTTCGGGATGCTCGCGCGTAACAAAACACACCGCCGGACGCCTAGGAGCGCTCTGTAGGCCGTTTCTCAATGCGCCTGCCGTCAGGCATGGATCGATTCGGCAACGAGCACGACGGTTAGCGAGCGCGACCGTTCCGGTCAAACGGCGAAAGGAGTGATGCAGATGAGATCGGAGGATATCAAGAGACACGAAACGCCGCGGACGGGCGGACGCGATGTCTCGGGATCTCGAAATAGGGGACGCGAAACGCCGCGGACGGGCGGACGCGATGACCGGGAACCTCGAAATAGCAGCCGCAACGCAGCAGTATACACGGCCTTTATCCTGGTCGCGGCCTCAACGCTGACCGCGTCCATCACTTGGAACACGATATCCGCCGCGCCCGCCCGTGAAGAGGAGAGCGTCACGGACAAGGAGATAGTCGCGGCGGTAGAGTCTCAGCTATGGACCGATGAGGCCACCGACGCCAACAGGATAGACGTAAACTCCCTGAACGGCATTGTCACTCTGACCGGAGAGGCCGACAACATCCTCGCCAAGGAACGGGCCGAGAGGATCTGTGAGGTCACAGTGGGAGTCAGAGGGGTCGTAAACCGGCTCGATGTTGAGCCCCTCACGGTCCGCACGGACACGGAGCTGCGGGATGCCGTCAAGATCGCCCTTTTCTCGGACCCCGCGACCGAAGGCTATGAGGTCACCGTGGACGCCAATGCCGGGGTCGTGACGCTCGAGGGAACGGTGGATTCCTGGCAGGAGAAACAGCTGTGCTCGACGGTGGTCAAGGGGGTCAGAGGAGTGCGGGAAGTCGAGAACAGGATCGACGTCGAAACCAGAGTTGCGAGATCGGACTATGAGATCAAACAGGAAGTCGAGGGGCGTCTCGCCAATGACGTTCGGGTGGACGACTATCTCATCGAGGTCGAAGTCGAGAACGGCAAAGTCGCGCTGACGGGGACGGTCGGAAGCCTCCAGGAGAAGAGCTTGGCGAGAATGGACTCATGGGTCGCGGGAGTAAGGGCCGTTGACGTGAGCGACCTTGAGATAAAGTGGTGGGCCCGGGACACCATGCGCCGGAAGGACTTCTTCACCTCCCGTGGCGACGACGAGATAGAGAGGGCGGTCAAGGACGCGTTTCTGTACGATCCGCGCGTGCTGTCGTTTGAGCCGGAAGTCGAGGTAGAGGACGGCATAGTCACCCTTACCGGCACGGTCGACAACTGGAGCGAGCTAAACGCCGCTGAGAACAACGCATACGACGCGGGCGCGAAGAGAGTGAACAACAGGCTGGTCGTGCGCAACCGCTACCACGGGCCGCGGGGCCTGCCCGTGCCGAAATGGTAGCGGCCGGTTCAGGGGGGTTCCCACTTGGAACCGGACTGCGGCCGGGGGATGGCCCAAACGAAGCTTGCTTGAGGCACCGGGACCGCGGCAACGCACCGGTCGAAGGTTCGGAGGCGGAGTCAGCGGAGACTTCCACGGGCCGCGGCCGGCCATGAGAAAGGAGAAGGATCATGCTAAGGAGCGTCAATGAGATCACGAATTTCGTGCTGAAGGCCCGGGACGGGGAGATCGGACGCTGTAAGGATTTCCTTTTCGACGATGAGCAGTGGGTCGTTCGCTACATGGTGGCGGACACCGGCAAGTGGCTTCCGGGAAGAAAGGTGCTCGTTTCGCCGATCTCGCTCGGCGAGCCGGAATGGGATTCCAAACGACTTCCCGTAAATCTCAACACAGAGACGATCGAGAAGGCGCCGGGCATCGAGGAAGACGCTCCAGTGTCCAGGCAGTACGAGTCGAAGTGGTTCAGCTACTACCGCTATCCCTACTACTGGAGCGGAGGCGGGATCTGGGGCGGAGGCATCCACCCGGGCGCTCTGGCGAGCGAGAAAAAGGAGCTTGCCCGGGCGGTTGAAGACGAGGGCTCGGGAGACTCGCACCTTCGTTCCGCCGGCGAAATCACCGGCTACCACATCCAGGCAAAGGACGGAGAGATCGGCCACGTCGAGGATTTCGTCTTGGACGATGAGACATGGGTCATACGCTACATGGTCGTGGACACCCGAAACTGGCTCCCCGGAAGGAAGGTGCTGATCGCACCGGCCTGGGTGGAGTCCTTTGACTGGGCAAAGCAGAAGGCCGAGGTGGACCTGACAAGACAAGCCGTAAGAAACAGTCCGGAATACGACCCGGCCGACTATGTGAGGCGCGAGTACGAGGAGCATCTGCACGACTACTACAACCGCCCGAGGTACTGGCAGCGGGCCTAAACGCGGGCGCCGGGGATCAATTCGCGCCGGGAGCGCGGCGCGATGAGAAACGAGTGCGTGACAAGACCCTCCCGTTCATGTAGGTTTGTTCCGTGAGAGAAGATCGGTCGGGGCGGATTCCCCCGGTTCGATCGGCGAGCAAACGCCCGTGCATGAGAAAAGGAGGAACCAGGATAATGACAAAGCAGCGCAAGAAGCTGATCGATGAGCTCAACAAGGATCTGGAGTGGGAGTACGCGGCCGCTATCCAATATGTACAGCACGCGTCGGTCATGTCGGGAGCCCAGTTCGAGTCGATCATAAAGGAGCTGATAGTACACTCCCAGGAGGAAATGCAGCATGCCGTGATGCTTTCCGAGCAAATAGACTTCTTGGGCGGCGTACCCACCGTTGACGTCGAGGCAATAGAAATATCGGAAGAGAGCCTTGAGATGCTGAAACAGGATCTGGCCGGTGAGGAGAACGCCATAAAGAGGTACAAGACCCGAATAACCCAGGCCGAGCGGATGAAGGAGTACGGCCTGCGGCGCGTGATCGAAGACATCCTGATTCAGGAAGAGGAGCACAAGCGCGATCTCCTTACCTCCATAGAGCAGAAGTAGAAGCCCCGGCGCGGAGGGCGCGAGGGACGGTGCGATAAGGTTGATTCGGAAGGAGGAGCATAAGGCCCGACTTCCGGCGGCCGTAGAGCAGAAGTCAAGGTCCAGGGCCCCGGAGGGCGCCGGAATCAGGACAAGAACCGGTAACCCGAGCGTGCATCGGACGGCAGAGGACGATCGTCCATCGAATGGGAACGTCGATATCGGTGACATGACATCGAGGTCATGTGCGATCGACGCTGGGAGATCGGATGGAGCCGGCACGCCATGACTCTCTCGGAAAGGAGAGATTCTCCGTGCAGCTTACACTCAAGGAAAAGCGCCATGAAGTCGCCGACGTTCATTCGTTCCTATTCGAGCCTCCGGAGCCTTTGACCTGGCAGGCGGGGCAGTTCATGCGCTACGAGCTGCCTCACGAGAACGAAGACGAAAAGGGCATTGAGCGCTGGTTCACGATCGCATCGCCCCCTTACGAGGGTCTTGCGCAGATCACGACGCGGATCACGAACAGCTCGTTCAAGCGGGCGCTCGCGGGAATGAGCCCCGGGGATCGGATTACGGCCGACCCTCCGGAGGGCGACTTCATCTGGGAGGACACCGATGACCGAATCGTGTTCGTTGCGGCGGGTATCGGGATAACGCCCTACCACAGCATTCTCAAGCAGCGCATGCACGACGGGGACAGCATGAAGGCCACGCTCATCTACGGCAACCGGACGAAGGAGATCGTCTTCAAAGAGGAGCTCGATAGGTGGGTTGTCGAGCATCCCGAGCTCACAGTTTTCTACAAGATCGGCGTTATGCTGAACCCCGAGAACTTGTCCGAGATCGTGCCGGATCTTCCCAAGTGCCTTCTTTACCTGTCCGGTCCCGAGAAAATGGTCGAGGATCTAGGGGAGCAGCTTTCCAAGGCCGGCATGCCGAAGAAGCGGATCAAACAGGACTTCTTCCCCGGCTACGACGAGAAGAACTACTAACCTTGATTGGTCGTTCTATGGCGGAGTCGTTGCCGCCGCCTGCGGGGTGCGAGGCGACGTATCGCCTCCTCAGGCCGTCGGGCTCGACCCAACGGACTATGCGAGGACACGCTACCGACACCGGGTCCGACCGCATCTTGTCGGCGTATGGACCGATGCGGCATCAAGCTTCTTTTTGACCAATCGCTGCCAATGCTGCGCGAAGCGAGCCGGGCCCAACCGTCGCGACAAGGGGGGGCGCCCGGCCTATGAGTTCTTGTAGGCCTCCGCCCAAGTCTCGGCGAATTCCTCGATCGGGGTCTCAGTTGTGTTCTCTTCGGTGCGAACGGCGTCCGTTATCGCGATCCCCTCATTTACGCACTTTTGGAGCTCGACGTAAGAACGAGCCATGTCGCGCGAGAGGCCCGCGTTCGCCATCCCGATCTCGGCCTCCTGGTAGGGAAACTGCGTGTATTTGAGATCATCTATCCCGGCGGCCTTGCCGAGTATCTTCGTCGCCTCCTCCATTGAGACGTCCCTCGGCCCCAGCAGTTCCTCGAAGGTATGCCCGGAGAAATCGAGCTCCAGCAGATGGTCGGCGGCCACCTCCGCTATGTCCTTCGTAGCGATCATGGGAACGGGGATATCGCCTTTCATGGCCGAGCCGTTCACGCCCATCGCCTTGACGAGAGGGATGTAGTTCAGCAGGTTCTCCATGAAGAAGGTCGGGCGAAGGTGAAGGACGTTGACTCCCTGTAGCTTGTTGAGCCTCTGTTCCTGATCATGGAGCCCGGTCACGGGGCCGGTCTTTTCCGGAAGATGCGCCCCCAGGCTGCTCAAGTTGACGACGTATTTGACTCCGGCCTTCGTTAGGGCGTTGGCGATCGCCTCGCCGATGCGATTTTGGTGTTCCCTGAGGTTCTCCGTCCCAAGATCCGTAGGGATCATGGCAAACACGACGGTCGCTCCGTTGAACGCCTCGGTCAGGAACGCCTCGTCTTCCAAGGACCCGACGGCCGCCTGGGCTCTCTTGTCGGTAAGCTCCTTCAACCTCTCGGCGCTCCGCCCAATGACTCTGACGTCTTTCCCCTCGGCGAGCAGTCTCTCGGCTACTCGCTTGCCTATGTTTCCCGTGGCGCCGGTAATCACGAACATCGTCATCTACCTCCTCTTGATTTATCGCCTTCCCGAGCAGAGAAGGCACGCACAGTATCGGCTATTGTTCGATCCCAACGTCCGCCGCACTTCCTCTTTACTCGCCGGAAGAGAGCGGGACAACGTGAACCTCGGCAATCCCACGCCTCCTTCCATAGGAGGCTCATTGGAGGCGCACTACCGGTCCGCGGAGGCCGGGCCACATTCCGCCGCAGGCGGCGGATCGCCCGTCTTTGCGCCACCTCCATACACTACAGAAAACGCAGGGGCAACGTCAACCGCGGCGAGCGTCCGCTAGTGCCACACCCACGCAGAGTTTCACAAGTTGAGAGGGGAAAGAAGCTCTCATAGAGAAGATCGCGCAGGAGCGACCCGAGACGCACCGCCAGAGACGGCGGCCCCGGCGAGCAGGCGCCGGAAGATCAGGCCCGCGAACGCATTCTACTGAACTCGGGCGTCCGGGCCAAGCACCAACGCCCGGACATGAACGCCTCGCGCAGGAAGAGTCGCTTTGTGATACGCCCCCAGGCGGGCGATCGAGTCTTTCGAGTCGGCTGTCCAAGTCCGAGCAAGGGGCCTCCCGCACGGCCGGGGAGCCCCTTCTGCCTCGGGGACCGGGGTGAATCTTTTGTGTACAATCAGGATCGTAATTGTCTTATGGTTCCAGCCGAGTGTCGGCAAGCCGACGCCGGAGGTTCGAGGCGACGGACAAACAGCCGGGCGTTGAAGCACCCTGCAAACCGAGGGGCGTTGAAGCAGCAACCTAAGGAGATCGAAGATCATGACGCAGGCTCAGCAACTGGCGGAATTCGTCCAAAGGGTCTCATACGAAGACATTTCCGAAGCCGCGCGTGAGCAGCTCAGGATACGCGTGCTCGACTCTCTTGCCTGTGCGATAGGCGCCTTGGACGGCGAGCCGGTCGGGCTAATTCGAAAGCACATAGAAGACTTCGGCGGCTCAGCGCACTGTACGTTGATCGGAGGAGGACGCGCCGCGCCCGACAGGGCGGGTTTCTACAACAGCGCCCTTGTTCGCTATCTGGACTACAACGACAGCTATCTCGCGAAGGGAGAGACCTGCCACCCCAGCGACAACTTAGGTGCAATTATGGCCGCCTCCGAATACGTCAGGGGAAGCGGCAGGGATCTTCTGACCGCGCTGGCGGTCGCCTACCAGGTGCAGTGCCGCTTGAGCGCCGTGGCCCCGGTCAGAGCCAGGGGTTTCGATCACACGACACAGGGATCCTACGCGGTGGCCGCCGGCGTTTCGAAGGCCCTCGGCCTCGACCCGAAAAGCACCGCCAACGCCATAGCGATAGCAGGAACGGCCTTCAACGCGCTCAGAGTGACGCGAACCGGCGACCTCTCGCACTGGAAGGGCCTCGCGTATCCCAACACGTGCTTCTGCGGCCTCCACGCGGCTTTTCTGGCGATGCGGGGCATCACCGGACCGCCGCAGGTATTCGAGGGAAACAAGGGCTTCAAGGACACGATCGCCGGCGACTTCGAGATCGACTGGTCGAAGGAGAACCTCGAGGAAGTAACGCGCACGATCATCAAGAAGTACAACGCCGAGATCCACTCGCAGTCCTCCATCGAGGGGGTCCTCGAGCTGAAGGACAAGCACGGGTTCTCCGGGAACGAGATTGATCACGTCGATCTTGAGATATTCGACGTAGCTTACAACATAATAGGCGGCGGCGAAGAGGGCGATAAGCTGACCATCCGCACCAAGGAAGAGGCCGACCACAGCCTGCTCTATATGATAGCGGTCGCGATTCTGGACGGCCGGGTTACGCCCGAGCAGTACGAGCCTGAGCGCATCCGCCGTCACGACGTTCAAACGCTTCTGAGAAAGATCAAGGCGAGGCCCGTGGAGGAGTACAGCGCCGCTTTTCCGGACGAGATGCCCAGCAAAGTCACCGTTACGCTGACGGACGGCAGGTCCCTCAGCTTAGAGAAGCGGGATTACGAGGGGTTCTTCACAAAACCCATGCAATGGCCCGCGATAGCCGGCAAGTTCGACAGGCTCGCGGAGCCCTACACGGGAGAGACCCTGCGCAAGGACATCATAGACGCCGTCGCCAATTTGGAGCACACTCAACTCGCGGAACTTCTGGCATTGCTTGAGAAGGTAGAGGCCCCGCTGAGGGAAGGCGGAATGGCGTTCTAGAAGACGGCGCCTTGAAACATGCCGGCGTGAAGGCGAGTGTGCCGGCGTTGACTTAGAGAACGGAGGCTTCGTCGAAGGAAGGCGAAATAGGGTTTTGAGATAGTGGAGGCCGGCACCGAAGGCACTCAATCCGGAACACCGGCCACCGGAAAGGACGGTCCAAAATGCCCCGCAAGAAAACTACAAGGACAGGCCGCGATGCGGCCGCTGGAGGCGGAGGCACGGGAAGCCGAGGCCGAGGCGCAGGCCGACGCGCGAGAGCCTCGGGAGGCACCCGCGGCCGAGGCGCCGGCAGCGCCCGGACGGGCGGACGGGCCCGGTCCTCATCCGAACGAGGATTCGGTTTTCTTAAGATGAACCGGCGTCCCGGCAAGCCGCGAACGCGCGGCGTGACCGAGATCCGCGGACCTTACTACACGGTGATGGGCAGGCGCTACCTCCAGGATATCCTAGATACCATGGGGGAATACGTCGACGCTCTGAAGTTTGCCGGCGGGTCTTTCGCGTTGATGCCGCCGAAGGCGGTCAAGGAGCTCACCGATCTGGCGCACGAGCACGACGTCCTCGTCTCAACGGGCGGCTTCGTAGAGTACGTGCTGACGCAGGGCGAAGAGGCGGTCAGGAGCTACATCGAGGAGTGCAAGAACCTGGGCTTCGATATAATCGAGATATCCGCCGGTTTCATTACGGTGCCGACGGACGACATTCTGCGTTTGGTCGAGATGGTTCACAAGAGCGGTCTAAAGGCAAAGCCCGAGGTCGGGATCCAGTTCGGCGCGGGCGGGGCCACGACGCCCGAGGAGCTGGAGGCAGAGGGCACGCGCGATCCCGAGTGGATCATCGGACAGGCCCGGAGGTATCTGGACGCCGGCGCCTACATGATCATGATCGAGTCGGAAGGCATAACGGAGAGCGTGAACGTCTGGCGAACGGACGTACCCGCGAAGATCGTGAACGGCCTGGGTCTTGAGAACGTGATGTTCGAGGCGTCGGATCCGGAGGTCTTCGCCTGGTATGTCAAGAACTACGGCCCGGAGGTAAACCTCTTTGTGGATCACAGCCAGATCGTCCAGCTCGAGTGTCTGCGGTCGGGGATCTGGGGCACGAAGAGCCTCTGGGGCAGGGTGCTGACATACGAGAGGTAGATTCGTTAGGTGCCGTTCTATTCCGAACCCTGGTTTCTGCAATTCGACGCGGATGTGGAATTCCGCGTCGTGATGAATCCCGACGAGCTGAAACGGGCGGGTCTCGAAGAGCTCGGCAAGAAGTGGGGTTAGCCCCCACCGGACGGGTCTCCCAAGGCCGGGGGATGAGCAGGGGCGGCCTAGAAAGGGAGGCCCCGAAGAGCAGGAGAAAACGCGGTTGGTGGACGGCGGCGCGGCACTTCTTGTTTGAATGCGAATAGAACCCGCGTCGCCTTTGGAAGAAGTCGGGGTCGGCTTGCTCGTAAGCCGGCCGACCCCGACAAGTCACATCCCAAAGCCATGCCGTGATCGGCCTATCAATACTTCCCGATTGCCTCTTTCCCGGTATCGATCAGGGGATCTCCGGGCTCCCATCCGGCCGGAGCGGCCTTGCCCGGATTCTCGCGCACTGTCTGCATCGCCTTGATCTGCCTGATAAGCTCTTCGACGTTTCTCCCTACGGGACCGACCAAGACCTCGACGGCCTGCACCACACCCTCGGGATCAATCACGAAGCGGCCCCTCTGGTTAAGACCGCTCTTCGGATTCCACACGCCGTAGGCGCGAGATACGGATCCGCTCGGATCGGACGCCATAACGTACTCGACGTTCTTGACCGTCGGCGAAGTCTTTTTCCACATCCAGTGGGAGAAATGGGTATCGGTGCTGATGGAGATGACCTCTACGTTCAGGTCCTGAAGCCGGTTGTAAACGGCCGCGACCGCGGCCAGTTCGGTGGGTCACACAAATGTGAAGTCCGCGGGATAGAAGCAGACCACGCGCCACTTGCCGTTGTAGTCCGAGAGCTTGATCTCCTTTATCTCGTCTCCTACCACCGCGGGAAGCTCGAAGTTGATGGCCCTTTGTCCCGGGAGCGGCATTGGGGCGTTGGTCATCGCGTCGCCGGGCGGCGCCGCCGCCGGCTCATCCTCCGACGGGGTCCCGCATCCCCCCAGGACCTGCGCTCCCGCGGCCGCCGCGAAACAGGCCGCAAGGACGACCGCGGACAAAAACGTCACTAACTTCTTAGGCCTCATTGTCCCCTCCTCTCGAGAGAGCCCGCACCTGCCGCCGGGAGTTGTTCGCTCCCCGCGGCGCATAGTGTTTCCCGACCACGGAAGGCACTATCCGGCTTTGCGTTCGGCACTAAAGCGCGCCCATCTTGTTGGAGGCCGGCCCCGGCCCCGAAAAGACCTTTCTTTTCCAATCTTTTCCAACGGTCAATAAAGCACGCAGGGGACCGGGTGTCCAGAGCAATCACATAGAAGATCTACCGCTCCGCTCTCTCTATGATGCCGCCTCCAAGGAGCCTCTCCCCTTCATAGACGACAAGCGACTGACCGGGCGTGATCGCCCTCTGAGCCTGATCGAAGATGAATCGAACGGCCCTCTCTCCGGTGATCTCAAGAGTGCCGGGGGCTCCCGGATGGAGGTACCTGATCTTGGCCGTCAAGCCCGCGATCCGCTCTTCGGCGATCGACTCCGCACCGGCACAGGCCTCTCGATTGACGAACGACTCCGAACCGGCGAACGCCACTCGATCGGCAGCCAAGGGCGCCCCGTCAACGTAGCTGAAGCCCCCCGCGTAGGCGAATCTTGCCATCAAATCATCTTCGTCTCCCAGATAGACAACGTTCTCTTCGGGATCGACGTGAGTCACGTACTTCGGCCGGCCGGCGGCGACTCCGAGACCGCGCCTCTGCCCTACCGTGAAGCGAAAGTAGCCTTCATGGGAGCCGAGGGTCTCGCCATTGACCCCTTTTATCTCTCCCCTTCCGATATCTCTTACTCGAGGCACGACTCTCTCGAAAAGCTCGGTGACGCCCCCTTGCGGTATGAAGCAGACGTCCTGGCTTTCGGGCTTATCGGCCACGGGGAGGTTCAGCGCCCGCGCCCGCTCGCGCACTTGTGTCTTCGTCAACCGGCCTACCGGAAAAAGGGCGCGCCGAAGAACGGGCTGCGTAAGCCCCCAAAGTGCATATGACTGGTCTTTTGCCCGATCCAGGCCCTTCTCGAGCAGAAACCGCCCGGTCTCGGGATCAAGCCCCAGGCGCACGTGGTGTCCGGTCGCCATAAGATCCGCCCCCATCGATAGGGCCCTTCGCAGGAAGTCTCCGAACTTTATCTCCGTATTGCACGCCACACAGGGGTTCGGGGTTCTTCCGGCCAAGTACTCGCGACAAAAGGGCTCCACGATCTTGCGCTCGAACTCTGTGGAGAGGTCAATCACGTAGTGGGGGATGCCGAGGCTCCGGCACACGGACCTCGCGTCCTCAAGCGACTGCGCGGAGCAGCAGCTCACGGGGCCTCGATCGTCCAGCGCGAGACACCAGAGCCTCATCGTCGCGCCGAGAACGCGATATCCCTCCTCGACGAGCAGCGCCGCGGCCACGGAGCTGTCCACGCCGCCGCTCATGGCGACCATGACCGTGAAATCTCGAGGGTCCGAACCCTTGTCACTTAGGCAGCGGTCGAAGGTATGCATTGTGTCTTTCTCGGAGTCGTCATTCGAGCAGGGGGAACGACGTCATGCCGCAGTCGTCACGATCGCCTACCGCAGTCTCTCGCCGCGAGCGCGTCTGACGGCTTGGGGCAACACGTCTACCAGCACTTCAAGATCACCGCGTGTCGTGTGCCTGCCGAGGCTTATCCTGATCGAGTTGATCGCCGCCTCTTCGGACACCCCCATCGCCAGAAGAACCGGCGAGGGCTCGGCCGCGCCGGAGTGACAGGCCGCTCCGGCGGAGACGGCTATTCCCTCCAGGTCCAGCGCCACCATGAGATCGGGGCCCTGAACGCCGGCGACGCTCACGTTCAAGGTGCCCGGCAGGCGCTTGCCCCGTCCGTTTACGGTAATTCCATCCAAGCGGGAAGGGATCGCGTCCTGCAGCCAGTCTCTGAGCCTCGCCAGCATGGCCGCATCCTCGGTCACGCGCGCCCCAGCGACGAGCGCCGCCCGTCCCAGCCCCACGATTCCCGGAACGTTCAGCGTGCCGGCCCTGTAGCCCCTCTCCTGCCCTCCCCCGACTATGAGGGGGTCCATCCGTGTCCCCTTCTTGACGTATAGGGCGCCTACGCCCTTCGGTCCGTAGAACTTGTGCGCGGAAAGCGACAGGAGCCCGACGCCCAAAGCCTCCACGTCCACGGGGACCTTCCCAACCGACTGCGCCGCGTCGGTATGAAACATAACTCCCTTCGCCCGCGCGAGACCGGACAGATCTTCCACCGGCTGGATGCTGCCGACCTCGTTGTTCGCGTGCATTATAGTCGCCATCACCGTGTCGGGCCGCAGGGCTTTCTCGAACTCGCCGGGGTCCACCATGCCGTCTCCGTCCACAGGCAGGCGAGTGACGTTGAACCCCTGCTCTTCAAGCAAATCACAAGGGGCGTTGACGGCCGGATGCTCGACCGAGCTGGTTACGATATGTCTGCCTTTGTGCTCGTTCGCCCGGGCGTAGCCGAGAATGGCCCAGTTGTCGGACTCGGTAGCCCCGCTTGTAAAGTATATCTCCCGGGGAGACGCTCCTATCAAACGCGACAGGTTCTTCCTCGCCTCCTCGACCGCGGCCCCGGCCTCCTGACCGAACTGATGAATGCTAGCCGGGTTCCCGCACGCGTCTTTTAGGAACGGGTGCATCGCGTCGAGGACGGACTCGTCAAGGGGAGTCGTCGCGTTGTAGTCGAGGTATATTCGCTTCATGGTCCAGTCAACCTTGTTCACAATCGGCCTTAAGCGGCCACCCTATGGCTGAGCCCCCAAGCTCACCGATTCCAATCAGCCTGGGGGCCTCGAAACAAGCCCTTTCTCTATGTCTTAGCGACGTCTACAGCATCGCGCCTCTGTCGCCGGCCAAGGACCTTCCGCGACGAAATCAGGCCCTTCGGCTTGTGCGCTAACCCTCGTCGTACTCTTCTTGAAGTTTCCTCATCTCGCGGATCTTGATGAGCTTGTTCTGGCGCTCAATCTGCTTGCCGGCGTAAGAGCCCCAGTAGGTGTCGTTCAGGGCCTGCTCGAATTTCGTTATGGCCTCTTCGAACCTGCCCAGCTTCTCCAGAGCCTTTCCCCACGCGCAGTAAAGACACGCTTCGTCGGGATTCACCGCCAAGCCGTCCCTGGCGATCTCCGCTGACTTCTGGAACTGGTCGTTGTCTTTGTAGAGAAACGCCAGCCGGCACAGCACCCTCACGTCCGTCGTGTCCGCGCGCCAGACGGCGTCATACTGACCGATGGCGTCCTCGATGCGGCCGCACTTATCGAGCGCGTAGGCGTAGTTCGCCCTGTCCTCCTTGCTCAGCGGGTTGTAGCTGTCCACCATCTCATACATGTCGGCGGCCCTGCAGTGGGTGTTGGTCTGAACGTAGAGCCAGCCCAACGAATGCACGGCCTGCATTCTCTCGTCGTCGTCGGGATGCTCGCTGCGAATGCGCTCGAACGCGGCGATGGCCGGCATAATAACCGGAGGATTTGCGTCCCTACAGACCTTGCCTACGGTCTCCCAGGTCTCCCAGTCGTCCGGATTGAGCTCAAGGGCTTTCTCGTAGGCCATAACCGCCTGCGGCAGTCTCTGGTTCTTGGCGTAGGCTACGGCGAGGTTCTTGTATATCTTAGGATCGTCGGGATACTCCTTGGCGAGATCCCGGTAGACTAACTCCGATTTGTCCATTTGGCCGGCCATGCCCAGATTGTATGCGTACGAGCTCTTTAGGCCCTTGTCTCCGGGCTCGAGCTCCACCGCCCGCTCCAGCGTGTATACCGCATCCAAGTAGTTGCCGACTTTCGACTCGCCGTAGGCCAGGCTCGCCAGAACCGACACGTTCTCGGGATCGAGCTCGGACGCCAGCTTGAACGCGTCGACACCTTCGTCATACTGGCCGCCTTCGTAGAGGGCCTGTCCCTTCTGGACAAGCTTCTTTACTTCTCCTGAGAGTCCTTCCTCGGCTGCGGACGCCCAGAGCTCCTCCTCCGTATCCGTATCGGTCTCCACAACCGGCCAAGTCGCCGCGCAACCCACAAACACGACGACGAAGGCTATCGCGGACAAAGCAAGAAGCGTTTTTCGAGCTGCGCGAAACATCTCTGTAACTCCTTTCACTCCGGCCTATTACAAGCCCAAGGGCAAACAGATGGCCTTCACGGTGGTGAGGATCAAGGGGGATGATGGCTCGCCGGGTCGCGCTCTTTCGCGCACCCGGCTTAAATGTAGCAGAGACAAGACGGGCTTGTCAATACGGACGCGCTTTCTACGGCGCGCACCCCCGGGCACGGCCTTCACGCAGGGCCTTTGCCCGCCGCTTTCGCTCAGGTCCCGGTCACGGCGACGGAGCCCGTTCAGCACGACGTGCGACGATCGCGGCATCCACTACGGCGACGACCCTCCCCGCAGCCTGACCATCTCACGGATTACGTCGATGTTGGCCGTAGCGGCCTCGGCCGCATCGGTACCGGGAGCGACCTTCACGACCTCAGTCCATTCAACGATCGCCTCTCGGTACATCTGCGCGTCGGCAAACGCCACACCCAGGTTGTAGTGCGCTTCCACCGAGTCCGGGTAGAGCTCGAGCGCCTTTCTGTAGAGGTTTACGGCCTCGAAGTGCTTACGTAGACCGTAGTATGCCAGCCCCTTGTTGCAGAGGGCCTTGTTGTCGGTCGGGTCAATCGCCAGGGCCTTGTCGTAGGATTCGAGAGCATCCTCTGAGAGGCCCATCTCGTTCTGGGCGACCCCCAGATTGACCCAGGCCTTGAGGCTGGTCGGATCCAGCTCAACGGCCTTTCTGAAGTGAATAACGGCCGACGGCAAAACCCCCAAGTCGTAGTAGGAGTTGGCCAGCTCAAACCGAAGGTCGAAGTTCGTTGAATCTTGATCCGCGAGGGCCCTCAGAGAATCAACTCTGGCCCTCATTTCGTCGCGCGCCCCCGGCTGGGGAGAGCCCGGCTGTTCGTCTTCGGCAGCCGGTACCCCGAAAAGGGCCGACAGAGCCAAAACCATCACTGAGAGAACCGGGACCACGGCCGGCAGCCGTCCGGGCGATCGGCCCGCGGTCGCATTCACTCCCGACCGGAGAGCCCCGCTCGGCACGGGCTCGGTCGGACACAATCCGACCGGACCATACCCGGCCTGCATCGACTTTGGTTTTCGGAAAAAGAGAGACTTAAGCAGAGAGCCTATCGGTTTCAAGTATCTACCTCCATCATCCCCAACTGCGGGAGGGGAAATCCCTACCGACATATCCCGCGCGCAACGGCCCAAAAGAAGCGGCTGGTTCATTTCGTGCGCCCGACCACAGTCCAAACAAGCCGACGCGCCTGCGTCCGGGTAAAGAACGCACTCCGTAGGGCCAAAGTCCGCCAAACGACTCCATGATTGTACCAAATCCCGGTTCATCCGACAAGATCTCCGCCGTTGGTCAGTGGGAATGGGAAGTGGGGCCGTTGTTTAGCTTTGCATATGCGGTCGTTCCATATCGGACATCATGCCCCCCCCGGCGGTCCCGGCCTCCCGATACGCTTTTTGCCCCGCCGTGCTCGACATCCGGCTCCCGGGACTCCGCTCCACACCCGTGCCGGCTCCGGGTCCCTTCCGGCAAGCCCCTGTGAGGTCTGCACTTCACCCTCCCGGGGCCCCCCGGGGTTTTGTGCTTGACTTCCGGAAAGACCACACAATAATAGGCTGAGTTTATTCTAGGATCTATGGGTCAGGCCTCCAGTTTGGCATGGAGGGCAATACGGTTGTCTTTTCAGCCCAAGGTCTTAGAGGACGATAAGGTGTTTGTGGGCTGAAAGGCCCAAGTGCCCGCAAGTTAGGCGCGGCACGGAGCGGCCGAACAGGGCGGCAAGGGGCACCGGGGACAGCCCGGGCCCGCAATCAATACGAGACGGCTTCGGCGCCCCGCTGAGGCGAGGCACGGAGCAACCGAGCGGGATGGTAAGGATACAGGGGATCAAGCATATACTCCCTGAACAATCGTGAAAGAGAGGGGGCCTTCATGTCCGCAGTACTTGCGAACAAGCATAGTAGGGTGAGCCTTGTTGCGCTGCTGTGTGGAGTTCTCGTCGTCGCGGCTCTGGTGGGATGCGAACAGGATGAAGACGGTCCGATAGGTCCCGGCGAGCCCATCGCCGGCGACTTCGCCATTCTCGACGCGATCTTCGTCTCGAGCACCGAGATAACCGCGGGCGACGTGGACACGGTTTACGCAAAAGTGCTGGGCGCAGACGGCGCCCCATTCGAGGGCGCGGAAGTCTCCTTCGCTACTTCCTTGGGACATTTTCCCAACGGCGGCAAGCAGGCCTCAGAGCCAAGCGACGCGTACGGAATAGCGAGAACCCGCTTGATCACTTCAATCGCGGACTCGGGAAAGGCCTTGGTCGAGGCCTCTCTTTCGGGCATAACCAGAAGGGTCGCCGTTGTGATCGGCTCGCGCCCCTCCACCGGCGAGCCCGTGACGGTGGATGAGCTTTCCATCACGGCGTCGCCGCAAGTCGTCGTGGCGGACGGAGGAGCCAGCTCCTCGGTAATTCTGGCGCGCGCGCTCGCCCAGGGAGGAGTCCCGGTCCCCGGCGTGCTCGTGGACTTTAGGACAACGGCGGGCTTCATAGTCTCCCCCGTCGAGACGAACGACAAGGGCGAGGCCGTGACGTCTCTCTACAGTCCGGCCTCCCCCGCGGTCGCGACGGTAACGGCGTCAGCCGGCAAGGCAACGGCTGAGACAATCGTCAACTTCGTCGATCCTTCACAGCTCTACACGCTCAGTCTCTCGGCTTCCCCCGAGGTCATCAGGGCCGACGGCGGGGCGAGCTTCTCCGTCATATCCGCGAGGCTCCTCGACGAAGACCGTCATCCCGTCGAGGGCGCCGCGATATCCTTCGGCACGGACATGGGATTCATCGCCTCTTCGGCCACGACGGACAAAGAAGGATTGGCCACCGCCAACCTGCATAGCGCATCCGACGCGGGGATCGCCACGGTGACGGCCTCATTCGGCAGCGTGATCGAGACTATCGAGGTCGCCTTCTCGCCCTACACGCCTCCGACGCCGTACTCGCTCACCCTTACGGCAAGCCACACCGCGATTCCGGCCGACGGAGGCTCCTCGAGCTCAGCCCTGACGGCGGTCGTTCTGAACGAAGCCAACAACCCCCTCGAGGGACTGACCGTGGAGTTCGAGACGACGCTCGGTGCGGTCGCCGGGACGGCGCAAACCGACGTCGACGGCAAAGCAAAGGTGAAGCTCTACAGCTCCGAGACGGCGGGAACGGCGCAGGTGACGGCATCGCTCGGCACCCTGACCGACGTCGTCCAAATAACGATGGTGGACACCGAGCAGTTCTATACGATCGAAGTGTCGGCTTCGCCGGATGAGATACTCGCGGACGGAGGAGAGAGCGTCTCGACCATATCCGCGAGGCTTCTGGACGAAGGGCGCAGCGCGGTCGAGGGAGCGGAGATCGCGTTCAGAACCAACCTCGGGTCGATCACCGCGTCCGGCATAACCGATAAGAACGGCCTGGCGACAGCGGACCTGGTAAGCGGATCCGTCTCGGGAACGGCAGTTGTAACCGCGTCATTCCTGGATGTGACGGGCACGACGGAGGTGACGTTCGAACCATATTCGCCGGATGTGCCCGAGTCGATAGTGCTCACCGCCGACCCTTCGTTCCTTGTGGCCGACGGCGGCTTGACGAGCTCCACAATCACAGCCATTGTCCTCAACGCATCGAACAATCCGATGCAGGGAGTTGAGGTCGAGTTCGAAACAACCCTCGGCGTCATCGACGGAACGGCCGTGACCGATTCCGACGGGGCGGCGGCGGCTACTCTGCACAGCTCACTGCAAGCGGGAATCGCCACGGTGACGGCCATGGCGGAGGACGTCTTCGAGACGACGGAGGTCGAGATCCTATCGCCCGACGAGGTCTTCGCCATTACGGTGACCGCGGCCCCATCGGCCATCTTCGCCGACAACGGGAACAGCACGGCCGAGGTAACCGCAAAGCTTATGACGACCGAGGGCAACCCCATCGACGGAGCGACGATCTACTTCACTACGACCTTGGGGTCGATCGACGCCAGAGTCGACACCGACGCCGACGGAGAGGCGGTCGCCCTGTTGGCCTCCGGCACGGCCGCCGGCACGGCTACGGTCACGGCTACGTTCTACGATTTCGTATCGGCCGAGACGCAAGTCGAGATGCTTCCGCTCGACACGCCGGTCTTCACGATTGAGCTATACGCGAGCAGGTCGCAGGTACAGGTGAAGGGAACCGGCGGCGTGGAGACTTCCAAGATAGTCGCTATGGCATACGACGTGCTGGGCAATCCGTCGCCCGACGGCACAGAGGTGACTTTCACAATAGTGGACGGCCCGGAGGGGGATGAGGACATAGACGACGCGGGCTACGGACCGGTGACCGTCGAGGTCTTCGACGGCGCGGCGTCGGTGCTCTTTAGGGCCGGTACGGGCTCGGGTACGGCGATCATAGGCGCCACCGGAGGCGGCGAGGCGTCCGACGTGACCGCGGTCACGATAGCGGCCGGCCCCCCCGCGAAGATCGGCCTTCACCCCGTCGAGCCCAACGTTTCCTACTGCTACCACGAGTCAAACGACATAGTGGGCTACGTCAGCGACGCTCAGAACAACCCGGTCGCGGACGGCACCGCCGTCTACTTCACGACCGACAAGGGCAGAGTCACAGCCTCCGCCGTGACCCGCGGAGAGGTTTTCGAGGACGCAAACGGCAACGGACAGTGGGACGAGGGCGAGGTCTTCGAGGATGAGATCGAAAACGGAGTGTACGATCCACAGGGAATCGTGAGGGCGCGCTGGACCGACAGCGGGCCCGGCCCGTTCGGGGTGGTGACGATTACGGCGGAGACGAGCGCCGGCTCCGTAACCGGGAACACGACGTTCATAGCGTCCGGCTGCCCGACTCAGGTTTCTTTCCTCTCGGCGGAGCCGCCTTCGATTCTCGCCGACGGGGCGAGCAAGTCATACGTGCGCTTCCTGGTAAGGGATGAGAACGGGCTCTTCGTCAAAGAGGGGACGCCGGTCTTCTTCAAGACGACCCTGGGAACGATATCGCCCGACACGACCTTCACACGCGACGGAGAGCACGGGAGCGTGGCGCTGTCGGTCGTGACGGCGCCGCTTCTGCCCCAGGATTATTCGGTGCCTTCCTCCACACAGGGAGACGGCATCGGCGGCGTGGCCACGGTCACGGGCGAGTCGAATTTCGCCTCCGCCACGGGCAATGTGACGTTCACCACCGGATCATCGAACGTCGATAACTCCAGACTGATCGTTCCCGGCAAGATGGGAATCAACGCGCGCGTCGTGCTGAACACGGCGATAAGGGACTTCCATGAGAACCCGCTGGGCGGGCATGAGATCGAGTGGGTTTGCTCGCAGGGCGAGTTCGACAACGGCTTGTCGACCTATACGAGCTACACGGGCGAGACGGGCGTGGCCAGCGCCGTGTACTTCTCCCCGCCCGATACTGTGATCGCGGTAATATCGGTGCGCGATCTGGATCCGAGGGGCGGAAACTTGGGTCTCAACGAGCCGATTACGGTGACCGACTAGGAGTCCGCGGTGTCTGACCCGGGCCCGGATCGGGACGCCCGGCGCACACTGCTCTTGATGGGGGCTTCAAACCCGCGGAAGGGGAAAGAGAAAATGGCGAGAAAACTCGGTTTGAGCTGTTTGACTGTGGCTGTTGCTCTTCTGATGCTTGGTAACGCGGCGCAGGCCGGCATACTGGGCAACCCGACGGGGACCATGGGAAAGGGCAAGGCCTCTCTGGGACTGGAATACGATTACAGGAGGGGTCTGACTACGAACGAGACGGCGCTCGGCAGCTTCCCTTCCAACGAAATGGGATTCAACTCAAACCGCTATCTCGCCCGCGCGGGACTGGGCGTTCTGGACTGGATGGATCTCTACTTCAGGATAGGCGCGGGCGATCTCTACTTTCCCCGGAATGAGCCCGGAGACCCCACGTTCTACGGCAGCACGCGTCTCGCCGTGGGGGGCGGCTTCTCACTGCGGATCTTCGAGACGGACCGGGAAGGACTGAACGCGAGGGCGGTCCTTATAGGCCAAGGCCTCCGCTACGGAAGCCACGGAAACCTGCGGGTGCCCATCGAGAATACATCGGACTCCTTTAGGGCATATCACAACGAGTACACGTGGAATGAAATCGACGCCGGGTTTCTGCTCGCTTTCACCACGCCTCCCGTGGCGCCCGGAAAGAACCTGCACTTCACGCCGTACGTAGGAGTGGAGAAGACCTGGGTGGACGGAGACATAGACCGAACGGAGTTCCTTATAGCGGGCGGGCAGCGCTCGTTACGTGGAATGGAGAACGTGGAATTCGCGGACGACGGACTCACCGTACGGCCCGTCATGGGCATCGAGATAAACATGCCCGAGTCCTATACGATCACCTTCGAGATGACCGTGCTCGACAAGGACGAGTTCTCGTTCGGAGTCGGGATAAACCAGGTGCTGCCGTTGAAGAGGACATACGTCAGGGAGAAGGCGGCCGACCACAGGATGTAGCGCTCGAAGAGGGCGCCGGGAATTCCCCGGACTTACGAAAGCCGCGTCTCTATGTACTCCTTGAGCGCGTCTTCCCAGGGCCTCATGGGCCGCATGCCGAGAAGCCTGCACTTGTAGTTGTCCAGGGCCTCGAGCCTGGGCCTGTGGGCGGGCATCGGCACCTTCGAAGCCGGGACCGGGTCGACGCGGCAGTCCTTGAGCCCCGCCAGATCCACTATCCTACGGGCGAACTCATACCGGCTGCAGTATCCTTCATTTCCGGCGTGATATAGGCCATACCTACCCGTCTCCACGAGCTCAAGCATCCGCTCCGACAAATCCACGGCGTAGGTCGGGGTCCCCTCCCTATCCGTGACACCGAAGATCTCATTGCTTTTCGAAGCGATCCCTATGATTCGCGCGACGAACTTGTTGTCCTTCGGGCCGCCGCCGAACATCCAGCCCGCCCTGAAGATATAGTGCTTGGGAACGGTCCTTTGAATCACCCGCTCGCCGAGATGTTTGGTCTTGGCGTACTCGCTGATCGGATTCGGCGGGTCGTATTCCGTATAGGGAACGGTCTTCTCGCCCCCGAACAGGCTGCCCGTGCTGGAGAACGCCAGAGCGACGCCGGCGTCGGCACACGCCAGGGCTACGTTCTCCGTGCCGACGACGTTCGCCAGGTATCCCTCGTCGGGATGCGTCTCGCAGCGGTCCACGTCTGCAAGGGCCGCGAAATGAAAGACGATATCCGGACGCACATTGTTGAGGACGCTTTTCACCGCCGCGATGTCGGTCACATCGAGCTCGGGCAGATCCGTTCCCGCGACCGCATCCGACTTGTCCGTGGGGGCTACTTCGTGACCCTTCTCTTCCGCGACCTTGCAGAAGTCGCGGCCAAGCATTCCTTGAGCGCCCGTCACTAGTATCTTCAATTGAACGCCTCACTTGGGGCCCCGTGTGAGCCGGGAGCCCTAGGTCCACCCGACCAGCCGGCCGCCGCTCCGTGCTCAACGCCCCTCTCAATCCACGTCGGCCTCTCTGCCGGCTTGAAGCCGCTCTCTGAACGCCGGCGCCCGGCCTCCCTCGCCGGCGCCGTCCGGTGCCACCTTCAGCTACCCGCGCCCCCTGTTGGGCCGCAGCAGGCTTCCGGTCCCGCTGCCGGCTCCCCGCGCGACACCCATTCGAATCCGCGCCCGGGCGGTCTTCCCCCGGTCCACCGCGCCCTCAAGGGCCCATGAGACCGATTCGCCCGTATTTCCCTCAAATGCAACCGATTCGCCCTCATCCGCCGGCAAGCGGATTATGGCCCCACTTCGGCTTTTCGTCAACCGTTGACACTGTCGCGGGCCTCGGATACACTCGACGCCGTTAAGAAGTGCGGATCTGAGGAACATCTCTCGAAGCGCGCCGGGATGAGCAGGTCGTCGCACAAAGACGACCGGGTACCGGATGGAGATCATCCGAAAATCACCCCTGGACAAGCGCCCAGTCCCCCTCATTGGCCGGCGAGAGGATCTCTCGCGTGGAGGGAAGCGCCGTACGGCGCGGGTGCCTCCGGGGTCCCGCTGAATCTTCCGGACATGTCCCAACCCGCATACGGAGTCCAACCGGCAATTTGCCATGACCACGCGTCGCGTAGAAAGGAGCAGGTGGATTCACCGCAGTGCGGCCGGGAGCGAATCATTGCCTTATGGCTCCTGCGGAAGAAGTCCGTTCGTTCAGCAGGCGTAAACCGGATCAAATCTCTGTGTAGGCGAGGCAGCCTGGAAGGGGACCGAGATGAACATCTACGTGGGGAATCTTGCGCACGAGGTCAGCGATGAAGACCTGCGTCGGGCCTTTGAGGCCTACGGGCAGGTCGAGTCCGCCAACGTCATAAAGGACAAGTTCAGCGGGGAATCAAGAGGCTTCGGCTTCGTCGAGATGCCGGCCAAAGCGGAGGCCCAATCGGCGATCGAAGGCTTGAACGGCTCCGATCTCAAAGGGCGGAACCTAAACGTCAACGAGGCGCGACCGCGTCGCGAGGGAGCGCGCGGAGGCGGCAGACGAGGCGGAGGAGGACGCCGGTTCTAGGTGTGGGCTCCGGGCCTTATCCGGCCGTGCGCATTGTCTTGTTTTGCTCATTGTGCGACGTCTCACAGTCAAGGAGGGACATATGAGGCTCAACAGACGTAACCTAGGAAGCCAGAAAACGACTTTGAAGATACTCATGGTGGCCGGTCTGGCGTTCCTCTTGGCGCCGGGACTGGTTCTCGTCGACGGATGCGGGCAGAACCAAGAGGCCGAGACGGAAGACGTCGCGGAGGCGCAGCCCGAAGAGACTTCGGATATGCAGCCCGCGCCGGAGCCGCCCGAGGAGATGGAGCTCAAGTCCGAGGTGAGCAAGGGCGACGTCGTCAGGGTCCACTACAAGGGAACTTTGGCCGACGGATCGATCTTCGACCAGTCCAGGCCCGACCGACCGCTCGTATTCTCAGCGGGAGCCGGCCAGATGATCCCCGGCTTCGACAACGCCGTCTTGGGTATGAAACTCAATGAGACGAAGACCGTAACCATCCCGGCCGCGGAAGCATACGGCCCCAGGAATGAATCCCTAATTAAGGAAGTCCCCAAGGCGGAGCTTCCACCCGGCTTCACGCCCGCCGTCGGGGCCCCGGCTCCGTTCACCGACGATGAGGGAAGGCAGAGACGCGGGATGGTCACTGAGATCGGGGACGATACCATTACCGTCGACGGCAACCACCCCTTGGCGGGAAAGGACCTTACGTTCGAGATCACGGTTGTGGGTATTCAGTGATTTCGCGCGGTGCCGGCGCATGAAAGACAGATGGCGCCGACCGGCGTCGACGAGAGAAGAACGGCTTCACCGGCGGCGCCTTTCGCGGCACAAGAGCCGAGGCCGCTGGGACAACGCGGTCTCGGCAGCGCAAGATCGGAGGCTCCGCGGAATAAGACAAGGCTCAGAGGGGAGGAGCGCCGCTTACGCGACGAATACGACTATTCCTCGCCGGGCCTCGACGGCTTCGCCCAAGAGACATAAGATCGACCGACGAAGCGACGGATTGAAAGACGACAACGACGCGTTCGGAGGATCGGACTCGGCGGATTGCGCGTCGCCGACACCCGGCTTCTGAGTTTCCGGCGGCGAGGGGGGCCGGCGAAAGACATGGAACATGACATAGACAAGTTGATGGAGAACGCCGAAAAGGGAATCAACCGGTACCTCGAGACCGCTCGCAAACAGGATAGAATCGACAAGCAAGGATACGACATAGCAAGGGCCAACACCGTCTCCAACCTCAAGGCCTGGCTCAAAGACCCCAACATAGAGGCGATCTCTCCGAACCTCAAGCCGGGTATCGCCGACGCGATAGAGGCCGAGAGGTGGCAGGACCTCGTTGACGCTTTCCGCAAGAACCTGAGCTTCGGCACCGGGGGGATCCGCGGCCTAATGGCCGGGCACAAGGACGCGATAGTCAAGCTCAAGGAAGAGGGAATAGACGCCCGGATACTCAAGGGTCCCAACACCCTCAACAACGTCGTTCTTCTGCTGACCTCCGCGGGCGTGGCGAAGTTCGGCAGGGACAAGGGCTTCGATAGAGTCGTAGTAGGGTACGACAGCCGTATCCGCGGGTTCGACTTCGCGAAGATCATCGCCGAGCTCTTCCTTGCGCACGACTTCACCGTTTACCTATTCGACGCGCCCTGTCCCTACCCCGAAGTGACCTTCGCCATTCCGTACAAGGACATAAAGGCCCACATGGGCATATTGATTTCCGCGAGTCACAACGACTACAGGTACAACGGCTTCAAGCTCTCCTGCGGCAACGGCTCACAGTTCGATCCGAAAGAGAGAACCGAGATGTACGAGGAGTACATTTCGAAGGCTGTCACCGGCGACGTCAAGACCCTGAGCGTAAAGGACGCGCCGAAGGGCAGGGTCGTCTTCCTTGGAGGAGAGAAGAAGCTCGACGACTTCGACTACATGGGACACGAGGACTCAATCCTGGATCTTCACGGCGCCCATCAGAGGCACATAAAGACCTTTCTCTTGGAAAAGCCGGAAACCGAGAAGACCCTGGAGATCGCCTACTGCCCGTTCCACGGGGCCGGCAGAATCGCCGTGCCCAGGCTTCTCGGCGACGTCGGATTCTCAAACGTGAGAATCACCACGAGGAACGGATTATACGACCTTGACGGCCTTTTCCCTTCCTTCGGCAGCGAGCCGGGGAAGGAGCAACAGCCGGACCCCGGCGACCCCAGGGCCGCCCGAATCGCAGTGAACGCCTTCGTGGAAGAATACCCCGACAAATGGGCCGACACGGATATTCTCATCGGCACGGACCCGGACGCGGACCGCTGCGGTGTCGTCGCCAAGGTGCCGGAGAGTCAGCGGCACGTCTACAGAGACAGCGACTATACGCTTCTGCCGGCGGATGAGATGTTCGCCCTGGTGCTCTGGCACAGGCTGGAATACGACAAGACCCTCGATCTCAAGAAGTCCTTTCTTACGCTATCCCACACCACGTCCGACTCGATGGTGAAGCTCTGTCTCAAGTACGGGGTCGGGGTCGTGAGAACCTGGGTTGGGTTCGCGAGCCTGGCGGCTGGAGTGAGGGCCGTGTGGGAAAACGAGCTACCCGTGGGATTGATGGAAGGAAAGCGCGATCCCTCGGACGCCCTGTGCCACCCTTTCCTGCATGAGACAATGGACATGGAGGGAGGGGAGCGTTCGTATAACTTAGCGTCCGTGGAACAAAGCAACGGCTTCTCGATCCTCGGCGCGCCGCCGAAGGACAAGTTCTCGCTGGGCGAGCGCGGGCACGTCCGCGACAAAGACGGAACCTTCGCGGCGGTGCTCGCGGCCGAGGTGGCCGACTGGGCAAAGCGAAACGGAGCCGGCATCTTGGAGTTGGTGGACGAAAAACTCTCGCTCGACCCGGACATCGGTCTTTTCGTCAACCACTATGAGCCCGATCCCCTGGACGGAGAGTATCCCGGACTCGAAGGCGACAGGATGAAGCTGTCCATTCTCAAGCGCGCTCTCGCCATGTGGAGATCCTCGTCCACAAAGGGGCTTGAGATCGCGGGACTCGCGGTCAAGTCCGCCGTCGTCTACAGAACCGGAAAGTACGACCACGTCTACCCGCCGTCGAAGGACTTCCAGTTCCCGGACGAAGGCATCAGGTTTTACTTCGACGAAGAGAGACTGAACCACGTGATCATCCGCCCGTCCGGGACGACCAATTCACTGAGATTCCACGTTCAACTCCGATCCCCCGTCGACAAAAACAATCTGATCGCCAAGAAGAAGGAGCTTCGCGAGAAGGCGCTGGAAGTCACCACTCATGTGAGGGATCTGGTAGGCGCGCCCAGAGTGGGCGAATGGGCCTAAGTTCCGGACGAAGGACTCGCTTGGGGTCACCCGTCCGTTGCGCGGAGCGCTTTGGGAGCACGAAGAAGATCTCGCAGCGACCATTGCGCAGGAGCGAGCCGAGATCCACTGCGGCGAAGCAGCGGTTGGCACGGCGAAGCGGGCGCGGGGAGCTGGAAAGCCCTTCGCCCGCAGCCTCAGCAAAGCGTACCCGCGTTGACTGATCCTTGACGCGGGTGCTACAATGGGGATGAAGCGTCGGAGCTATGCCTGCATTACCCTCGTCCGGCCGGAGCTGATTCGGCCGCGAATGGAGGCCCGGCGGGTGTCTGCTTGCCTCGTCATGCCCCACGATCCTCACGACGCGGAGCGGTCCCGGCCCCGCGGTCACTCTTCGCCTGACGGCGACATTCGTTTCCAAGCACCTCAGCCGTTCAATCAGCACAGCCACAAATCGGTTTCCCTTGACTCTCATACATCTTGTTGCCGCGCTATGGATTGCCTCAATCTCGACAAACGGGGGGGCCGAGGTCATGTTTAAGGCCACTGCGTTGACGCTTGCCGGAGGTATCTTGGTTTCGCAGGCCGCCGTTGGTTCGCATTCAAACGGAGCCCCCCGTCCCGGCGCTCGCTTGAATCCCGCCGCGCCTGCTCCTTCGGACAGGAAAGCTCATGTCGAGCGCCCATGGATGGACTTCGTTGGCGTAGAGCGAAGGATGGCCGAGCTGGACATGGATGACGGCACAATTCTCATTACGTTTCCCCCCGGGACGGTGACTCCGGCGGCCAACCTGCACGACGAGACGGGCGGGCTCGAAGTCCCTGTGGAGGACGTCCTGTTCAACGACATCTACGCTCAGCACGGGCTTGACTCGACGGGGGTCCGAATCTTCGCCGAAGAGCCGTCCATGAGAGCGGATGAAATCGCCTCGGCATTGCTCGCCGCCGGTGTCGAGACAATGGAGAAGGAATGCTGGTGGCGCGACGACGCCGAGGCGCTGACGGCGGAGATGAGGCCTTGTGTTCTCTGCTACGACTCAAGCCAGAGGTTCAAACTGAGGATACCCGGAGGCGTCACCCCGGAGGGTCTGGAAACACTGCAAAGCATCCCCTGGGCTATTGTCGAGCCCAACTATATTAGCGGCAATGCCGATGAGGCTATGAAAAGGCATTTTGACGGTGCCGGCGGCACGGCATCTCTTAGGCCGAAGGGGAGGGTGCCTCCGATGGAGCCGATATCCCGCGAGAGCGCTCCCGAATTGCGCACGGATGCTCCGTACGACGACATTCTGATTTCGCGGCAGTATCCGGTTGAAAACACAGGACAGTGGGGCGGCACTCCCGGCGTGGACATGGACTGCTTCGCCGGCTGGGCAATGGTGGACGCATATCATCAGAGTCCCGAATGGACGCGCGTCGCCCTGCTATCAACGGGGATAGATCGCCAACACGAGGAATTCCAGAACGGAAGCAACCTGGACATCTACGCGGCGACTTTTGTGGAGGGAAGCACACAAGACTACAACGGACTGGGCACGGCCATGGCGGGAGTCATGGCGGCCCTCCATAACAACGGAGTCGGCGTTGCCGGTATCTCTCACAACATAAAGGTCACCAATGTGAAGGTGACGGACTACAACGGCGTCACCACGCTCGGCGATCTCATGCAAGGATTGGAATGGGCCAGAGACCAAGGTATTGACATAGTCGTGACCTCGGTGGGGTTGACGAGCGGCTCGACGGCTCTGGACCTTCTGCTCAAGGACCTGAGGCAAATGGGGATTTTGGTCTTCGCGCCCGCGGGCGGAGACAATTCGGGGACTATCCTGAGATATCCCGCGGCGAGCCGCTTCGCGTGCGCAGTGGGAGCCGTGGACTATCGCTCACAGCGGGGAGACGACCGCCAACTGGGCTTCCCGGCGGAATTCACGGCGGGAAGCAACTGGGGGCCATACCTTGACTTCACCGGCGACGGCTGGCGCTTTGTGGCCACAACGAAACTGCGGGATCTGGACCCTTCCTATCCCTACTACGACGCGATACCGAGCTATCCCCTGTGGTTTATGGACGCGGTCGGAGGCACGGACGTTGCGGCGGCTCACATGGCCGCACTGGCGGTGAACATAGACGTGATGAACTGGTGGGAGGGAATCTATGAGTATCACGGCGTGCCCCAAACGCTGATTTGGGAGATCCTGAAACGCGGGGCCGAGGACCTCTTCAGCCCCGGATGGGACGATTCGTCCGGCAGCGGCTGCCCGGACCTCGACGAGTGCATTGCGGCCGTTTTGCCCGAGACTACCGGGGTCTTGTTCGGAGTAGCCGAACCGGCCTACTGGCAGGACCTGGGCTACGAATATCAGTACTTCTACAACGTGCCCGGCTTGACAGATGACGACGACATGTACGCCGTAAGACTGGTGGATGTGTATTTCGAGGTCTATTTCTCAGGCTTCAGCGGCACCCCGTACATTGCGGCGGCAAGAATGGAAGAGGGCAAGGGCTGGGCGAACGTCAACCCCTATGACTACAACACACAGAACCATTGGTACGGCTGGGTGGTGGACGCCGGGCCGGATTACATGGTGATGGCCACGCGGGTATATGAAGTGTGGGGCCGAACCGGAGATCCGTACTATGGCTGGTATCCGTGTCCGCCGCAGGATGCACGGGGCGCATGGGGCGTGGTGGGCCCGGCCGAGGGCACGGTCGAGGTCTCCGCCGGATCCGGCGAGGCCGGAAGCTGCGTGATCTCAGCTTGGCCCAATCCTTCGAGCGGAAAGGTATGGATTCTCCTGCGGACTTCGTATGAGACAAGCGGAGGGGCTTTGAACATATTCGATGTACGCGGGAGGTTGATAAGGAGCATCAATGTCGGCCGGACGGGGCCCGGCGGACGGATTGTGACCTGGGATCTCACGGACTCCCAGGGGCGGCCGGTGAAGTCGGGAGTATACGTCTGCCGTGTGACTGAGGGCGACGAGGCTCTGGGCTCGGCAAAAATCGTGGTGTCCAGGTAGGTGATCCATGGAGACCGGGGTTTCGAGTTCGGAGTCCCGGCGTCGTTCGCCCGTGTCGTCCTTTCCACAAGCAAAGGGGAAAGACCATGTTGAGATATGTCCGCGGATCGGTGACTCATGAGGACTAGCTACTCATTATCCGCCGCATGCGGCGTTCTTGCCCGAATGTGTGCTTTATGCCTGATAGTAGTGCTGTCGGGTTGTGATGATGAGCCCACGAAGCCGGGCGCCGTGTATGACCGGGTGGAGCCCTGCGGCACGCCGACCGACCTGGTCGACGGCCACTACGATCCGGCGCTGTCGCACCAAGGAGACCTACTGGTGTTTTGGCTCGCCAGAGGATGGGATGATCATGGAGAAGGCAGGGGCATTTACGTTCATAGCCTTAGGGATTCGACGACCGAGATGGTGAAGGAGTTCCCCGTCGTCGAGGGCGAGTTCCCCTACTCGGTCTATTCTCCCCGTTTCGGTCCGGAGGGCGGAAGGATCGTATACGAGTACTTTAGGAACTTGCACATCTTGGATATTGAGACGGGCCACGTCGAGCAGCTCACATTCCACGGGGACGCACATCACCCCGACTGGTCCCGTGACGGACGCTGGATAGTGTACCACCACAATATCGTCGGTGACGGTGAGCGCCGCGGGCTTCACGTAATCGACATGCATCAAGATCCTCCTCAGGACGAGATGCTGCGGTACCGCGACAAGGCGGTGATAGGCTGGTACGCCCGGTTCTCCCCCGACGGGACCCGGCTTGCCTACGCCACGGGGAGCGCAATACACATGGTGAGCAGGGACGGCTCGACGCTGGTCAATCTGACACCCGGCCCTCCCGAGGGCTCTGGGATCCAACTGCCGGGATGGCTGGACGATCGCACCGTGGTATTTACCTATTCGCGGACAAGCCCGTGGTGGAAGTACGATCACACGTTCCAGGTAGACACGGAGAGCGGTGAAATCAACCCCTTCTTCGTGAATCTAAGAGACGCTCGGGCTTTCAGTCCCGACGGCACGAAGGCGATCGTGGCGTGGGACGACTCTCTGGCATTCGAACAAGGCCAGGGGTACAAGGTTTACGGAAGCGTGCTCTGGGAGCACGGCCTTAGCTGTTGTGATTGCAGGCGCCAGCTTACAAGCTACCTCGATCGTCCGGAGGGATCCGGGAAAGGAGATGATTGCCATGGTGACTAAGCGGGCAAAGGCGCCCTTACTTGCGGCTGTCTTGGTTATGGGGATGAGCCTCGTTTGGCGCTTGTCGCCGGCGGGCGGGATCGAGTTTCCGTATACCTTCAAGGTGTCGGACGAGGACTACCTTTTCATTCACGGGCAGAGGATATGGGGCGAGGTGGTGTGCACGTGGAGTGAAGGTGAGCCGCTACGAATGAACGGTCTTCAGATTCTGCCGGCCCCCGAATCGGATGAGGGGACGCCCGACCCCGAGCACTTGGACAAGTTATATCGGGAGGTCCCTTTCGTCGCCGCGCTCATTGACAGTGAAGGCGTGAAGTCGGCGGAAGCGTGGCGGCGTTATGAGAAGCGGCTGTCGGAGTCGACCGAGGCGATCTGGGGCGCCTATTGGGCAACTTACGACAGCACGGGCTCGGAATCACGGGCGCGGTCGGAGGCGGAGGCGGCGGTTGAGGCACTCGGCGGCGGCTTGTTCGATTCGGAGAGCCCCGTTCGCTGGGCCAACGGCTGCATGGAGATTCCGCGCTTCGGCCGGCGCGCCCCACTGCTTCTGACAGAGAAGTGGATGAAGAGCGGACCGATGAAGCGGCTGCCCCCCAACCCGGCGCCCGACTACGACAAAGCGGCGCACACCGTCACAAGCATTGAGGAACTGCTGGGGACTCCGGGGCCGTCGCTCTATTACATCCGCTCGATCGGAGGTTCCGGCGGCATATCGCACGGGCCGGATGTCGACAAGGCTTTGGATCAGATTCGTAATTCGACGGTGGAGAACCCTAGGCCTGGGTGGTTCGACGAGTTCGGTCTCAAAGAGATTCTGAGGGCTGGAACTGTTGAGCAATGAGGTGTATCGCCTTGGTCTTATCGGCGGCGTGCTTTTTGGCCGTTCAGACGGGATCCGTCCCGACCAACGCCTGGGCGGACGAGTCCTGCAGCGGCCCCAACACCAATCATACGATTCTGAACGGCCGATTGTGGGCGGGGACCGGGTGTGAAGACGACACGACGCGCATAAGGGAAGCGTCCGGTGTCTGGGGCGGGCCGGTGAGAGAGCGGAAGGAAGAGGTTCTCACAGACCAGCCCCTGGTCACCCTCTCATACCTGGAAGCGAACACCGTAGCCGACCGCGTGCTGATACTGATAACGCACGGAGCGGACGGCGATGTGCAGCTGGATTAGTTCTTGTCCGAGGTGAAGTGCATCGACGCGAGAGATGCATATCTGGCGTCGGGGTTTAGCCCCGGCGAGGTCCAGTACAGGCTCGGTGCGAGCGGCCAGTGGATAATCATGCTCACGATCGAGGGCATAGCAAACCACTTCGCGGACGGCCATTTCGCTTCGCGTACCATAGTCCACGGAAACTACTGTGAGAGCGGTCTGGGCTGGTGGGACGGCTGGAGAGGAGGGGAAGTGACGTCATTCACGGGGTACGACACCTCCTGCCCTTACAATCTCGCCTGCCAACACATCGAGAAGATCCAGTCGCGATTGGGCTGCTATTCCTGGCCCTTCTATGGAAGCGGAGTGGGCGATGCGGTGGCCAATCAGAACCTGGTATTCGCCTACGGCGACAATAGGAATTCCTACGACTGCAACCGCGGATGTCTGAACCTCGCGGCTTACTTCCGCGGAGCGGCCGTGGTTGACGGCGAGATTGTGTTCAGGACGTTCTCCGAGCTGGACACGGATCGGATCATGGTGCTGGGCTGCCCTTCATGGGACAGGGTCAACTGGTCCGACTGGACGGACAGGAGAAGTTGGAAAGTGCTGCGGGCGATTGAACCGCGCGGCGGCAGGGGTGTGTTGCAGACGTACGTTGTGGGCGGGCTCCCTGAGATGGCCGTCTACCGGATTGTCGAGCTCGACCGCTGGGGCAGAGCTTCGTTCTCAGAGCCGATCATCCCGGGAAGGGTGCCCGAGGGTGTCGATGAGTGGTTGAGGAATCCCAGGGTAGAACTGGATGCGCCTGTTCAGCAAGGTACCGAGCCCCGGATGTTGAGGGAGACGGTGGGACTCGCGTCGCCGCGGGGCGGTTGCGTGGCGGACGGGGCAAAGAACGGGCACGAGGACCTCTCCAGTGTGACTTCGAGCCTCAGTCCGGACACTATGACCGACCCGGATTCAACACTGTGTGCGGATGTGGTTGTCTACACCGCCTGCGCCTACGAGAGCTTGCTGGGGCCCGTTCAGGAGCATCTCGCAGGGTATCCTGTCAAGGCGCGGTATTTCACAGGTTCGTCAAGTCCTGCCGGAGCGCAGGTGGCCTACAACGAGGTGTACTGGGCCAACTACTACTACAACGTGCAAAGCGGGACGGAGAGGTTCCCAACCGACGACCCGGGTCCGTTGCTTATCTTGGTAGGGGACTCATGGCCGCTGGTTGTCGATTACATGGTTCTTCCCGACAGCCACGACAGATGCCAGGGGTCGTGCAAATCCGATCGGATGATAACGGATATTTCCGGCACGGGGCCCATAGGATTGGCGCATAGGATTCCGGGAGACACCGTAGATGAGATCGAGCGTGCATGCCTGGCCGCGGATGACTGGAATTCGGGCGTGCTGGTGGATCCACTGCGGCGCGTGGTGATGACACTTGGCGACCGTTATGGTGATGGGGTGGCGGAAGAACTGGTTGAGTTGGCGCAGGACGCGGCGAATGTCTTCGCCGGCCAAGGTTTTATGCCCAATTCCCTCTTGCGGGAAGCCGACTATGAGCCGGCACAGCACGAGGAGCGTGAAGAGGATTTCACGGAGCAAATAGAAGCAGGCGCGGCATACTTGTGGGGCTTCGGCCTTGTGACGACCAACAACACATGGCCGGGCAGATTCGCTACCAACATATCAGGGGCGACGGCGCAGAGGATTACGGCGATCCTGCCGGGTTGCGACATGCTGAGTTCGTATCTCCACGGAAGGACCTACGTTGAGGACTGGATGTTCGCCGGACCCGACAGCACTATGCTGGCGGGAATGGTGGGCAACCTCGACGGCGGCTGGGAACCCCAGCACGAGGTTTGTGAGGAGCTTCTGATGCAGGCATGGGCCGATGCGCCTGCCGGAGTGCCTCTTGACTACGTGGCATGGGCCGCATCAAAGGAAGCGGAAGCTCAAGGGCTGACGTGGGTGAGCGACTACTTTCTGAGCGTCGGCACCTTCGGAGCATACGTACTCAAACCCGACTGGGATTCACTGGCGGATGTTGAGTGCCGGTTGCCCGAAGACCGCGACTTGAAGTTCTGGGCGGAGTCGCCGTTCAAGCACCCGCGTTTGGCGTTCACACTCCCCAGGCAGGGTTCGGTGCTCCTGAGGGTTTTTGACGCAGGCGGCCGCCTCGCAGTCACACTGAAAGACACCACATTGGATGACGGGACTCACCACACAATGTGGAATGGATTGGACGACACGGGAGCCGCGCTGCCTTGCGGCGTATACTTACTGAGGCTTGACGTCGAGGGACATCCGCCTTTGAGCAAGAAGATCGTCCTGCTGAGATAAGATGCGGATAGGGCAAATCGAGAGGCGGAAGCAAGGTATTTCCGGCATCAGTTGTTCTGCTTCTATGGGACGCACTCTGCACGCCGTTCATGATCCGGTGCGCCGATCTCACCCTGGGGCACATAGGGCTCTTCCGGAGCCCATGCGGCGGAGCCGAGCGTGACTTTGCGCCGGTGGATCTCGGCTCGCTCCTGCGGTTCGGGCGAATGGGTTTTCTCGCTCCCGGCGCCCGCTTCTGCGGGCCTCCACTGCTGCTTCGCCGCAGTGGATATCCTTTCGCCCCTGCGCAATCATCGTTGCGAAAGTCCCCTCGGCCGCTCGGTGAGCCCCCTCCTACGGCGCGACGAACTGCATCAGTATCCCGCAGAACCAAGCCATGTACGTTCCCAAAGCGTAGCCCAGGACGGCCAGCAGCACGCCCACGGTCGCCAGAGAAGGATGAAACGCCGACGCCACGATCGGGGCCGACGCCGCGCCGCCTATGTTCGCCTGGCTCCCGACCGCCATGAAGAAGACAGGCGCCCTGATGAGCCTTGCCACCAGAATCAAGAGCCCCGCGTGAAACGCGATCCAGATCAGTCCCACCAGAAAGAGATCCGTGTGCTCGAAAATCGCCTTGAGGTCCATCTTCATCCCGATCGAGGCCACGAGCACGTATAGGAAGGCGGACCCCAGGCGAGAGGCGCCCACTCCCTCAAGGCGCCTGGCGCGGGTGTTCGACAAGATCACGCCGAAGGTCGTGGCGATCACCACGATCCAGAAGAACTCCTTCGTCAGGCTGAACTTCGCCAGGGCCGGCGCGGCCGCGTAAAGCCTGGGCGCCAGGAAATCCGCGCAAAGATGAGCAAACGCGGTGACCGAGAAGCCCACCGCGCAGACCATCATAGTGTCCGGCAGCTTGGGGATCTTCATCACCTCGGCCTGGTATCTCATTATCCGCTCTTTCAGCTCATCTATGGCCGTAGTGTTCGCTCCCGTGCTGCGATCGATGCTCTCGCACCTGCCCGCAGCGATCAGGAGAAACGCCATCCAGAGGTTCGCGACGATCACGTCCACGGCGATGAAGGCGGAGAATATCTTGTCCCCTACCCCGAACACCTCCTTCATCGCCACCTGATTGGCCCCGCCCCCGATCCAACTTCCCGCGACGGTTGTCAGGCCCCGCCACACCGCTTCGGAGCCCTCCCCTCCCACGGCCTCGGGGTTGAACTGGGAGACTATGATGATCGCCAACGGGCCACCGACCACTACCCCTAAGGTCCCCGTGAAGAACATGATGAGCGCCTTGGGCCCCAACCGCATAATCCCTCTTAGGTCGATGCTCAGCGTCAAGAGCACGAGGCTCGTGGGGAGCAGGAACCGCGAAGCCACGAAGTAGATCCCGGATTCCTCTCCGGAGATGATACCGGCCGTGCTCAATAGCGACGGAAGGAAGTAGCAGAGCAGAAGAGACGGCACAATGCCGTAGAACTTCTTCCAGAAACCCGTGGGCCTGCTCGCCGTATAGAACACGAAGCCCAGGATCACCATCAGCATTCCGAATACGACCGCGTCGTTTGTAACCAGCGGGGTTTGTTCCATGAAGTCTCCTATCGCCCTTTAGGAGGCTCTAAGATGCGTCTTTTGGGGCCGTTCGCGGATTCCTTTCCTCACGGCGACCTTGAAATGAACTCCAAGCCGCGTTTCGAGCGAGACCGAGCTTCACCACCCGAGGCCCGGCCGGCCGGGGGAGCGACTGCGGAATCCTATTGCCGACAACCGGTTGTCTCGGCAAACGAGTCATGGGTTACTAGTTCAACACGACCGGCCGCCGAAAGCAACCAGGTTGTTCCCCACAGACATACCGTAATCCCGCGTGCGGGAAGGGCCGATCCGGGCTCCGGCCCGGGCGGGAGATGCCGTTTCGGCATCGGTGCGGAAGGGCAAACGGCTCCATTCCGCGGCGCCTTGACGTCCCGCCCGATCGCGGCTATGCTGTTTAACGTCGGGAATGGGGGGATTTGCTTTGAGATCGAACTTGAGCGTAGATACTTTCCCCGGCGGATGATCCACGGCGCATCCGGAGCGTCGTGGTCTTTTTGTGCCGGTCCCCGACAACCGTTAAGAGGCAAACCGATGCCCAACCGGATGCCGCCGCCGTTGAAGCTCATTTCACTTCTGGTTTTGCCGGCAATTCTCGTTCTCGTGGGCTGCGGCAAGCAGACGACGCGGCTTGATCTATACTGGCCGTACGATATGTGGGACGGGATGAACAGGATGGTGTTCGCTCTGGAGGATCTGGGATACGAGATCTACTCGGTGGACACCGACAACGGGAGGATAATGGCGAGATGGTGGCCCTCTGAAGAGAATCGCTCCCCCGAGTCGGGGTTCGATTCCCGCAGAGCGATCGAGCTCTATGTCCAATTCCCCATAGACCCCGACGCCCCGATCCTGATCGACGACATCCCGCCGGGGCAGGGCTACTGGGGGATAAGCGACAAGCGGCTCCGCAAAATGGTCGAGGAGATAGCCGAGAAGTTCCGCCGGTTCGGCGGCTTTGTTGAGGAAGTTGAAGTGAAGGAGTAGATCATGAAAAAGCGCGGACTGCTCCAACTCCGTCTTTCGTTTATCCCGGCCCTTGTCTGGTCGTTAGCCGCGGTGTCCTCCCCCATTGCATTCGCAGCGGCTGAGCCCGCGTACGCCCTCGCGACGCCCGTCGCCTACCTGCCGGTTCGGCAGGTTTCGTCCGCACCGGTTGTGCCCGCGGTTCCCGTGCACACGGTATCACTTGATTCCATCCCCGCCGCGGTCCCGGCCCCCGTGCAAGCAGGGCCCGCTGCATCACGTCCATTCCGTGCCGACAATGAGTCCGCGTACGCCGACTGCCCGGAGGCAAAGCAAACCCCTCTATCCGACGTCGCCGCTGAGCCCTATCTCGACGAGTTGGGCCCCGCGTTCCACGTCGGAGGCAAACCCATCTACGGCGCCTCGCTCAGCGGTCAGGGAGACGTCTCCGTCGCGTTCAACGGGGAGGTCCACATGTTCGTCTGGATCGACGGCCGCACCGGGAACAACACGATCCTCGGAGCCCGCGTGACCGCCGAAGGAGCCCTGCTGGACACTCTGTCTATCGAAATCTCAGGCTCCGCAGGGCATGTGACCCAACCGGAGATATCCTCGGACGGATCGGACTTCCTCGTGGTCTGGACCGACGCAAGAAACATGGACGAATCCAAGTACGACATCTACGGCGCGAGGATCTCGCCGTCGGGGGTCGTCCTCGACCCCCAGGGGATCCCCATCTGCACGGCTATGGGCTACGAGATGTATCCTTCTGTCGCCTTCAACGGAACGCACTATCTCGTAGCCTGGGTCGACGGACGGGGCGCCCCCCAAGGAGACATCTACGCGAGCCGGGTAGACGGCCTCGGGACGGTGATCGACCCGAACGGCAAGATCATCTCGAATACCGGCGACTCGAAACTGCAGCTGGACGTGGCCTCCGACGGAGAACAGTGCCTGGTAGTGTGGCACAGATATATGAATGGTGAGAGCGACATAATCGGGTGCCGCGTCGGCCAATCGGGCGAACCGCTCGACCCGGTGGGGATCGAGCTCTCGGCTACGGAACACAGCGAATACGCTCCCCGCGTGACCTCCAACGGCACCGACTATTTCGTCGTTTGGTATGACTTTCACAATGGCCAAAGCGCGGTCCGTGCCGCGCGAGTGTCGGGATCCGGCTCGGTGCTGGACGCCGCGGGCGTCACGGTATCGCAAAACGGTCGCGAACACTACCCCTCCGTCGGCTCGGACGGCGGAGACTATCTCGTCTTCTGGGAGGACAATCGAGATTGGAGGAGGGATTTCTACTGCTCCAGGGTCACTTCATCGGCTGAAGTCCTGGACCCGGGAGGGGTCCTGGTCTCCGCCGGCGAACGCGTCTCCGGCTCCGGTCGGGTGGACGGCCCCGACGTCGCTTTCGGCAAAGTGGAATGGATGACGGCCTGGGCCGGAGCGCCGGGAGGCTATGAGGACTGCGTGTGCGGAGCCAGGGTGTCTCGGACGGGGTCGGTTCTCGACGACGAGGCCATAATCGTATCCTTGGGCGCCGACGTGCAACGTCATCCCGCCGCTTCCTTCGACGGCGCGAGCTACGTTCTGGCCTGGCTGGGGTACCATGATTCCTGCTCGGACATTTACGCTTCCAGGGTCGACCCTTGGGGAACCGTCCTGAACGAGAGGCCGACTCCCATCTCCATGTCGGGAAGCACCGGCCCGCCTACCGTCGCTTCCGGCGCCGAGAACACGATCATAGTGTGGCCCGATGGCCACTACGGCCCCATGAACCTGCGCTTCGCTCGCATGTCCCGCTCCGGGGAGATCCTCGACCCCGCCGGCCGGCCTATCTGCGATTCGGCGGAGACTCAGAGGAATCCGGCGGTGGCCTTTGACGGAACGAACTTCACCGTAGTCTGGGTCGAGCTGGGAGCGGAATCGGGCGGGGTATTCGCCGCCAGGGTCGGTCAAAACGGAGATGTTCTGGATCCCGAGGGAGAACGTGTCTCGGCAAGCAGCGCGGTGTTTGACGCGGCGATCGAGTTCGGCGAAACGGACTATCTCGTGACTTGGCAGGAGTATCCGGGAGCGGACCCCACGGGCGGGAGTCAGGTCCGAGGGACTCGCCTGTCTCCCTCGTGCGAGGTGCTGGATCCGGAGGGCATAACAATATCTTCAATGGCCGCACATCTCGACGACTCGACGCCGTCCTTTGACGGCGAGAACTTCCTTGTCGTCTGGTCCGGTAAAGACTTCGATGACCACTCGGACGGATTGTACTGCGCCCGGGTGGATCAGTCAGGCCGGGTGTTGGACCCGGAGGCGATGGTGATTTCGGATTTTCCCGGATCAAAGTACTCACCCGATGTGACGTTCGACGGGAGCTACCATATGGTCGTCTGGGGGGACGGACGTTGCTGCAGATTTGATCTGTACGGGTGCAGGGTAACACCCTCGGGTGCCGTACTGGACCACGATGGGTTCCCCGTTGCCGCGGAAGATATCTATCACGGCACCCCCTGCGTCGCCCTCGGAGAAGGCGGTCAAATGCTGATAGCCTACACCGCCGACACGCCGTACAGCCCCTACTACACCGATCGCACGTGGGCCAAGCTGTGGAACCCGGTAGCTTATGACCCGGCCGTACTGCTGGAGCTTTCCCGGAATCCCTCAAGAGGCGAAGTGGGAATAAGCTACACCCTTCCGGGCGACTCGCGGGTTCGCCTGGCCGTCTTCGACGTCCGCGGCAGGCTGGTAAGGACCTTGAGGACCGGCTACAGAGGCCCTGGACGCTACCATGAGAGCTGGAACGGCAAGGATAGATATTGGCGTGACGTGCCCAGCGGGATCTATTTCATCAGAATTCAATGCAGCCACGGCAGGGCCGCGGCCAAGTGCCTCCTGGTGAGGTGATCGGCCGCCGCGCGCTCCGGCGCAAACGAGAGCCGGAACTCACTCGGGCGCCGCCCTGCATTTCACCGCCCCTTTGAGCTATGCGTCCCCCTGGCTTGCAGGGCAGGTGATGAGCTCCTTTCATCCCGGCGCCACAGCCTATAGGCGAAGGTCTCGTGCTCCGGCACGAAACCCCCTTGTTTTCTTGAAGGCAAGTTACAGGGCACGAAGCCGCCGGCATCAAATCGGCGGCAGGGTGTGCTCGCGCCTCTTTCTCTGCTACGCCGACCGATCATGAAGCGGTCCGAACCCGACCGGCCATGTCCTCAAGGCCTACAGGGTCGCCGGCAGGGTGTGCTCGCGCCCCTTGTTCTGCTCCACCAGCCAATCATGGAGCGGCTGGAAGTAGTCGACCATCGCCTGGGCATCGAGACCGCTCCCGGTGGTGTTCCGGAGCACATCCTGCCACGGGCGGCTCGCGCCGGGCGACATCATCTCCCGTAGGAACTCGCCCACTTCGAGACTGCCGTAGTAGTCGGTGTTGTGCGGATCCTGACCCAGAATCTCCCGGGCGATGTGGTCGTGAAGCTGGAAGAGCAACGCGGCGCCGACCGCGTAGTCGTAGTACTGGGCCGGGTCATTGTTGATATGGGTCTTCGTAATCGCGTCGGCGTACTCCTCGCCGCGCGGAGAAGGCGGCACGATGCCTTGGTACTTCTTCTTCATGTCCCACCACGTCTTGTTGAAGTCGTCGGGCGACAGATCCTCCGCGTAAAGCAGGTACTCGAATTCCGTCATGACGCCGGAGCCCCAGGGCATGAATACAATGTGGTCGAGCGCCTCCTTCAAGAGCTGTCCGACCTGATCGGACTCACCCTTCTCCTCGAGCAGCCCGCGGTTCATCAGGAACTTCGGTTGCATGGCGGCGAGACCGATCATCGTGCCGATGGCCTCGTGATAGGCGCGGTTCGCGCCCGCGCGCAGAAGCAGAGGAACCTCAGGCGTGCTGTAGCTCATGTAGTAGTATATGTGCCCCAGCTCGTGGTGCGCCGTCATATACCAATCGGGGTTGGGCTCGACGCTCATCAGGGAGCGCACGTCGTCATCCAGATCCATGTGCCAGGCCGATGCGTGGGTGTTCTTCTTGTAGTCGGCGTCCGGAGGAAGGGGATATAGCGAGGAAAGCTCCCAAAATGTCCGAGGCAGCGGGTCGAAGCCGAGGCTAATATAAAAAGCCTCTCCCTGTTGGCACACCCATTCGGCGGTGTGCGAGCTAAGAGCATCCCCGAGGTCCATGCTCTCAGACTCCGCGAGCGCTATCCACTCCTGGCCCCACCTGTTCGGCAGCCAGTGCGCCGGGATCATATCCGGGACAGGCTCGCCGTAGCGCTCGGCCAGCTCATGACGCGCCCAGGTGTGGATTTCCCTGTAGAGCGGCCAGATCTGAGTGGTCATCTCTTGGTTCAGATGCAGCATCTCATTCGTCGTCATGCCGTAGTCGGAAACTTGGTAGTCGAAGAAGTCCGAGTACCCCAGGGCCTGCACGGTTTGGTTTCGGAGATCGCGCAGGCGCGCGAGCCCCGGCTTCAGCACGGGGCCGACCTCTTTGGACGCCTCCCACACCGCGAGCCGCTTTTCGAGATCCGTCTCGGACCTCAGGGCTTCGTCTATCTCATTGGGCGTGATCGGCTCACCGTCGATCGTGAACTCGAAACCGTACAGCTTCTCCACCTGCTCCGTCTCTGCGGCAATGCGGTCCTTCACAATCTCTGGAATGGTCTGGGGCCCCTCGGCCGCCTGGTAGAGCATCTTCTCCAAGACCCTTACCTGAAGCGGGGACAGTTGATCCCGCTTCTCGAGGTAACCACGGGTCCTGTCTATGTTCTCCGAGTCCCCGACGAAGGAGACCCAGGCCTCGTAGGCCGCCTTCGTGCGAGCGGCGTTCGTCGTGTCTCCTTCCACGATATGCGTGTTGGAAGCCCACTCGGCCTTGTTCCAGTCATATATGAGACGCTGGTACTCCTCGGCGTATTCGTCGATGAACGCGTCCGCCTCGGCCCCGAACCCCGCGCCCGCCTCTTCCATGGAGGCCGTTTCGGCGCCCGCGGTCTCCTCCGTGTCGGTATCGTCGGTCGTGCTCGTTCCGCCGCATCCGCCGACGAAGAACAGAAAACATGCCAGGGTGATTCCGATCAGCGATTTCATGATCACTCCTTGAGGTTTGGGGGAACAATCGCGCTCCGCTAAAGTGAGAGCGCATTGGCGATCCGACTCAGGGACGGACGCCGCACGGCGCTTGTCCCAAACGGCATTCTACCACCGGCCCGGCGTCCGGGCAACGTCTCCGCCACGGCCCATTGGAAAACCGGAAGTCCGGGCCGGCTCCGAGAGCCGCGACTCCAGCTTGACGGGCGCCTTGCCGTCGGCTAGCTTGCGGACAGACCGCATAGGAGCAGGTAGCGGCGACTGATGATCGGTGCGAGCAGATCCGCACGGGACGCGGGCGCACCGGCGAGCGAGGCGGAGGTCGGGCACCGTGTCGGTTCGGGGAGCGCGCGACGGTCCGCTCGGCGTAGGTTTTTTCCACAGCGTAAGGGGGTTCAAATGCCGAAAAGATCCATTTGCTGTATGGTGGCTGTGGCGATGATCGTGCCGGCAGTGTGTTACTCAGGCCCTATGGTCTTCAGTGTAAGGCCCAGCACGACGGTTCAGTCAGCCAACTTCGGATTCCGGAGCGGCAAGCTCACTCCCTATGTGGGCCTTGACTTGCTGACAATCGGTGTCGACGTCGAATACTATGATCGTCACGAGCAGTCAAGTGAGTACATGGGGACCTCCTGGAGTGAGGAGCGCTTTGAGGCATCCGGCTCGGCGATCCTCTTCATGCCGACGCTTGGCGTTAGGTACGCTTTGTCGGAAACGGAGCTCCTGCCTTATCTGTTCGGCAGTTTCTTCAAGTCATTTGCGTCGGTAAGCGCCGAAGGGACGGAGACGGATCGCTGGGCGACTACGGGGGGAACTCCTCAAGAGCATTCAAGTGAGTACGATCTGGGCGACGAAGAGGAAGAACTCATCGAAGAGATACTCGGCGTGTGGGGCCTGGATTTCGGCTTCGGAGCGGAATACCCTATCTCCGAGCAATTCAGCATAGCCGGGATGTACGGGCTCAGGCTGGTATTCATAGGCGCGGATTACGAGGATTCCGATTCCTCAGGTTCCGGAACGTACCAGTGGCGGGACGAATGGAAGGAAGAGCTTGGCGGGACACTGGGGCTCTCACACGCTGAGGTAGCGCTCAGATTCACCTTCGATTAGCACGGCCCTGAGTGAGCAACCGTGGGATCGATGAGGCCCTCACAAACACGATCCCAAGCAGCTCTTCACTTGGACGGTGGAGCGACACCCGTCCCCTCACAGGGAATGTCGGCGCACCTCACGGTGCCTGTTGTTACCGTGCAACTCTTGAGGCCTTCCGTCGCGGGGCTGAAGCGCAGGACTACGTCCACAGACTCTCCCGGGTCGAGTGAGAAAGCGCCCCCGCCTTGGACAATAGTGAATTCGTCGCAGCTTTCCGCGACCGTTCCCATCAGAGTCCCGCAAGTCCCGGTATGCATGATGGTCACCGTGTCGTCGGCACTCATGCCAACGGGCACGCTCCCGAAATCGAGTGACGACGGAGTTATATCACAGCCGTAATCTTCCCCCACGCCCGTGCAGGAAACATCCGAGCAGGCCTCATCCCCGGTCTCTATGGAGCACTCGCGAATGCCGCACGCCGTCGGCTCGAAGCGCACCGTCACCACAAGCGACTCGTCCGACGCAAGCGAATAAGGACCACCGCCGCTTTGGATCGAGTAGTCGTCGCAGGCCTCGCTCACAGTGCCCACAAGTGCGCTGCACCCGTTGTTCTTGATCGTGAACGTGTCGTCGGACCAGCCGCCGATGTCCACCGTCCCGAAATCCAAGGTCCCCGGAGAAAGCCCGCACGATACCAAATCCCCCACGCCGGTGCAGGAGACATCGGAGCAAGCCGCATCCCCCGTCTCTATCACGCACTCGCGAATGCCGCACGCCGTCGGCTCGAAGCGCACCGTCACCACAAGCGACTCGTCCGACGCAAGCGAATAAGGACCACCGCCGCTTTGGATCGAGTAGTCGTCGCAGGCCTCGCTAA